>Ga0310039_10001421_pt1 | contig 16968 bp, 9 predicted proteins | sample Sb_taG_4_FD_200460 | JGI IMG/M metagenome (GOLD analysis project Ga0310039, IMG submission 200460) | Peat soil microbial communities from Weissenstadt, Germany - Sb_50d_6_BS metaG (v2) (version 2) | ecosystem: Environmental > Terrestrial > Soil > Wetlands > Peat | place: Germany: Weissenstadt...
ATCGAGGATGGCGCGGTCCATCAGCTCGACCGCAGCCGGATCGCACTCAAGGGCGGACTCGGTCGCCTCGATCGCCGCCTGCTCGGAGCTGAAGTGGCCGACCGCGATCACCCGGTGCGCGGGCACCGGGACCAGCCCGACGGTGGCCTCGGTGACGGTGACCAGGGTTCCTTCCGAGCCTGTCACGAATCTGGCCAGGTCAAGCCCGCTCGCATCGGCCGCACCGGCCGGCTCGCCGCCCTGGCCAGCTGCTTCCTTGGCCACCCTAGCCACCATGGCCGCCGTGGCCGCCGTACCCGGCTGCGCTCCCGGACTGCCGCCGGGCCGGCTACCGGGCCGGACGGATCCGCCGAGCCAGTCAAGCCGGTAACCGCCGGACTGCCGCCAGAACCTGGGGTAGCCGGTCGCGATGGCGTCGGCGTGCCGGCGCACCAGCTCCGGCAGCTCCCGGTAGAGCGATCCCGCAAGCGTCGGGGCGGCGGCCAGCGTCGCCCGCCGCTCGGCGGTGACCGGCCCGAAGGACGCCCGGCTCGCGTCGGACAGCACCACGTCAAGCTCGCGCACGTGGTCGATGGTCATGCCATAGCGCACCGAGTGACTGCCGGCCGAGTTGTTTCCGATCATGCCGCCGATCGTGGCCCGGTCGGCGGTCGAGGTGTCGGGGGCGAACATCAGCCCGTGCGCGGCGGCGGCCCGGTTCAGCTGGTCCTGGACCACGCCAGGCTGCACCCGAGCGGTCATCGCCTCAGGATCGATCCGCAGGATCCGGTCCATGTGCCGGGAGAAGTCAAGCACGATGGCCGCGCCGACCGCCTGCCCGGCCAGGCTGGTGCCGGCCCCGCGAGGCAGCACCGGAACGCCGAACTGGCCGGCTACCGCGACGACCGCTGCGGCGTCGTCCGCGTCTTGAGGGAAGACGACCCCGATCGGCTCGATCGAGTACATACTCGCGTCGCGCGAGTACAGGTGCCGGGAATAGCTGTCGAACCTGACCTCGCCCGCGACCGCGCGGCCGAGCGCCGCCGCGAGGTCGCCGGTCGAGGCCTGCCCGGCCGGCCGCCGTGAGCCAGTCGCCGAACCGCTAATAGTGCACCTCCCGCCGGGCCGACCGGCCGCCCGCAGGGCAGCCGGGCGGCACTTTTCCGTTAACCATCTCACCTGGTTAGGCTGTGCGCGCCGGCCGGGCAGACCGCCCGGTCAAGCTCGGCCCGCCTGACCTGGTCAAGCGATGTCAGCAGGTTCGGCACGACATGATGTGCGGATGGAGCATCTCGGTGGCAGGCACTTCCTGCAGATTCCAGGACCGACCAATGTCCCCGACCGTGTCCTCCGGGCGATGGCTGCGCCGACGATCGACCACCGGGGACCTGAATTCGCCGAGCTTGCCAGGCAGGTGCTGGCAGGCGTCGGACAGCTCTGCGGCAGCGCGCTTCCGGTAGCCATTTACCCGTCGTCTGGCACCGGCGCGTGGGAAGCCACGCTCGTCAAGGCTTATAATCCCAGGTCAGGAGCGCCTTTCATCATCGCCGCGCCGCTACAGCCGGATCAGCGTGAATTCTCAGGGCTGGGGATCGCTATGACCACCAGGAAGGACGCCCGCCAGGGCATCTGGCGGGAATGAAGGTGCCCGGCGTCATCTGGACGCAACTGGAGAAGTCCACCGCGAACGCCATGCCGCAGAGAACCAGCCCAGCAGCGACCCACGCGGCTACTCGTCCTGCTTCAGTCCTGGGACGGAACAGGGTGATTCCGGCTCGGCCACCCAGCACGAAGATCGCCCCGTACAGAACTATCCGTAGAATGAATGCCCCCAGCCATACATACGTGCCCCCGGCAGGAAACTGGTCCGTCACAATCGGCCTTGCCGTCCCCCCCTCGCAGTACGACCACGTATTCAGCAGCGCCATGTTCTGACCGACCGCGCAGCCAAGCCCGACCAGCACGCCCACCAGGGCGAACACGCACCCGACCGGAGCGCCGAGCGCGACCTCGGACCTTCCGGGCAGCATGATATTGGTGCCTTTATATGCCAGCGGATTCAGCGGCATCGATAATCACCCCTTGCGAGTGGGTCGGCCAGCGCGCGGCTACCAATTACTGGCCGACTTACACCCCCTCTTCACGTACTGCTTCCTAGTGAAGGGAAATGGCAACGCGTCACAATAGTTGCTCAACTGGTTCAGCCCAGTCCTTATTGCGGTGTCGATTGATCCATCCGTTAGGTTATAAAAATCAGAAACCGAATGGCCCATATTTATACCCATTTGCCGTTCGAGATAGTTTCCCTCTGTGTTCGTCCCCAGGATTATGCCGATAGCCTCTGCTCCGTTCTGCAGGAACCAGGAAGAGAATCCTGCCTCCCAGCCGACGTATCCGTAGGAGATATTGGCCCACACATTGTAGTAGATCTGACGCTTCTTAGTAACTCGCGTATAATAGTTGAGCTCTCCGCTCTCGCCCTGAATACCATATTTGCCGCCATTGGACATGTAAGGTCCCAACTGGACCTTGAAGTCCCACGCGCAGCCTTCGCACACCTTGGCTACCAGCTCCCCAGCAGCAGTCCAGAAGTCGGCGTATGCCAGAGCCTTCTTGAATGGGTTATGTGAATGCCTATAAGCATAATACACCTGCAAATAGCTCCACATGTCCCAAAATGTATTGCTTGTCAGCATATTATTTTCGATCTCATCGTAGATGAAGTCACGCGCAACGAGGTAACGCTGCGACGGGACTCCCGAGCCGCCACCGCAAGGGCCATTAGTGCACAGCCCGGTCGGGTCGCTACTACTAACGGGGTTGCCGCCAGTGTAGGCGTAAGGCTGGAGGGTCTGGTCGACGGCCGGGTCCAGAGAGGTGAACTGGCCGGTGGCTGGGTCGTAGTAGCGGTTGATCAGGTAGAGCAGCCCGGTGGGGTCGGTGTAGCCGCCCGCGTAGCCGAACGGCGTGGTGGCGGTGAGTCCGCCGGTGGTCTGGGGGTTGCCCCACGCGTCGTAGCTGGTGGTGCCGGTGAGAGCGCCGGAGCCGTTCACGGTGCCGCGGACCGAGCCAAGGGAGTCGGTGTTCAGGTAGGTGATGGCGCCGGTGGCCAGGTTGACTTGCTCGGCGGGGGCGTGTCCGCTGAGATAGATGTAAGCGTTGCCGGAGTCCATCAGGAGGTTGTCACCGTTCCACACGTAGTTCTCGGTGACAGGGCCCTCGCCGGACGGGGTGAACGTTGCAGAAGCGCGCATGCCGGTGTCGCTGTAGACGGCACCGCTCATGGCGGCGGCGGCGTTGCTGTAGCCGGTGAGGTCACTGGTCCCGTCCCAAGTCCCGGACGCGATAGTTGTGGAACCCTGTTTGGCCGTGAGCCGGTTTCCAGCAGCGTCGTAGGCGTAACTGGTGGCGGTACCGGACAAGGTGGCGGTCGAAAGCTCGCCGGCGTTGTCGTAGCTGCCGGTCGCGCCGGTCGGCAGGGTAGTCAGATTGGACGAGGCGTCGAACCCGTAGTTCAAGGCGGTTCCGGTGCCGGGGGTCATGGATGTCACCCGGCCCCTGTTGTCGTAGGTGTAGGTGGGCGACTGGGCCGAGCCCGGATTGTCGGCTTCGTTCAGGATGGTCCCGGCCGGGCCGTAGGAGTAGCCGAATGACTGCAGGGTGGCGGAGCTGTTCTTCAGAGTGATCGCCGACGGGGTGTCGGTCGGGTCGTAGCTGGTGGTGATCGTGTCACCGGTGGAGCCGAGGGCGAGGGAGTTCGGCAGTCCGTCAGCGGTGGAGCCGACCGTGATCTGATTGCCGTTGAAGTCAGTGACCCCGGTCAGCAGGCCGGCGTGATCGTAGTTGTAGTTCACGGTGTCCGTGCTGGCCCAGGTGGCCGCGGACGGCAGCGGGTAGGTGACTGAGGTGGTGTCGCCGTCAGCGTCGTAGCCGTGGCCGACGGTCTGGCCGGCGCCGTTGGTCGACGAGGTCAGCTCGCCGAACGCGTCGTAGACGTAACTTGATGACCCGGTCGCGTCGGTCATCGCGGTCATGTTGCCGTCGGCGTCATAGGAGTAGCTCGCTGACAGGCCCGGCGAGCCAGAGTAGGAGACGCTTGCCTCCTGCCCGCCCGGGGTATAGGTCATCGTCGCGGTCACGCCGTCCGGGTTGGTGGAGGTTAGCTCGTCGCCGTTGGGAGCGTAGGTGAAGGTCGTCGTCATGCCGTTCGGTGCGGCGGCGGTGCCCGGGCGGGTGACCGACACCAGCTCGTCGGCCGCGTCGTAGCTGTAGGTAGTCTGCGCGGCGCCCTGGGCCGGGTAGGCATGCGGATCCACGATCCACGGGTAGCTCGTGGGATTGGTGTTGCACGGCGCGACGCCGGAAGCGTTCCCGTCGGCGTACACCACCGAGGTTGTCCTGCCGCTTGGGTCGTAGCAGTACGAGACCGTCGATGCCGCTGAGCCGGATCCGGTCGTCTGCGTGGCCAGCTTCCCGGCGTCGTTATAGGTGCTTGTGATGACCTGGTTCGGTCCGCCAGTGGTGGCGGGCGGGACGGTGACCTGGAGCAGGTTGCCGTCGCTGTCGTAGGCGTAGGTTGTCGTCTCGTACGGATGCGGCCCGGTCTGCCCCGCTGGTAGTGGCGTGAACTCCTGCGTCTTCTGGCCCAGCGCGTTGAATGTAGCCATGGTCGCGTCGGTCGCGAGCTGGCTGGTGTCTGGGTTGTACCCGGCCGGATAGGCCGCTGGGCACGACGCCGGGGTAAGGCTATTCGCGGCAACCCCGGCGGGCGGGACGGATTGAGCGAGGTTGCCGTCGCCGTCGTAGCAGGTCAAGGTGGTGTTGCCGTCAGCGTCGGTGACCAGGACGGCCCGGTCGTCAGCGTTATAGCCGATGGTTGAGGTGTAGCCGCGGGCGTCCTGGACGGTGGTCTGGTTGCCGTTGGCGTCATAACCGTAGGTTGTGGTCCGCGGCGTGACCGTGTGCCCGCTGCCGCCGCCGTCGCTGACCGACGTCTGCCGCCCGTCGGCGTTGTACGCCGTGGTAGTTGTGTAGTTGCCGGTGTTCGCGCCGGCCAGGTTCCCGTCCGGGCCGATGGTGCTGACCTGCTCTCCGTCGCCGTCATAGCTGTATGTGGTGGTAGCTAGCTCCGAGCCGTTCCCGTCCGGCGTCGAGGTCGAGGTCAAGTCACCCGCGCTGTCGTAGGTCAGCTGAGTAACCACACCGCCCGCGCTGATGGTTGCGCACGGCAGCACTGGTGCTGGCGCGGTCGCAGTGCAGCTGATCGCGGTGTTCGTGCCCGGCAGGGTAACGCTGTTGCCGTTGAACAGCTGGTAGGTGGTCTGGGCGTATGCCGGGGTATTGCTGCCTGGCTCATAGACGCCTACGGTCGCGTACAGTTCGTTGCCGTAGTTGTCGTACAGTGTCCAGCCCGCGCCGTACGCCGGCACCTGCGACGGAGGCGTGATCACCTGGCCGTGCGTCACCGGCACAGGGGGGGGGATCCTGCTGGCATGTCTCAGCCGCGGTCGCATCGGAGGAGCAGCTCGGCAAGTCCAAAGAAGTCGATGCCTGAGTCACCGCGGCCAGTTGCTCGCCGCCGCCGGGGTTCGTCTGCCCGTCTGGCATCGTCGCGGACACCATGGTGCCGCTGGTGTCGTAGCTGACGGTGGCGATGTTGCCGTTGGCGTCAGAGCTGGCGGTGTCGAGCTGGGTGCCCGCGCTAGTGCCGGTCCCTGACTGGTCCGGCACGAAATCCTGCTCGGAAGTGAGGGTGGTACCTGTCCATACGGACCGAGCGCCGAGGGTGCCCTGAGTGTAGTAGTAGACGGTCTTGTTCTGGTCCGGGTCGGTGACCGTGATCACGCCGTTGCCGGTGGCGGGGTTGAACCCGGTCCAGGTGTAAGTAGTGGCGTACCCCATCGGGTCGGTCTCGGAGGTGACCTGCCCGGCCGCGTTGTAAGCCAAAGTGGTGATCTTTCCGGCGTCGGGGCCGCCTGGCTGCCCGTTTGGGCTGGTGATGGTGAGCAGGTCGTTGGCGTTCAGCGGATTGCCGGTGGATCCGGCGCCGTAGGCGTAGCTGGTGACGTTGCCCATCGGGTCGGTCGCCGAGGTCAGGTCAGAGCTCGTGTAGCCGTAGGTCCACCGTCGGCCCATCGGGTCGGTGACGGAGGTGACCAGGTTCGCTGCGTTGTACCCGACCGTCAGAGTCCGGCCGGAGGCGGAGGTGATGACCTGGCACCAGTTCGCCGTCGACGGACACTGCCCGTAGCCGGGCAGGGTGACCCCGTAGCTCAGGGTCAGGGTGTCGCCGTCGGCGTCGGTCTCGCTGGTCAGCTGGCCGGCCGTGTTGTAGGTGTAGGATGTCCCCGGTTGCGGGGTGAACGTGTATATGCCCGCGGAGGAGTTGTAGGTCAGCGTCGCGCCGACGTCCTGCGGCAGCGCGCAGTACTGGCCCGCGGTCACGTACGGCGCCGTGCAGGTTCCGCCGGACTGGGCATAGAAGGTGACCTGCGCGCCGCCCGGCTGGGTGACCGTGATCCCGCCCGGGTAGGTCGTGCCGTTAACCGTGGTTCCCGGCACCGGGTACAGGGCGCTGGTCTGGCCGGGCGCCGGGGTGATTGTCGCCACCGTCGCGGAGGTCACCTCCCGGAGCCGACCGTTGGAGGCATCGGTGATGTACAGGTCGCTCGCCGGATCGACCGACACGCCGTTGGCGAACCAGATCAGGGCCGAGGTCGCCGGGCCACCGTCACCGGAATCTCCGGCCGTCCCTGCCGCGCTGCCCGCGACGGTGTACACGTCGTCCGCGGACATCGCCTGACCCCACTGGGTGCCGTTGGCCGCCGCGACCTCCTGAACCCGGCTGTTGTAGTAGTCCGCGATGTACACGTCCCCGGCGGCGTCCGCGGCGACCGCAGCCGGGGCGTCAAGCTTGGAGCTGGTCGCCGGAACGCCGTCGCCGCCCACGCCCGAGCTGCCGGACGCGCTCCCGGCGATGGTGTACATGTCATCCCTGGTCATCGCCTGGCCGTTTTGCTGACCGGTGGCGACCGGCACCTCCTGCACTCGGTTGTTCCCGAAGTCGGCGATGTACAGGTTCCCCGCCCTGTCGGCCGCGACGCCTTCCGGCTCCGCCAGCAGCGCTGACGTCGCCGCGCCGCCGTCACCGGAGTCGCCGCTGCTGCCGGTGGCGCTGCCCGCGACCGTGTAGATGTCGCCCGCGACCCAGCCGGTGTGCCCCCACTGCTGGCCGCCCGACGCGTAGATCTCCTGGATCCGGTTGTTGAAGGAATCGGTGATGTACAGGTCACCGGCGCTGTCCACGGCGAGCGCGAGCGGAGTGTCCAGCAGCGCCGCCGTCGCCGGGCCGCCATCACCGCTCGTTCCGTAGGTGCCGGTCGGGCTGCCGGCGGCGGTAGAGATGGTACCCGTCGCGGCGGACAGCTCCTGGATCCGGTTGTTGCTGGCATCGGCGATGTACAAGTTCCCGGACGCGTCGACCGCGACCGCGAGCGGGGCGTCCAGGTAGGACAGGTAGCCCTTCCCGCCGTCGCCGGAGATGCCCGCGTGCCCGCTGGCGTTGCCCGCCACCGTGTACACGTCCGCGGCCGTCATCGAGATCCCGAACTGGGTGTGCGTCGTCGCCGCGATCTCCTGCACCCGGTTGTTGCCGTAGTCGGCGATGAACACGTCCCCCGCTGGGTCGAACGCCTCAGTCGCCGGCTTGTTCAGCGCGGCGGACGTGGCCGGACCGCCGTTGCCTTCCTGCTGGAACGTCGCGCCGCTGCCCGCGATCGTGGCAATGTCGTAGGTGGTGGCGGACACCTCGCGGACCCGCTCGTCGACGGAGTCGGCGATATACAAGTTGTTGGAGGAATCCAGGCTGACCTGCAGCGGCGAGTTCAGGTGCGCCGCGGTCGCGGCCCCGCCGTCGCCGGAGAACCCCGCCGTCCCGGTTGCCGACCCGGCGATCGTGTACAGGTCGTTCACGCTCATGGAGATGTTCCACTCGGTGTGGCCGGTCCGGGCGACTTCGACGATCCGGTTGTTCGCCGAGTCCGTGATGTACAGCTGCTGACCATTCCCGGACAGCACCGAGGTCGGGTTGTCGAGCAGCGCCGAGGTCGCCAGGGTTCCGTTCGTCGAGGTGTCACCGGATGCCCCGGTCGCCGACCCCGCGACGGCATACATGTCGCTGGCCGACATGGAGATGTTCCACTGGGTCCCGGCCGCCTTGGCGACCTCGGCGATCCGGTTGTTCCCGGTGTCGGCGATGTAGATGTCACCAGCGGACGAGATGCTCACCCCCTCGGGGAGGTTCACTTCGGCCTGGTTCGCCACCGTGCCGTTCGGCGAGTGACCCTGGGTCTCGTTCCCGGCGATCGTGTAGACGTCGTCGCTTGTCATCGACTGGCCCTCCCAGGTCGGGCCGCCCGACAGGTACACGTACTGGATCCGGCTGTTCCCGGTGTCCGCGATGTACATGTCGCCGTGCGAGTCGAACGCCACTCCCTGCGGCCCGTTCAGGAACGCCGATGACGCCAGTGTCCCGTTTCCCCGCTGCCCCGAAGCGCCGCCCCAGTTCCCCGCCACCGTGTACAGGTCATTGGCCGCCATCGACGAGATCCCCCACTGGGAGCCGGCGGACACCGGGATCTCCACGATCCGGCTGTTTCCCGCGTCCGCGATATACATGTCGCCCGCCGAGTCGAACGCCACCTGGGTCGGGATGTACAGCAGCGACTGGCCAGCCGTCGTTCCGTTCGCCGAGTGACCGGACGCCCCGCTCGGACTGCCGGCGACGGTGTACACCTCGCCGGCCGTCATGCTCTGGCCCCAATGCGTCCCGCTCGTGCCTGGAATCTCCTGGATCCGGTTCCCGTCCGAGTCAGCGATGTACTCGTTGCCGTTGTTCCACGTCACCCCGCCCGGGGCGTTCAGCGGGGCCGCCGTCGGCGATCCGCCGTCCCCGTTGTCCGTCCCCTCTCCCGCCAGCGTGTAAATGTCGCCGCGCACCGGGCTGGCCGCGGACAGCGACGACGACCAGTTATCGGTCCACCCGTAGCCCATCGACCCCGGCATCCCGGTCCGGGTCTGCTGCTGCGCCACCTGCGCGTCATAGGTCCTGGTGAAATCCAGCGACGGCCCGAACGTCGGGATGCTCAGGTCGGCGCCTGACGTGCTGTAGTCGCCATTCTCGGTGTTCACCCCGCCGGACTCCGCCTGGGACACGGCCCGCGCGGCCGGGTTCCTCCCGCCGACGGTCGACCCGGCCGGCACCTGCCCTCCAGTCGAGGACGCCAGCGCCGCCGTCGCGGTGCTCACCGGAGCGCCAAGCAAGATGTACGGCTGCCCCGTCGCCCCGTCCGAGGCGGTGAAATTCGCGGTCGCATCCGAGGCCGCGTCATACGCCACGGGCGTGAACAGCGTCGGCCAGGAATCAAACGCCTCCTGCACGGGGCACGACGGCGACGGCCACGACGACCCCGACAGCGTGCTGCTGGCGAACCCGCCGAAGGTGCCGGAGGCAACCGCCTCCCACTTGTTCGCCGTCCCCGCGTCAGCGCAGGCCAGGCCGCCCTGCACGGTCAGCCCTCCCGCCGTGCCGATGCCCTCGACCCCGGCCAGCAACGGCACGCTGGTGCCCGCCGACGCCGTCGAGTACTCACAATTCAGCGACACATACAATCCCGTGACACTGCCCGTCGCCGGCTGAGTAGCCGCATAGCCGACAGCGGCGTAGATCAGGCTGTTCGCGCCCGAGGTCCCCGGCAGTGCCGGCGCCGTTCCCAGCACGGCCACATTGCCGTTGACAGCCGTCTGCCAGGTCGTTCCCAGCGCGTCACCGCCCGACGTCCCCGTCGTCGGCGTCAGGGTGGAGCACGACCCGCCGCTGGACGGGTCGCCGATCACGAGCGCTGAGTACTTCGACTACGTCAACGCCCACGGCGGCGTGTACGGCCGCCGGATCATCTACCGGTACCTCGATGACCACGGCGACATAGCCTACGTCCCGTCCCTGGTCCATCAGCTAGTCCAGCAGGACGCCGCCTTCGCGATCGTCGGCGGCTACGGCACCGAAGCGAACCTGGCCGCCGCCCGGTACCTGGCCGCCGCCGGCGTCCCTGACCTCCTCGCCGAGTCCGGCTGCTCCTGCCTGAGCGCCATCGGCACCGTCAGCTGGCAGCCCGGCGACACCCGGGAGGCCAAGATCCTCGGTGCCTACCTCGCCCGCCGCTACCCCCGCGCCCGGATCGGCATCCTCTATCAGCACGACCAGGACGGCCAGGAAGGGGTCCGCGGCTTGTCAGCGGAGATCCCTGCCCGCCGCATCGTCAGCCGCCAGCCCTACCCGCCGGCCAGCCGCAGCGTCGCCGCCCAGATCGCCGCGCTGAAGGCCGCCGGAGCCCAGATCGTCGTCGCGTTCACCACCCCCGCCGTCACCGCCATGCTGCAGCCAGCCATGACCGTCCTGCGATACCACCCGCTGCTCGCCGCCCCCAGCACGGCCGGCCCGCAGACTCCCGGCGTCATCACCGACAGCTACCTCCCCGCCGCCAGCGCGCCGACCGGCACCCCAGCCGCCACCTGGATCACCCTATTCCGCGGAATCTGGCGCGGGCGCCTTCCCGGCGTCCCCTTCACCCCCGCAGTCATCGCGGGCATGGCCGCCGCCTACACCTTCACCCAGGCGATGTTCCAGGCCGGCCCGAACCCCACCCGCCAGGCTGTTCTCACCGCGTTCAGCACCGGCCTGCCCCAGGGTCCCGCCGCCGCCCCCTACACCAGCACCGCAGGCCAGCCTGGCATCAGCGGCGCCTACGTCGCGCTCACCGGTACCGGCGGCACCCTCACTCCGCTCACCGGCACCTACACCACCAGCGGCAGCCTCGTCGGCCCGGTCACCGCGGACCCCGCACCCGAGCCGCCAGCCCTCGCAACCGGAATGCCACCCCGCTGAGCATTCCCGGTCAGCGGCCCGTGTTACTTGACCTGGCATGCCAGGGAGTTCTCCTGGAAGGGAAGACGAGCATGAGGCGAGCGCTCACCAGCGTCATCACCACGACCGCCGCGCTCCTGGCGGTCGGCTGCACCAGTTCAAGCACCCGGCATGCCGTCCCGCCGATCCCGCTGCGGCTCGGCTTCGTAGCCACCATCACCCAGGCTCCCGCGCTCATCGGCGCGCGCGCGGGCATCCTCACCGCCGACCTGGCCGCCGCCCACACCCGGGTGCTGCTGGTCCCGTTCTCCACCCCCGCGGCCGAGACCGCCGCCCTGGACAGCCGAAAGCTGGACGCGGCCTACACCGACCCCGGCACCTTGCTGCAGAACCTCACCACGCACGGCGCACCAGCCATCGCCGTCATCAGCGGTGCGGCCACCGGCGGTGCCCAGCTCATCGTCACCCGCGCCATCAGCACACCCGCCCAGCTAGCCGGGAAGACCCTCACCGCGGGGACCCCGGGCACCGCCCCTGACCTTGAGTTCCGCGCCTGGCTCACCGCCCGTCACCTCACCATCGGCCAAGGGCACGGTCAGGTCACCATCAGCCCCATGACTCCCGCCGCCGCCCTCACCGCCTTCAGGAACCACGCCATCGCTGGCGCGTGGGAACCCGCGCCTTACGACACCCAGCTGATTCAGGCCGGCGGCCGGTCCCTCACTCCCGCCCCGCGGCCCGGCTCACCCGCCGCCCAGAACGCCGCCGCGACCACCATCCTGGTGACCACCCGCAGCTACCTCCAGGCCCACTCCGCAGCCGTCACCGCCCTGATCAAGGCGCAGATCCAGATCAACGACTACATCCACCATGACCCGCTCGCCGCCGAGATCGCCGCCAACGCCGAGCTCGCCGCACTCACCGGCCACCCACTCCCCGGCTCGCTGCTGACCTCCGCCTTCCAGCAGATCACCTTCACCGACAACCCCGCTACGGCCAGCCTCGCCGCGGACGCCGCCGCGGACGCCGCCGCGGGCCTGATCACCGGCACGCCGAACCTAGCCGCCAGCTACGACCTCGCCCCGCTCAACCTACTCCTCCGCCTCACCGGCGAGCCGCTCGTCAGCAGCTAGACCCCCGGTTGCGTCGCAGGTCAGCGGCATGGGCGGCGGGCGAGGGCTGAGCGGTCCAAGGCCTCACAGCAAAGAAGCCGGGGACCTACGCCAGCATCACGCTCGCTGCTGGCGTGTCCGTTGAGGAGCTGGCCGAGATAGACATCTCAATGAAGATCAGCTCGAGAACTGGTTTGCAACCTGCTGACCTGCTACTGCAGGACCTGCCTGGCCATCACGATCCGCTGGATTTGGTTGGTGCCCTCGTAGATCTGGGTGATCTTCGCGTCCCGCATCATCCGCTCGACCGGGTAGTCGCTGACGTAGCCGTACCCGCCGAGCAACTGGACCGCGTCGGTGGTCACCTCCATCGCCACGTCGGAGGCGAAGCACTTGCAGGCCGAGGAGATGAACGTCAGGTCGGGCACGGTCTGGCCTTCCATGGCCCGCTCGGACCTGGCCGCTGCCGCGTAGGTCAGCTGCCTGGCCGCCTCCACCTTCATCGCCATGTCGGCCAGCATGAACTGGATGCCCTGGAACTCCGCGATCGCCTTGCCGAACTGCCGCCGCTCCTTGACGTAGCCAGCCGCGTAATCCAGCGCGCCCTGCGCGATGCCGAGCGCCTGAGCCGCGATCGTGATCCTGGTGTGGTCCAGCGTGGCCAGCGCGGTGCGGAAGCCGCTGCCCTCCTCGCCGATCATCCGGTCGGCCGGGATCACGCAGTTGTCGAAGTACAGTTCGCGGGTCGGCGATCCCTTGATCCCCAGCTTGTGCTCAAGCGCGCCGAACGAGAACCCGGGATCGCCCTTCTCCACCACGAACGCGGAGATACCGGAAGCGCCGGCACCCGGCTCGGTGACGGCCATCACCGTGTAGAACGTCGATACGCCCGCGTTGGTGATCCACCGCTTGGTCCCGTTAAGCACGTATGTATCGCCGTCGCGGACGGCGCGGGTCCGCATCGCTGCCGCATCCGAGCCGGCCTCAGGCTCGGACAGCGCGTAGGAGAACATCGCCTCGCCGCGTGCCACCGGCGGGAGGTAGCGCTGGTTCAGGTCCGCCGAGCCCGCCAGGAGCAGCGGGACCGTGCCCAGCTTGTTGACCGCGGGGATCAGTGAGCTGGACGCGCAGGCGCGGGCGACCTCCTCGATCACGATCACCGTCGCCAGCGCGTCGGCCCCGGCGCCGCCGTAGGCTTCGGGGATGTGGACGGCGTGCAGGTCAGCCTTGACCAGCGCGTCATGCGCCTCCTGCGGGAACTCCGCGCGCTGATCGACCTGTGCCGCGTAGGGCGCGATCTTGTCGTCGGCGAGCTGGCGTACCGACTCGCGGAGAGCTTCATGCTCCGGCGACAGGGAGTAGGCGGTGAAGTCAGGGCTCATGCATCCGATCGTAGGAGCTGGCGGACAGGTGACGACAAGCCAGCCCGCCAGATCACGGCACGCGGCGGCCGGGGATGCGCCGCGGCCGGCCGACCCGGCCGCCATGCTGCTGCTCTCCGACGCGGGCCGTGACGTGCTCGGTCTGCTGGCCGGCCAGGACGTCGGCCCGGATCGCGCGCTGGCGCTCTCGGCCTCGCTGCGCGGCAGTTATCCGCCGGAACTGGTCGCCGCGGCGCTGACCCAGCAGGCGCTGCGGCTCGCGGCCAGGGTCAAGTTCAGCCGCGCCGATCAGATGCTCTTCAACAGGGCAGGGCTTGAGCAGGCCTCGTCCGAGCTGACCGCACGGCACGCGGCCGCCAGGTTCGCCGGTGCCAGGCGCGTCGCCGACCTGTGCTGCGGCATCGGCGGCAACCTGACCGTCCTGGCCGCCGCCGGCCCTCCAGACCCCGCCGACGCAGCCAGCCCGGTCAGCGGCGACCGCCGGGCGCTCGGAGCCGGCCCCGACCGCCAGGTGCTCGGGTCCGGCGATGACCGCCAGGTGCTCGGGCCCGGCGGTGACCGCCAGATGGTCGGACCCGACCCAGGCCGCCGGGCACCCAGACCCGACCCCGACCGCCTTGTGCTCGGGGTGGATGCGGACCTGATCAGCCTGGAGTTCGCCAGGCATAACGCCCGCGTCTGCGCGCCCGACGCGGCGGTCGCCTTGGCCTGCGCCGACGTGCGCGACCTGCCGCTGACCGGGACCGATGCAGTCTTCATCGACCCGGCCCGCCGTTCCGGCCAGCGACGGCTGCCGGCCGGGAAGTACCAGCCGCCGCTTGACTGGTGCCTGCAGCTCGCCGAGGTGATCCCGCAGGCAGGCATCAAGGCCGCCCCCGGCCTGGACCGCGACCGGGTCCCGGGCGGCTGGGAGACCGAGTTCGTGGCCGTCGGCCGGGACCTGAAGGAGGCACTGCTCTGGTCGCCCGCCCTGGCCAGCGCGGCTCGCCGCGCCACCATACTGCCGTCCGGTGACACTCTTTCTTCAGCGATAACTAACCACTGCGCGCCAGTGCCGACCGCTCCGCTGGCCCCGCCGGGTGCGTACCTGCTGGATCCGAGCCCGGCGGTTACCAGGGCCGGCCTCGTCGGTGACCTGGCGCTGATGCTGGGCGCGTGGCAGATCGACCCGATGATCGCGTTCTTGTCCTGCGGTGAGCCGGTGCGGACGCCGTTCGCCCGCACCATGGCCGTGCTTGAATCCGCGCCGTGGCATGAACAGCGGTTCGCCCGCAAGCTGCGCGAACTCGGGATCGGCAGCGCGGACATCAGGCGCCGCGGCCTGGCCGGAGACGTGCGGCAGATTCACCGGCGGCTCGGCCTGCGGGGCGAACGCAGCGCCACGATCGTCCTCACCCGCGTTGACAACCGCCCCTGGGGCCTGATCTGCACCCCGCTTCCCGGCTGACGCCTGCCCCGACCGCGCCAGTCCGGATCCGGCGTCCGCGCCGCGCCCAATTCGCCCCGTCGCCTTCGTCGCGATTCTCAACTCGTGCAGCGGCCCGGGTCACCGCCGTCAATAGGGTGGATGGGCCGTTGCTGCTGCTGTTTCCGCACCAATGGCCCATCGCATCTATTGCGAACGGGGGTCGGCGGCAGGCTGGGCGAGGCTAGCTCGGAGCGCGGCGCCCTTGGCTTGAGCGATCTGGCGTAGTTCGTCCTGGAATGCTGTCATCCGGTTGCTCAGCTCCGGGTCGCCGACGGCGAGGATGCGGACCGCGAGCAGGCCGGCGTTGCGCGCCCCGCCGACAGCGACCGTGGCAACCGGGATCCCGGCTGGCATCTGGACGATCGAGAGCAGCGAATCCAGGCCGTCCAGGTGCGCAAGCGGGACCGGAACGCCGATCACCGGTAGCGGGGTCACGGCCGCGAGCATGCCAGGCAGGTGCGCCGCGCCGCCGGCCCCGGCGATGATCACCTTCAGCCCCCGCTCTGCCGCCGCGGCGCCGTAGCTGATCATGTCGTGCGGCATCCGGTGTGCCGAGACGACATCGGCCTCGTACGGCACGCCGAACTCGGCCAGCGCCTCGGCGGCCGACCGCATCACCGGCCAGTCCGAGTCGCTGCCCATCACCACGCTGACCACCGGCTGGGCGCTCATCCGCTGCTCCTTCCGGCCGCTGTGCGGCGGCTTCCTCGACCGGCGCTGGTCCGGTTCCCGCCTCCAGCAAACTGATCTGCCGGGTGCGACCGGACCGTCCGGCTATGCTTCCTCCACCCCCAGGCTGAGGTAGTTCGCTGCCCGCCAGGCTCGGTCCCGAAGCTGCCCGACCTCGTCGCCCGCCACGGTCACGTGACCGACCTTGCGCCCAGGACGCACCTGCTTGCCGTACAGGTGCACCTTCACCCCCGGATCGGCGGCCATCACATGGACCAGGCGCGAGTACAGGTCCGAATCTTCGCCGCCGAGCACGTTGACCATCACCGCACTGCCCGCCGTCAGCGTCGGCTGGCCGAGCGGCAGGTCAAGAATGGCACGCAGATGCTGCTCGAACTGGGATGTCAATGCCGCGTCGATCGTCCAGTGGCCGCAGTTGTGCGGGCGCATCGCCAGTTCGTTTACGAGCAGCCCGGCTCCGGTCTGGAATAGCTCCACCGCGAGCAGCCCGGTCACGCCAAGCTCGGCGGCCACGGTCAGTCCCAGCCGCTGCGCCTGCACGGCCAGGTCGGGATCAAGCCCGGGCGCCGGTGCGATGACCTCCCGGCAGATGCCGCTGTGCTGGACCGTCTGCACCACCGGGTATGCCGCGCCCTGGCCAGCCGGTGACCTGGCGACCAGCACAGCAAGCTCACGGTCGAAGGTGACGTGCTCCTCGGCGATCAGGGCGATGCCGTGCGAGAGCACCTCAGCGGCGGCCTCTGGATCGTCGCAGATCCAGACTCCCCTGCCGTCGTAGCCGCCGAAGACGGCCTTGAGCACGACCGGCCAGCCGGGCGGGCCGCCGCGGCCGCGCGCGCCAGGGGCGGCTCCGGTGCCCTCGTCCTCGGCGGCGAAGGCGGCTACCTCGGGCAGCGTGGCTACCGGGCGGTATCGCGGGCACCGGATGCCAAGCGCGTCGAGTCGTTCCCGCATCGCGCTCTTGTTCTGCGCGAACCGGAGCGCTTGCCCGCCCGGACGCACCGCGCTGACCCGCTCGAGCGCGGCCAGATGCTCGCCAGGCACATGTTCATGATCGAAGGTGACGACGTCGCAGCCTGCCGCGAACGCGAGCACGTCGGCAGCGACTTTGTAGTCACCGATCCTGGTGCCCGCGGATACCTGAGCGGCGCTGTCGCAGGCAGTATCGGCAAGCACCCGGAATTCGACGCCAAGGCCGATCGCCGCCTGGGCAGTCATCCGGGCGAGCTGGCCGGCTCCCACCATCCCCACCACCGGCGGGTGGTTCGGTCCGGCCTGTTTGGCCGCGGGGTCAACACTCACCCGCCGTAGCCTACGAGGTGGGCTAGCGGCAGGGCGACGCTCGGCTGTTGTCGGGCAGTCAGGCCGGGCCGGCCACCACTGGCTCGTCCAGCTGTTCTTGCACTGGCTGCGGGA
>Ga0310039_10001425_pt1 | contig 16959 bp, 19 predicted proteins | sample Sb_taG_4_FD_200460 | JGI IMG/M metagenome (GOLD analysis project Ga0310039, IMG submission 200460) | Peat soil microbial communities from Weissenstadt, Germany - Sb_50d_6_BS metaG (v2) (version 2) | ecosystem: Environmental > Terrestrial > Soil > Wetlands > Peat | place: Germany: Weissenstadt...
TCGCCGGGGAGAACGCGAAGGCTGACTACACCGACTCACTTGACCTGTTCCACACCATGGAGGCCTACTTCACCTGGTACCCGAAGGGGGCGGCGTGAGCAAGTACCTGCTTGACAAGTTCCTCTACACGGTCGACCGGGACCCTGAGCTGGTCGAGCGCTACCGCGCGGACCCGCGCGGCACGGTGCGGTGGTGGGAGGCGGAGCGGGCCAACGTCATCTTGAACCTGCCGGAGTCTGAGCGCAGCACCTGGCTGACGTTCACCGACACCGAACGCGAAGCGCTAGCCACCCACGACTACGTCAAGCTGCTCGAGTTCGGGGCGCACAACTTCCTGACGCTCACCCTGTTCATCGCGCTGTTCGAGCGGGACTACGACGAGCCGCTGGCGTTCCAGCGCGAATTCGCGACCAAGCTCAGTCACTGGAGCCTGCCCTACCCCGACATCTCCACCTGATCATCCACCGGCCGAAATTGTCTTCCATGCACCCCTGACATCTCAGCGCAGACAGGTAATGGCCCCACCCAGCGCATTCACGTCAACCGTCCCACGCCGAGCGCCGCCAGCGCCGCGTGATCGGGTCGGCCACGACCTATGACGTCATCGCTCACCGCGATGTCGACCTGACCGGTACCCGCCAGCGCCCGGAGCGCACGAAGGTAAAGGGCACGACCCCTTACCCTCGGTACCGTGCGGAATGCGTGTGAGTGCGCGGAAACAAAGGCTTCGGTCCCTCCCGCCTGCGAACTAGCCTGGTGCAGGCCCTGAGTGGGAAACTGCTGGCGCACTTGTGCCTCGACCGCTGGAACAGCAGGTCCAGTACGTTCCAGAGCCGTCGACGCGTTGACGCTCAGCCCGCACGGTGGCCGCTGGCCGCGAGCGCGTCAGCGGGCCAGGACCGGATCGTCCACCTGCAGGATTCCCAGCGACCGCATCCGCTCGGCAGGGCTCATCGTATCCACGTCAGCGTCGCGCGGTAGAACTCGGTGGGTTCAGCACCGCCCCATCATCCGCCGAGGTAGCATGCGGGCTGTGCAGAACGAGTCCGGGCGGCGGTCGGTTCGGAGTTCCGTCTTGCTCGTGGCAGGTGGATTGATCATCTCCGGCACAGCGTTGGCCGTCGGCGGTATGGGGTCAAGCACGTTCCTGAGGCGTGGCAGCATGCTCGCCTCGCTGTTTGTCGCGATCACTGTGCTGCTGATAACCATTGCCGTCGGACGCGCCGTGTCTCCTATCGTTATGCGGCTGATTGCTGATTGTCAGTCTCGTCTGCCACCTCGGAGTCACGCATCGAATCATGCCGATCGATCGCGGAGAGTGCCCTCAGGACGACCTTGAGGTAGCGGCGGGCCTGGATGGTCGATGTGAGAATAAAGGTTGCGCTCCCGCCTGCGCCAATGCCGATGGCCACTCCAGTGTGAAGGCCCGCAACCGTGACGGCGACGGCAACTCCTGCTCCGAATATCATTGAACCGACGAGCAGTGCGATGACAACTGCTACCGCAGACCAACGGGCAAATCGGAAGAGTGTCAGGTAACGCTGCAGGGATACGTCCGACTCTGTGGCTCTGATCAGTAGCCTCTCCAAAAAGCCTAGTATGCCAGCACCGCTAGTTTGATGCGACTGCCAACGGTTCCGCAGGCGATGATGCTGCAGTTGGGTATCACCAGAGACCCGACGAGCATGGTGCCATTGCGGCCCAGCATGATCGCTGGGAGCCGGGACTACGCTGGATTCACTTGGAGGCATTAGACCCTCCATTATCGAAGCTTGTTTAAATTATCAAAACTCGTAGAATTGCTCGGGCTGAGCGCCCGTGTTGCACAGGTACTCAGGTGCTTCCGGGTATCGCTCGATCTCAGCCGAGCGCTCCTGGTACAGATTGCTGAGAAGTCCTTCCACGAAGAAGACCGCACCCTGCCGTGAGTCCCCGCAGTGCACCGCAGGATCTTGTAAAGCTGCGTCTGCCTGACGACCCGCCTGCCTCTATAGCGGTACAGGACAGCCTCATCGAGCAGCACACGATAGTGCATCGGAAATTCTCGCTCCAGCAGCCGCTGGCGGCGCAACCTGGCCTCGACCCGCTGGTCGATCATCTCAGGGTCCATCTTCGGTACGATGCCCTTGATGATCACCCGGGCATAATCGCTTGTCTGGATTAGCGGCGGCACGTAGTACATGGAGAAGGACGTGATCGCAACGGCTTCCTGTTCCTGGCCGATGTATGTCGAGAGATTCAGGTCGTCATACCGCGTCCACCAGCCATGCTCCGGCGCCTGCCTGGCCAGGTTCATCAGGTCGTCCACGTCGGTCAGATCGGTGACGCGGTAGATGCCGCACAGATCCGGTACGACGCGCAGACTGGCCCGGCGCGCCTCGGTCTCCAGGCGGCTGACCTTGGTGGCCGAGCACTCAAGCTGCTTCGCGACGTGGTCCACGGTGAGGCCGAGCCCGTCGCGGAGTTCGCGTCGGCGCATGCCGAGTTCGCGCTGGCGGACGGCGGGGTTCGGGCCGTTGTCCGCGCCAGCGCGCCTGCTCACGATTCGCCCGTTTGAAGACTGACGACTATCGCCTTCGGCGCTTGCCATGGCGCACGATCGTACACTTCCGCAGCTGCTTGTCGAGCGATCCCGTGCGAGCATGTTCGGCGACGCCAAACTCGGTGGCCCCAAACCCCCGCTGAACAGACGCTTTCGTACACTTCTACCTCCGCACAAAAGGGACAAGAGGGTTGGCGGCTCACCCCTGCACTGCAGGCCTGGCCCCTGCTGGATGGTGAGATCTCACGATACGGTAAGCGCTATTGGATATGGCCATTGGCAAATGCCAAGAGATGTGAGACCTTGACTACCGGCGCGTGATCGACGTCGCTGGCCAGCGGGGAAAACGCCGACCGCCCGTTGTCTGTATCCGAGCAGGTAATCCCAGCATCGCCTGGTTGCCGGCCGTTACGGCGTCCCAGATTGTCTGAGCGCGCACAGCCCACTGGTCAGCCTCGGCTGCGCGGCCGTGGCGCGCCGGTCTTTGACCGCCGGCAAGATGATCTGGTCGCGAGTCTCCGTGTCGCTTCGGGTCCGCGGCGAGCAGTTCGGCGATGTGCGCTGAGATCTTGTCGTTGCCGCAGCCGAACCCCGCTTGGTGCCCGTCCGAGTGTGGCATTGCGGGCCGGGTCGCGGGATCGATGAACGCGTCCTAGAGCCGTTCCATGATCTTCTCGTCCGAGCAGGTTCTGTCGGGACCAGATCAAGCTCGGGTCAGGGTCGGCGCCGACCAGGCCATCCCACCTTTGAAAAGTACTCACCCCGGATGTATGCCTTGATTCCCTCAGCCGTATACGGATACGTCTCGGCTGGCAGCTGGCCGAGCGGCCACCACTGCACCTTCGCGCACTTGTCGGGCTCAGCGTTGTATGGCTCGCCTTCCCCGTCGAGCGCCTGGAAGAACACGCCGATCCGGGCATCGCCCTGGGCGTTGCGGTAGTGGATCAGGTGCACGAACCGAAGGGCATCCTCGGTGATGCGGACGCCGATCTCCTCCAGCCCTTCGCGCACTGCGGCATGCGAGACGGTCTCGCCGTCTTCGAGCTTGCCTGACGGCAGGTTCCAGGCCCCGTCGGCGTAGCCGGTGCCCTGGCGCTGGGCTAGCAGAACGTGGCCGTCACGGATCAAGATGATCAGTGCGTCCACGATCGACCGGTAAGGAACTCGCGTTCCGAGAGTTGCCGGGCTCATAGCCGGATCAGCCTAATCCTGTGCTGATCCCAGCACTTCTGTCTCAGCGAGATGCCCGGAAATCCAGCGAACTCGTTGCGGTGTCGTAAGCCCGCGTGGGACATCGATCAGGCCGATCCCGGCTTGCGCGGCGATCTGGCGAAGCGCGGTGTCGATGCCGGCCTGCTGACCGGCAACCTTGGAACGTAAGGCGTCCTCGCGCTGGCGAGGATCAAAGGCGTCGCTGACGTAGAGCACGGCGTCATACAAGCTCGCGGTCGCGGCGCATAGGCCGAGCATCGCATCGGCCACAGGCCCGTCTTGCTCGGGGAGCAGCGACCGGGCATAGGCGACGACATTGACCAGCGTCTTGTCTGCGACGAGGACCGAATGGTGGCGAGTAGCTCGAAGCTGCGTGGTCATCTGAGCAGCGAACGTGTCAAGCTCGGCCACGAGGTTAAACGTCTGTCCCCCGGCCGCGCAGGACGATCTCGATCGGGATGATTTCTCTCCGCTCGATGGTAGATGCCGCGACCTCCCCCCGGCACCGTGAGTACGCGGACAGTGACCCAATTAGATCGCTCACGCTTACTGCGCGCGGCGTCGAAGCCTTACACATCACCGCGCCGACTGCCTGACGACGACTCGATTAGGCCCCTAGACGATCGCCTGCCATGCTCAGAGCACGGTGTGCTCGCCAGTTGCGCCGTCGGGCTGCGGCGGCGAACTGCCGGACTGGAGCGTAACCCGGTTCCACGCGGCGCACTTGCCAGGACGGCAACGCGGGCCGGCACCCTGGCCCCTAAGCCAGATTGAATTCCCCGTGCTTGACGCCGGTGACGAATGCCTGCCATTCGGCGGCAGAGATGACTAGTGTCGCCGCTTCGGGAGCCTTCGAGTCACGCACTGCGACAACCCCCGGCAGGTTAATGGCGACTTCGACGCACTGGCCGTTAGCGCTGCTGAAGCTGCTCTTGCGCCACTGGGCACGGGACAGATCTGGTGCGTTCATCCCGTACTTCCTCTCGCTCTCATCTGCGCTGCGGATGACGCGATCAGTGATCGGGATGCGTCCGGGCTGACGGCCACTGCGCGAAGATGCTCGAAAACGAGTCTATACCGGCGAACATCGCTGTCTTCTTCCAGGAACAGGTCCCCGGCCATGCTGTCGATGTAGATCACGTCCGGGATCGCTGCGTCAGCGAACTGCATGAGCACGAACGAGCCCGGCATGCCGGCATGAGCGCCTGCTTCGAACGGGATGACCTGGAACGTGACGTTCGGCAACTCTGACGAGTCCGCGATGTGGCCGAGCTGCGCCCGCATGACCTCGCTGCCGCCAACTTGCCGTCGCAGAGCGGCTTCGTCCACGATGGCCCACAGCTCCAGCGGATTGTCGCCGCTCAGAACGTCCTGCCGCGCCATCCGGACCTCCACGCGGCGCTCGATCTCATCACGGCTCGCGGTTGGCAGCCCGCCGCGGATCACCGCCCGCGCGTAGTCCTCGGTCTGCAGCAATCCGGGGACGTAGAGGGACTCGTAGTTCCACACGCTGCGGGCTTCGCCCTCGAACCCGACGTAGGTGGTGTACTGCTCCGGCAGCTCGGACTCGTACGCGTGCAGCCAGCCGCGCTGGCGTGCCTCGCGCAGCAGCCCGACCAGTTCCTCCTGCTGCCGCTCGTCGGCGGCGTACAGGGCGAGCAGGGTCCGCAGCGTCCTGGTCTGCGGCCTTACCCGCGCGTGCTCAATCCGGTACAGCGTCGCCGCGTTGATGCCGGTGCGCTCGCCAACCTCATCTTGCGTCAGGCCGGACGATGCGCGCAGCGCTCGCAGCTCGGCCGCCAGCCGGCGCAGGCGGACGGTCGGTGTCTGGCGTCTTCCCGGCACGATGAACCTCCGATAAGCATTACATGCATATGCAAGCTTGCATAGTAAGGTTAACGGATGCATGATGGCGTCAAGACAGCGTCGCACCTGACCAGGACTGCCTGATGACGAAACTCATCACGACTCGGTCACAGTCGGGCTCAGGCACAGACAGGAGGCTGAGAGCGCCGATGAGCGGATACGAGCCCAAGCCGCACCTGCGCGACCCGGCCGACCACCGCATCCACGCGACTCCGCACACTGCCCGCCCCGCCGACGCCTGGCCGCTGCAACGACCGCCGGACGCCGCGATCATGGCTGCCCGGCATTCAGCCGCGACGCAAGACCCCGGATGGTCCCAGACCTTCCCCGCGACCCCGGACCGCATCTCGGAAGCGCGCAGCTTTCTAGCCGCCATCCTCCAGGGATGCGCCCTTGCCGACGATGCAATCCTTTGCCTTTCTGAGCTGGCTTCGAATGCCGTCACTCACAGCAGGTCCCGCAACGCCGGTGGCCAGTTCACCGTCCGCGTCATCCTGTGGCGCGGCTGTGTGCACATCGAGGTTCGCGACGGCGGTGGCCCCTGGACACCACAGCCTGACAGCGACCCGGCAGGCGGACGCGGCTTACTCATCGTCAGCCAGCTCGCACACCGCTGGGGTCGGTCAGGCGACAGCCAGGCAGGCTGGACAGTCTGGTTCGACATCGATGTCACTGAAACCGCAGACCGCAACCTGGAGGAAGGACCATGACCCAGCCTGCAGCCGACCGTATGGCCGGCCGACCCAATCCACCGCATCCAGCCCCCGGCGGTGCAGCCAACCTCCAGACGGCCGTCGCGTGGGATTTACTCGCTCGCACCGCTGAGTTGCCCCGCACCAAGCGTCGACTCATGGCCGTACTCCGCGAGTACCGCGCCACACTGCACACCCTCGCCGCCTACGAGAACCACTCCGAGCAGGCTCCTGACACGCGCAACGCACACCAGCCGAAGCGATCTTCGAGGTAATCGCCGACACCGACTCCGCGCGACGCCCCGAGATCAACGACTTCGGCCGTGCACCAGGCTCGGTCCGGCAACTCGTCTCGGCTCTCGCCGGAGCGACCTTCGGCATGAATACGAGGCGACCCGTGCCCTACGTAATGATCAGCGCCGTCACCGATTCCGACGAAGGACGGTTGATCGCCTCTATTCCGCACCCGCCAGCGGCCAAAGGACCCGGTTCGTCGAGTGTCGAGCGGACCTGACGCAACGAGCTAGAGCCGGTCCACGACGGAAGCTCGACTTACTCGTCACATCCGGAAACGTGGGACGGACTGTCAGAACTCACCACCCCACGCGGCCCGTCCATAAGCCGCGTACTTGGCTACTGCTAGTGATTGGTCACTTCCTGATCATGCATGCGAGGTACCTGAGATATATCACGTTCCGGTAAGCCGTCAGCTCACGTTCTGCCATGATCTGGTACCAGGCTGCTTCAGTTGCCTCCTTCTGGGCGTCAAGGAGCCGACTCTCCGCCTGAGCGCGGCGCTGTGCGAACTCTCCCTGCACCGCCAGCCTCTCCTGCGCGAGCTCCGATTGGACAGGGACCCACTTCTGCCGGACCTCCGCCTGTTCACGGATCGCGTCCTCTCGGATGACCTGCTCCTGGCGGACGAGAGCTTGTTCATCTGCCACGAAACGCGACCTAATGCTAGCTACCTGCTCAGCAGGGAGTAATCCTGGCTGAGATGCCCTGGCCCTCGCTTCAACGGAACGTCGCCACGACTCTAGGCTCTGAGCTTTCTTCTGACCCACCCCATGCGGGTGAACGCGCCCACCATTTCGGAGCCGTATATAGATCTGCTGCCCACCACCTCTGCCTGTGCCATAGACTATTCCGCTGAAATCTGCCGCACTGCGGATCCCATGAGCTGCCAGGCTGGCCGCTACAGCGGATCCGATACCTGGGATTCTTGCAGAGACCACGGTCGCGGATCGAAGGACGTTCGTCACATGCTGTTGCTGCAGAGCGCGCAAAGCTCGGGCGAGCTCTTTATCCTCGCGTCCTTGAAGGGACTGCTTCTGGCGGGCAATCGCCGCTAGTTTTGTATCTCGCTTCCTATCCAGAGCAGTAATCTCTCGCTGCTCGCCCTTGCGGGCCTCATTCACCTTTTTCGTGGTTCTCGCAAGCGCCTTCTTCTCGCTGGCTGCGCTACTCGCCTGTGCTTTCTCCAGTCGTGCAACCACCTTACGAGCCTTGACTGCATCAGCGCGGCGGAGCTTGACCTTCCTGCGGCTTCGCCTCTTTTCCTTCCACCTTGCCGTCCCGCGATAGAGCACGGAGCTCGCCGCAGGGTACAGGCACGCCGTGGCGGCAGTGACAGGGACTTCTGTCACCAAGGAATGCAGACCAACGACGACCCAGGCACTGACCCCGGCCGCCACGGACAGCCATACTCCCGTAAGCACCCGCAGGTACCTCACGCCGGGCTCGAACGGAACTTCCTGTACTGGCGGCAGATGCTCAGCTATCCAGCTTGCATCGCCTCCTTTCTCGGACGAACCTAGGCGCTCGTAACCAAGATTTGCTAGCCAAGAGGGGACCTCTTCAGCCAGATCATCCCGGCGTGCGCCCACGTCAGCGGATGACGCAGATCCGCCGACAGCGATCCCGCTGCTGATCCCGACGCCAACCAGCGTGCTTAGGGACGGTATCGCCCGTATATCCCGGACCCACAGGGAGGCCATGGCCTTGCCGAGATTCTGCAACTGAAGATCGGAACCGCTGGTCAGCGCGCGGAGGGCCCGAGAAACGTCAGGTGCGGCGAAGTCGTCCTTGTGAAAGAGCAACGCCTCGTCCCCGTCCCTATGCAGAAGGGCCCAGAGGGTGGGATCGATCGCGACCGCTAGCAAGGAAGCATAGATGATCCAGCTCGAGAAGTTGTCAAGGAACGACCCCCACTCGGCCTGAGTTCTATACGGCGACTGATAGTTCGGGTGGCCAAACTCACTCGCACCCAATTGCTCCAGACCCGGGACGAACATTCCGTCATAATCGATGAGCTTCAGGTCTCCGGACGACGTGACGAGAAGGTTGCCGTGTTGAAGGTCCCCATGCGCGATCCCGCGGTCGGAAAGGTCCTGGATGAGATCAGCGAACTTTGCTGCTAGCCTGCCGAGAGCGGAGGGGTTACGCAAGTTTGACTCGATGTAAGGTATCAGGCCAGTACCTTCGATCCACTCCATTTTGAGAGCGGGATACCACCTACCCTGGCAGAGCACGCCTTCATTCAGGTACTCAAAACCGACCTGCCACAAACCGCTTCTTCCAGTCAGCACTTGGCTGATTCGGGCATATCGCAGATACTGGTCCGGGACAAAACGGGTAAAGCACTTTATCGCCCATCGTATCCCGTCGGCGCTTCGTATGGTGAAGACACTGGCAGACCCCCCGCTGATCGGCCGCGGCATTCCCAGAGAGTCCTGCTCTGGCATTCCCGATACCAGAGCCGGATCCTTGAAGCATCGGCTTGTATCGAATAGCGCTTCGCGATAGTCGCCACCTGTCGGATAGATGGCAGACATTAGTCCTCACGTATTGCGTCGATGCGTATAAGGGTTGTGTCATCATCATGCATTTCTAGACGATCGCGCCTCTCCTCTACCCAGTCCGGAAAATCACTGTCGGCGTCGACCGTATCGAGATCGCGTAGAGGCTCCCATGGTCGGCCGTCCTCAGCAGCACTGCGAAGAAACCATGCGGCAAGAGCATCCGTTGCCAGATAGAACGTGTCTCCAGCCATCCACTCTCCGGTTCGCAAACATATATGACGACGAACTACATCCTCCTCGGTCTCCCGGCTGGGCAGGAGCGATGGCTGATAAGAGAATTCAGCGGTGTCCGCTATCGGGAAACTAACGAGCATTCCTTCATCACGCACTTGGAACAAGCAAGAGTCCCCGAGCCCGGCGGCGGCCCAGCGCGCGCGCTCATCCTTCTGGCCGCCCCAGAACTGCAGTGCCGTTACAGTTGAATGGGCTCCTTTTGCCAGGCCAGGTTGCTCGTACCATTGAATTGGTGAATCGCGTGCTCGCCGTTCGGCCAGGTAGGCGCTGATCTCATCGTCCCAACCCATCGCCGCCGTCCGGTATGCGGCTAGGAATCCGGCAGCACCCGTCGTCGCATCGGGCATCGTCCCGAACGATGTGACCAGGCGTTGTGCCCACCTCCTGGCAAGCAGGGACTCACTGGCGCCGTCAGCGATGGCAACGGTCAGAGCGTCGAGTTGGAGGTCACCTGCGCCTGTGCCGTCCGGACCAACCCAGAACGCATCCTCGTATTCCCGCTGCGTACCGCCGCGCTTTGGCGTCCAGAATGTGGAGACGTGAACCTGCACAGTCGCGGCTTTCAGCGGAGGTCGGTAGCTCTGGTGCCGATGTCCAGGAACTGGACGACTGAACTCAGGTCCGAGTTGAAGACGAAACCCCTTGTCCTGTCGGACACCTTGTAGCCCTGTTGCTGCGCATAGGTGCGCATGTGCTCCGGTAGGGGGCTGGAAAAGCCGAAGAGCAGCTTCGCGTGCTGGTTCGGCAGGGCATCGTCCCCGTCAGCGAAGCTGACCGCGGGACTCGCATCTGAAGACACGTGCAGGTTGAAAAGAAGAGTGCTTCCGTCCGTGCTGGCCAACTCGCGCAGGGCGGTGGCCGCGGCTGTCGGATCGCCGTCGGTCGACTCGCCGTCGCTGAGGTTCAGCACAACCGGCGGGAAGCAGGTTGGATGCTCGTCCAGCCACGCTGAGACGATGGATTGCGCCCTGGTCAGGGCCTGTGACATCGGCGTTCCGCCGCTAGCAATCGGATCGACCCAGACGGGGAACTTCACCTCGACGTCAGCAAGCCCGCCCGCGCCATCGGAAATCTTCCTTACCCGCGCCTCCAAGCGTGCTGGGGTGGACGCTATCTCGCTCAACGGCACGAGTTCCCGGCCGGCGAGCCGACCAGCTAGAGCAGGACCGACATTTGACCCGTAGCCGATTACCGCGACGTAGAAGTAGTTCCGGACACCTTCTTCTTTCGCGCACTTGATGCACAATTCCGACAGCAGGCGGTTCAGGGAGTCCGCGACTACATCGCACTTGCGCTGGCCTTCGCCGCTTCCGATGTTGTCCTGCATGGACGCCGACTGGTCGATCAGGAACACGAAACAAGTTGGGTTAGAGCGGCTTATCTCAGTTGAATACACGCTCGCTGCTCCCGCTGCTTGAAGGTTTCATATGTTGGCGTGGGCACGTCCGCCGAGGGCTGGGCCTCTCGTCCTCCGCTGTGGACACTTCATCGGATCTCACTGAGTACGCCAGGTCTGGAGCCAGTCCGGCAGACCAGTGCTGGGCTGAGACGGCTGCGGGGCCTGCGGTGCTGGGGCCGGTTGAGACCGCTGCCTCTGCGGCGGGGCCGACTGAGTCTTGGATCGAGCCTTCGCTATAGCCGCGGTCAATGCGGCTGCGATCTTCGGGCTCTTGCGTGGGAAATGGAGGATTTGCATGACCTCAGCCAAGAGTGCGTCCTCGGTCCTCAGCAATGTGTCGGACTCGATCCACCGGATGACGGCAACCAATTCGTCGCCGTTGTAGTCGTCAATGCTGCTGCGGTAGGTCCAGATCGGGCATGGCTCGGGCCGTCCAGATGCCGCACTCGCCGCAGTGCCTGACATTGGAGTCAGCGCTGTGGGCGAAGCTGCTGACACCAGTCGATCGCCGGCATCGGCGGCAGCGACCGCTGCCTGATAGGCGACAACGGCTCGCGCCGTCTCAGCCTCGCGGTGGAAGAACCAGTCCTGGCTCCATATGCGATGGAACGTCCAGCCTAGTCGCTCCAAATGCTCCTGCCGGAGCCGATCACGATCGCGGGCAGTCGCCGAAGAGTGGTACGAAGCACCGTCGCACTCGATCGCCAGCACCATCAGCCCGCGCCGTGCTGGGTGCTGGGCAGCGAAGTCGATCCAGTAGCCCGAGCATCCGTACTGGGCGATGAGCGGAATGCCAGCGGCACTCAGCTGTGTTTCGACGTCACGTTCGAAGGGGTTAAGCTCTGGTTTCTCCTTGGCCACATTTCCCAGGTCGGACCCGCCAGATTCCGCATAGGCGAGGTAGCGGCAGAGCATCTTGGCGCCCTCAGAACGCAACTTGCCTGGATCCATGTCGGTAGCAGAGAACGACGAGACAACTGTCATGCGGCACCGTGCCCGCGTGATGGCAACATTGAGCCGCCGCTCTCCTCCTTCGTTATTGATCGGCCCGAAGCGGTACAGCATGCGGCCATCGGCACTCTTGCCATAGCCGATGGTCAGGATGATCGCATCCCGTTCATCACCTTGAACTCTTTCGAGGTTCTTGACGAAATAGAGCTCCTTCCGTGCCTGCTCAGACGCGGTGCCGTCAAGGAATGCATCGAGGACATTATCGGTCTTGCGGGCCTGCCGCAGTGCCTCCGCGATGCGGTTGGCATGCTTGATGCCCATGGCGATGACGCCCAGCGATTCCTCTGGCCGTGTGCGGGCATGTTCAGCGACGTGTTCCACGACCTGCATGACCTCGTCGGAGACCGAGTCCTCCTGACCGACGCGGCCAGGCTTGAAGGGCACGGCGATATGAGACAGGCACGCCGGGCCTGCTACGCCCGGAAACGTGGTCAGTGACCAGTCGTACAAGGACGGCTGGGCGTTCGAGAACGCGATGAGCCGCTCGTCCTTGGAGCGATAGTGCCATCTCAGCGTCCGCGTGCCATTCGGAGGCGGAAGCAGCGCAGCCATGACATCGAGGATCGATTCCATGTCCCGGGTGCCGGTCGGAGCGCCAAGTTCCTCGGCCTCGGCTTCCTCGTCGTCTTCTCCGCCTCCCGACGTAGCGAAGAAAGTGGTGGGGGGTAGCTGGTGAGGGTCTCCAGCTACCACTGCCTGGTCGGCGCGCATGAGCGCTCCGACAGCATCCGCGGGAGTGACCTGGGACGCCTCGTCGAAGATCACGACGTCGAAGCAGCGTTCGGCTGGGAGAAGCTGGGAGACCACGAGCGGGGACATCGCCCAGCACGGTCTCAGCGCCCCGAGGACATGAGGTGCTGCCTGGAAGAGCTGGCGGACTGGCAGGTGGCGGCGCTTCAGGTGAGCTTGATGCTGGATGATCTCCGATTCTCTCGGGTATGCATCTCGTACCCGCGTGACGTTCTCAGCCACCGCCCGCCGAATCCGGATCGCTGTGGTGCCTATGTGAGCACGATCCGCGGCCCCGAATCCGGTCACAGTACGGGAATGAGCCTGACCATCGAAAGCTCCGATGCGCCGGTCCCCGAGGAACACCGTGTCGAGAATCGAGGACAGCCAGACATAATCAGCACACGTGAGCGCCTGGTCGACGGTCAGATTCCGGCGCGCGCATTCTGCCACGACTGGCCAGACGCCGACGGACTGCAGAGCGGAGCGCAACCGTGCGAGCTCTGGCAGCTTAGGCACAGTCTGGGCATCGGCGAGCAGCGAGTGCAGGCGACCTTCCAGCTCTGACATCGACAGCTTGGCCAGCGCTGGTCCTGCCCAGCTCGCCAACGCTTGAAGTTCGGCGCGCAGCTGCCTTAGTGATTCTGCGGCACCTGCCAGGTCTGACGGCACCCGCGGTGAACCACCGTCAGCAGCCACCTGACGCCACGCAGCGGCCTGGCTGGAAGCATTGTTAACGGCTGTATGCAGGGCTTCTGGCCGTGGCATTGCCGTCTTCCACAACCTCAGAGATGACTTGCGGGCACGTCGGTAAGCAGCGTCGCCAATCGATGCCCACAGATGGCCGAGACCACCGGCGCTGGCCGGGGCCAAAGCCGCCGTGAGCTGGTCGAGCTGAGTATCGAAGATTGCGGGATCAAATACGGACAAACTTTCGGCGACCCCCGTCAAGAGGCCGAGCGTCTCCATCCATTCCTCAGCAGTCTGAGGGGCACGCAGGCCACAGTCCACCAGAACCTGCTGGAGGCGGGCACCAGTTGCCGGCAGCGTGTGGCTCGCCAGAGTTCGGGCCGCGTCGAGAGCCGCACGCGCAGCATCCGGAGTAGTAATCGTGCCGGCCGCGAAGGCATGTGCCCACGGGCTGGTGGTCTCGGATATGGCGAATCCACCCAGTCCGATGAAGGAGTCAAGATCCGCCAGCACGCGACGGAACGTATACCCGTCGAGGCGAGCAAGAGTCGCAGATGGAAACCGCTGAGTGGACGCTGCGGTAGCGGGAATCCCTGCCAGACGCGCATAGATGTCATAAACACTTACATCCCACGGCTCCCTAAGTGAGTGCAGCGCCTCAGTCCGGTCAACCAATACGTCCCGGTGGCGCGCAAGGGTCTCTTGCGCGGCGGTCATGTCTGGCCTTGGAGTACTGGCCGTCATCGCCAGGGTGCGCGCCAGTTCGGCGGCCAGCTTGCGCTTTGACCCGACTCCGTCGTGCAGGTCAAGGACGAGGTCGGCGAGCCCAACCGCGCGCAGCCGGTCAAGGACCGCCTCAATGGCCGCGCGCTTTTCGGCTACGAAGAGCAGGCGCCGGCCGCGTGCAGACAAGGTGGCTATCAGGTTCGCGATCGTCTGGGACTTGCCCGTTCCTGGGGGCCCATCGATGACCAAGTCTGCGCCGCCCACGGCGCAGTTAATGGCGTAGGACTGGCTGGCGTCTGCGTCCAGTACGAGGAACTCGTCGGCTGGAGGGGTACGGTCAGGCTGGTTCGGGCTCACGTTCGGGTGGCGCGAGCGCACCGCATCCCGGGCGCCTTCGTCCCCGGCAATCGCACCGATCAAGTCCGAGGTCATGAGGGCGTCGGTGGCCGTCATGAGGTCTTGCACCATCGGGAGCTTGGCGTAAGAGAAGTTGCCGACGACGACGCGCGGGCTGACAGAGAAACCCTGAATGACTGACCCCGCCTTGCTGAGCCGTTCGAATAGCAGGACCGGGTTGGGCGGCTCGACATCAGGGTCAAGCAAGTCCAGCAACTCGCTCTGAGCTAGGTCGATCTGATGGTCGGTCTTCAGCAAGTGCAGAAGGGTGGGGTTGACCTCCCACTCACCTGGCAGGCTGACATCGAAGTCCTCGGCGGTCCCGCCCCTCGCCGTCAAAGCAGCCTGACGAAGCAGTACCGGCGCCGCAGCTGTGGCAGTCCCTCGCTGACCCACCCACGTAGCCATCCCCCATGCCAGGAACAAGGTCAGCAGACCGCGTTCCTCGAAGTTCTCGGTGGCCTTGGCCCTGATAGTGCGCGCGCGACGTGCGGCTGATGCGATCACAGCGTCACCGAACATCGTGGACAACCGCACCGTCCGGGAGGCGAACAGCGCATCGACCGCTGGACCGCTGGCCCCAGAGCCAGGACCGATGTCTAGCGTGCCTTGCTTGAGATCCCGGTAATACAGCAGTGTGTTCCGGCCACCGAGATCGATCAGCTCACCTGCCCAGGTGCTCACGGCGCGATTGACGAGATCAACCCGCCTTGAGTCTGCGGGAAACGGATGCGCACTGCTCATGACTCAGTAATCCTCAACGGCGTCGTATGGGCAGCGATTCCTGCCGTTCCAGACTCTAGACCCGCATAACGACAATGCCGAACTACAGCGACATCGAACGCTAGTCTGCGCATCCCGCTATCAACGCAGGTCACGTGCAGCAAGATCACCCAGGAGTGGGCCATGTTGCGGCTCCGCCTGCTTATGCCGTTCCGTAATCGCAAGCGCGTGCATCATGTACTTGCCGCTGCGGGCTCCGGTCTGGATGAACTTCACCCCGACCGGATGCTCATGGCTGTGGATCAGTGCGATGCATTGCTTCAATCTGCATGACATACCCGAAGACTTCGGAACTGGAAGAACCATCTATTCCAGTACAAAACCGGCCAATAGTGATGAGGCGGAAGATTAAGTGGAATCCTCGGTGGCGTCGACTTCGGCCGTTGGCCCCAGGCGGAGAGGCGAGCCGAATCAGGACGGTGCGGCGCCCAGTATTCGGCTCGAAGGATGTCCGGACCGTTTTCGGCGAACGACACGATACCCGCCGATGGGAGGTCATTCCAGTTGAACCGTCGGGTGCGAGGTCGGTGAGGGTCCTCTGGACGCGCTCGGCACATGGGGATCCGATCCGCTAGTAGATCGTTATGGCCTGGCGGGGCGACAGACGAGTGCCTGTCATTAGTTAGCGTGAGTTCTCGGCCAGGGTGAAGCGGACCGACTCGCCGAGAACCGTGGCCGCCGAAGTCAGGTCCGCGAGTCGGGCGGCGAGCGTGGCCGTTGCCAACCGCGTCGGCAGTGCCTCGCTGAACTTCAGACCCGCCAGTGCCCTCTCATCGATCTCCGGGAGACAGAGGCGCTCGGCGGCGTCCCCCGTGGCCGCCTTCCACATCCCGGCAGTCAGGTCGGCCCGCATCCGGATGTCGGTGTCGGTGAATCGCTGCACGCTGTCGGTGAGATCAGACAGAGTCGCTGCCAGCGTGGCGTTGGCCCGGTAACCGGCCCAGGTCCACCATCGGACGTCATCGCCGGTACGGCAAAACGCGGTTCCGGCCGGGTGGACAGTACCTCTCTGATCGTCTCGGACCTCGGCGAGGACGCGCTGTGCGCGCTGAGTCAGGGCGACCGGCGGATCCGCGCCCAGCAGCACATCCCGCGCGGCCCGAGACAAGGCAAAGCTCGCGCCGGAGATGCCGGGACTCAGCCACCGGGCCTTCCCGCCACCGGCCGCGGGCTCGACGAAGCAGCGCCGCCGCTTCCAGTCGATCCAGGTGACCCGCCAGCTGCGCCCGCCGAGCAGCAGCAGCCGTGGTCCTTCGATCCGTTCGGTGAGCAGCATCGGATCGGTCCGTCCGATCTCCTGCCTGCCGGAGATCACGGTGAGCTGGGGCGGCGCGGTAAAGGCAGCCGTCATGCCCATGAAGTGGCGGTGACCGAACTTCGCCTCCGCGGCCGGGCCGACGAACAGCAGCTCGCCGTCGGAATCAATAAATCCGTTCTCGACCAGGTACCGCAGGATCGGCTCGGCGCTGCGGTCGAACGGCGCGAGGCCGTTCCATTCGCCGACCCATAGCTGTCGGCCGATCCAGTGTTCCTGCAGGCACATCGCGAGCAGCTGCTGGGCCACGATGTGCCGCGGCTCGGGCGGTGCGACCACAGGCTCCACATACGACTGCCCCCACAGGTGCAGCAGGCCTGCCAGCCACAGCAGGGATCCTGCATCGATAGCGAGGCAGAGGCAGTTCCGCGCACTACCGGGCCGGCGCCCGGTCCGGCCGATTCGCTGCAAGAAAGAGGCCACCGTGGACGGGCAGTTGACCTGGATGACCCGGTCGAGGTCACCGACATCGATGCCCAGCTCCAAAGTTGAGGTCGAGACGA
>Ga0310039_10001451_pt1 | contig 16752 bp, 11 predicted proteins | sample Sb_taG_4_FD_200460 | JGI IMG/M metagenome (GOLD analysis project Ga0310039, IMG submission 200460) | Peat soil microbial communities from Weissenstadt, Germany - Sb_50d_6_BS metaG (v2) (version 2) | ecosystem: Environmental > Terrestrial > Soil > Wetlands > Peat | place: Germany: Weissenstadt...
AGAGGCGTGGGCATCGCCCCGGCGCTTACGGCCGGGCAGACCGCCGGCAGGTTCACGGTGGCGGCCACCGTCGGCGGCGTCGCCAGTCCCGCCACCTTTCTCCTGACCGACACCCCCGGCGCCCCGGCGAGCATCACCGCTACCAACGGCACATCCCAGAACACCCCCCTCGGCTCCGCCTACGGCGCCTTGCTCCAGGCGAAGGTAACCGACGCCTTCGGCAACTCGGTGCCCCACGTGCCAGTCACCTTTGCCGCGCCCACGGGCGGCGCCTCCGGCAACTTCAACGCCCTGGCGACCGTCCCGTCCAATTCGCTTGGGATCGCCACCGCCCCGACCTTCACAGCCAACCACGTCCCGGGCAGCTTCACCGTGACCGCGTCGGCCCCCGGCATCGCCACCCCCGCCTCCTTCACTCTGACCAACACGACCATCCCCGCCGCCATCCGTCCCGCGGCCGGCACGCCCCAGCACGTCGCCGTGACCGGCTCTTACGCCAACCTCCAGGCACTCGTCACCGACGCCGACGGCAATCCCGTCAGCGGCATCACGGTCGAATTTGCCCTGCCGGCCAGCGGCCCGAGCGGCACGTTCGCCGGGCCGGCCGCGGTCGTGACCAATGCCAGCGGGGTGGCCCAGGCGCCCGCGCTGACCGCCAACCAAACGGCCGGAGCCTTCACCGTGACCGCCTGGGTGGCCGGCGTCGCCGCCCCGGCCAAGTTCCTCTTGACCAACACACCGGGCGCCCCGAAGGCGGTCAATCCCTTCCTCGGCACGCCGCAGAGCGCCACGGTGACTACGGCCTACGCGACGCCCCTGCAAGCTCAGGTCCTCGACGCCTTCGGCAACCCGGTCGGCGGCGTCCAGGTGACGTTCGCCGCGCCCGCCAGCGGCGTCGGCGGCACGTTCGCCGGCAAGGTGTCGGCTACCGCCGTCACCGCGAGCAACGGCGTGGCCACGGCGCCCGCCCTGACGGCCAACACGCACGCGGGCAGCTTCACCGTGAGCGCCTCGATCAGCGGTGTCAGCGCCCCGGCCTCCTTCAGCTTGACGAACCTGGCGGGGCCGGTGGCCAGCGTCGTGGCGGTGAAGGGCAGCACGCCGCAGAGCACGGCGCGGAATGCGGTCTTTGCCGTCGCCCTGGCAGTGCAGGTGACCGACCGCTTCGGCAACCCCGAGGGCGGCGTCGTGGTGACCTTCACGGTCCACCCGAACGCGAAGACCGGGGCCGCGGCCACTTTTACCGGCGGCAGCCTGACGGCGACGGTGACAACCGCCGTCAACGGCCAGTCGCCCGCCGCGCCGGCGCTCACGGCCGATGCCGACGCGGGCAGCTTCACGGTGCTCGCGTCCATCGCCGGCGTTTCCGCGGACGCGCTCTTCACCCTGACGATCCTGTAATTGCTCTCCCCGCGCTGGAAAAACCTCCAATCTCTCGCCCGCAAGAGTCCCTTAATCAGCTCGCGGGAGCCGGTGCCCGCCGGGCGTTTGCCGTCGGGTGCCCCGGGCCTGGCTCAACAGCGGGTAGCAGTCGCCGCTCCAAGCTCATCCGTGGGAGCTGCGATTCCTTGACAGGGGTTCTGTGCGCCTGTAGAGTGAAAAAGGCGGTGACGGAAGTGCCCCATCGCGCCACGAGCCTGCCCCGCCCCGCGCCCTGACGAACACCGGTTGGGCCCCGGGAACCGCCAGCTGTTCAAGGTGCTCATTTTCTCGTCGTCGCTCCCTGGTCGTCGAATCCGGAGGTGTTCTCATGTCAAGGTTCGGGGTCCGCGGGCGCGGGCGGGGCTTCACGCTGATCGAGCTGCTGGTGGTGATCGCCATCATCGCGGTGCTCATCGGGCTTCTCGTCCCCGCTGTGCAGCAGGTGCGCGAAAGCGCCTCGCGCTCCTCCTGCGGCAATAATCAGCACCAACTCGGCGTCGCCTGCATGAACTACGCCAACGACAACCAGAGCAAGCTGCCGCCGCTGTACGGGTCGCCCGCCGGCGCCGGCAGCTGGGGCAGCTGCTTCTACTTCATGCTTCCGTACCTGGAAAACGAGCCCCTCTACGACGGCGGCACCAGCCCCGGGTCGCGCCTGCCGGGCAACGCGGGCGGGGTGCCGCCTTTCTTCTCGCTACCCTTCGGCAGCGAGGCGAATCCGGGACCCATCATCGGGAACGTCGTCAAGACCTACCTGTGCCCCAGCGACCCCACCAACCACCAGAATCCGTACCCGATGATCTGGGCCAACGGGCCGAACCAGGGTCAAGCCGCCGGGAGTTGGGGCCTGGGCAACTACCCCGCCAACGCCCAGGTGTTTGCCATGAACCCCGCCCCAGGCAGCACGAGCTTCCTCGGGACCAAGTACCCCCAGGGGATCCGGGACGGCCCCTCGAACACCATCTTCTTCGGCGAGAAGTATGCCGTCTGTGGAAACCCGGTGACGGCCGTCGTCGCCTGGGGCGATACGGGGTTGACCGCAAACGGCGAACCGGCGTTTGCCTATGGGGCCTCCCCCTTCGCGATGTTCCAGGCCAACCCGCTGGCGCAGAATTGCAACTCCGCCCTGGCCCAGACGCCGCACCGCGGCGGCATGGTGGTGTGCATGGGTGACGGCAGCGTCCGCACCGTCTCGCCCGCCATCAGCCAGGCGACCTGGCAGGCCGCCCTCACGCCCAACGCTCAGGACCAGCTCGGCTCCGACTGGTAGGCCCGCCTTCGCCAGCCCGCGCCCCCGGGGAACGCCGGGGGCGGTGGGACCTGGGTCGAGGGAGACCCGGTGCTGATTTTCCCCTCGTCGTGGGGTCCTGTGCATGTTCCGGCAAGCGAATGGGATTCGGTTGTGGCTCGGGGCGGCCTGTCTTCTTGGCCTCGCCTTCGTGAGTACACCTGGTTGCGGCAAGCCCAAAGGCACCGTGACCGGCAAGGTGACCCTCAATGACGGCACTCCCGTGTCGCCCGGCAGCGTCGTTATCTTCTGGGGCAGTGACAACCACCAGTACCCGGGCCTGGTCGGCGCCGACGGGGCCTACTCCGTCCCTGACCTGCCGGTGGGCGAAATGAAGGTCACAGTGGCGCCGCCTTCCGAACTGGCCCAGACCTTCGCCAAGGCCAGACCGCCCGGCGACAGGGGCGAATCCAAAGCCCCGGCGGTCGTCCCCATCCCGCTCAACTACCAGGATCCGGCGAAGACGCCGCTCAAGTACACGGTTCAGGACGGCCCGAACGACTACCCCATCACCATCAAATAATGAAGGGCGGACGCTCCTGCCCTGCAGAACTCTTGAACAAGGGTTAGTAATTGCTCATGCCCGACCCAGTCGGGCTGCCGGGCTGTCGGGTCGGCTCTACAATACCCCTCTCCCCCGCGCCCTGCCCGCCCCGCGAGAGCCGTGAGCCGATGAATCCCGTCAACGCCCCCGCCGAGCGACGCCCCGCCGCGTGGGCCCTCTTCCTCGCCTTCGCCGTCGTGTACACCGTCTGGGGCACCACCTATTTCGCCATCAAGGAAGGTGTCCGCACGCTGCCGCCGGGGCTGTTCGGTGGGGTGCGCATCGCCAGCGCCGGCCTGCTTCTGTTCGCCTACCTCTGGCTCCGCGGCCAACCGCTGCGCCTGCCGCGGCGCGACTTCGTCGTTGCGGCCGTCGTGGGTCTGCTCCTGTTCGTCGGCGGCAACGGCCTTGTCACGGTCGCGGAAGAGACGGTCGAATCCGGCGCGACCTCGGTGCTGGTGGCGACGACGCCGTTATGGATCGCCCTGGCCGAGATGTTTTGGCCCGGCGGCGAGCGGCTGACGCTGCGGGGCTGGGTGGGCGTCCTGACCGGCCTGGCGGGCGTGCTGGTGCTGCTGGTGCCGCGACTCGGCGAGCCACAGGCCCTCCTGCGCGACCACGGCCCGCTGCTGGTACTCGGCTCCGCCGCCGCCTGGGCGGTTGGATCGCTGGTGCTGCGCTACGAGCGCCGCGGGGGGTCGCACCTCGTCTCTGCCGCGTATCAGATGGTCCTCGGCGGCGGCGGGCTGGCGCTGATCGGGGTGCTGACGGGCGAGGTGGAACGGGTGACGATGGATCGGCTGACCACCGGGGCGGTAGTCGCCTTCTTCTACCTGCTGGCGGTCAGCTCGTTAGTGGCCTACCTCGCTTACACCTGGCTTTTGCAACACGTCTCGGCGACCTTGGCGGGGACGTATGCTTACGTCAACCCGGCGGTCGCGGTGCTGGTCGGTTGGCTGCTTGGCGGCGAGGCGGTCACGGGCTGGCTCGTCGGCGGGATGGTGGTCATCCTGGCCGGGGTGGCGCTGGTCCGCTCGGGCGGAAGGCGCCGGCCGGCGGTCGGCGCGGCGCAGCCCGCACCGAAGGAGCACTCGGTGCTGCTTGCCGGTTCGCGCTCCCCTTCGGGTCGCGGCTATACCCCACGCGGGCGGGATTGACACAAGCCTGAAGCGCAAGCGAAGAGTAATCCTTCGCTTGCGCTTCAGGCTTGTGTCAATCCCGCCCGGGTCGCCGCTAAACTCAGTCGCCGTACTGAGCCAGGATGGCGGAAATCTGCCGGGTGGCCCGGGCCTGACTGACGCCGTAGTTCGCCGAGATGTCGGCGGCGGCGGTGCGGACGGCCCGGTATTCGACGATTTCGAGCGGTTGTTTCAACTGTTCCGCCTCGGCCCGCAGGCCGGGGCCGCTCAGGACGAGGACCGCGGAGTGGATGGCGACGGCGGCCTCGGCCTCGGGGACGCCGCGCTTGGCCAGCCAGGCGTACTGCCGCTGCAGCAGGTCCTCGAAGTCGCGCGTGAAATCGTCCTGATCCAGATCACCGGCCTGGTAGCGCTTCAATTGCTGGTGCAGGCGCTTCGCCAGCCGCGGAAGCACAAGCTCGATCAATTCTTTGTTCATCACGGCCTCGGTGTTGCCGGGCAAGGAGGACGGTCGGGGGCCGGCTCGCCCACAGGCATTCTACGCGGCCGGGGCGGAAGGGGCAAAAGAGGGGCGCGGCCGTGGAACCCTCGGCGGGATGATTCATGATAACCGCGCCGGGGCCGCCACCGCAAACCGATCCGGCCCCGAGTCGCCCTGTGCCGTTGCGGACAGGGGGCACAGTCCCCATAATCATTCGCAGCGACGTCGCCGGCCCGCCCGGCCTTACTCTCCCCGCCCCAACACCGCAGCGAGGTTCCCCATGCGCTCCCGACTTTGGCTCGCCCTACTCATCGTGCCTCTGGCGTCCCTGCCCGCCGTCCCCGCCGGCGACAAGGAGAAGGGCACGGCGGCGACCGACATCACCTGGAAAAAGATCGTCATCGACCGGAAGTTCCGCTCCGAGGGGGTGGCCATCGCCGACGTCAACAAGGACGGCAAGATGGACGTGCTCACCGGCGAGTGGTGGTTCGAGGCCCCCGACTGGAAGCCGCACGCCATCCGCAAGAACTCCAAGGAGGATTACACCGAGGGCGAGAAGAACGTCTACTGCAACAGCTTTTGCTGCTGGGTCGAGGACTTCAACGGCGACGGTTGGCCGGACCTGCTCTGCGTCGGCTTCCCCGGCAGGCCCTGTCACTGGTACGAGAATCCACAGGGCCGCGACGAGCCGTGGAAGGAGCACCTCGTCGCCGACAACGCCTGCAACGAGACGCCACAGTACGTCGATCTGTTCGGCACCGGCAAACGCGTGCTGCTGATGGGGCTCCAACCGCAGGGTAAGGGCGGCGCCAACGAGGGACAGATGGTCTGGCTGCGGCCGGGCCCCGACCCGACCCAGCCGTGGAACATCTACCCCATCAGCGGGCCGGGGCAGCCCGGCAAGCCGGTGCCCGGTACCTTCATGTTCTACCACGGGCTGGGGGTCGGCGACATCAACGGCGACAAGCGGGCCGACGTGATCTGCACCGCCGGCTGGTGGGAGCAGCCCGAGAAGGGGGCCAACCCCAACGAGCCCTGGAAATTCCACCCCGCCGACCTCGGCCCCGCCTGCGCCGACATGTACGCCTATGACATGGACGGCGACGGCAAGGCCGACGTCCTCAGCAGCTCGGCGCACGAATACGGCATCTGGTGGCACCAGCAGAGGCCGGGCAAGGACGACAATCCCACCTTCCTGCGCAAGGACCTGTTCCCCAAGCTGGTGGCGCAGACGCACGCGCTGCACTTCGTCGATATCAACGGCGACGGCCTCAAGGACCTGGTCACCGGCAAGCGCTGGTGGGCGCACGGCCCCAAGGGCGACGTCGATCCGAATTCTCCGGCGATGGTCTACTGGTTCGAGGCGAAGCGCGACAAGGACGGCGTCACGACGTTCACGCCGCACGAGATCGACAACGACTCGGGCATCGGCACGCAGTTCACGGTGGCCGATTTCGACGGCGACGGGCTGCCCGACGTGATCGTCTCGAACAAAAAGGGGACGCACGTCTTTTTGCAGCAGCGCGCGAAGAAGTAGCCGCTAACGATTTATCGTTTCGCGCTCGCGCCGTTAGCGCGAAACGATAAATCGTTAGCGCGAAACGATAAATCGTTAGCGCGAAACGATAAATCGTAAGTGGTGGCAGGAGTTCCCCGATGCCCGACGACCTCCCCCGCAGCGGCGCCGACGCGCTGGTCCGGCGCCTGCGCGACCACGGCGTACGCCACATATTCGGCTATCCCGGCGGGCAGATGACGCCGATCTACGACGCCCTGTACCGCGACGGGACGATCCGCCATTTCCTGGCGCGGCACGAGCAGGCGGCGGCGTTCATGGCCGACGGCTACGCCCGCGCCACGGGGAGGCCGGGCGTCTGCCTGGCAGTGTGCGGCCCCGGCGTGCTCAACGCCGCGACGCCGCTGGGCACCGCCTTCACCGACTCGGTGCCGCTGCTGCTCATCAGCGGACAAATCCCGACGCAGGGGCGCGGCCTGCGCTCCGGCTATTATCACGAGAACGATCAGCTCGCGGCCTGTGCGGCGATGACGAAGTGCTCGGCCCGTGTGGAGCGTGTCGAAGAGGTGGTCCCCGCGCTCGATCGCGCGTTTGCGGCCCTCACCGCGGGGCGCCCGGGGCCGGTGCTGTTCGAGGTGCCGCTCGACGTGCTCCGCGCCGAATACCCGCCCGCTGTCTGGCCATCACCGCCGGCGCAGCTGGCACCCCCGTCGCCTGACCCTTCCGCCGTCCCGACCCTGGCGACTCTGCTGAAGGGCTGGCACAGGCCGCTCCTACTCGCGGGAGGCGGCGTCGTCAGTGCCGGCGCCGAAGCCCTCCTGGTGCGGCTCGCGGAACGCCTCGGTGCCCCCGTGTTTCACACAGCGATGGGCAAGAGTGCCGTGCCCTCCGATCATCCGCTCGCGGCCGGCCTGCCGTGGCACCGGGCGACCTCCGACCTGACGAACATGGCGTCGTTCTTCTCGCCGCTGTTCACCGAGGCCGACGGGTTGCTCGCGGTCGGCTGTCGCTTCACGCAACTCGCGACGGGAAGCTGGACGATGCCGCTCCCAAAATCGATCGCACAAATCGACGTGGACCACGCCGAGATCGGCCGCCACTATCGCGTCACGGCCGGCGTCTGCGCCGACGCGCGCCTCGCCCTGCAAGGGCTGCTCGAGGAACTTCCTCCCGAGCCGCGCCACCCGTGGGCGCCGCCGCCGGACACGCGCCAGGCCTGGCGCCTCCCCGGCATGGACCTCATCGGGCCGCTGCGCCGCGCCCTGCCGCGCGACGCCATCGTCGCCGCCGACATCACACGGCTGGGCTACATCATGCTCGCCGAGTTCCCCGTCTACCAGCCGCGCACTTTCCTGCACCCCGCGGGATTCGTCGCAATGGGGCACGGCCTGCCCGCGGCGCTCGGGGCCAAGGCGGCGTTTCCGGAACGGGCGGTCGTGGCGATCCTTGGCGACGGCTGCTTTCAGATGTGCGGCATGGAACTGGCGACAGCCGTGCAGGAGCGACTGCCCGTCGTCAGCGTCGTCGTCAATGACGGCGCGCTGACGCTCATCAAGGCCATCCAGCAGCGCCGCTACGAGTCGCGCTTCCTCGGCGTCGATCTCCTCAACCCCGACTTCGGCACCTTCGCGCAGGCTTTTGGCGTCCCCTACTGGCGAACGGATGACGACGCGGCCTTCGAGGCGGCGCTGGGCGAGGCGCTCGCCGCCGACGCGCCGGCTCTGATCGAGGTGCGGCCCGGCGACGCACGGCGATGATTTGCCCCAATCCGCCGTCCCCTCTGCCTCGTCTAGACGGTGAGTGGTGAGATACGCATCGCCGTTTACCGCCCATTGAGAGGACGTAAGACCATGCGTCGCACGTGGTTGTTGGCCCCATTGGCGGGCGCGCTGGCGCTCGGGGGCTTCCTCGCCCTGAAACCGTCCAATTCCCCCGCCGGCGATCCCCCGCCGGCCGCCGCCGCGCAGGTCGCCGGCCCGTCGCTGCCGGTAGCGCAGGCCATCCTGTACTCGAGCGGGGTGGGCTACTTCCAGCGTGAGGGAAGCGTCGAGGGCAACACGCGCATCGACCTGACCTTCCCCGTGCAGGACATCAACGACCTGCTCAAGAGCATGGTCCTGCAAGACCTCAACGGCGGCGTCATCAGCGCCGTCAGTTACGACAGTCAGGCCCCCATCGAGAAGACATTGCAGAGCTTCGCCGTCAACCTCACCGGCAACCCCGGCTTCGGCGCCGTCCTCGGCCAGGCCCGCGGCGAGAAGGTTGAAGTCACCCTTCAGCAGGGCAACGCGGCGCAGCCGGGCAACGTCACCGGCACCATCATCGGCGTCGAGAAGCAGAAGCAGCAGGTCGGCAAGGACAGCGCCGTCGAGGTGGAACTCCTCAACCTGTGGTGCGCCGAGGGGATGCGCAGCGTGAAGCTAACGGACGTGCAGCGCGTCCGCTTTCTCAACCCCGTCCTCGAAGGCGAGTTCCGCCGCGCCCTGGAGACCCTGGCGCAGTCGCACGACACGCAGAAGAAGGCGGTGTCGCTGTCGTTCAACGGCGAGGGCAAGCGTGAAGTGCGCGTCAGCTACGTCGTCGAGAACCCCATCTGGAAGACCAGCTACCGCCTCGTCCTCTCGACCAAGAAGGACGGCAAGCCGATGCTGCAGGGGTGGGCGATCGTGGACAACTCCTCGGAGGAGGACTGGAAGGACGTGCGCATGGCCCTGGTTAGCGGCCGACCCATCTCCTTCCAGATGGACCTCTACCAGCCGCTCTACGTCCCCCGACCCGTGGTCGAGCCCGAACTTTTCGCCTCCCTCCGCCCGCCGACTTACCAGGGCGCCCTCGAGCGCAGCGCCACGGCCGTCGCCGCCGGGGAAAAGCAGATGGAACAGCTTCAGGCCCTGAGAGGGGCGAAGGGCGAAGGCAAGGCGAAGTCTGACGAGTCCGTCTATCGCCGCGCCGCGGACAAGAACGCGGCCGCCGGAGACCTGGCCGACCGGCTGCACAAGGACATGGACCTGACCAAAGGGGTGGGGTCGTCGGCGACGGCCGGCGAGCTGGGGGACTTCTTCCAGTACGTGATCGACCACCCGGTGAGCCTGCCGCGGCAGAAGAGCGCCATGCTGCCCATCGTCCAGAAGGAGGTCGAGGCCGCCCGCGTCTCCATCTACAACGAGCACACCCAGGCCAAGCACCCGCTCCTCGGCCTGCGCTTCAAGAACACCACCGGCATGCACCTGATGCAGGGCCCCATCACCGTCTTTGAGGGGAGCAGCTATGCCGGCGACGCCCGCATCCTCGACATCACCCCCAAGGACGAGCGCCTCATCTCCTACGCCATCGACCTGGGCACCGAGGTCGAGCCCGTCGCCAAGAACCAGCCCGATCGCATCACCAAGGTGAAGGTCAACAAGGGCATCCTCTACCGCACCGACAAGGTGCGCCAGGAGAAGACCTACAACCTCAAGAACCGCTCCGAGCACGACCGCGTCGTGCTCATCGAGCACCCCTTCCGCGCCGACTTCACCCTCGTCAGCAAGGACAAGCCCGCCGAACGGGCCCGCGACGTCTACCGCTTCGAGATCAAGCTCGCCGCCGGGCAGACCGCCAGCACGGAGGTCGTCGAGGAAAAGGATGTCAATACGGCCATCACGCTGACCAACAGCGACGACAACACCATGCGCTTCTTCCTCAGCCAGCCGATCGTCAGCGACAAGGTGAAGCAGGCGCTGGGGCAGGCCGTCGAGCTGAAGACGAAGGTCAATGACACGTCTCGGGAGATCGCGCAGCTGCAGAAGCAGCTCAAGGACATCACCGACGACCAGGCGCGGCTGCGGGCCAACCTCAAGGAAATGCCCGCCACCGCCGAGGCCTACAAGCGCTACCTCAAGAAGTTCGACGACCAGGAGACGCAGATCGAGGACTTCCAGAAGAAGATCAAGGTCCTCCAGGATACCGAGTTCCGGCACCGCAAGGCCTTCGAGGATTACCTTGCCGCCCTCGACGTCGAGTAAAGTGATTTGGCCGCTTGCGGCTTAGCGTTCGCTTCACCCCAGTGAAGCGAACGCTAAGCCGCAAGCGGCGAGCGACGCCATGACCCAACCCGCCAGCGCCCTGTTCATCCACCACTGCACGTCGCGGCCGGCGCACTTCTTCGGTCGCGACGCCGAACTGGCCTTGCTCGACGCGGCCCTGGAGGCGGGCGGGCCGAGTGTCGTCGCCTTTGTCGGACCCGGCGGCCAGGGCAAGACCGCCATCGTGCAGCACTGGCTCGAGCGGTTGGTCGCGACAGGTCGCGTCTATCCCGGCGGCGTGGACGGCGTCTTCCTGTGGAGCTTCTACCGCGGCAAGGACGCTGACCTTGGCCTGCGCGAGCTGTACGGCCACGCCGCCGGCGCCGCCGCGGCACCGGACCTATCGGCGACTTACGCGGTCGATCATCTGCTACCGCAACTGAGGCGCCAGCGCTGGGTGGTGATCCTGGACGGGGCCGAGGTGGCGCAATACGATTCCGGCCCCTGGTTCGGCCGCTTCGTCCACCCCGAGTTGAGCCGGCTCCTCGAAGAGCTGGCGACCGAGCCGCTTCCCGGCGTCGTGGTGCTGACGACGCGCTTCCCGCTACCCGAGTTGCAGCGGCGCAGACACGCCCGGGTGGTTTCGCTTGCCGGACTCGACCCGGAAAGCGCCCGGGGCTTGCTGCTCAGCGTGGGCCTGCGCGGCAAGGCGGCGGAGTTGGACGCGGCGGCGGCGGCCTGTGGGTATCACGCCAAGGCGGTCGAATTGCTCGGCACCTTCCTGGGGAAGTTCCACGGGGGCGAGGCGGCGCGGCTGCGCGAGCTGCCCGACCTTCCCGCGGCGGAAGGAGCCACCGACGAGGAGCACAAGGTGGCGCGGGTGCTGGCGGCCTACGCGGCGGCCCTGCCGCGCGAGCAGCAGGATCTGCTGGCCTTGGCGACGGCCTTCCGCGACCCGCCGGCCGCGCCGCGCCTGATGGAGTACCTGACGAGCGGCCCCGTCCGCGCCTTGCTGCACGACACCTGGGGGCGCGATTATCCGCCGCTCGCCGAGCGGCCGGCCGGCTGGCTGGCGGCCCAGGTTGAGGAGTTGGTCCGGCTGCGGTTGCTGGAGCGCGTCGGCCTGGCGCCGGGCTCGTCGGACGGCTCGCTGATCGACGCCCATCCCCTGGTGCGCCGCGCCTTCGAGCACAACCTGGGAGCGGCCGGCCGGCGGCAGGGGGCGCAGGCCCGCGCCGGCTTCCTGCACGGCCGCCCCGACCGCCGCCGGCCGGCCACGCTCGACGAGGCCCGCGAAGAGATCGAGTTGTTTCACGCCTATTGCGACGCGGGATTGTGGTCTGAAGCCGACGCCGCCTACGCCGCCCTGGACAAGCCGCGCTACCGCTTCCTGGCCCCGGCGCTCGACCGCGACCTGCTGCTGCGATTCTTCCCCGAGGGCGACTGGCGCCGGCCGTCGCTGTGGCCGCGCTTCGCCCGGTATCGCGATTTGGCCGTGTGCCTGGAGATGCTCGGCCGCTTCGAGGAGGCGTTGCCGGTCTACCGCGAAGCGGACGCCCCTCTGCGCGGCGACGCCCTGCTGGCGCTGGGACAGCTGGAGCCGATCCTCGCCCGACCGCAGGCGCCGCACCCCTGGCAGATGCTCTGGGGGGCGTACCGCGCTCACGCCCTGTCGCTGGCCGGGCGCCTGGACGAGGCGGTGGCCCTGGCGCGATCGCTGGTCCCGGTGGACGTGTACGAGTGGACGCACGTGTTCGAGAGCCTGCTGCGCGCCGGCCGGCTCGACGCCGTGGACATGCGCAGCTTCCTCTACCGGCCGGTACACGCCGGCGGCCACCGTTGGGCCGACCTGGCGCGCCGGCGCATGCGTGCCGACTACCTGCGCCTGGGGGCCGGCCCGCCGGCCGGCCTGGCGGAGACTTACCGCGTACTCATCGAGGAATACGACCGCGGCGGACTGCCGTGGGAACGCGCGCTGACCCGCTTGAGTCAGGCGCGATGGCTGCAATCGTGCGGCACGGGGCAGGAGTCACGGGGGTTGGTGGACGAGGTGCTGCAACTGGCCCGCCGTTATGGCATGCGGATCGTGGAAGCGGACGCGCTGGCACTCGCGGGAAGAGGAGGCGGACGACCTTAGGAGGCCGCTCGCGGCTTCGCAGGTGAAACGTGCGAAGCCGCAAGTGGCAGCGAGGTTACCACGAAAACTCCACCCCGACGTTCAACCCTTGCGCCCAGAACAGGTCTTCCTTGAAGGGAATCGCCGGACGGGCGGGCGCGGTCCCCGGGTGCGTGTTGATCACCACGTCGATCTGGTCGGCGGAGCGCAGCGGGCTGTCCCAGAGCAGGAAGGTGTAGCCACCAGAGACCCGCACGTGGTCCGTCAGCCGATAGCCGACGTTCAGGCCCGTCTCGCTCACCATGTTGAGCGCGGTTCGGTCGAAGGTGCCGGTGTTGCTCGCTTGCACCGTCAGGCCGGTCGGCGTCACCAGGCGCTCGGTCGGCGTCTGGTAGAGGCTGGAGCCGAAGGCCCGGACCTCCTCCACATTGCCGCCGAGGCCGACCTCGCCGCGCAGGTTCACGAACCAGCGCCCGCAGGTCAGTTCGCCGCGCAGCCCCACCTGACCGCCGTAGTAGGCATTATAGGTCCGGTAATGATCTTCCAGGCCGAACAGCGTCGTCTGATCGGGCAGCGTGCGGCCGGTCGCGGTCAGGTCGGTGCGGTCGCGCATCTGCAGGAATCGCGCCCCGGCGAGGGCCTCCAGGCGAAAGCCGTCGCCGACGAACAGCGGCGCGACGAGGTTGGCCTCCTCGCCAAACAGCTCGACGCGCGTGTAGCCGACGAATCCGCCGGTGCGCGGGCCGGCGGGCGCGTCGCCGCCGATGACGGCGCTGGCCGGGCTGCCGTCGGGGTTTTCGTAGACCCGTGCCAGCAGGGTGCCGCCGTCGGAAATCGCCTTGAAATGGGTCGAATCGCGCTCCAGGAAGAAGGCGTTCCCCTCGACGCCGACGGTTTCGGCGTCGTCGAACCAGTAGGCGAGAGTCGGTCGGATGCCGTTGAAGCGGTCGCCGTGCCGCGTTTCCAGGCGGTCGTCGCCGTAAAGGATCTGCGTGCCCGGCTGGCCGGGGAGGCCGTGCGAGGTCTGGGGGCTGGTGGTGAGGGTGGCCGGCATCCGGCCCTCACGCAACCACCAGAGGACGTAGTCCACGCTCACCAGCAGCCGCGGCCCGGGGGCGCCGTTGGGGGCGCCGTCCCCCGCGACCACCAGGGGGGCGTCATCGGCCGAAGAAGGGGGAATGGCCGGCGGCGTCAGCAACTCCATCGGCTCGGCGGCGGCGGTCCCGGCGAGCAGGGCGGCCAGGAGCAGTGCAACCAATGGTTTCTGCACGGGGAACCTCCGGACTGGGTCCGACCGGGGCAAGGTGGGGGTTTGGGCGGGGCACGGGGACCGGGGCGGGAGCCCAGGCCGCGCACCCGACGCCGTAACTGGTATCGGCAGCGACCGGGCGGCAATATCAGTTTTGCGGGATTCACCGGACTTGCCGGGAAAAGCGAAGGGATGGGAAACCGTGTCCGCACCGGTCGTGGCGAGTCCGCCGGCCCTTGCTTGACCGCCGTGGGGGCCCAAGCTACAGTAATTCGAGACTGGAGCGGCTCAACTCGCCCGTTTCCGGTGCTTGGGAGATGACGGGATGGGCCCTCCCCTGGTGGACATTGCCCAGTGGCTGCCCGCGGCTCAGGCCGGCTCCCGAGAGGCGCTGGGCCGCGTGCTGGAAGCTTGCCGGGGTTATCTGCTCCTGATCGCACGCCAGGAGTTGGAGCCGGCGCTGCAAGCCAAGGGCGGCGCGTCCGACCTGGTGCAGCAGACCTTTCTCGAGGCGCAGAAGGACCTGGCCCGCTTCCACGGTACAACGCCCGAGGCGCTGCTGGCGTGGATGCGGCGGCTCTTGCTGAACAACCTCGCCAACTTTCGCCGAGACTATCGCCGGGATAAACGCCGCGTGTCGCGCGAGGTTGCCCTGAGAATCAGCGATTCGTCCACCCAGGGCGGGGGCGGTCTTTGCGCGGGTACGCCCTCGCCCAGCGTCGCCCTGATACAGGACGAGCAGACCCAGGCCCTCGAACGGGCACTGGAGAGACTGCCCGAGGATTACCGCCGGGTCATGCACCTCCGCTATCGGGAGGAGCGCTCCTTCGAGGCCATGGCGGAGTTGATGCAACGGTCCCCGAATGCAGTCCGCAAGTTGTGGGCACGGGCCATCGACAGCTTGCAGCAAGAGCTGGGAGCACCACGATGAATGCCGCTCAGGATTCGGCGCCCGAGGACGAATTCGCCGCACGCTTGCTGGCCTACGACGAAGCCTTGGCCGAGGGTAGGACACCGGCCACGGTGGACGACCGCCGGCTACAGACACAGCAGCGGCAACCCTCTGGTAAAGGCCGTGCCCGTTTGGTCCGTGGACGATTTCTCGCGACCGCGGACATGGGAAGGCCATACCGATTGGGTCAGTTGTGTGGCCTTCAATAGTGCGGAAACACTCCTGGCCTCGGGCGGCAATGACAGGACCATCCGCCTCTGGGATGTCGCCTCGGGGGGAACGCTGCGCACGCTCCGTGACCACAAGAAACTGGTCACGAGTGTGAGTTTCACTCCCGACGGCCGGCGCCTCGCCTCGGCCAGTCTCGACAAGACGGTCAAACTGTGGGACGTGGCTTCGGGCCGGCCCCTGGCCCCGGTGCTGACTCATCCGCATGTCGTTCACGCGGCGGAGCGAGAGGCCATTGCCTGGCATCGGCGCCAGGCCGACGAATGCCAGGCTGCCGAGCCGGCCGAATGGTATGGCGTCGCCTTTCACATGAGTCGCTTACTGGAGGCCGGCCCCGAGGATTGGTGCTTGCGCTCGCGCCGGGCCAAGGCCAAAGTGGCGCTTGGTCAATGGCAACAGGCTGTTGACGATTGCACGCGCATTATTGGAGTAGGGGCCACGAAGCCCTGGCCCTGGTATGAGCAAGCCGTGGGACGTCTGCTCCTGGGCGACACCGCCGCCTTATCGCCTGAAAGAGATTGACCTTCTCCGGCGCGAAGCCGGGGACTCGCTGGTCTGTAGCGACAGCCGCTTGCGGCTTAGCGGAAGCCAGGCTTCCGCTAAGCCGCAAGCGGCTGTCGCCACAGACGTTGAGCGGCCAGCGCCGGACACCTACAAGCGTAGGCCGTCGTGCATTTTGCCAGGGCCGGAGGGCAAACTGCAACGCCCGCAAGGCGACCGTCCTCCGGGGTCGGGGCATAACTCATTGGCCCGGGACGCCTTGTGACGGGCGCTGTTGCGGCACGGACCTTGCTCCTGGTAAGAGAGTCGCCGGCCCACGGGCATCATCTTTATGCAAGAGCAAGACGTCTTTTTCGTCATCCCCACATACCGACTGCGGGACGTGGGCGAGACGGTCGAGCACTACGACGAGCACTTCTGGCGTAACGGCCACTCCGTGCGGATGATCGTCTTCGACGACTCCAGCCCGTCCAACCAGGAAAAGTACTACCCGCTCCTGGAACAAACCCGCACGCACAACGACCTCTTCTACGTCGGTCCGCGCGAGAAGGAGCAGTTCCTGGCTTACGTCAACGGCCGGCTGCGCGACAAGCGGCTGGACTCGCTGGTCAAGAACCTGTTCCGGCCCAGCTACGGCGGCAACCGCAACTACACCCTCATGTACACCCTTGGCGGGCTGATGGTCAGCTCCGACGACGACATGCGGCCGTACACGCTGATGGAGTACAGCCCCGAGTCGCTCGCCGCCGACGAGGTCAGCCGCGGCCGTCTGCACAAGGCCGGCCAGAACGGTTACACGCGCAAGTCGTTCGACATCCTCACGTCGTTCCTCGACGTACTCGGCAAGCGCGCCGGCGAGGTGCCGGACAACTACGAGCGCGGTGAGTTGCTCGTGGACACCGCGATGGACCTGGAGACCAACGCCACCAAGGGGCTGGCGCGGGAGAACTCCCTGATGCTCCGGCGCGGGGCGGTGGCCGACGACGCCGTCGTGAAGATGGCCCAGACGTTCCGCTCCGGCACCAACGACATCGACGCTATCGATTACGTGGACATGTTCCTGGACGACGAGCGGCAGACGAGCCTCGACGACCTGAACGACCTGTACGTGCTGGTCAACTTCCGCCCCGTGGTGACGAAGAAGAACTGGCGGATGGACTGCGGCGTCGCCGGCTACGACAACACCTTCGGCCTGCCGCCGTTCTTCCCGACCGTAGCCGTTCAGCCGCCATCTTGTCAGCTGCTCCATATCGTCTACAATCGTTCGCATGACAGCACGACCAACCACCCCCTGTCCAAGCTGTGGCAAACT
>Ga0310039_10001455_pt1 | contig 16726 bp, 14 predicted proteins | sample Sb_taG_4_FD_200460 | JGI IMG/M metagenome (GOLD analysis project Ga0310039, IMG submission 200460) | Peat soil microbial communities from Weissenstadt, Germany - Sb_50d_6_BS metaG (v2) (version 2) | ecosystem: Environmental > Terrestrial > Soil > Wetlands > Peat | place: Germany: Weissenstadt...
TCCATGCAATGATGATGTGTCGGTAATGTCCCCGAACACCCGTCGGGGATGTTCCCGGGCTAAACACTTGTCCCGGCCATCCACGTCTTTCGGCATCGGAAAGTATTAAGACGTTGATGCCCGGCACATAGGCGAGCGAACCGACGCCGTTCTTCGAACGGCTATGGCCGGGCATGACGAGGCAGAGAAACGCGCCCACTATTTGATGAATTGGTTCGTATACAGATCCTCCACCGGCGACTTCTTCTCGATGATGCCGGCTTTGAGATAGAAATCCTGCAGCTTGGCGACTCTCTCGGGATCGACCGCGCCGAGCTCCTTCTGGCCCGGATAGATCAGCTTGTCGTAATAGGCGAACGCTTCCTTGACCTGACCTTCCTTGCCGGTCCATTCCGGTACGAATTTCACGAAATCGATCGCCGCCGCATCCGGATCGTCCATGATGTCCTTCATGCCGTGCAGCGCCGCCTTGACGAAGGCCCGCACCATGTCGGGCTTGTCCTTGATGATCTGGTCGGACGCGGCGACCGCCTGCGCCATGTGCGGAAAAAACTCGTCGGTCGGCAGCACCTTGATGGCCACGCCGGCGGCTTCGACCGGCGGGATCCAATCGGGCACGCCGGCCATGCCGACCGATTTGCCGGTGGCGACCATCTGCCAGACGCCGACTGGGCCGGCGGACTGGATGTCGACATCGTCCTTGGTCAGGCCGGCGCTCGCCAGCAAGCCGAGCAGCGCATAGAACGTGGTGTCCTGGAACGACATCACCGTGATGGTCTTGCCCTTGAGGTCGGCCGGCTTTTCGATGCCGGAATCGGCGCGCACCACCAGCTGCATGAAACCCTTGCCGCCGAACAGGCAGACGATCTTCACCGGCACGCCGTTCTGCCGCACCACGATCGGCGCGTCGGCGACGATGCCGCCGAGCGGCACATTGCCGGCGCCCACTTGCTTGGCGACATCGACGCCGCCGCGGCCGGTGGCGAAATTGACGGTGAGTCCGGCTTCTCGGAAATAGCCCTTGCCCTGGGCGAGCCGGATCGGCCCGAACGCCGGCAAGAGCGGCGGCGCCGGAAACAAATAGGTGATGGTCTCGTCTGCCCGCGCCGGCGCGCCGCCCAAAACGCCGAGCGCGATGCCTCCCGCGCCTTGCAGCAAACGGCGTCGCGATAATCTGTTCACGCGGTCGAACATAAATTGCTCCTTCGTGCGCGGGCGGCGGCGAGATTGCCGCGCGGGCCCGCCCTATCGGCGATCCCGGTCTTTGCCACTATACTCGCGCTACTATACTGAAGCTTTTTGGGCGGCGATATGCGCGCAATCGGCCCAACAAACACCGGTCGCTGATGTCCGACGTCGTTCGCCTCGAATACCGCAACGTGACGATGCGTTTTGCGGCGACCGGCAACCGCGGCGTGCTCACCGCGGTGCAGGGCGTGAGTTTCTCGGTGCGCGACGGCGAAGTGGTGTCGCTGATCGGGCCGAGCGGCTGCGGCAAGAGCACGCTGCTCAATATCGGCTCGGGGCTCACGGCGCCGAGCGAGGGCGAAGCCTTCGTCGACGGCGAGAAGGTCGCCGGGCCGAACGCCCACGTCGCCTTCATGCTGCAGAAGGATTTGCTGCTGCCGTGGCGCACCGTCGCCGAGAACGTCATGTTCGGCGTCGAGATCCAGGGCGTCCCGGCGATCGAGCGCAGGCAGCGCGCCCAGGCGCTCCTTGAGAATTTCAGCCTCGCGGAATTTTCCGGTCACTATCCGCACCAATTGTCCGGCGGCATGCGCCAGCGCGTGGCGCTGGCGCGCACGCTGGCGGTCGATCCTCATGTGCTGCTGCTCGACGAGCCATTCTCCGCGGTGGATGCGCAGACCCGCATGGTGCTGCAACGCGACCTGGCACAGACGCTGAAGCTTGCCGGCAAGACCGCGCTCCTCATCACCCATGATCTTGCGGAAGCGGTGACGCTGTCCGACCGCGTGCTGGTCATGAGCCGGCGCCCGGGCGCCATCATCGACGAGATCGTCATCGACATGGCGGGGCGCGACAATCCGATCGCGCGGCGACACGATCCGAAGCTCGGCGACTACGTCGCCCGCCTGATGGACCGCCTCGATATCGGCCACGCTGCGCTGGAGCAGCAGGCGGCGGGAGGCGGCGCGTGAGCGGCGACGCGCGCGCCGCGCAGATGCGCAAGGGGACAGCCGCGAGCGCGGCGCTGGCCGTCGTCTTTCTCGCGGCGTGGCAATGGGGACCGGGCTTGCTCGGCATCCCCTCTTTCATCGTGCCGCCGCTATCGGCGGTCGCAGCCGAATTCGTCCACGCGTTGCGGTTCGACCATCTGCTGCTGCACACCGGCGTCACCGTCGCCGAAGTGCTGGCCGGCTTCATCCTCGGCAGCCTGCTTGGTGCGTTCGCCGGCTATATGCTCGGCATGTCGCCGGTCGCCGAGCTGGCGCTGTCGCCCTATATCCTGGCGCTGCAGATCGCGCCCAAGGTGGCGTTCGCGCCGCTGTTCATTCTTTGGATGGGATTTACGGTCTATCCGAAAATCCTGGTCGCCATCCTGATCGTGTTCTTCCCGGTCATGGTCAACGTGCTGACCGCGGTGCGCACCGTCGATCCCGACCTGATCAATCTCGCCCGCGCCTTCAAGGCGACGCGCGCCCAGATTTTCTGGAAGATCGAATTCCCCACTTCGATGCCGCCGATGTTCGCCGGCCTGCGCATCGGCGCCACGCTGGCGGTCGTCGGCGTCGTGGTCGGCGAACTGGTCGGCGGCAATGTCGGCTTGGGTTATCTGCTCACCTTCGGCGAAGGCCAAGCCAACACGCCCTTGGTGTTCGTCTCCATCGTGATGCTCACCGTGGTCGGCGCCATCGCCTATCTCGGCGTCATTTTGGTCGAGCGCCGCGTGCTGCATTATCTGCCGGCGCGCAGCGTGGGCGGGAATATTTAGCCGTCGTCATTCTGGGGCCGAGCGAAGCGAGGAGCCCGGAATCCATATTCACGAATCGTGATTATGGATTCCGGGTTCGCAGGCTAACGCCCGCGCCCCGGAATGACGCGCTCAATTCGGAAAATGCTCGGCGTGCCAGTCGGCTTCGAGGTTCGGATTGATCTTGCCGTCGATGACGAACACGCCCGGCGCGCCTTCGGCGACCCAGGTTTTTACGGAATCGAGATCGGCGAGCGTGCGCACCGTGGCGGCGCGGGCGCCGTAGCCGCGGGCGATTGCGGCGAAATCGGTGTCGGGGAATTTCACGATGTCGGTCGAGAAACCTTGCCGGCCGAAATAGTGAACCTCTGCCGCATAGGAGGCGTCGTTGTAGACCAGGACGCACATCCGCAAGCCGAGGCGGACCGTGGTTTCCATGTCGGCCATCGACATCAAGAAACCGCCGTCGCCGGTGCCGAGCACCGCGAGCTTTCCGGGATTGGCGATGGCGAGACCGATGGTCGACGGCAGGCCGAGGCCGACCGACTGGAACGAATGGCTCAGGCACGAGGCGCGCGGGTTCGGCACGCGCAGATAGCGCGGCACCCAGCCGCAGAAATGGCCGGAGTCCGAAGCGACGACGCGGTCCGTTGGCAGAATGGCGTCGACCGCTTTGCTCAAGGTGCGTGGGTCGATGTACTGCGCGCTCGACTCATCCGGGTGCGGAAAGTGATGATTGTCGCCCGAGCGGATGCGTTCGCGCATGGCGTTGTTGCGACGGCCGGCTTTGTTATTCCCCGCGCCGCGTTTGCCGAGCTCCGCCAGCAACGCTTGCGCAGTCGCCTTGGCGTCGCCATGCACCGCGATCTGCACCGGCATCTGATAGCCGAGTTTCGGCACGTCGATATCGACCTGCGCCACCACGGCGCCCGGCGCGATCAATTTCCCTTTCTTGGTGGTCCACTGCGTGAGGCTGGCGCCGAACGCCAGGATGACATCGCTCTCGGAAATCAGCTCGTCGGCGATCGGCGAGGAAAAACCGCCGCTGATGCCGACCGACCAGGGATTGCCCGAAAACAGGCCGTGGCCGCACACCGACGTCGCCAACAGCGCGCCGGCGCCGTCGGCAAGCGCGACCAAGTCCTGCTCGGCATCGGAGATCACCGCGCCGCGGCCGCCGAGGATGAGCGGACGCTGCGCACGCGCCAATGCATCGGCGAGGCGTGCGACGGCGCGCGGATCGGGATGCAGCCGGCCGGGCGCCGGCGGCAGTTCGAGCGGCGGCAGATTGGAGGCGAGCGCCGCGTGCTGGACGTCGAGCGGCATGCTCAAGACCACGGTCTGCCGGTCGCGCAGCGCGCGGGTGACGGCGCGCAGCATGTCGTCGCGCGCTGAGCCCGGCGTATGCAGCCGCTCCGACACCGCGCCGACGGCACGCACCATTTCGCCTTGCTCGATATAAAAATTATTCTTCACTGCTCCATTGGGGACATCGCCCGCCAGGACCAGAAGCGGCGTCCGGCTTTTCGCGGCTTCGGCGATGCCGGTCAGCGCATTGGTGAGTCCGGGGCCGGAATGCACGCTGACGAGCGTGAGTTCGCCGGTCGCCTTGGCATAGGCGTCGCCCATGGCGGCGGCGTTGCCTTCGTGCCGCGCCGAAATCAGTTCGACGCCGGCTTCGACCAGGCCGTGGGAAATCTTGAAATTGGCGGTGCCGAGGAGGCCGAAACAACGCCGCGCGCCATAGCCGGCGAGGTCCTGCGCGACGACCGATGCGACCGTTGGATTACCGCTCATAAGTGCCGCCTTCCCCGCCGACATGACGCGAAAACCTCAAGTAATACAAGGCCATGATGGCATAGCGCCGACGCGTGCGGAAGGCTTGGGATAAAGCTTCAAACTTAAATATTCAAGCTTGAAATAACTCGGCTCAGGTGGCATTCTTTCCTGAGATTTGGATGACAGAGGACAGACGACAGAAGACGGACAAGAAGACGGCGGCGATCGAAATCTGTCGTCCGTCATCGGTCCGCTGTCGTCCGACGGAACGTCCATGAAGATCGCTTGCCTCGGCGGCGGCCCGGCGGGCCTTTATTTCGCGATCAGCATGAAGCTGCGCGACTCAGCCCACGACATCACCGTGTTCGAGCGCAACAAGGCGGACGACACCTTCGGCTGGGGCGTGGTGCTGTCCGACGAGACCTTCGAGAACCTCGCCAAGAACGATCCGCTCAGCGCCGGCGAGATCCGCCGCCATTTCGCCTATTGGGACGACATCGCGGTGCATTACCGCGGCCGCAAGATCGTCTCGACCGGCCACGGCTTTTCCGGCATCGCGCGCAAGAAGCTGTTGCAGCTCTTGCAGCAGCGCGCCCGCGGGCTCGGCATCGAGCTGCGGTTCGAGACCGAGGTCGCCAGCGCCGCGGAATTGGCCAAGACCCACGATCTCGTCGTCGCCGCCGACGGATTGAACTCGAGAACACGCAACGAATTCGCCGCCCACTTCAAGCCCGGCGTCGAATTGCGCAAGAACAAGTTCGTCTGGCTCGGCACCCACCAGAAATTCGACGACGCCTTCACCTTCATTTTCGAGGAAACCGAGCACGGCTGGATCTGGGCGCACGCCTATCAGTTCGACGCCGATACCGCGACCTTCATCGTCGAATGCGCCGACGACACCTGGCAGAAATTCGGCTTCGGCACCATGAGCCAGGAGGAGAACTGCCGGGCCTGCGAGACGATTTTTGCAAAATATCTCGGCGGCCACCGGCTGATGTCGAATGCGGCGCACTTACGCGGCTCGGCGTGGCTGAACTTCCCGCGCGTGCTGTGCGAGAAGTGGTCGTACGACAATATCGTGCTGATGGGCGACGCCGCCGCGACCGCGCATTTCTCGGTCGGCTCCGGCACCAAACTCGCCATGGAGAGCGCGATCGCCATGGCGAATTATCTGCGCAGCGAGCCGACCATGGCGGCGGCGTTCGCGAAGTACGAGGACGCGCGGCGCACCGAAGTGCTGCGGCTGCAATCGGCGGCGCGCAATTCGCTGGAATGGTTCGAGGACGTCGAGCGCTACCTGCATCTCGATCCGGTGCAGTTCAACTATTCGCTGCTGACGCGCTCGCAGCGCATCAGCCACGAGAATTTGCGGCTGCGCGACAAGAAATGGCTCGAAGGCGCCGAGGCCTGGTTCCAGCGCCTCGCCGGCGCCGGCGATAATCTCATTCGCCGGCCGATGTTCGCGCCGTTCCGGCTGCGCGACATGCGGCTAAAAAACCGGATCGCGGTGTCGCCGATGGCGCAATACAAGGCGATCGACGGCTGTCCGACCGATTGGCATCTGGTGCATTACGGCGAACGCGCCAAGGGCGGCGCCGGCCTGGTCTGCATCGAGATGACCTGCGTCAGCCCGGAAGGCCGCATCACGCCCGGCTGCACCGGCATGTATGCGCCGGCGCACGAGGCGGCGTGGCAGCGCATCGTCGACTTCGTCCATGCCGAGACCGACGCAAAAATCTGCTGCCAGCTCGGCCATTCCGGCGCCAAGGGCTCGACCCAGCTCGGCTGGGAGGAGATGGACGCGCCGCTCAATTCCGGCAACTGGCCGGTGCTGGCGCCGTCGGCAATCGCCTGGTCGCCGCGCAACCAAATCGCCCGCGCCATGACGCGCGCCGACATGGATTTGGTGCGCGATCAATTCGTCGCGTCGGCCGAGATGGCGGCGCGTTGCGATTTCGATATGCTCGAAATCCATTGCGCGCACGGTTATCTGCTCTCCTCTTTCATCACGCCGCTGACCAACAAGCGCACCGATTCCTACGGCGGCTCGCTGGAAAACCGCATGCGCTATCCGCTGGAAATCTTTCACGCGGTGCGCGCGGTGTGGCCGGCGGAAAAGCCGATCTCGGTGCGCATTTCCGCCAACGACTGGGTCGGCCCGGACGGCATCGAGCCCCGCGACGCGGTCGCCATCAGCCGCCTGTTGCAGGAGGCCGGCGTCGATATCTGCGACGTGTCGGCCGGCCAGACCTCGATCACGGCGCGGCCGGTCTACGGCCGCATGTTCCAGACGCCGTTCTCCGACCGCATCCGCAACGAGACCGGAATGGCGACCATGGCGGTCGGCAACATCTTTGAGCCGGATCACGTCAACTCGATCCTCATGGCCGGCCGCGCCGACCTGGTCTGCCTGGCGCGGCCGCATCTCGCCGATCCGTATTGGACCTTGCATGCCGCGGCAAAGCTCGGCGACCGCGGCGAGGCCTGGCCGCCGCCCTATTATGCCGGGCGCGATCAGCTCTATCGGCTCTCCGGCGGCGGCGAGCCAACAACAACGGCGGTATGATGACCGATCTCACAGGCAAACATGCACTCGTCACCGGCGGCGGCAGCGGCATCGGCGCGGCAATCGCTTTCGGCTTGGCCGACGCCGGCGCCAGCGTCACCATTTGCGGGCGCAGGCTGGAAGATCTCGAATTCACCGCCGAGCGGCACGACAACATCCATGTCGAAGCCGCCGATGTCACCGATCAGGCTGCGATCGAACGGCTCTACAAGCGCGCGCAGAAAGCGCGCGGCAAATTCAGCATCGTCGTCGCCAATGCCGGCGCGGCGGAAAGCGCGCCGGCCGAAGCCGTCTCGCCCGAGCTTTGGAACAGGATGCTGGCCGTCAATCTCACCGGCGCGTTTTTTTCGGTGCAGCCGGCGCTCGCCGGCATGCGCGAGCAAAAATGGGGACGCATCATCTTCACGGCCTCGACGGCAGGGCTGAAGGGCTACGCCTATGTGGCGCCCTATGTCGCCGCCAAGCACGGTGTCATTGGCTTGACGCGCGCACTCGCCGTCGAAACCGCGAAAGCCGGGATCACGGTGAATGCGGTCTGCCCGGGTTTTACCGAAACCACGCTGCTCGACCGCGCCGTCGAGCGCATTGTCGCGACGACGAAACGCAGCGAAGCCGACGCGCGCAAAATGCTGGAAGCCAACAATCCGCAAGCGCGCTTCATCCAGCCGCAGGAAGTGGCAGACGCGGTGCTGTGGCTGTGCACCGAAGGCTCAGCCGGCATCACCGGTCAGGCGATCTCGATATCCGGAGGCGAGACATGGTGAGCGCGCCGCTGCCCGCCGCCGCGGAGCTGAAAGAGAGCGACAGCAAGGCGCGGTTGCGGCTATGGATCAGGCTATTGCGCGCCAGCCGGCTGATCGAAAGCGTGGCCCGCGAGCGGCTCAAAGCGCAGTTCAACGCCACCTTGCCGCGCTTCGACGTCATGGCGGCGCTCTACCGCAAGCCCGACGGCATGCTGATGAGCGAGATTTCACGCTTCCTCATGGTGTCGAACGGCAACATCACCGGCATCGTCGACCGCCTGGTCTCCGACGGCCTGGTGGCACGCGCGCAACGCAACGGCGACCGCCGCACCTCGTTCATCAGCCTCACCCGCAAGGGCCGCGTGCTGTTCGCCGACATGGCGGCGGCGCATGAAAGCTGGGTCGATGAATTGCTCGGCGGGCTCTCGGTGCGTGACGCCGAGCAGATGTCGGCCAAGCTGAAATCGTTCCGCAGCGACTGGGAGGGCGAAGCATGAGCAAAACAATGGCGGCGCTTAAGCCCGCACATTTTCTCTGGCGCATGGACGGCGCCGTCGCCGTCATCCAGCTGAACCGCCCGGAGCGCAAGAATCCGCTGACCTTCGAATCCTATGCCGAGCTGCGCGACACGTTCCGCGACCTCGCTTCCGCCGACGACGTCCACGCCGTGGTGTTTTTGCCCAATGGCGGCAATTTCTGTTCCGGCGGCGACGTGCACGAGATCATCGGCCCGCTCATTGCCATGGATATGAGACAGCTGCTGGCGTTTACGCGGATGACCGGCGATCTGGTCAAGTCCATGCTTCATTGCGGCAAGCCGATCATCGCCGCGGTCGACGGCGTGGCGGCCGGCGCCGGCGCCATCATCGCCATGGCCGCGGATTTGCGCCTCGCTACGCCAAGCGCGCAGACCGCGTTCCTGTTCAACCGGGTCGGGCTTGCCGGCTGCGACATGGGGGCGTGTGCGATGCTGCCGCGCATCATCGGCCAGGGCCGCGCCGCCGAACTGCTTTACACCGGCCGCGCCATGACGGCGCAGGAAGGCGAGGCCTGGGGCTTCTTCAACCGGGTGGTTACCGCCGATGCCTTGGAGCGGGAAGCGCTGGCGCTCGCGCAAAGAATCGCGGCGGGTCCGACCTTCGCCAACGGCATCACCAAGACGCAGCTCATTGCCGAATGGTCGATGAGCCTCGATCAGGCCATCGAAGCCGAGGCGCAGGCGCAGGCGATCTGCATGCAGACCAACGATTTTCAGCGCGCCTATCGCGCGTTCATCGCCAAGCAAAAACCGGTGTTCGAGGGCGACTAGTGGCGGACAAGAGCTTTCTCAGCTGGCCGTTCTTCACCGACCGCCATCGCGCGCTGGCCGCCAGCCTCGAGCAATGGTGCGCGGCCAACCTGCCGGCGGATCACGGCGACGTCGACGCCGCCTGCCGCGAGCTCGTGCAAAAGCTCGGCCGTGACGGCTGGCTCGCGCATACCGCGCCGGACCCCGACGCACCGGCATCTTTGGACGTGCGCACGCTCTGCCTGATCCGCGAGACGCTGGCGCGGCACGATGGCTTGGCGGATTTCGCCTTTGCCATGCAGGGCCTCGGCGCCGGGCCGATCAGCCTGTTCGGCAACGCCAAGCAGCGCGAATGGCTCAAACGCACGCGCAGCGGTGGTGCCATCGCAGCCTTCGCGCTGACCGAGCAGCAATCCGGCTCCGATGTCGCCAATATCGCGCTGACCGCAAAACGCTACGGCGACGGTTTTGTGCTCGACGGCGAAAAAACCTGGATCTCCAACGGCGGCATTGCCGATCTCTACGTGGTGTTCGCGCGCACCGGTGAAGGTCCCGGCGCCAAAGGCCTCTCGGCGTTTCTGCTGCCGGGCAAATTGCCGGGCTTTTCCGTCGCCGCGCGTATCGACGTCATCGCGCCGCATCCGCTGGCGCGCCTGAAGTTCGAGCGCGTCACCGTGCCGGCCTCGGCCATGATTGGCGCGTCGGGCGACGGATTCAAAGTCGCCATGGCGACGCTCGATATTTTTCGCGCCACCGTCGGCGCCGCGGCGCTCGGTTTCGCCCGCCGCGCGCTCGATGAATCCGTCGCGCGCGCCAAAAGCCGAAAATTGTTCGGCGGGCCGCTCGCCGATCTGCAGATGGTGCAAGGTTCGCTCGCCGAAATGGCGCTCGACGTCGATGCCGCGGCGCTTCTGGTCTATCGCGCCGCCTGGGCCAAGGACAACGGCGCCGCCCGCGTCACCCGCGAAGCGGCCATGGCGAAACTTTACGCCACCGAGCGCGCGCAAAGCGTCATCGACAAGGCGGTGCAGCTGCACGGCGGCGACGGCGTGCGCCACGGTCACATCGTCGAGCGGCTCTATCGCGAAATCCGCGCGCTGCGCATCTACGAAGGCGCGTCGGAAGTGCAGAAAGTCATCATCGCACGGCAAGTGCTTTCAGGAGCATGACCATGGTGCCGCTCGGCCGCTCGGCCCACACCGACACTTTCACCCGCGACAATCTTCCGCCGCCGGCGCAATGGCCGCAGCTGCCGCTCGACGGCTTCGCCTATCCGCAGACGCTCAACATCGGCGTCGAGCTGACCGACCGCATGGTGTCGCGCGGCTTTGGCGACCACGTGGCGCTGATCGGCAACGGCCGCCGCCGCACCTATAAGGAGCTCTCGGACTGGACCAACCGCATCGCCCGCGCGCTGGTCGAGGATTTCGGCATCAAGCCGGGCAACCGCATCCTGGTCCGCTCCGCCAACAATCCGGCTATGGTGGCGTGCTGGCTCGCCGCCACCAAGGCCGGCGCCGTGGTGGTCAATACCATGCCGATGCTGCGCTCGGGCGAACTGGCCAAAATCGTCGACAAGGCCGAAGTGGCGCTGGCGCTGTGCGACACAAGGCTGATGGACGAGATCGCCACCTGCGCCAAGACCTCGAAGTTCCTCAAGCAGGTGATCGGTTTCGACGGCACCGCCAATCACGACGCCGAGCTCGACCGCATCGCGCTGAGCAAGGCGGTGACCTTCGAGGCGGTGCCGACCGGCCGCGACGATGTCGCGCTGCTCGGCTTCACCTCGGGCACCACCGGCGAGCCGAAGGCGACCATGCATTTCCATCGCGATCTGCTGATCATCGCCGACGGCTATGCCAAGGAAATTCTCGACGTGACGCCCGACGATATTTTCGTCGGCTCGCCGCCGCTCGCCTTCACCTTCGGTCTCGGCGGGCTGGCGATCTTCCCGCTGCGCTTCGGCGCCACCGCGACGTTGTTGGAAAACGCCTCGCCCGCCAACATGATCGAGATCATCGAGACCTATAAAGCGACCATCTCGTTCACCGCGCCGACGGCGTACCGCGCCATGCTGGCGGCGATGAATCAGGGCGCCAATCTTTCCTCATTGCGCGCGGCGGTGTCCGCGGGCGAGACCTTGCCGGCGCCGGTGTTCAACGATTGGGTCAAAAAGACCGGCAAGCCGATCCTCGACGGCATCGGCTCGACCGAGATGCTGCACATCTTCATCTCCAATCGCTTCGGCGACGCGGCGCCGGCCACGACCGGCAAGCCGGTGACCGGCTACGAGGCCAAGATCGTCGACGACGACATGAAGGAAAAGCCGCGCGGCGAAGTCGGCAAGCTCGCGGTGCGCGGCCCGACCGGCTGCCGCTATCTCGCCGACAAACGCCAAAGCAACTATGTGCGCGACGGCTGGAACCTGACCGGCGACGCTTTCACCCAGGACGAAAACGGCTACTTCCATTTCGCCGCGCGCAACGACGACATGATCATCTCTGCCGGCTACAACATCGCCGGGCCGGAGGTGGAAGCCGCACTGCTGTCGCATCCCGACGTCAAGGAATGCGCGGTGATCGGCGCGCCCGACGAAGGCCGCGGCCAGATCGTCGAGGCCCATGTGGTGCTCGCCGAAGGCGTCATCGCCGGCGTCGATACGGTCAAACGCCTGCAGGATCACGTCAAGGCGACCATCGCGCCGTTCAAATATCCGCGCTCGGTGAAATTCACCGACGCGCTGCCCAAAACGCCGACCGGAAAAATCCAGCGCTTCCGCCTGCGGCCGGGGGCACCATGAGCGAGACCCACGAATTTCTTCATCCGCAAAGCTGGAAAAAGCCAAAGGGCTTTGCCAACGGCATCGTGGCCGAGGGCCGCGTGGTGTTTCTGGCCGGCCAGATCGGCTGGAATGCCGAGCAAAAATTCGACAGCACGGATTTTGTCGCGCAAGCGCGCCAGGCCTTGGCAAACATCGTGGCGCTAGTTGCCGAAGCCGGCGGCGGCCCCGAGCACATCACCCGCCTGACCTGGTTCGTCACTGACAAGAAAGATTATCTGTCGCGGCTGAGCGAACTCGGCCAAGCTTACCGCGCGGTCATGGGCAAACACTTCCCGACCATGACGCTGGTGCAGGTCGTGGCCTTGGTCGAGGATTTGGCCAAGGTCGAGATCGAAGCCACCGCCGTGGTGCCGCACCGCTGAGGCGAGCGTAGAATTCCGAGAGGTTTGCCGATGGCCGACATGGATAAGGCGACGCGAGAGCACCTGACCGAGGCGGCACGCGCCTGCCGGATTCTCGACATGGAAGGGCACGGCGACATGACGCTCGGCCATCTCTCGGTGCGCGAGGCCAGCGGCCGCGGGTTTTGGATGAAGCGCAACCAGATCGGCCTGGGCGAAGTTTTAGGCGCCGACGATTTCGTCCTGGTCGATTGGGACGGCCAACAAATCGCCGGCAGCGGCGGCCGCCATTCCGAGTGGCCGATTCATTCGGAGATTCTTTGCGCGCGCGCAGACATCAATGTGGTGGTCCACACCCATCCGTTCTATGCCAGCGTGTTTTCCGCGGCGATTGAGCCGCTGCAGCCCCATACGCTCGACGCCGATCAGTTCGTCGAGGTGCCGCGCCACGAGGCCGACGTGGCGCTGATCACGCTCAAGAGCGAAGGCGAAGCCATCGCGCGTTCGCTCGGGCAAAACTTCGCCATGCTCTTGGGCAATCATGGCGTGGTGTTTTGCGGCGGCAGCATCGAGCATACGGTCTGCAACGGAATATTTCTGGAAAAAGCCTGCAAGGCCCATGTCGTCGGCCGTGCCGCGAACTTGCAGACCAGCATGCCGGACCGCGCTGTGCGCGACAAACGGCACCAACAAATCTCGACGCCGGCGCACTGGCAGCATTCGTACCGTTATTTCTGCCGCAAGCTCGAGGCGCGCGCCAAGGCCGGCGGCGGGCCGGCGATCTTCGGCTGAACAGGCGATGCGCCCCGCATGAATATCGAGACGCCCGGCAGCGAAGTCCGTTACATCGGCCAGCCGCTGCGCCGGCGCGAGGATGTGCGCTTCCTGCGCGGCAAGGGACTATTTGTCGATGACGTGGCGCCGCCCGGAACGGTGTGGTGCGCCTTTGTCCGCAGCCCGCACGGCCATGCGCGCATCCGCGGGGTTTCAACCACCGTCGCCGCCGGCATGCCCGGCGTGCTGTTGACGCTGGCCGCCGAGGACTGGAAGCGCGCCGGCCATGGCGAGCTCACGGTGGTGCATCCGATGCCGTTTTCCGACGGCCGGCCGATGAACAACGCGCCGCGGCCGGCTTTCGCCGGCGACAAAGTGCGCCACGTCGGCGACATCGTCGCCGCCGTGGTGGCGGAAAGCCGCTTCGCGGCCGACGACGCCGCCGAGGCGGTCGCGGTCGACTATGAGCCGCTGCCAAGCGTGTGCGATGCGCGCGCGGCGGTCGCGCCCGGCGCGCCGCTCCTGCATGAGCGTTTCGGCTGCAACATCGTGTTCGATATCGAGCGCGGCAATCGCGAGAAGACGGAAAGCGCGCTGGCCGGCGCCGCCAAAATCGTCGCGCTCGACCTGCACAACAGCCGGCTCGCCGCCAATCCGCTGGAGCCGCGCGCCTACCTCTGCGAATACGATGCGGCGAGCGACCGTTACACGCTCTACGCCACCACCCAGCAGCCGCATTACCTGCGGCGCTGGCTCTCGCTCTACACACTGCACATCCCCGAGCACAAAATCCGCGTCGTCTCGCCCGACGTCGGCGGCGGTTTCGGCGTGAAGGGAAATTTTGCCGTCGAAGTCTCGACCATCGTCTGGGCCGCGCAACTGCTGCGCCGGCCGGTGCGCTGGACCGCGACGCGCACTGATACCTTCTTGTCCGACGCCCAGGCGCGCGATCACCATACCCGCGCCCGCATGGGTTTCGATGGCGATGGCCGCATCGTCGCCATGCAGGTCGATACGCTGGCGGCGCTCGGCGGTTACTTGAGCAATTTCGCGCCGAGCATTCCCGGCAACTCGTATCCGCAAACCCTCACCGGGCTCTATCGCACGCCGAACCTGCATTTGCGCGTGCGCGGGATCTATACCAACACCGTGCCGGTCGATGCCTATCGCGGCTCCGGCCGGCCGGAGGCGACCTGGACCAACGAACGGCTGATCGAGCGCGCCGCGCATGAGCTCGGCATCGACGCGGTCGAGATCCGCCGGCGCAACTTGATCGGCCGCGCCGACTTTCCCTATCCGGCGCCGGGCGGACGCACTTACGATTCCGGCGATCCGCCGGCGCTCCTGGAAAAGCTTTTGGCGCTGGCGGATTACCCGGCCTTGCGCAAGCAGCAGATCGAGCTGCGCCGGCAAAACATTCTCATGGGCATTGGCCTCGCCTGCTTCATCGACAAAGCCGGCACCGGGCCGAGCGCCAATCTCGCCATGCGCGGCGGCCTGCACGGCGGCTGGGAGAGCGCGATCGTGCGCGTGCACTCCGACGGCAAGGTGACCGTGCTGGCCGGCAGCCACTCGCACGGCCAGGGCCACGACATCACGTTTGCGCAGATCGCCGCCGACCGCCTCAAGCTCGATATCGACGACATCCGCCTGGTCGAGGGCGACACCGACCGCATTCCATTCGGCAACGGCACCTGGGGCGCGCGCTCCGTCTCTGTCGCCGGCACCGCGATTTATCGGGCATCGGACAGGATCATCGCCAAGGCGCGGTCGATCGCCGCGGAGGCGCTTGAATGCGCCGAGCCCGACATCGTCCATGAACGCGGGAGTTTCCGGGTGCACGGCACCGATCGTAGCATCGCTTTTGCCGCCGTCGCCGACCTCGCCTATCACGGCGCCAAGCTTGGCGATAACGGATCGCCCGGCCTCGAAGTCACCGAGTTCTACGATCCGCCCGACACCAACGATCCGCAGGCGATGCATCTTGCCGTGGTGATCGTCGATCCCGACACCGGTGCCGTCACGCTGCGCGCGCTTTACGGTGCCGATGATTGTGGCATGATCATCAATCCCATGATCGTCGAGGGCCAGGTGCACGGCGGCATGGCCCAGGGCGTCGGCCAGGCATTGATGGAACACATCGTCTACGATCGCGACGGCCAGCTGTTGACGGGCAGTTTCATGGACTACGCCATGCCGCGCGCCGCCGATCTGCCTTCGTTCCACACCGGCTTCATCGCCACGCCGGCGCCGAGTAATCCGCTCGGCGTCAAGGGCGGCAGCGAGAGCGGGACGATCGGCGCGCCGGCAGCGATAGGCAACGCCGTGATCGACGCGCTGTGGCACCGCGGCGTGCGCGATATCGCTCTGCCGATCAGCGCAGAGACGGTGTGGCGCGCGCTCAAAACCGCGCAAGAGAACACGTGATCATTCACCGATCCGAGTACGGCCTTGATCGCATGGACGCTGGTTGTTCGTGTTGGCGATCTTGTCAAGGACGGCGCGAAGCGCCGCCGCCTCCGGCGGTCTTCGATCCTTGACAAGATCGCCAACACGAACAGAGTGCTGTCCATGCGATCAAGGCCGATTTGCAGGCCGTCTGGATTTATTCCCAATACGCGCGTCAGCCGACGAGAAATCCCGAGAGCACCTTGAGCACCGTGACTGAGAAAACCGCAACCGTCGCTACGCGCATTGCCGACGAGCTGGCGTCGTGCGGCGTCAAACTCGTCGCCAGCCTGCCCGACAACTGGCTGATGGACGTGATCAAGACCATCGAGCATGACGATCGCTTCACCCACGTTCCAGTGAACAGAGAAGAATCCGCGATCGGTCTGTGCTCCGGCGCCTATATGGGCGCCATGGGATCGGCGGCGCTGATGGGCGCGTCGGGTTTCATGACGGTGATCTACGCGCTGACCAAGATCAACTACACCTACGAGATTCCGCTGTTCCTGATGGCGACCTTGCGCGGCGCGGTCGGCGATCACCACAAGCATCACATCTCGAACGGGCTTTATCTGCGGCCGGTGCTGGATGCGATCGCCATGCCGTATCAGATCATCGAAAGGCCCGAAGACTTAGGCCTCATTTCGCGCTGCTACCACCACACCCGCACGTTCTCGCGGCCGATGGTGGTGCTGTTCACGCGCGACCTGCTGCGCGGGGGGCACCGATGAATTACGTCGAATGCTTCCGCGCCATCGCCCGCCATCGCACCGACGAGATCGTCATCACCTCGGCGGGCAATTCCGGTCAGGCCTGGTGGGCGGCGACGCGCGACTCGGTCGCGAGTTTCTATCTCGATGCCTCGATGAGTCTGTCCACCATGTTCGCCTCGGGCCTGGCGCTAGCGCAGCCCGATCTGAAAATCTGGGCGTTCATGGGCGACGGCGCCTTCGCCATGAATCCCGGCATGCTGATGGTCGAGCGGCAGATGAACCTGCCGAACCTGACGCATT
>Ga0310039_10001457_pt1 | contig 16721 bp, 14 predicted proteins | sample Sb_taG_4_FD_200460 | JGI IMG/M metagenome (GOLD analysis project Ga0310039, IMG submission 200460) | Peat soil microbial communities from Weissenstadt, Germany - Sb_50d_6_BS metaG (v2) (version 2) | ecosystem: Environmental > Terrestrial > Soil > Wetlands > Peat | place: Germany: Weissenstadt...
TGTCGCCGTGCGCCGCCGCAATGCGCGGCGCATCGGCGAATTATTCGCGGCGCAGGCCGGCAAGATGGTCGCGGTCTCTGCCGGCGACAGCCTTGAAACCGTGATGGCGGCCTATGGCTCGGGCGCGGCGGCGCGCTCGATCCGCAGCGGCGCGCCGCTGATCAATGTCGATATCGGCGGCGGCACATCGAAGATCGCGGTCTGCGCCGAAGGCAAGGTGATCGACGTCACCGCGCTCGACGTCGGCGCGCGGCTGGTCGTGCTCGACGATGCGCGCCGCATTATCCGACTCGAAGAAGCCGGCCGCCGCTTCGGCGCGGAGCTGGGATTAAAACTCGAACCCGGCGTGACGCTGTCCGAAGCGCAGGCGCAGGCACTTGCCGCACGCATGGCCGACAGTTTGTTCGAAGCGATGAAGGGCGGCTCGCCGCGCGCCGGCGGCGCTGACTTGTTGCGGCTCGATCCACTGACGTGGCGCGGCGAGGTCTCCGACGTGAGTTTTTCCGGCGGCGTCTCCGAATATATTTATGGCGGCGAGGCCAAAGCGTTCGGCGACATCGGCCCGCAGCTCGCCGCCGAGGTGCGCGCGCGGCTGCGCGATTGGGGGCCGCAACTGGCGCGGCCCGACGCGCGCATCCGCGCCACCGTGATCGGCGCCTCGCAATATACGATGCAGGTTTCCGGCAGCACGATCTTCGTGTCGCCGCTCGAAACGCTGCCGCTTCGCAATGTGCCGGTGATCGCGCCGACGCTGCCGCTCGACGACGAGATCATCGATTCCGCTGCGATCGCCACTGCGATCAAAGCGGCGCTGAAGCGGCTCGATCTCGGCGACGGCCAAAGCCCGGTGGCCATCTTCGTGCCGTGGCGCGGCTCGGCGACCTTCCGCCGCCTCGACGATTTCTGCAAAGGCGTCGCCGACGGATTGGAGACGGTGCTGGCCCACGGCCATCCCATCGTGCTCGCCGGCGACGGCGACGTCGGCGGCCTGATCGGCATCCACTATTGCGAAGAGATGAAGCTGAAAAACCCGATCGTCTCGATCGACGGCCTCGAGCTCAAGGAGTTCGACTATATCGACATCGGCGCCATCCTCGACACGTCAGGCGCGGTGCCGGTCGTCATCAAGTCGCTGATTTTTCCGACGACCGCGGGCGTCGGCAAGGACTGGAAGGCGGAGCGGACGGTCGCCGCCGCTGACGCGACATAGCCGCGGCCCGCTCATCCACTGATTTATTGCACTGCACAATGAGCAGGCGATGTGCGCTCAAAGCAGGCACCCGGCCCGCAATCGGAACCGGAATTTGCTTTCCGTCTTTTCTCTAAACTATTGAAATATATGACCTAAAATCGATATCGCGAGATGGCATCCATCTTGCTGTTTACACCTCAGAGGCGTTTTGCGCCGAGCCGCGGCAATGAGCAGTGCTGCCCCGGCTCGGCATGCCGTCAACGATGACCGTCGAAGGAGACAAACGATGGACATGGACTACGTGAAGCCGGCCGACGTTGCGGTTGCCATGGTCGAGGCCGGCAAGCGCAAGCTGGCGCTGGCGCCGCGCGACCTTCTGATCCGCGGCATGCTCTCAGGCGCCATCCTCGGCGTGGCGACCAGCCTCGCCTTCACCGGCGCGGTGCAGACCAACGTGCCGCTGGTCGGCGCGCTGATTTTTCCGGTGGGCCTGATTGCCATCGTGCTGCTCGGGCTCGAACTCGTCACCGGCAGCTTCGCGCTGGTGCCGCTGCCTTGGCTCGAACGCGAGGCGAGCTTTGGCTCGGTGCTGGTCAACTGGGGTTGGGTCTTCATCGGCAACCTGATCGGCAGCGTTGCCTATGGCGCGCTGATCGCCATTGCGCTCACCAATATGGGAGCGACGCCACCTGCCGGCGTCGCGGCGCGCATCGTGCAAATCGCCGAGCTCAAGACTACCGGCTACGCCGCTCTCGGTTTTGCCGGGCTGGTCAGCTGTTTCGTCAAGGCGATGCTGTGCAATTGGCTGGTCTGCCTCGCGCTGGTTCTGGCCATGACCTCGACGTCGACCATCGGCAAGATCGCCTGCGCCTGGATGCCGATCTTCATCTTCTTCGCCCAAGGCTTCGAGCATTCCGTCGTCAACATGTTCATCATCCCGACCGGCATGATGATGGGCGCCAAGGTCACGGTCGCCGATTGGTGGCTGTGGAATCAGATCCCGGTGACGCTCGGCAACATTGTCGGCGGTTTCACCTTCACCGGTCTCGCCATCTACATGACCTACAAGCCGAAGCCGGCGCTCGGAAAGGTAATGGCGCCAACGCCGACTGGCGTCCCTGCGGAGTAGCGCAATCACCCGCCTATCGCGACGCATGGAGGTCCCAACAAACGGAAGGCATGATGTCGGGAGATTTCGAGCCGGAACAAAAGCGCTATCTGGAAGGCTTTATGGCCGGCCTGCAGATCGCGAAGACGTCGCGATCCGCGGCTAGCAATGGTGCGGCGCCGAGCCAGGCGAATGCGGTAGCGGCAGAACCGACCGGCCCCGACGCCGCGGCGCTACGCGCCCAGGATCGCACCATCAAGGCCGGCGGCAAGCTGTCGGACCCGGAAAAGTTCAAGCGCGAGCTGCATCCGTTCGACGGCTACGAGAAGCTGAAGGACCAGGCCGCAAAGAACGAGGCGCCGAAGGCCGACGACAATTTCCGCTGGCGCTTTTTCGGCCTGTTCTACTGCGCGCCGACGCAGAAATCCTATATGTGCCGGCTGCGCATTCCTAACGGCATTCTTTCGCATCGGCAGTTCTCAGGCGTCGGCGATCTCGCCGAGCGCTATGCCGGCGGCTACGCCCACGTGACCACGCGGGCCAATCTGCAGATGCGCGAGGTCGAGCCCAAAAACGCCGTCGCCATGGTCGAGGCGATCCAGGATCTGGGCTTGAGCTCGCGCGGCTCCGGCGCCGACAACATCCGCAACGTCACCGGCACGCCGACCGCGGGGATCGATCCGCAAGAGCTGATCGACACCAGGCCTTACGCGCGCGAATGGCATTTTCACATCCTCAACGACCGCTCGCTCTACGGCATCCCGCGCAAATTCAACGTCGGCTTCGACGGCGGCGGCATGATCCCGGTGCTGGAAGACACCAACGACATCGGCTTTCAGGCCGTCGCGGTGAAGGACGGCTTCGGCGTCGAACCGGGCATCTGGTTCAAGCTCATGCTCGGCGGCATCACCGGGCATCAGGATTTCGCCCGCGCTACCGGAGTCATCGTCAAGCCCGAAGACGCCACCAAAGTGGCGGATGCCGTGGTGCGCGTCTTCATCGACAACGGTGACCGCACCAACCGCGCCAAGGCGCGGCTCAAATACGTCCTCGACGCCTGGGGTTTTGAGAAATTCCTTGGCGCCATGGAAGACAAGCTCGGCCAAAAACTCACCCGCGCACCGGAGACAGCCCTTGAAACACGACCGCCTTACGACCGCCTCGCTCACATCGGTGCACACCCGCAGAAGCAGAAGGGCCTTCATTGGCTCGGTATCGTCCTTCCGGTGGGCAAGATTACCGCCGAGCAGATGCGCGGCATCGGCAAGATCGCCGAAAAATTCGGCGACGGCGATATCCGGCTCACGGTCTGGCAGAACCTTTTGATCTCGGGCGTTGCCGAGGAGCGGGTTGCAGCCGCTGAAGCAGCCATCGAAGCAATCGGACTCTCGACCAAAGCGACATCGATCCGCGCCGGCCTCGTCGCCTGCACCGGCAATGCCGGCTGCCGGCTCGCGTTGTCCGACACCAAGCGCCATGCCGAGGAGATCGCGCACTGGTGCGAAGCCCGCGTGCAGCTCGACGGCCCGCTCAACATCCATCTCACCGGCTGCCCGAACTCCTGCGCGCAGCATTACATCGGCGACATCGGCCTCGTCGGCACCAAGGTGCAGGTGTCGGAGGACGGCGACCAAGTCGAGGGCTACCACGTTCACGTCGGCGGCGGGTTCGGCCCGGATGCCGCCTGCGGCCGCGAGGTCTATCACGACGTCAAAGCCGATGACGCGCCGCGGGCGGTCGAACGCATGCTGAAAGCCTATCTCGGCCACCGCGCTTCGGCGGACGAAAGTTTTTTGGCATTCACGCGCCGCCATGACATCGACGCGCTGAAAGCCCTGTTCGAGACGCAGGCGGTCGAATGACGCAGACCACGCCGCCGCCGATCCCGACGCTCATTCCGGACTCCGCGCCGTTCTCGGCCGAGCAGCGCACCTGGCTCAACGGCTTCTTCGCCGGCCTATTGTCGCTCGACGGCGGCGTCAACGCGCTGTCTTCGGAAGAGACCGCGGCGCTGATGAACGACGTCATGGGAACGGGCGCGGCGACCGCGCGCGGCCCGCTCGATGACGGCGACGATGGACAGACGCCCTGGCACGACCCGGCGATGCCGATCGGCGAGCGCATGCAGCTCGCCGAAAGCCGGCCGCTGCGGCGGCGGTTCATGGCGGCCATGGGCCAGCAGGATTGCGGCCAGTGCGGTTACAATTGCGAGGATTACGCCAACGCCATCGTTCTGAAAAACGAAGAGCGGCTGAACCTGTGCGTGCCCGGTGGCAAAGACACCACGCGCATGCTCAAGACGCTCTATGCCGAGTTCGGCGCCATCCCGGCGACCGCCAAGGCGCCGGCGACCGTAGTCACGCCCGCCGCCGACGTGGCCGCCGCTCCGACGCCGACGCGGGACAATCCGGCCGAGGCGACCTTCGTCTCGCGCACCAGGCTTAACAAGCCGGGTTCGCAGAAAGAAACCTGGCATATCGATATCGACCTGGCGCAGAGCGGCATCGACTACACCGTCGGCGATTCGTTCGGCATGTTTCCGCATAACGAGCCGGCGCTGGTGGATGCCGTGCTTGCCGCGCTCGGCGCGCCGCCCGATTTTCCGATCGCCGGCCGGCCCTTGCGCGACGTTCTGACCGACAGCGTCTCGCTCGGCGTCGCGCCCGATATGCTGTTCCAGCTCATCTCCTACATCACCGGCGGCGAGCGGCGGCAAAAGGCGAAAGCGCTCGGCTCCGGCGGCGATCCGGACGGCGACGCCGCAACCCTCGACGTGCTGGCGGCGCTGGAAAAATTTCCCGGCATCCGGCCCGATCCAGAAGCGTTCATCGAAGCGCTCGATCCACTGCAGCCGCGGCTTTATTCGATCGCATCCTCGCCGAAGGCTGCGCCCGGCAAAGTGGCGCTCACCATCGACACCGTGCGCTACAAGATCGGCAAGCGCGCGCGGTGCGGCGTCGCCTCGACCTACTTCGCCGACCGCATCCAGACAGGCACCAAGATCAAGGCCTATATCCAAAAGGCACAGCATTTCGGCCTGCCGGCCGACCCGTCGACGCCCATCGTCATGATCGGGCCCGGCACCGGCATCGCGCCGTTCCGCGCCTTCCTGCACGAGCGCATGGCCACCAAGGCGCCCGGCCGCAACTGGCTATTCTTCGGACACCAGCGCCGCGACTACGATTTCTTCTATGAGGACGAGTTGAGCGGCATGCGCTCAGCCGGCGTGCTGACGCGGCTGTCGCTGGCCTGGTCACGCGACGACAATCAGAAATTCTACGTGCAGGACCGCATGCGCGAGGTCGGCCGCGATTTTTGGGCTTGGCTCGCCGAAGGCGCCCACGTTTATGTCTGCGGCGCCATCACCATGGGCAAGGACGTCGAGCGCGCCATGGTCGACGTGATCGCGGCCCATGGGGCGCGCAGCATCGACCAGGCCGTCGCGTTCCTCGCGGAACTGAAGAAAAACCACCGCTATCATACCGACGTATACTGAGTGCCGGCCGCGCCGGAGCTGTTCTATAGTCGGGCCTGGACCAAGGGGGACAGGCCTGATGCGTACCGGCGCCGAATATCTGCGTTCGCTCAACGACGGCCGGCGCGTTTTCGTCGGCGGCGAGAGCGTCAAGGACGTGACCGCGCATCCGGCCTTCCGCCAGGCGGCACGGTCGGTCGCGAACCTCTATGACATCGCGGCCGATCCGGCGCTGCGCGAGCGCATGACGTTTGCGTCGCCGAAGACCGGCGCGCCGGTGTGGCGGGCCTGGCAGATCCCGCGCTCGCATGCCGATCTGCGCGCCCGGCGGCTGTTCTCGGAAACCTGGGCGGAAGCGACCTTCGGCCTGATGGGGCGCTCGCCGGATCATGTCGCCGGCTTCTTCACCGGCTATGCGGCGACGCCGCAGGTGTTCGCCGCCGCTGGCCAAAAGTTCGCCGACAACATGGTCGCGTTCTACGAGTTCATGCGCGACAATCACATCTACGCCAGCTACGCCATCGTGCCGCCGCAGATCGACCGCTCGAAGCCGGCGCACCAGCAGAGCGATCCGACGCTCTATGCCGGCGTCGTCAAGGAGCGCGACGACGGCATCGTGATTTCCGGCGCCCAGCAGGTCGCGACCGGCGGCGTACTGTCCGACTGGATTCACTTGAGCTGCATCCACCCGCTGCAGCCCGGCGACGAGAACTACGCCAACTGCCTCGCGGTCCCGGTCAATGCGCCGGGGGTGACGCTCATCCCGCGGCGGCCGTTTGCGCTGCACGCCGACAATGCATTCGACTATCCGTTGTCGAGCCGGTTCGACGAGTCCGACAGCTACGTCGTGTTCGACAACGTGTTCGTGCCGTGGGAACACGTCTTCATCTATCGCAATCTGGAACTGACCCGCGACCAGTGGTTCAAGACGCCGTCGCATTCGCTGGGCAATCATCAGGCGCAGGTGCGTTACGTCACCAAGCTGCGCTTCATGATGGGGCTTACGCAACGCACAATCGAGATGATCGGCAGCTCAGGCCTGCCGCCGGTGCAGATCGCCATGGGCGAGCTCGCGGCGCTGGTGTCGATCTACGAAGGCATGCTGCTGGCCCACGAGGTCGCGGCGCCGATCAAGGACGGCGTGCTGTGGCCGTCGGTGATCACACTTTATGCGGCGATGGCGATGCAGTCGGAGTTCAACGGCCGCATGCTCGAGACGATCCGAGAGTTGGTAAGCTCTTCGGTGATTTCGCAGCCGTCTTCGCTGGCCGATTTCGACAATCCGGACGTCGCCCCCTTGATCGAGCGCTACATGCGCTCGGGCACCATGGACGCAAAATCACGCACAGCACTAGTGCGACTATTGTGGGACTTCCTCGGCACCGAGTTCGGCAGTCGCCATCAGCAATACGAAAAATTCTACGGCGGCTCGCCGTCGATCGTGAAGCAGAACGTCTATCGTAATTTTGATTTCAAGCGCGCCACCGCAATGGTCGATCGCGCGCTCAATCTGCCGCCGCTGGAATAACGGGTTACGCCTCAGCGTCCGCGAGCTGCGGTACCGAAGCCGGGGATTTTTCCGCCGCCTTCGGCTCCAGCGCCGCCGCCACCGCTTCCTCGACCCGTTCGAGCCAGACGAACTCCATCTCGCGACGCGCGATCTCAGGAATGTCGTCGTAGTCGCGGCGGTTGCGCGCCGGCAGCATGACGCGCTTGATGCCGGCAGAGTGCGCGGCGACGACCTTCTCCTTGATGCCGCCGACCGGCAGCACCAGGCCGCGCAGGCTGATCTCGCCGGTCATCGCCGTGTCGCTGCGGATGGTGCGTTCGGTCATCAAGGACACCAGCGCCATGAACATGGCGACACCGGCGCTCGGCCCGTCCTTCGGGATCGCGCCCGCAGGCACGTGGACGTGAATGTCGCTCTTCTCGAAGCGGCTTGGATCGATGCCGAGCGAAACGGCGCGGTTCTTGACGATGGAGAGCGCGGCCTGGGCGCTTTCCTTCATCACGTCGCCGAGCTGGCCGGTGAGGATCAGCCGGCCGGAGCCGGGAATGCGGGTGGCTTCGATGAACAGGATATCGCCGCCGACCGGCGTCCAGGCGAGGCCGGTGGCCACGCCAGGCACGCTGACGCGCATCGCCACTTCGTTTTCGAATTTTGGCGCGCCGAGAATCGTCACCAGGTCCTCGCGCGCAATCCGGATCGGACCGCTCTGCCCTTCGGCAATCCGCACCGCGGCGTGACGCAAGACCTGACCGATCTGGCGTTCCAGGCCGCGCACCCCCGCTTCGCGGGTGTAGCCCTGGATGATGTCGTGCAGCACGTCATCGCCGATCTCGACCTGGCCCGGCTTGAGCCCGTTCGCCTCCCACTGGCGGCGCACGAGATAGCGATGGGCGATCTCGAGCTTCTCGTCGGCGGTATAGCCGGCGAGGCTGATGATCTCCATGCGGTCGCGCAGCGGGCCGGGCACCGTATCGAGCATGTTCGCCGTGGTGATGAACACCACGCGGCTCAGGTCGAACGGCACCGCCAGATAATTGTCGCGGAACGTATTGTTCTGCTCCGGGTCGAGCACTTCGAGCAGCGCCGCGCCGGGATCGCCGTGAATGCCGGCGCCGAGCTTGTCGATCTCGTCGAGCATCATGACGCAATTGCGCGAGCCGGCCTTGCGGATGGCCTGGATGATGTTGCCGGGCAGCGCGCCGATATAGGTGCGGCGATGGCCGCGGATCTCGGCCTCGTCGTGCACGCCGCCGAGGCTGACGCGCACGAATTTGCGATCCATGGCGCGCGCGATCGATTGGCCGAGCGAGGTCTTGCCGACGCCGGGCGGACCGACGAAGCACAGGATCGGAGCCTTGCCCTGCGGGGCAAGCTTGCGCACGGCAAGATATTCGATGATCCGGCGCTTGATCTTGTCGAGGTCGTAGTGGTCCTCGTCGAGGATTTTTCGCGCCTGCCCGATATCGATCGGCTTTTCCTCCGGCAAGGCCCAAGGTAGCTCGATCAGCCAATCGAGATAGGTGCGCACCATGCCGTATTCGCCGGCCGCTTCGGGCATACGTTGCAGCCGGCGCAATTCCTTGCGCGCCTGGTCCTCGATGTCCTTCGGCATGCCGGCTTTGGCGATGGCCGCGTCGAGCTCCGCCATTTCCGCGGCCTTGCCCTCCTCGCCTTCGCCGAGCTGGCGCTGGATCGCCGCCATCTGCTCGCGCAGTAGCGCCTCGCGCTGCCGCTCGTCGAGCGCGACCTTGGTCTGCCGGCCGATCTCCTGGGACAGCCGCAACACCTCGATGCGGTGGGCGAGCAGCCGCGACACCTTCTCCATGCGCACGGCGATGTCGACGGTCTCAAGGATCTCCTGCTTTTCCTCCGGCTTCACGTCCATATAGGCGATCGCCAGGTCGGCGAGCGCCGGCGGCGCCTCGATCGATTGCACGGCGGCCAGCAAGTCGCCCGGCACCTGGGGCAGCAATTGGATGGCCTCGATGGTCTTCGCTTTGAGATCGACAAAGCGCGCTTCGATTTCGGGCGTGCGCACGCCAGGCTCGGGAATCCGCACCACGCGGGCGACCAGGAACGGCCAGCCCGACAGATATTCGTCGATCTGAAAGCGCTGCTCGCCTTGGCAGACGAGGTGGTTGGTGCCGTCGGGCGCGGTGATGTAGCGCACGATATTGGCGATCGTGCCCATGCGATGCATGTCGATTGCGGTCGGATCGTCGACGTCGGCCGAGCGCTGCAACAGGATGCCGACCTGGCGTTGCTCGCGCACCGCCTGCTGTGCCGCCGCGATCGACTTCGGGCGGCCCAAAGTGATCGGCAGCACGAGGCCGGGAAACAGCACGGTGTTGCGCACCGGCACGATGATCAGCGCGTCAGCCGGCAATGGCGGCAAGGCGCCGCTGCCCGTTCCGTCTTTGGCAAGCACTTCAGCCACGAGTCCCCACTTTCTGCAATGTAATCACCAAACAACCGGCGGCGGCGGCGCGGCGCACCGCGCCGTAGCGGCCGGGCGGCAGCCGCAGCCGCCGGTAGAACCGCCCTTGCGGCAATTCCAGCCGATGGATGACGGCCGTGCGTAGTTCCGCCGGCAGGACGCGGGTTCCTGTGACCACGAGATCGCCGTCCTCGATCACGGCTTGCGCATTGTCGGCATCGACGCCGGGCAACGCCACCAGCGCCAAGACCTCGAATTCGGTTTCCAGAATGTCGACCGGCGGCTCCCAGGCCGGCAGGCGCGCCTCGGTGCCGGCGGGCCGAAACAGCTCCCGGTGCATGCGCTCGGCCCGCGCCAGCATTTCGCAGGCTTCCGACCACATCCAATCGCGGGCCACGTCGCGGGCCATGATGCATTCCCTCCAGCTTCGGAGGGGATATGTGTGGATCGGGAAGGCGAAATTCAACGCCGACGATTACTGCCGGCGAGCCGGCGATCAGGCACGGCTGGAGCGCACGCCTTCGGCAAGCTCGCGGACAAGGCCGGTGACGGCCGGCACTGTCGCCGCAGTCGGCCTGTCGCCGGGGCCAAGACTCTTGCGCACCGCATCGACCAGCGCCGAGCCGACCACGACGCCGTCGGCACCTTCAGCGATGGCGCGGGCCTGTTTCGCCGTGCGCACGCCGAAGCCGACGCAGACCGGAAGTTTTGTATGCCGCTTGATGCGCTCAACGGCGCCCGAAACCTTGCCCGGGTCCGGCGCGGCCGAGCCGGTAATACCGGCGATCGAGACGTAGTAGACGAAGCCCGACGTATTGGTGAGCACGGTCGGCAGCCGCTTGTCGTCGGTGGTCGGCGTGGCGAGGCGGATGAAGTTGAGGCCGGCCTTGAGCGCCGGCAGGCAAAGCTCGGCGTCCTCCTCCGGCGGCAGATCGACGACGATCAGCCCATCGACGCCGGCAGCCTTGGCATCGGCGAGAAATTTTTCGACGCCGTAGACATAGATCGGATTGTAGTAGCCCATCAGCACGATCGGCGTCGCGCCATTGCCGGCGCGGAAGTCGCGCACAAGGCGAAGCGTCTTCTTCATGTTGGCGCCGGCATGAAGCGCCCGCAGGCCTGCGGCCTGGATCGCCGGCCCATCGGCCATCGGATCGGTGAACGGCATGCCAAGCTCGACGACGTCGGCGCCGGCCTTGGGCAGCGCCTTGAGTATCGCAAGCGACGTCGCTGCGTCGGGATCGCCCGCCATGGTGAAGGTGACGAGCGCGGCGCGACCTTCCTTGCGCAGCGCGGCAAAGCGCCGATCCATCCGTTCGGTCATCGCGCCTTGCTTTCCAGATACCGCGCCACCGAATCGAGATCCTTGTCGCCGCGGCCGGAGAGATTGACCACCATGAGGTGATCCTTCGGCTTTTGCGGCGCCAGATCGAGCACTTTTGCGATGGCGTGCGCCGGCTCGAGCGCCGGAATGATGCCCTCGAGCTTGGATAATAGCTGGAACGCGTTGAGTGCCTCGTCGTCGGTCGCCGACAGAAACGTGATGCGGCCCATGTCGGCGAGCCAGGCGTGCTCCGGCCCGATGCCCGGATAATCAAGGCCGGCCGAGATCGAATGCGCCTCGTTGATCTGGCCGTCCTCGTTCATCAGCAGATAAGTGCGATTGCCGTGCAGCACGCCGGGCCGGCCGCCGGCGATGGAGGCCGCGTGCATCCCGGTATCGAGGCCGTGGCCGGCCGCTTCGACGCCGAAAATTTCGATTCCCGCATCGTCGAGGAACGGATGGAACAGGCCCATGGCGTTGGAGCCCCCGCCGATACAGGCGATCAGCGAATCCGGCAGCCGGCCTTCGGCCTGTTGCATCTGCTCGCGCGTCTCGCGGCCGATGATCGATTGGAAGTCGCGCACCATCATCGGATAGGGATGGGGACCTGCGATAGTGCCGATGCAGTAGAACGTCGAGTCGACATTGGAGACCCAGTCGCGCAGCGCCTCGTTCATGGCGTCCTTGAGCGTCTTGGCGCCGGATTCCACCGGCACCACCTTGGCGCCGAGCATGTGCATGCGGAACACGTTCGCCTTCTGCCGCTCGACGTCGACCGAACCCATGTAGACGATGCATTCGAGGCCGAAGCGCGCGCACAGCGTCGCCGTCGCCACGCCGTGCATGCCGGCGCCGGTCTCGGCGATGATGCGCTTCTTGCCCATGCGCCGCGCCAGAAGAATCTGGCCGAGCACGTTGTTCACCTTGTGCGCGCCGGTGTGATTGAGCTCCTCGCGCTTGAGATAAATCTTGGCGCCGCCGCAATGCTCGGTCAGCCGCTCGGCGAAATAGAGCGGCGATGGCCGGCCGACATAATGAGTCAGATAGCCGCCCATTTCTTTCTGGAAAGCAGGATCGGCTTTGGCCTGCGCGTAGGCCTGCTCCAGCTGCAAGATGAGCGGCATCAGCGTCTCGGCGACAAAACGGCCGCCATAGATGCCGAAATGCCCGTGCTCGTCGGGCCCGCTGCGGAACGAGTTGGGTCGCTGGACGGTCATGCCGGGCTCGCAACGGACGCGGCTGCAACGCGGGCCGCGCGCACGAAGGCGCGAATCTTGTCGGGATCTTTTTCGCCCGGCGCGCGCTCGACACCCGAGGAGACGTCGACGCCGGGCGCGCGTGTGATGCGCAGCGCCTCGCCGACGTTTGCCGCATCGAGGCCGCCCGACAGCATGAACGGCACGCCGGGATCGAGATTTTCGAGGAGATGCCAGTCGAAAGGCCTGCCCAGACCGCCCGGCCGCGTCGCCTCGCGCGGCGCCCGCGCATCGAATAGCAGGCGATCGGCTATGCCGGCATAACGGGCGATGCCGTCGAGATCGCTTTTCGCCGCGATCGGCAAAGCCTTCATCACCGGCAGGCCGAACATGCGCCTCACCGCCTCGACACGCGCCGGGGATTCGGCGCCGTGCAGTTGCAGCATGTCCGGCTGCAAAGCCTCGACCACCGCGTCGAGCAGCGCATCGTCGGCGTCGACAGTGAGAGCGACCTTTTGCGCGCGTTCGAGCACGCGTGAGGCCAGCGCGTGCGCCGTATCGAAGGCAACATGCCGCGGCGACGGCGCAAAGAATACGAAGCCCACCATGTCGGCGCCCGCTTCGAGCGCGACATCGAGGGCCTCGGGCGTGGAAAGGCCGCAGATTTTTATGATGACCGACATGCCTGCCTAATCGTGAAATCGCCTGTCTCTTGTCGGCGCCCTTCTACATCCCTGCGCCGGCTTTGTCTTGTTCGAGACGATGGCGTCCCTATTGGACCGGCGGCCGCAGCTGAAGCCGTTCCGGCGGCTTGCGGGTCTCCGAAACACTCGCGTTGCCGCTCGGGGTGTGGCGGAGCGAAGCAAGCTCGCCGCGCAGCTCGCGGATGTCGCGTTCGAAGCGCCGCGCGGTACGCCGCAAATGGCCGTGCCGCAGCCACGATGCCGCGCCGCCGATCACTACGCCGCCGATGAGCAGCCCGATGACCAGAACGAACAGCGGCAAGTTGAGCGAGGTCGCCGGATGCTCCGAACTGAACGGGTCGAGCGACACCGTTACGATCTGACGGTTGGCCACGGCGAAGGCGATGAGGACGATGGCGAGCGGTATAAGGATGACGGCCGCGACGATCTTGCGCAGCACGCCTCCTGACGATCGCGGCTCGGGGCTCAACCTGGATTCGCGCGATTGAGCCGCTCGCGCATTTCCTTGCCGGTCTTGAAGAACGGCACGCATTTCTGGTCGACGGCAACGTGGGCGCCGGTGCGCGGATTGCGGCCGGTGCGCGCCGGGCGCTGCTTCACCGAGAACGCACCGAAGCCGCGCAGCTCGACCCGGTCGCCGCGCGCCATCGCCGCGATGATCTCGTTGAGAATGGCATTGACGATGTTCTCGACGTCGCGCTGATAGAGATGCGGGTTCTGCGTGGAAATGTGCTGAACCAGTTCAGACTTGATCATTGTCGCCGCCTCGTCGCCCGCGAACGTTGCCTCAATTCGCCGCTGCAGGGTGCCAAAGCGCCAACAGACCGTCAAGATTGAACCGCTCTACCTCGGCAACCATGCCCCAGTCGTCGAGCCGGCGCGCCAGCGTCGTCAGCCCGGTGGCGTCGAGCAGAGCCACGACGGAGGCGTGCAGGAACGGCAGGTCGCCGAAACGGCTCTGCAGCTCATAATCGCGCACCGGCAGCTTGGTATCGACGTTCTTTTCCTTGGCGAGCCAGGCCAGCGCGGTCCGCTCATCGCCGAGCTCATCGATCAGCTTGAGGTCGATCGCCTGATGGCCGGTGAAGACGCGGCCATCGGACACCGTCTGCAATTCGCTGTCGCTCAGGTGGCGGCGATCCTGCACGAGGTTTTTGAACCAGGCGTAGGAATCCTTGATGATCGATTCCAGCGCCGCCTTGGCCTCTGGGCTGGTCGGCTCAAAACCGTTCGGCGCCGCCTTGAGCGGGCTCGATTTCACTCCCTCGACCTTGACGCCGATCTTGTCGAGCAGCTCGGCGAAGTTCGGATACTGGAACAGCACGCCGATCGAGCCGACCAGCGAAGTCTGCTGCGCCACGATGTGGTCGCCGGCCAGCGCGGTGATGTAGGCGCCGGAGGCGGCAAGGCTATCGACGACGATCACCATTGGCTTCTTGTCGCGCAGCCGCGACAATGAGTCGTAAAGCTGCTCGGAGCCGGCGGTGGTGCCGCCGGGGCTGTCGACATGGACGATGACGGCGCGCGCCAGCGACGAGCGGGCGAGCCGGTCGATCGCCTGCACCCGGTCACGATCGCCGCGGATCAGACCCTCGATGGTGACGCGGGCGATATAGGGCCGCACGCCGGTGAAGCCCGCGCGGTTGCTGCCCAGCGTCGCCACGCCGGCGACGGCGAGCACGATCACGCCGATGGCGATGACGCGCCAGAATGTGAGCTTCCTGCGCATACGGCGGCGGTCGACGATCAGGTCGGCATCAAGCGACATGGCCGGGCTCCTTATTTTTCTCCCCTCCCCGCTAACGGGGAGGGATAACGGTTATTCCTCGTCGTCGCCCTTCTCGTTCTCCTCGCCCTTGCGCTTGAGCGCGGTGCCGAGGATGTCACCCAGCGTCGCGCCGGAATCCGAGGAGCCGTATTGCGCGATCGCCTCCTTCTCCTCGGCGACTTCCAGCGCCTTGATCGAGACCTGCACTTTGTGGGTGCGCCGGTCGAACTGGATGACGCGAGCGTCGACCTTCTGGCCGGCGGCGAAGCGGTCCGGACGCTGTTCGGAACGGTCGCGCGCCAGCTCCGAGCGCTTGATGAAGGAGGAATAGTCGGTGCCGACGATCTTCACGTCGATGCCGCCTTCCTTCACGTCCATGACTTCGCAGGTAACGACGGCACCCTTCTTGAGCTCGCCGGCAGCGCCGGCTTCGGTCGCGGCAGCCGCGCCGGCGCCGCCGCCGGTCAGCTGCTTGATGCCGAGCGAAATGCGCTCCTTCTCGACATCGACGTCGAGCACTTGCGCCTTGACCTTGTCGCCCTTCTTGTACTCCTCGATGACCTGCTCGCCCGGCCGTTTCCAGTCGAGGTCGGACAGGTGCACCATGCCGTCGACGTCGCCGTCGAGGCCGAGGAACAGGCCGAACTCGGTCTTGTTCTTGACCTCGCCCTCGACCTCGGAGCCGGCCGGATATTTCTCCAGGAACACTTCCCAAGGGTTGCGCATGGTCTGCTTGAGACCGAGCGAAATGCGGCGCTTGACCGGATCGACCTCGAGAACTTGCACCTCGACTTCCTGAGACGTCGAAACGATCTTGCCGGGATGCACGTTCTTCTTGGTCCACGACATTTCCGAGACGTGGATCAGGCCTTCGATGCCGGGCTCGAGCTCGACGAAGGCGCCGTAGTCGGTGATGTTGGTAACGCGGCCCTTGAAGCGGGCGCCGACCGGATATTTGGCCTCAATGCCCTGCCACGGATCGTCGAGCAATTGCTTCATGCCGAGCGAGATGCGGTGGGTCTCGTGGTTGATCTTGATGATCTTGACCTTCACCTGCTGGCCGATATTGAGCACCTCGGACGGATGATTGACGCGCCGCCAAGCGATGTCGGTGACGTGCAGGAGGCCGTCGATGCCGCCGAGATCGACGAAGGCGCCGTAATCGGTGATGTTCTTGACCACGCCGTCGATGACCTGGCCCTCTTCGAGGTTCTGCACCAGCTCCTGGCGCTGCTCGGCGCGGGTTTCTTCCAGCACGGTACGCCGCGACACCACGATGTTGCCGCGCCGGCGGTCCATTTTCAGGATCTGGAACGGCTGCTGATTGTTCATCAGCGGCGACACATCGCGGATCGGCCGGATATCGACCTGGGAGCGCGGCAGGAAGGCCACCGCGCCATCGAGATCGACGGTGAAGCCGCCCTTGACCTGGTTGAAGATGACGCCCTGGACCTTTTCGTTGTTCTGGAACGCCTTTTCGAGCTTGCCCCAGCTTTCCTCGCGGCGCGCCTTGTCGCGCGACAGCACCGCTTCGCCGAGGGCATTTTCGATGCGTTCGAGATAAACTTCGACGGTATCGCCGACCTTGATCTCGGCATTGCGGCCGGGCCCGGCGAATTCCTTCAGCGCCACGCGGCCCTCGGTCTTTAGACCTACGTCGATGACGGCGAGGTCTTTTTCGATCCCGACCACCGTCCCTTTGACGACGGAACCTTCCTGCAGGTGACCGTCGCTGAACGATTCTTCGAGCAGCGAGGCAAAATCTTCGCGCGACGGCGCGGCGGCGGCAGCTTGAGCCATAAACACTCCGGACCCCGTGAATGGAATTGGTCCCGAACGCGCGGCAGCCACCGGCAGGGCCGGCGGTTGGGGTCTTCAGCCAGACGATCGGGACGAAGCTTTATATCCAGGTCGCATAGACGAAGCAGCAAACGGGCTGACCTCCAATGACGAAAGCGCGTCACCCGCGCTTTCGGCCCGTTCGAGCGGCCTCGATGATGGCAACAG
>Ga0310039_10001459_pt1 | contig 16700 bp, 16 predicted proteins | sample Sb_taG_4_FD_200460 | JGI IMG/M metagenome (GOLD analysis project Ga0310039, IMG submission 200460) | Peat soil microbial communities from Weissenstadt, Germany - Sb_50d_6_BS metaG (v2) (version 2) | ecosystem: Environmental > Terrestrial > Soil > Wetlands > Peat | place: Germany: Weissenstadt...
CCACGGACAGGGCGGCAACCACACGCGCGATCGCCGCGATCGGATACCAGGTGAGTCGCGAGACAGAGGTGATTGTCGAGCGCGTTGAGAATCAGCCCGGCGCGCTGGGCAAGGTGACGCGTCGCCTCGCCGACGCCGGCGTCAACCTCACCACCGTCTACCTCGCGACCGACACGCGTTTGGTGCTCGGTTCCGAGAACATGGCAGCGCTGGAGAGCGCCTGGAAGGACGTTGCGGCCGTCGCGTCTCGGTAGCCCTCGTTGGTGAACCGGTCGGCTTGCCGAAGGCCGGCCGGTTTCCCGGTGTCAACCGGTTGGCGGGGTGCCGCCACTGACAGCCACTCCTGAAGCCGAGAGCGTGAGCGCCGCCGCTGGATGTTCAGAGCAACGGAGTCAAGCCAGGCGAGATGATGCGTTCGACGTCGACGAGCGACTGCGCACACAGCAGTCGGTGTCAGGGCCGGTGCACCCGGCTGATCGACGTGGTACGCGCGCCGTAGGAGCAGAGTCCGCAGGTCACACATTTCGCGCTGGGCCGGGCGGTGTGGGATCGCTTCACCTCGCGGAATCGCGGAAAGGTCAGCGGTATGAATCGCGTGCTTCCGCACCCGACGCAGTGCAGGGTCGGTATACGGGGTAGGTCTCGCCATCGCGTCCGCCCTTGTGCTGAATCGCTTCCCCGGACGGATCCTGTGCGAATCCTCCTGCGGTTGTCTGTCCGCTGGCGGACCGTGCCCTGCATATTGGTTCGGCCGAGATGGCGGCCGCGCGTGTCGCACGAAGGCGTCACGGCTGACGATCTCGACCCTTGCGCAACATGCCCGCGCGCCGCCTGGTTCGGGTTATTGCCGCGCCAATCGGCGCCACCAAGGGCGCTCGACGTACTCGCGCGTCGCGTCCAGCCGGGCTCGAACGCGGGCCGGGAACTGCATCTCCCGAGCGCCATCCGACAGGATGCCAGGGCTGGCGAAGCTGACGATCAGCCAACGCCAGGGTGCGGCGTCAAATCTGTCGAGCACCTCAACTGGGCCTCGCCCGATCAGGGCGCAAAGACGGACGAACTCCTCGGGGGCTGGCTGGCTGGCCGCATCAAAGAGCGCGTGTTCGCGCGCTGTCGGCGGGGCTTCCCGCTCAGTCATGCGCGTGCCACCTTTTCGCGTGTACCCGCCGGCACACGCTGGGGTCGGGTAAGTGAGAGAGCCGGGCCATAGCCCTGCGGACGCACCTGCAAAAGGTCGTCGCTCCGGGGCTAAGAGGGATGTTTTTGCCTGTTGCCCGGCCCTCGACCTCCAGCATAGGCTCATTGGCGAGACTAATGGGGGAGCCGATTCGCTCGCATCACCTCGATGAGTGACCCTGTCCCGATAGATCCGCGCCCCGCAATTCCGGGGTTCGCGGCCGCGGACACGCCGCCTCGAGCAGGGTGAGCCCCAGTTGGAACGCCGTCCAACTCGTCGCATCACGCGCCTAGGATCGAGCGCCGGTCGCCGCAGTCTTCAGGATTGGCTGGGCGCCCGCGTGCGTCCGGGTAAGAATGCCAGCACCAGTAGGGCCGCGGTGCCGATCACGAGCCGGCGGCAATTCCAAGGGATATCCTCCTCAGCGGACAACGGCGTGTGCCCATAGCTCTTACGGTGGAGCTTCGACGCGCCCTTCTTGCGCTTACTGACCGCGTCCTGATCGATGACCACGTCGAACGCACACGTTCGGCCTTCGATCTGGATGGAGCCGACGAGATGTTGTCGATTCGCATGGTGGCTGCTCCTTGTTCAGGGTACTTTCTCTGAGCCCACCCGGAGTTCGATCAGCGGGCGCGAACGGAGCTCCCGAGAGACGCTCGGCGACTGCGAACATGCGGCGACGGCCGCGACCTGGACAGAACGTCGCGGATCACACCGTATACGAGCGGGTGATCGAGGAGGTCGAAGTGCGTGAGGCCGCCGACATGGACCACCGAAGAGGGATCGACCGGAATGACGCGCTCGCGGTGGAGTCCACTCGCGCTCTCGGTGCGCACGAGTAGATCACCGAACAACGCGCCCAGGCGATGGCCAGGATCGGCGGTGACGGTCGCCGTGATGAAGGTGTACTGGCAACCGGGCAAGAGCGGGATCTCGCGGCGACGGTCAGCAAAGTCATCGAAGCGTTCCTCGCGCCAGTCATCGTCATGCAAGGCGCCGAGCCGCATGTCGCGAATGCCCGCACTGCGCGTGTCCAGAACATGTGCCATCGGTTCGGATTCGGGAAACGCATGCAGCGCCCATGCTGCCGCATGCACCGCCTTTGCGAGCGGCGCGCCGTGGTGCGGTGTGCCCAGCGTGATGATCTGACGAGTGCGCATCGGCCAGCCGTGTCGTGCCAGAGTGCCGACGTGGCATGAGGACCGGATCACCAAGCCGCCCATGGAGTGGCCGATGAGAGCGATCTCCTGAATGGACACGGGCCACGCTGCTGCCAACGATTCGAGGGCTTCGCTGAACTGCTTCCCGTTCTCGCTGACGTGAAGCCCCGTGTTGTATCGAACGTACACCGGCGTGTATCCGGCATCGTCGTGCAGACGGGTGCCGATGCAACGAGCTTCCTGGTCGCGCCGCCGGCGCAGCCACCACTCCTCCGTCTCGGCCAGACCGTGCAGGAAGACGGCGAGTTTCGGCGTCGCATCTGGAAACGTGCGCGCGAGCTCGTCGCGCGTGCACATGACGTCCTTGCCGCGGTGACGAACCGCCAGACGGATCGCCAGGTCGTTGCTGCGTTCCGCCAGGCGATCTCCGACCAACCCGTTGAAGGCTCCGATCATGAATCGCCCAGGGCGCGAATTGCTGAACGGACGTATGTCGGCATTGTCGGTTGCTGTGCGCAACCCCGCGGCCATCGCACCGGCCGCGCCGAGGAGCGCCCTGCGCGTCAACGAGTATGAAGACGTGGCGATCCGATCGTGGATGACCCGGGTCGGTGTCGCAGTGACACCGATGCTGGCGAAGACGCGTCGGGCGATTCCGGCGTGCAGCAGCTCTGCCGGCGTGATCGCTAACCGGTCGATCGCGTCGGCTGCTATCTCAGTGATCGCGCTGATCTCATTTCCCACTGCCAACCTCCGGGCTTCGGGTGGGTCGATGCGAGAGTCACAGTCTAGGTCGGCGCTCGGCCGAGCGCAGCTATTGACTCCGGGGAGGACGGCGAGGACGGCGTGGTGCGGCGGTGGCAGCCACTCGCTGACGAAGCCGAGGCGTTACCACAATGACGTAGACGGCGGACACAATCCCCATCCCAGCGAGAATCGCGGCTGGGACGAGACTGAAACCGCTGGGGTTGTTGGGATCGGCGAACGCCGCGACCAATGCCAGCCCGCCGAAGACAATCAAGGCCGCCACGGGTGTGACGTAGCCGAAAGGCATCCGGAACTCCCGCGCGGCGTCACGTCGGCGTCGCCGCAGAACGATGACGCAGTAGGCGGCAACGGCGTAGATCATCGCCTCGAGCGCGGCCCCCACCGACACGAGGATCAGCCAGGCACCGGTGACGTAGACGAGCGTTGCCACGACCAGCGAGATGATGCCCAAGGCTAATACGGGTACCCAGGGCACTGCGTTGACATTGAGCCGGCTCAGCGAACGAGGCAGGTTGCCCTCCCGCGAGGCTGCGTAGATGAACCGCGAGGCGGTCAGGAAGCCGCCATTGAACGTGTTCATTGCGGTGAGTCCGGTGGCGACGAACATGGCGACGAGGCCGCCGACACCGAGCGCCCGCTGTGCCATGAGCAGCTGGGGATACGGAACCGTCCTCAGAGCGGCGTGGTCAGGAAAGTATGCGGTGAGCGCCATGGTGAACGCGGCCGTGCCGATGTACAGGAGCACCAATGCGACGAGCATTCCTTTCGGGACGAGACTCGGTTTACGCGCCTCCTCCGCCGTCGTCGTCACCCACTCAAACGCGCTGAACAGGAAGATGCCGTACACCACCGCGAGAACGGGGTTCGTGCCGGCGCCGAACACGCCGGTGATCGGGTTGTCGAACCGGAAGCCATGGAGCGCCAAAGCCACCACGGACACGACAACCGTTATGGCGAGAGCGCTGTACGTGACGATCTCCTGGAGGTTTCCGGCCATCCGGACCCCTTGCAGATTGGAGAAGACGGCCAGCCCAATCAACGCGGCAATGATCGGCAGCGAAAGAAAGTCCTGATCCGGGAAGAGCACGTACTGAACTGCGCGACCGACGATGAATGCGTCTGCGGCGATGATCAGGATGATCGTGGTCATGTAGGTGAAGGTGATCGTGAGTGCCACTCGGTCGTCCATCGAGTTGCGCATGTACAGGCGGATGGCGGCAGCCGTGGGATACAGGCTGTTGAGCTCGCTGAAGGCGAGTGCTGCGAGCAGACAGAGAATGCCCGCCGCCAGAATTGCGAGCCAGGCGGCGTCACCGGCAACGAAGATCGCGACAGTGACCCCACCGAGATAGTCAATTGCCGCGAAGGCGAGGCCGGCGCTGACCGCTGTGGTTGAGCGCAGGCCCAGACTACGGCGAAGCGCTGGCAGGCCGGCGCCGCTCACACGTCAGGCCAGATGATCGACGTGATCGCGTCCAACCGCATGACGTCCTCTTGTGAGCCCTCCACTTTGATCTCGCCTTGGAGGTACTTGCGTGATGGATTCAGATCACCCCAGAACATGTCCGCGAAGTCCTCGCTGGTCGCTCTCACGTGAATGTCGTGCTGCGCGGCATAGCCTGAGTGCCACTCAGTGATCTCGCCTTTGACGACGGTCATCTGGAAGATCACCGTGGGGTCGTCAAGACAGGTGAAGTTGATGACCTTCGACCAATCGCGTTGCACACGCCGGAGCCGTTGGTTGCTGTTGCAACTCTGCTGGTAATCGACGAGGGCTTCTGCGATCTCTTCCCAGGTGGCCATTGGCTAGCTCGGGCGCCTCGTGGGACGTCGGGGGGGTCGGGACGGCTCAGCATCCTTCAGCCGTGCGCCTTCGAGGATCGCCGCCATGGCGTCTTCAAAACCGCGCAGTACTCGGTCGACCTGCTCGGCGGTAATCCCAAGGCAGGGCATGACCCGCATCACCGATGGGTCGTTCCCGCTCATCATGGCGAGCACACCCCGCTCCGCCAATTCTTTGGTCATGCGCGGACCGAGTTGATCCTCAGTGTACTGGAGGGCCATCATGAGCCCACGGCCGCGTACGTCGGTCACCATGCTGGGATAGATGGAGAGCAACCGGGTGAATCCCGCCTGGAACTGCTCGCCGCGCTGCGTGGCATTCTCCAGCAGTCCCTCCTCTTCGAGGATGCGGAACACCTCAAGCGCCACCACGCATCCCACATCCGCACCACCGAACGTTGAGAGGTGGATGAAAGGGTGCGCGCGCAGGAAATCGAGGTACTCGGACCGGAAGACGGTTGCGCTGATGGGATAGATCCCGCCGGAGAGCGACTTGCCCACGGCCATGATGTCCGGTGCCACTCCGGAGTACAGGCTCGCCCAAAGCTTCCCCGTCCTACCCATGCCGCTTTGGATCTCATCGAAGATCAGTACTCGGTCCTGTCCGTCGCAGAGTTCCCGCAATCCCCTGAGGTACTGGTCAGTCGCCACATTGATGCCGCCTTCACCCTGGATCGGTTCGACCAGGATGGCGCCCACGCTCTCGTCCATCGCGGCGCGCATAGCCTCGAGGTCATTGAACGCCACCTGCGTGAAGTGCGGCATCAGCGGTTCAAACGGCTCGCGGAACTGCGGCCTGCCGATGGCACTCAGCGCAAAGCCGGTGTGGCCGTGATACCCGTTCAGCGTCGAGACAACCCCCGGCCGCAGCGTGACGCCGCGAGCCAGCTTGATGGCGAAGTCCACCGCTTCGCCACCACCCGTTCCGTACATCACCGCGTCCAACCCCTCGGGACACACGTCTGCCAGCGTGCGTGCCAGATCTGCTTTGGGTTTCGACATCAACATGAAGTCACCGATGTCGAGTTCCTGCTCGTCGACCGCCCGCTTGAGGGCAGCGATCACCCGAGGGTGACGACGACCGACGGCGAATGAGCCCATGCCGGTGATGCAGTCGACAAACTCGCGCCCGTCAGCGTCCCGCACCACCGCGCCGTTCCGGCGCCACTCGAGGATGTCCAGGCCAGCGCTGCGCAGCATCCGCGCCTTGCCTGGGTTGACATAGGTCGCGAAGTCTGCGAGAGCCTGTCGCTTCAGCTCGAGCTCGTCCATCGTCGGCCACATAGTAGGCCTCGTTCAGACGGGCAGCGCGGTGAGGTCGGCGTCTGTGGGAGTCATCGCCACTCACGGTTCCGCACGAGCCGAACGAAGCTCCAGGGTCCAAGGGCCTCAAGATGTGAGGACCTCAGGCTCGAAGGACTTGGTCAACGACGGTCGCCGAGAGACTGAGGTGAACGCGCCCATTCAGGCAGGAGATTCCGGCGGTCCGCTGATCACCGCTGCGGGGAAAGTGGTGGGCATGACTACGGCGGGTTCGCAATCTGCGTTTCCCAATCAGAACAACGCGGCCGTCACCGGATACGCCATCCCCGTCGACACCGCCGTGGCCGTGGTCAAGGAAATCCGCTCCGGGTCTGGTCCCGGCATTCACATGGGCAATGGGGTGCTCATCGGGGTTGAGGTCGCGGCGGGTGGCACGACAGGTGCCTTGGTGCACGGCGTCGAGGCGGACAGTCCCGCAGCGGGCGCTGGGCTGGTCGCCGGTGACCTGATCACCGCGATCGGCGGGCAGACGATCACCGACTCACAGGATCTCCAGGTGGCGCTGCGCAACATCTCCGCCGGGCAGCGGGTGACCATCGTGTGGACGGATGCCTCGGGCGCGCAGCCCAGCGCGACCCTGCAGTTGGCCCCAGGCGCCCGTTTGATGAAGCGTCTTGGTACCTCAACTTGCTCTGGTGCGAAGGTCGGACGCCATGGTCACCAATACCGCCCTACCTACACATGGAGGCGGCAGTGCGTCCGGCCAACTGCTCCGACAAATCGCCGCGCCCCCCACAGCTGAGCTGTGCGTCTGCACGAGTTCAGGCAACGAGATATAGAGAAGGGAGGCGCCTCAACAGCGCCTCCCTTCTTCATTGCCCTCCGGGTCAATCATCCGATCCGCAGACTTCCTCCGCGCCAGCGGATCCCATCGGGCCACACGATCCCGACGACCGCGATCAGCAAGGCGACCACGGCTCCGAGCAGGGCGACGTAACCGACCGTGTTCGCGGTTACGGCGTTGGGTGCGACGTAGGTTCCCATCGCAAGCCAAAGGGCCACGTCAGTGATGGCGACCACCACCCCCATGAAGAAGTGCCGCGGCAGAATCGACAGCGCGACCAGTCCGCCGACGATAGCCCAGATCATGAAGGTCATCCCGAGCGCATGCGTGATGTCATGGTTGCCAAGCGCCGCCAGCGTCGGAGCGCCGAGCAGCACATAGGTGAGCCCGAGCGCCGCCACAAAAGCGAGCCCTCCCGCCCACACCAGCCGGTTGCTCACCACGGCGTAGATCGCCAGGAGTGCCAAGCCCAATCCCAGAGCGCCCAGGACCGGGAAGATCACGCCGACGGTACCGGCCGCGATCCAGCCGGCGTTGATGACGCTCAACGCGAGCAGCATGCCCCCCACCGCGATGAAACTGAGTACGTCGGCGCCGATATTCGGCCCCGCGCGTGTGATCACCTCCGGCTCGCGTGTCCCGGGAGTCACCTCCCACACGGTCGCATCGAACGCCTTGGTCTCGACAGTGGCTGCCATGTCAGATCCTCCTCAAAAAAGGCTTCGCAGGATTGACTCGTTTGCCTGCCACGCTAGGCCCCAGGGATGGCCGCTACCAGGGCTGATGGACCCCGTTACCTGTGACCAAACGCCCTCTGCCATAAGCCGAACTGCTCGCGAACTGGCCCGCCCGCCGGGACGTTGGGCTCACCGTCCATCTCAAGTCACCTCAAGAAGGGCGGAGACCTGGCAGGGCACCCTCGAATCGAGCTCAGCTGATTGCCCGCGCTGGTCTCGACATCACTTTCATCGTGCCGCCCCCACGAGGGTGAGCCCGACTGGACGGCACGCCTCGCCGTCGCACGACGCGCTTAGGATCGAGCGCCGGTCGCTGCCGTCTTCAGAATTGGCTGGGCGGCACGCGTGCGTCCGGGTAAGAATGCCAGCACCAGTACGGCGGCGGCAACGGCGATGCCTGCAGAGATGACCATGGTTTCGTCCATTCCCGACATGAACGCTGCGTGTGCAGCGTTTCGCACCTGCGCGGACAACGGCGCCGGGAGTTGGGCCGCGACCGCGTTCGCTGCGCCCACCGACTGCTGGATGGTGCTCACCACCGGCGCGGGAAGTATCGACGGAAGATGCAGGTCGGTCACATATCGGTTCAGGTACAAGTTGCCGAGCAGCGCGACCCCAACGGCACCGCCAACCTGGCGGAAGGTGTTCGCGACAGCCGATCCCGCGCCGAACTCTCCCTCGGGGAGCGCGCCCATGATGGCGTCGAGACCCGGGGTCATCGCCACCCCGAGGCCGACACCCATCAGCGCCAGGCACAACCCGATGAAGCCAAATCCTGTCTGCACGGTCGTCGTGCTGAAGAGAGCGAGACTGACGGCGAGGATGGCGAAACCCGAAACCATCGCAACCTTCGTGCCGATGCGAGGCAGCAGACGGCTGACAACCGGCGCACCGACGAGCAGACCGCCGACCAGCGCGAGGACGCGCACGCCGGAGTCGAACGGGCGGTAGCCAAGCACGTTCTGCAGGTATTGCGTAAAGAGGAGCATGGCTCCGGTCAACACCAGTCCGACGAGCCCAAATCCGACTGCTGCCCATGTGAAGCGCGGGTTTGCGAAGAGGTGGACGTCGAGCACCGGGTGGCGGGATCGCGCCTCCCACGCGGCGAAGCCGGCGAGGAGTACGACGCCACCGATCATTGTGATGAGGGTGACGCTGTCCCAACCGCGCGTCGGCTGCTCGATGATCGCGTAGACGAGCGTGGTGAGCCCGGCGGCGGCAAGCATCACGCCGACCGGATCGGCCGGCCGGGGCATGGGGTTGCGCGACTCCGGGACCAGCAGCACCACCGCAACGAGCGCCGCCAGGATGAACGGGACGTTGAAGATGAAGATCGATCCCCACGCGTAGTGATCCAGCAGCCAGCCGCCGACGATCGGGCCGAGCGCAATGCTGACGCCGGTGACGACCGACCAGACGGCGATCGCGCGGGCACGTTCGGTGTCGTTGAAGATGGTCGGCAGGACGCTGAGGGTGAGGGGCATGACGATGGCGCCACCAAGGCCCATGAAGGCGCGGAAGCCGATGAGCTCCTGCGCCGAGCCGGCGTTGGCGCAGAGCAGCGAACCGATGAGGAAGAGGGCGAGGCCCACGACGAGCACGCGCTTTCTCCCGAGGCGATCCCCGAGGCTGCCGGCGGGAAGCAGCAGCGCGGCGAGCACCAAGATGTAGCTGTCCATGATCCACTGCAGGTCCGTGGAACTGGCGTTGAGATCCCGGACCAGTGTGGGCAGTGCGACGCTCAGCACGGTGAGGTCGAGGCCGATGACAAGGAGACTGAGCGACAGCGCACCCAGGATCAACCAGCGGCGAGGGTGCCCCGGCCAGGGCCGCTCGCCGAGGCTCTCGGGCAGGTCCTCGTCTATGGGAGTCATTGCCACTCATGGTTCCGCACCAGCCGGGCGAAGCTCCAGGGTCCAAGGGCCCCAAGATGTGAGGACCTCAGGCTCAAAGGATCGACTGGATGTGGCGGAGCACGCTCCGTGTCAAGCTCAATTGGGCACCACGACACCTCCCTCCAACTCCTCCCTCTGCTCTCGCTCCGGGACGGATTTCCTCCTGACGAGCTGACCAACCCCAACACGACACGGATGGTGTGCTGGACGCTTCGGCAGACAGTGCTACCCTCGTCGCCGAGATCGCGTCACCGAGCAGCGCCTGGGTAATCTGAGCAACCATGAGCGTCGACTACCAGGACCCATGGGTCGCATGCACGTCCAACGAGGTGCGTCTTCGCGCCTATTACTTTCCCTGGGGAACCAAGCGCATCCGTTACGCATCGATCCGAGCAGTTCGGCGTGTCGAACTCTCGACGGTGCGAGGGATGTGGCGGATCTGGGGCACAACCAACCCGCGCTACTGGGCGAACCTGGACCCGCAGCGGCCGCGCAAGCGCTTCGGGCTCATCCTTGACCTGGGGCGCCGCATCCGTCCCTTTGTCACGCCCGACGACCCCGACACCGTGGAGCGGTTGATTCGCGATCGCGCCCATCTGCCCGCCGGTTCTGGAGACGCAGGTCAAAGCCCGATCATCTGAGCTCCCCGACGCAGCTCATGTCCAGCCTGTCGGTTGTCGGCCGTGTAACGGGATCACCCAGGGCCGAGCCATCCTCCGCGCTCGGTTGTGCGCGTCAACCGCAGCCGAGCCCCGATGTTCACGACAAGACTAGCTTTAACTGCCGACACCAAAGAGCCCGAGCTCAGGGAGTCGCTGCGTTCTGTCCGTGCGAAGCATCGACTGATCTTGTATCATCACGTCCCACATTTCGACCGATTTTGGGCCGTTTCGATGCACCCGCTTAGTCAATCCAAATCGATCCCTCGCACCCGCTTAGTCGATGCACAGCACGCGGTGACTAGGGGTGAAATGACGTTGTTGCAAGCCACGAAACGAATTCAGGAGGTGCGAACAGGAACGAGTAATTCTGGATCAGCCAATCAGAGGTTCGAATCCTCTCTCCCCAGCCATGTGATGTCTCAGGTGATGGTGCCCACCTGTCTCGGGACATAGTGCCCGATTTTCGGTCGGCCGCAGGGTGTGCCGAGCGGCTGGTAGTCGCGGGCGGGATCGAGGGCGAGCTCGCGGATGAGTCGGCCGTCCTCGTCAACGATGCGGATGTGAGTGCCGGCCACCAGGAGGGTGATGCGTTCGCCGATGTAGTGCCGGCCCACGCCGATGTGGCGGAGGCGGTAGCGAAGGGTCACGCGGCCTGCCTTGTCCACCGTGTCGCGGCGGACGCGGAGGTGTGGTGCCGCATGGGGCGCTTCGGGATGCGCCTTGAGGCGAGCGTTGAACGCCATGAGGGGTGTCTGTCCATCGAGGGCGCGGTGGGGCCGGTGGTGGTTGTAGTAGGCGCGGAAGGTGTCGAGTTGGAGTTGGAGTTCGGCCAGCGACGCCGCGGGCGGTTGCTTGCTGAGGTAGCGCTTGAGGGTCTGGTGAAAGCGCTCGACCTTGCCGCAGGTCTGGGGGTGATAGGGGCGGGAGTTCTTGTAGACGATGCCGAGGCGTTCCAGTTCCGACTCGAGGGTCCGCCCCTCGTAGTACGGTTACGCCGTCGCCCGATGAGGGGAGCGCGAATGGACGATAGAGGTGGTGACGCCAGGAGGGAGCTGCTCGAACGCGAAAGCCAGCTTGCCGAGCTGTCGGATCGACTCGGATCGGTGATCGGGCAGCACCGCGGTGGTGTCGTCCTCATCAGCGGCGAAGCAGGAATCGGCAAGACGGCGCTCATCAGTCGCTTTCTGGCGCTACGGGCGCGGTCGGCGGTCGTGCTCAGGGGTGCCTGCGACGCGCTGTTCACACCGCGGCCTCTCGGTCCTTTCCACGACATCGCGCCGGCGGCCGGTCGTGAGCTCGAGGAGCTCTTGGAGCACGACGTGCCTCCGTACCGTCTGGCCTCGGCACTGCTTGCGAGGCTGGGGCGCGGCCCCACCGTCCTTGTTGTCGAGGACGTGCACTGGGCCGACGAGGCGACGTTGGATGTCATCGGTCTCATCGCGCGCAGGGTCGAGACGGTGCCCTTACTCATGCTGCTCAGCTATCGCGACGAGGGACTCGATCGCCGCCATCCACTGCGCATACTTCTGGGCGAGCTCAGCTCGGCCGGCATCGGTTGGCGCATCCGATTGCCGCTCCTTACACCTAAGGCAGTCGTGCAGATGGCCACCCCCAATGGCGTGGATGCCGCCGATCTCTATGTCAAGACGGGGGGCAACCCGTTCTTCGTCACGGAGGTGCTCGCAGCTGAGGGCCGGGCCGTCCCCGACACGGTGCGCGACGCCGTCCTGGCGCGCGCCGCTCGCCTCAGTCCGGGCGCGCATCGAGCCCTCGAGGCGGCGTCGATCCTGCAGCCGCAGGCGGAGAGCTGGCTACTCGAAGCCGTGGCACCGGAGGCGACATCGCACCTCGACGAGTGCTTGAGCTCGGGGATGCTGATCCCCGCGATCGCTGCGGTGGGCTTCCGCCACGAACTTGCGCGCTTGGCCGTCGAAACGTCGCTGGCGGCCAATGCGCGGCGCGCGCTGCACCGCGCCGCCCTCGTCGCGCTCGAGGCGCGCCCTGCGGAGACGCAGGATGCCGCCCGGCTTGCCCACCACGCGGAGGCTGCTGAAGAGACCGCTTCGGTGCTGCGGCATGCGCCGCGCGCAGCCATCGCCGCAGTCGCTGCCGGCGCGCATCGCGAGGCGGCAGCTCAATACGCGAGGGCGCTGCGGTTCTCGGCCGATGCTGGTCCCAACCTCCGCGGCGATCTCTTCGATGGCCACTCGTACCAATGCTACGTGGCCGGCCGATTCGAGGAGGCGCTGAAGTCGGCGCAGCTCGCACTGGAGTGTCATCGCCTGTCCGGCGACAAGCGCCGCGAGGGAAACGCGCTTCGCGCGCTGTCCCGCCTGCTGCGCTACATGGGGCGCCCCGAGCAAGCGCTCGACGCGGGACGCTCGGCCGTGACCGTGCTCGAGGCCATCACTGCTGGGCGCGAACTCGCCCTGGCGTACTGCAATCTCTCGTACCTCTTTATGAGCGTCGAGGATGGGGAAAACACGTCCTACTGGGCCGCGAAAGCCCTCGTGCTGGCGGATGAACTCGGCGATCTTGAATCGAGGATCTATGCGCTGATCAACTGCGCCTGCATCGACTACCTGGCGGGCACCCCCGAGGCGACCGCCACACTCGAACGCTGCCTCAAGCAGGCGTCCGAAGCCGGTCTGGAGGAATACGCGGGACGCTCGTATGTCGCTCTTTGCTATTGGGGAGCACGGAGCAGATCGCATGCCGATGCGGGGCCGTGGCTCGACGACGGGCTGAGCTACTGCACCGATCACGGCCTGGATCTGTGGCGCAGCTACCTCGTGGTGTCCCGCGCCCGGGCGGAGCTCGACCACGGCCGCTGGGACCAGGCGGTCGAGTCAGCGGACTCGATCCTTCACGATCCGCGAACCTCCCCGGTCGTCATACCGATTGCGCAGGCGATCATCGGCCTGGTCCGCGCCCGGCGCGGGGACCCCGAGTGGCGATCGCTCCTCGACGAGGCGTGGCATCGCTCTGAGCCGACGGGCGAGCTGCAGCGATGGGAGCTCCCCGCGTTGGCCCGAGCCGAGGCTGGGTGGCTCGAGGGCGACGCGCCGGCGGTTGACGCGGCCTCGGCTCCCGTGCTCGACCTCGCAGAGGCGAGACATGCACCCTGGATCCTCGCCGGCCTTGTGAGCTGGCGGCTGCGGGCGGGGTTGGACACCGCTGCGCAGATGACGACTGTGCTGCCACCGCCGTTCGATGCGCAGGCGCGGGGCGATTGGGTACTCGCTGCTGATCTGTGGCGGCAGCTGCACTGTCCCTATGAGGCTGCGCTCGCACTCGCCGACTCCGGCGATTCCGTAGCACTGCGGCAAGCCCTCGTGGAGTTGCAGCGGCTCGGCGCGAGGCCGGCCGTCGCGATCGTGGCTCGACGTCTGCAGGAGCGGGGGATTCGCGACCTGCCTCGCGGACCGCGCCCCGCGACGCAGCGAAACTGGGCGATGCTCACCGGGCGTGAGGTTGAAGTCCTTCGCTTGCTCGAGACCGGCGCGTCGAACGGCGAGATTGCGAGCCGCCTGTTCCTCTCGACCCGGACCGTGGACCACCACGTCTCGGCGATCCTGGCGAAGCTCGGGGTGCGATCCCGGGCCGAGGCCGCCACGAAGCTGCGAGAGCTACCGATCTCGGATGGCTGAACCGACACCAACATAGGTGGCGTCGCCTCCCAACATGGGTGGCACCTCCCGATGACCTCCCGGGCAGGTGTCTGGCGCAATACGCGGAGGCGGACCACGGGTCCTGTTGGTCCATACAAGGAGGTACCAAATGGCGCGATACATGGTCGAACGGATCTTTCCCGACGGCCTGGAAATCCCCGCTAACGACGACGGCGCAGCCACCTGCCTCGCCGTGGTGGAACACAACGCCGAAGTCGGCGTCACATGGGTCCATTCCTACGTCAGCGAGGACAAGAAGAAGACCTATTGCGTGTATGACGGGCCCGACCCAGAGGCCATCAGGCGCGCGGCCGACCGCAACGGGTTGCCCATCGAGAGCATCACGCGAGTGCAGGTGCTCGACCCCTACTTCTACAAGTGAGTGACGGGATGCGGGCTCCTCTCGCACCATCGCCGTCCCCCTATCGACAGATTGTTCTGGTCACCACGGCTCGGGTCATCGAGTCGGAAGATCTTTGGAGGTCATGAAGATGTTGTCTCGTCATTCCCGAAGGGTTGTTACACGCCCAGCCACAGCCGCTGTGCTTGCCCTGGGCCTGCTCGCCGCGGCCCCTCTGTTCAGCTCCCCCGTGAGCGCCCACAATGGTGGTCGTTCGTGCACCACCCCCGTCACCAGCGCCCCGACCGGCCCCGCAACGGTGTCGACGGCATCGACATCCTTTGGCCGGGTGCTCGTCGTCGGTTCGGGCGCCAACGCCGGTTGCTCTCTGTACGTCCTGACCTCCGACCAACTCCATTCCCTGACGTTTGGTCTGGCTGCATTTGCGTGCAGCGACGGGCCGAACGCTATCGGGCAGCCCTGCGACAGCGTCCTCTGGCCGGCACTCCTGACCAAGGGTCATCCCGTCGCCGGGCCGGGGACCAAGCGCTCCCTTCTCGGGACGGTGGCTCGCACCGACGTGCTCTCCGGCCAGAGCGTGCAGCAGGTGACCTATGCAGGTCTGCCGCTGTATCGGTTCTTCCTGGACGAGACGCCGGGGCAAACCGACGGGGCTAACCTGTTCGACCCGGTGACCAGTCCCGCCGGCACCTGGTACTTGGTGGACCCCGGTCGCGGCAATCCGGCGCCTGGTCGGGTTCAGATGCAGGTCGAGACCGTCGGCGGCCAGTCGGTGCTGGCGGCATCGATGGACAACGACTTCTCCCTCCTGCCGCAGGGGGACTTCCCCGCCTACACGTTGACCAACGACAACAGTCGGGCCTGCCAGAAGTTCTGCGCCCTGAACTGGTCACCGGTCCTCACCTCCGGGCGGCCCGAAGCCGGGAAGGGCGTCGACCAGCACGCGCTCGGAGTCGTCGTGAGGCCGGACGGCACTCGCCAGGTGACCTTCCATGGCAAGCCCCTCTACCTTTTCATCGATGACGCCTACATACCGGGCATCAGCGGAACGCAGAGCATCAACGGGGCCGGCGCCGTTACCCCGTGGGGTGTGTTCAACACGATCCCAATGCACTAACAGGGGAGACACCCCCGGGTCGTTCTGCGGCAGTCCGCGGCCCGACGATGGCGAAGGACCGCACTGCCCCGAGCAATGGCGAAGCCCCGGCCGATCAGTTGGCCGGGGCTTTGTCGCGGCCTCTGACCGCCGCGAGCATGAATCAGTCGATGGAGACGAGCGAGGTGGCGGGCTCAGCCGACGCTCCGGAGTTCAGCGTGCCGGTGGCGGAGGCGCGTGAGGTAGGTGGGCTACCTCTGGCTCAGCCGATGGAAGGGTTCGAGTCCCATCCTCGGCACCACATGACGGGTTTCGTATTCGGCTACGGATCTTGAGACGCGCAGTGACCCCAACCCTGAGTCCCGCGATAGGGCTGACCTCTGACTAAACGTGCGCGTCGCATCTCGCGGAGATTCGGGCGAGCCCTAACGTGCGCGGCTCCCTCCTAATGCGCGAGTACCTCTGCAGCTCGGGAACCGGCTACAACCCCAGAAGACGCCGTGACGGGAGTTCCGACGCACCATCGTCGAGTGACATCGTGGACAAGAAGGTCCGTGCACGGGCGCCGCCGTTGTGGTAGCTGTCTCGCGCGGCAGCTCTGTCCATACATCCTTTTCGACGAGGAGTCCGACCAATGCGGACCCGTCGAGGATCCTGATTCTGTTGCGCTTCGCGAATGCCTGCCCCTCATCGGCAACGCCGCCGCACGCAACCACGATCCCGTCGGCGACATCTTCGCTTGCCATCACTCCCGCGAGCTCACGAACAACGCCTGGTCCCAACCGTGACGTGTTCTATTTGCATTGCACGAGCGTCTGCGAGCCGCCCCGGGTGAGGATGATATCGACCCCTCCATCCGCGCCACGTGCCGTTAGGTCGGCGCGATAGCCGCTTCTGCGGAACGCCTCGGCGACCAGCCGCTCGAAGTCCTGCCATGATATCCGACGTAAGTCATCGACTGATCGTGAACGGCTGGCGAGGCGATGGCCTCGGACGGTGTCCTCGGTGGCGACCAGCCCCGCGAGCCCGATCCCGACGCCGAGGATGCCAAGCGGGAGTGCGTGGAGGTGGACTCCGAGTGCAATTACAGCAATAGCTAGTGCAGCGACTCTGAAATAGCTTGCACTAAGAGTCCGCGTGGCAGGATGATTGCCTGCATGGCGAATCACCCTGCTCCACCGCTCGTGGTCGACCCCGCCGACGTGGCCACGCTGACGACGT
>Ga0310039_10001460_pt1 | contig 16694 bp, 13 predicted proteins | sample Sb_taG_4_FD_200460 | JGI IMG/M metagenome (GOLD analysis project Ga0310039, IMG submission 200460) | Peat soil microbial communities from Weissenstadt, Germany - Sb_50d_6_BS metaG (v2) (version 2) | ecosystem: Environmental > Terrestrial > Soil > Wetlands > Peat | place: Germany: Weissenstadt...
AGCGGCGCGGAAGGCCGGAGCGATGGAGGATGTGCTGCTGCTGTGCGAACACCCGCACGTGATCACGTTGGGGCGCAACGCGAAGCGGGAGAATCTGCTGGTGACGGAGAATGTGCTTCGGCAGAAGGGCGTTGAGTTGCAGGCGACCAATCGCGGCGGAGATATCACCTACCACGGGCCCGGGCAGATTGTGGGTTACCCGATCCTGAATCTCGGGGCCATCCAGCGGGATGTTGGCTGGTACGTGCGCATGCTGGAAGAAGCGATGATCGGGGCAAGTGGCGATTTTGGGGTGACGACGTTTCGCGTGAAAGGAAAGACCGGCATCTGGGTGCAGGTTGGCGAGCGCGCCGAGGCCACGGAAGAAAAGCTGGGCGCGATCGGGGTGCACATCAGCCGATGGGTAACGACGCACGGCTTCGCCTACAACGTCTCCACCGACCTGCGCTTTTTCGATCTCATCATTCCCTGCGGGATCGCGGATCGAAAAGCGATATCGCTTGAAAAACTCCTTTCGCGGAATATTTCCGCGGATGAGGTCAAACCCCGGCTGGTGCAGCATTTCGCGCAGCTTTTTGGACTGGAGCCCCATGCGGTCCCGCGTGATTCCCTGCTGAATCAGCTCACCCAAGTTGAAAAATCGATGCACATCACAGCCTAATAATCCGAAGCTGAGCCTCGGCAGCGCCAACAAGGGCTGGCACGGATTAGGCATGGAGTGCGCTTGGCCTTAAGATAGAGGGCCGAATGCCAATTCGGAGAAGCGCCGACCATGCCTGAGCCCCGGAAGAAAGCGCCGCTCACGCGCCAGCAGTATCTGGATCTCTACTACTACATGCGCCTGAACCGCGAGGTCGAAGAGACCATGACGCGGCTGTTCCGGCAAAACAAGATTGTCGGTGGGCTGTATTCCAGCCTGGGGCAGGAAGCGATTTCCGTGGGGACGGCGTACGCGCTGGAGAAGCGCGACTGGTTGGCGCCGATGATCCGCAACATCGGGGCGCTGCTGGTGAAGGGCGTGCCGCCGCGTGATATTTTCACGCAGCACATGGCGAAATACACTTCGCCGACGAAAGGCAGAGACGGCACAAGCCACTTCGGGGACCTGGAAAATCTGCACATCGTTTCGCCGATCTCCATGCTGGGAGACCTGATTCCGGTGATGACGGGCGTGGCCATCGGGGGAAGGTATCTTGGACAAAAGATTGTGACCATGACGTGGATCGGTGATGGCGGCAGCTCGACGGGTGTGTTTCACGAAGGGCTAAATTTTGCGGCATCGCAGCGGGCGCCGTTTGTGCTTATCCTCGAAAACAATCTGTGGGCGTATTCCACGCCGGTACAGCGGCAGGTGCCGCTCGAGAATCTGGCAGACCGAGCGAAGGCCTACGGCATCGCCAGCTACATTGTGGATGGCAATGACGTGGTGGAGGTGTACACCACGGCGAAAGAGGCGGTGGAACGGGCGCGGGCGGGCAAAGGACCGATCCTGATTGAGGCGAAAACTTTCCGGCGGCGCGGGCACGCCCAGCACGATCCCGCCGAATATGTCCCCAAAGAACAACGCGAATTCTGGGAAAAGCGCGACCCGATTGCGTTGTACGAAGCCTTTTTGTTGAAGGAAAAGCTTCTGGACGCGAAAAGCAAGAAAGAGATGGAGGAGAAGCTGACGAGCCTGCTGGAGAAGGAGCGTGAGTTCGCTGAGAGTTCTCCGATGCCGCCGGAGGAGACAGTCTACGGTGGGGTTTACTGCACGGGTGACGATTGCCACAAGATTCGCCCGAAATGGGAGCGCCCGATTGCGGAGGTGATGCCGCCAAAGAGCAGCGTCGAACCCGTGTGGACGGTGGAAGGATTTGGGCGGGGGAAAAATTCCTCCGGCAAGAACGCGCCGATTCATTTTGGCGATGTGCAACCGGAACACCAGGCACAAGAGACCAAGGGAGGGGCCGCGAAGAAGTCCGACAAGAAGCCTGCAGCGAAGAGCGCGAAGAAGGCAGGGCGCTGACCATGGGCGCGATCACATTTCTGGAAGCGATCAAGCAGGCCATGTTTGAAGAGATGGCCGCGGACCCGAGCGTGGTGCTGATCGGGGAGGATGTAGGAGTTTATGGCGGGGCGTTCAAGACCAGCGAAGGATTGCTGGAGAAATTCGGCTGGGAGCGCGTGATCGATACGCCAATCAGCGAAAGCGCGATCATCGGCGCGGCCTGCGGGATGAGTTACCTGGGCCTGCGGCCGATCGTGGAAATGCAATTCATCGATTTTATTGTGTGCGCGTTCAACCAGATCACGAATTTCGTGGCCAAAGGGCATTATCTGTGGAACGCGCCGGCGCCGATGGTGATTCGCGGCCCGTCGGGCGGCGGCGTGCATGGCGGACCGTTTCATTCGGCGAATCCGGAGATGTACTTCGTGCACACGCCGGGGCTGAAGGTGGTGTATCCCTCGACGCCATATGATGCGAAGGGGTTGCTGAAGGCGAGCATCCGCGACAACAATCCGGTGCTGTTCTTCGAGCACAAGTTCCTGTACCGCCGGCTCAAGGAAGAGATTCCCGCCGGGGATTATACGGTGCCGCTCGGAAAAGCCGTGGTGCGGCGCGAGGGGAAGCACCTGACGATCCTTTCTTACGCGGCCATGATGCACACGTCGCTGGAAGCCGCGAGGGCCCTGGCGAGGGAAGGGATTGAAGCGGAAGTGATCGACTTGAGAACCTTGTTGCCGCTGGATGAAGAGACGATTCTGCAGTCGGTGAGAAAGACGAACAAGTGCCTGGTGGTACACGAAGACACGAAGACAGGCGGCATCGCCGGGGAAATTACGGCGCTGCTGTGCGAAAAGGCGTTTCAGGAACTCGACGGGCCGGTGTTGCGGGTGACGTCGCTGGATACGCCGGTGCCGTACGCGCCGACGCTGGAAGCGGCGTTTCTGCCGAACGCGCAGAAAGTGTTCACGACGGCGAAGGAATTGGCGAGGTATTAGCCTAAGAAAAGGGGCAGCAATGTGGAAGCTGGGAATTGGTGCGATTGTTTTGCTGGTGGCGGCGCTTGGGTGCGCGGCGCAGACGACGCGGTGGAGCGAAGAGAAGGCCGAGGAGTGGTATGCGAAGCAGCCATGGCTGGTGGGCAGCAATTACATCCCGGCGACGTCCATCAACGAACTGGAAATGTGGCAGGCCGAGACATTTGACCCGAAGCGCATCGATCTGGAGCTGGGCTGGGCGGAGTCGCTGGGATTCAACACCTTGCGGGTGTTCCTCCACGATTTGCTGTGGCAACAGGACCCCGAGGGCTTCAAGAAGCGTTTGAATATATTCCTGAACATCGCCAAGAAGCACCACATCCGGCCGCTGTTTGTGCTGTTCGATTCGTGCTGGGATCCCAATCCTAAACTCGGAAAACAACGCGAGCCGACCCCCGGCGTGCACAATTCCGGCTGGGTGCAGAGTCCGGGGCCCGCAGTGTTGAATGACCCAACACAGTACCCGCGGTTGGAAGCATACGTGAAAGGAGTGGTCGGCGCGTTTGCGCGGGATGAACGTGTGCTGGGCTGGGACGTGTGGAACGAGCCGAGCAATACAAACCAGGGAAGCTACGAAAAAGTGGAGGCGGCTAACAAGAGGGATCTGGTTGAGGCGCTACTGCCCAAGGTCTTCTTGTGGGCGCGAGCGGCGGGGTCAACGCAGCCGCTCACCAGCGGGCTTTGGGAGGGGGATTGGTCGGTGCCGGAGAAGCTGGGAGCGATGGCAAAGATTCAATTGGAGCTCTCGGACGTGATTTCCTTTCACAATTACGATAAGCCTGAGGAGTTTGAGAAGCGCGTGAAGTGGCTGCAGCCGTATCACCGGCCGATTCTGTGCACGGAATACATGGCGCGAGGGAATGGGAGCACTTTCCAGGGCATCCTGCCGCTGGCCCAAAAAGACCATGTAGCGGCGTATAACTGGGGGCTGGTGGCCGGGAAGACACAGACGTATTTTCCGTGGGATTCCTGGCAGAAGCCGTACACGGATCACCTGCCGGCGCAGTGGCACCACGACATCTTGCGGATGGATGGGACGCCGTATAAGGCGGAGGAGACGGAGTTCCTGAAGAGAATCCTGAAGGTCCAGGGGGCGAAGGATTGAGTCTCGCCTAGCGGTGCGATTCCCGGGAAGGCGCCTCACAGGTTTTGGCTAGCAACACACTCGCGCCCCAACGACTAGTCCTTTCACAGTATTGACCGGTTCCCGACAAATCACCAAGCTACACCCCACTAAAGTGGAGTATTTGGGTCCGTTTTGGGGAGGGGTGACCAAAAATGAGCGACAAGTCCTCGCTATTCCTGCTGGTGGTGTATCTCCTGCTGTCCGCACCGCTGTTCGGCCAGAGCAACTATGGAGTAATTACGGGCACGGTCGCGGATGCGCAGCATCTGCCCATCGCCGGAGCGGCGATACAGCTGACGGCTGCGAGCACCGGCACGGTCCGGCGCGTGGTGACAAACCAGGAAGGATTGTTTGAAGCGCCTGCGCTCTTGCCGGATGACTACACGTTGAAAACGGAAGCCAATGGATTTGCTGGTGCGAAGCAATCGGTGCGGCTGGAAGTGGGACAAAAGCTAGGGGTAACGATCATTCTTGCCGTCGGCAGCGTGAAGGAAGGCGTGAAAGTCACAGCCGGGAGCGAAGTTTTGCACACGACGGATGCGAGCGTTGGCGAAGTGGTTGAGCCGCAATCGGTCCGGGAATTACCTCTGAATGGACGCATGCTGATAGACCTGGTGCTCACGGTGCCCGGCACCCATGTGGGTTTCGGCGCGCAAACGGGAGAGACGAACCCACTCTACTGGCGGCCGGGGCAGCGGTCCGCGGTGGTCATTGGCGGCGCCCGCCCGAATGCCAATTTTTTCCTGCTGGACGGCGCCACCAATACGGATCCCACGTTTAACACGCAGAATTTGAGTCCATCGCCGGACGCGGTGAAGGAATTCCAGGTGGAAACGAGCAGCTACACGGCGGATATGGGCGGTGCGGGCGGCGGGCAGGTCAATATTGTGACGCATGCCGGCTCCAATCAATACCACGGAACACTTTACGAATTTCTCCGCAATGGGGCGCTGGACGCGAGCACCTTCGGGTCGATGGGGAACAATCATCTGGTGCAAAACAATTTCGGCGCGTCCCTCGGCGGGCCGCTGATCCGCAAGAACACCTTCTTCTTCCTCAACTACGAGGGCTTGCGGTTGGCGCAAGCGGATGCGCAGATTCTGACGGTGCCGACGCCGCAGGAAATTCAGGGCGATTTCAGCATGAGCGGCGTCAAAATCTACGACCCCACGACCGCCGTTCCGAATCCGAGCTATGATCCAACCAAACCCACGGGTCCCGCGAATTTTCCGTACACGCGCGCGCAGTTTCCGGACAACAAGATTCCGTCAGACAGGATCAATCAGCAACTCGAAGCTTTCCTGCTGAAATATATCCCCCAGCCGAACATGACCATGATGGGTAATGGCCCCGACTCCAACAATTACCTCGACATACGAAATGAAACGCATATCGAGCACCAGGGCACGATGCGCATCGACCACAACTTCTCAAACGGCGACACGCTTTTCGGGCGGTTCTCGATCGGCCAGGAAAATGGATTTTCCCCCAGTAGCGGGGTGACTTCTACGACAGAAGATCTTCCGGGATTCGGAGCGAATTTCGACAACCGTTCGCAGCAAGCGGTGATTTCCTTGAATCACATCTTCGCGGCGAACAAGGTAAACACCGCGTCGTTTGCGGTCTCGCGTCTATCGATGGACCGGACATCTCAAAACGATGGAGTGAACAATATCGTGGGCGAACTCGGGATCCAGGGTATTGGATTCGGCGGGCCGAACGCGTGGGGAGCGCCGTGGTTCGCCGCGCAGGGCTACACCGGTATGGGAGACACATTTGCAGCGACGCCCATGCACGCCTGGGGCACAATTTACGAGATACGCGACATGTACGCGTGGCAGAATGGGCGGCACGGCCTGAAATTCGGTGGCGACTTCCACTGGTACACCTGGCCCATGTGGGGCTTCTTCCAGAACCGCGGCTACTACCAATACACCAACGGATACACGACGGAGTTTGGAATCAATGACGGAACGGGCTCCGGGCTGGCAAGCATGCTCCTGAGCCTGCCCACGGTGAAGCAGCGCCAGGCGGGCATCCCGCAGATGAATTTGCGCAATTGGGGCGGGAGTGGCTTCGCGGAAGATAGCTGGCAGGTGACGCCGACAACCACGCTCAACCTGGGCCTGCGTTACGAGTACGCGAGCCCGCTCTATGATAAGGACAACACCAACACGAATCTGATTTTCCAGAATGGCGTGCCCTCGGTTTTCGTTGGCGGGGAGCAGGGTTATCCGAAGGGCCTGATGTACGCGAATTCGCACAACTTTGCACCGCGCGTGGGCATCGCGAAGAATCTGCCCAATCGCGGCATCGTCTTTCATGCCGCGTATGGGATCTTCTTCACGCCCGTGGATCAGAACACCTGGTGCAACCAACGGCACAACGTGCCGTACGTTTTTCCGGAGACGCAGCAAGCGGACAATTTCACGCCCCCGGCATCCCTCTTCGCAAATGGGTTGAACTTCGGTACACCGGTTCTGGGCAAAGGGACCTTGACGCCAACGACCGTGAGTTTTACGGCCTTCGATCCGCACGCGCCGGCGCAGTACGTCCAGCAATGGAATGCCGCCGTGCAGAAGAGCTTCGGGAGGGATACGTCGGTGGAAGTTGGATATCTTGGCGCGCGCGGATTCCACCTGCAGCGCGCGCACTTGATCAACAATGCGCCTCCCGGGCCGGGTCCCCTGGGACCGCGACGGCCGTTCAAGACACTCACCTTCGTGCCGGGCACCACTTTGCCGCCGGGCAGTACGGATGCGGTCATTCAGAGCCTGACTTTCCCGGTGAGCACCATCAATCTTTTGGAGAACACCGCCCAGAGTTGGTACGACGCGGGCTACATCAATGTGCGCCGGCGCTATTCTCATGGCCTGAGCTTTCTGGCCAACTACACTTTTTCCAAAAATCTGACCAACGCGCCGGATTTCCGGTCGCCGATGGATGAATCCTCGATTCCGCAAAACGACAATGATCTCAACGCGGAAAAAGGGCCGGGATGTGACGTCCGCCACCGGTTTGCGCTGAGCGCGGTGTACGCCATTCCGGCGTACCGGCGAGAGGCTTGGACGCGTTTACTGACCCAGAATTGGAATTTTTCGACCATTTACCAGGTTCAGACGGGGATGCCGTTCACGATTTCCGTGTTCGGGGATACGGCGAATTCAGGGACGGTGCTGGGCGAGAATCCCATTCGCGCGAATACGACAGGGCAGCCCATATTCGGGCCTGGGACGCACACGGCGGCGGAGTGGTTTAACCCGGCGGCTTTTGCGACGCCGCCCGCGTACACCTTCGGCGACGTGGGGCGCAATTCTGTGTATGGGCCGGGACTGCAGACCATGGACGTAGCGCTGGTGCGCGCATTCCGCCTGAGCGAAAAAACGAACTTCCAATTTCGCGCCGAGGCCTTCAACGCGTTGAACAAGACGAACCTGGGGACTCCCAACCGGTTCGTCAACGAGCCACAGTTTGGCACGATCACTATGGCCATGACGCCGGGACGCGAAATCCAGTTGAGCGCAAGACTCTCGTTCTGACGGCCCCTGGCGGTTTTGGCCCCACCAAACCCAGCGTCGAAGCGGTATAACGAACGCTGGAAGACAGGTTCGGGGACGCTTAGGCACATCCCAACTCTTTCAAGGGGCAAGGACGTACCTCTACAATTCCGGTCAGAAATCCCAGTTGCTCTTGGCCGCAGATGGGGTACAATCCCCGCCGATATGGCCAAACGAAAAGCGAAGAAAAGCGCACGGCGTCGGCCCGCGCGCAGAAGGTCCAGAGGCGCAAAGGTCGCAAAACTCCCCAAGCACGCGGTGACGCTCGCCGTGATTGTTCGCGCCAAGGAAGGCCAGGAACTGCTTTTGGAAGCGGAGTTGCGCGCGCTGGTGGCACCGACGCGCCGGGAAGAAGGCTGCCTGCAATACGATTTGCACCGCTCGACGGATCTGGCGGGCCAGTTTTTCCTGCATGAAGTCTGGGAATCGCGCGAACACCACACCGCGCACACACGTACGCCACATTTTCTACGCTGGAATGCCCGCAAGGATGCCCTTCTGGTCGCCCGCGAGGCCACCTTCTGGAAGCAAATCGCCTAGTTTTCGCTCGTGCATTTTGCCTTGGGGGCGGAACTGCAGCTCCGACATGGTGGCTCGCAACAATTTGGGCTTTAGCTCCTGAGGAAGCTCTTCGTTGTGCTCAGGAGACAGGCTAGATTCTCTCAGCTCTCCGGGCCGGCGAGGTAGTACCCCGGCCGGGCGCGCACCTTCAGACCTCCACGATCCACATCCACTTTTATTTCGTGGTAACCGGTGGCTTCCGTGCCGCTCGGCATGTATGTCAGGGAATACTGCGAGTGCAGCTCCCCGCCGATTTCGTCAATCACTTTTTCAATGGTGCGGTCTTTCCATGTACTTACATGCGTGCCACCCGTAGCCACGGCCGCGATCTCCAGTTCGTGGGACGTCACCTGATCCTTCGCGTGCTGCACGGCCCACACGGCCAGCCCGAGCAAGTCAACGCCCTCCCTGCTCTGCATATCCGTCGTTGGTGTCTGCACTGTTCCGGGAGCCGGCGGCATGCCAAACGTGCCGTCCGGCGTGGCGCTCGGCAGAGGCTTGTAGTCGGGTTTACGCTGCAGGTCCGCACGCGTCGTCGAGAGTCCCACAGTATAGATCGTCACGTTTCCCAGTTGCGCGCGGCGCAACACCTCTCCCAGTTTCTCCTCACTGCCCGCGTCGTGCGCTTCTGCCAGCACCAGCATCACGCGCCGCCGTCCCGACTCTGCCGCGTTCGGCGAAGAGTGGCTCATCAGGAGCTCCACGCCTTTCGACATCGCGTCAAACAACTTCGCGCCGGAATATCCTTCCCGCAGCCGGTTCATAGTCCGTTCCACGTCGTCTGCGTTGTTCGTGAAGTCCAACAATCTCTGCACCGTGTCGTCAAATCCCACGACGGCTGTTTCTCCCGTCGGCCCAGTCACCTGCTGCGACACCAGGATTCCCATTTTGCGAATCTGTGGCAAGAGAGGCGAGATTCGCGAACTCGTTTCCACCACCACTACGAGCGAAATGGGTTCTCCGCCCAATTCAAAATGAGTTATTCGTTGTTCGGCGCCGTTGTCAGTGACACGGAAATCCTTACTTTCCAGGTCATGCACCATCTCACCGCCCGCGTTACGAACCGTCACCGGAACGCTCACCAAAATGCTTTGCAGCTTGAATTTTGTCTGCGGCGGCGCTTGCTGAATTACAACACCTGGCTGTGGCGTCATGGGGCCTTCGGGCGCCTGGGCATGGGCTGTCGCGGCAAAGCAACCGAGCAGGAGAATGAATGAAAGCCTCGACGAATGATGTGGTTTTCCCATTTTACGGATTCACGCTAACACAGTGCGTTCGGAAAACCCGCATGCAGACAGATTGGCTCCGGGATGCACCGCGTACTTGTTTCGACGCACCCAGAGCCAAAGACGTTGCCGGAGGGGTCGCGCGCTGCCTACAATCAAAGTTCGTCTGAATTGGAGAACCGCTCATGCCCGACGGAAAACGCCTGAAGCCCCAACACGCCCCCAAGGCCCCTCACCAAGATCGCCAATTCATGGCCAGCACGCCGGCGCGGCCGATCCGTATCCTCGCGGAGTATATTCACCCCCTGGCGCAGCTCAAGAAGGAGGGCATTGGCGACACCATCGTGATGTTCGGCTCGGCACGCATCGAATCGCGCGAAACCGCGGCAGCGCGCTACACCCGCCTGAAAAGAGAGAAAACCAGCAGCTTTAGCGGAAAGCACTTGAAGCAGCACCGCATGGCCTTGCGCGACGCCAAGAGCGCCCTGGAGATGTCCCGCTATTACGAAGAAGCTCGCCAGCTTTCGCACAGAATCACCACCTGGGCTCTTTCCATGGGACCCAAGCCGCGGCGCTTTGTGATTTGCTCCGGCGGCGGCCCCGGCATCATGGAAGCGGCGAATCGCGGGGCCTACGAAGCGGGAGGAAAATCCATCGGATTATCGATTGAACTCCCCCACGAACAGTTCGCCAACCCTTACATCAGCCCCGAGCTGAGCCTGAATTTCCATTATTTTTTTATGCGCAAGTTGTGGTTTGCGCAGACTGCCAAAGCCCTGATCGTATTCCCCGGCGGCTTCGGCACCATGGACGAAATGTGGGAGATGATGACCCTTTCGCAAACGGGGAAAATGAACAAGAACACACTGATCCTGATTTACGGGCGGAAGTATTGGAATGACGTGCTGAATCTGAAGGCCATGGTGCGCTGGGGCACCATCAACCGGGAAGAATTTGGCCAGTTGAGTTTCGCCGATACCGTCGACGAGGCGTTTGAAACGGTTCGCGACCGCCTTGAGAAATTCGGCTTGCCGGTGGACCCTGTTTTGCAGGCCTACTGAACTTCCTTCGTCCTGCAACTACCTCTATCTCCTTTCGTATCAACGCCGTATTCGTGGCACATTTTTTGTTCCTTCCGCAGCCGAAACTGATATAGTTTTTCGCGACGCTTCCGCCCCTCCGAGCGTCGCAGGCAAATTACACAGTGAAATCTAAAGGAGAGTAGATATGCGATGGATACGTTGCGTGTTGGTCTCCCTGGCGTTTGCGGGGGCCATGCTGTTAACAGGTGCCACCGTTGTCCGGGCGGACAACGACGCCTGTCAGAGGCGCATCACCAAAGCGGATCACAAGCTTCATGAGGCCGTCGAGAAACACGGCTGGAAGAGTCCTCAAGCCGACCGCTGGCGGCATGAACTTGCGGACGCGCGCGCCTACTGCTGGGAACACGGCCACCGCTGGTGGGACGAAGATGGTCACCGCTGGCACACGGAGCGCGATTGGGATGATCACGATCACGACCACGATCGCGACCATGACCATGATCACGACCACGACCAGCACTGATTTCTCATTATCGTGACCGCGATAGCCGTTTTGATAGCGAAAGGGATCGCCGCGAACGCGAATCTCTTACAAGACTGCGCCGTCATGCCGGGCGCAATGTCGAAGGTGTGAATTCTTCCCGCACAGAAAACAAAAAGGGCGCCCTGGCTTGACCGGAGCGCCCTCTCTTTTTTGGAGCGAATTATTGCGCTGGTACGTGCTCTTCCGCGCGCATAGCCTCAAACCGTTTGACCTCTTCCGCATCGTGCAGCATCACCACCGGCACGATCCGCAAGGACTGCCGGCAGTAGTGGCACTGCACTCCTTCGCCCTGCAGATCCTGCATGAAGCCATCCGTAAAGCGGTATTCGGTGCGCTCGCGCCGCGCCTTCTTGTGGCTTTGCGCGCCGCAATGAGGACAGATGAATTCAATAATGTCCAGTTGCGGATCGCGATCCAGAGCCGCCCAGCCCGTACGGCGCACACCGACTACCTCGGGAATACGCCTTTCCATTGGGTCCTGCCTCCTCGGATCCACGTCCAGAGAATTAGATGCACAAGCGATACGGCCAGATGCACCGCGGAACGACCTGCCGGCCGGCGAATGGTTTGAAGAATTCAGCGTCCACGAAAACTGCCCCTGGCGAAAAGCTGCGAAGATGCGGCTTTTCCCGGGGAACTTGTCGCGCGCGACGGTGTCCAATGGAATAGAGGACGCGCGCACCTCACATCCCTGCGAGCGCGGCGCCGGCCTCCTGTAGGCAACCACAGGAGGCTGGTGCCGCAAAACTTCCCCGCCGCTCGCGGACCAGTCTACGGAGGTGTGTGATGAGTCAAGACCGAACGAGTGTCTCCAAAGAAGTTCTGGGTTCTCTGACAAGTTGCTTGATGGAAGGCAACGCGGAAGAGGAAAAGGGCGCACGCAAGGCACGCCGCCGCGCGCTGATTGTGTCCATCGTCGTACAGATACTCGTACTCGCCACTCTGGTGCTGTACCCGTTGCTGAGCCACGGCGCACGCCTCGCGGCTACCGTCTTCACACCCGTCGCACCCTACTTGTATTCCGGGGGGCCCGTTCGCCAGATTGCTGACACCACACCATTGGGGAAGACTCCCCCGGCCTGCCGGATCTGCGAGCCTCCGCGTATCCCCCCAACTGTCACACCCGGCGATCCTGGACACCCGACCAGTGGCCCGGGCGAGCCCGGTCTGTATATCCCAGGGGTACCGGTTGGACCGTATGTTCCAGGCACCCTTCCCATCGCAGGGCCGAAGAGAGACCCTGAGCCACCGCAGCCAGTCGTGGTGCACACTGAGAAAATGCGCATCAGCCTCGGCCACATCGAAGCAGCCTCATTGGTTCATCGCGTGGAGCCGGTCTATCCGACGCTGCCTTTGCAGATGCACCGCGAAGGCCGCGTGGAGCTTCACGCCATCATTGCAACGGATGGCTCGATCCAAGCGCTGGAAGTAGTGTCCGGCGATCCGCTCTTCTATGCCTCGGCGCTTGCAGCGGTTCGCGACTGGCGTTACCGGCCCACCTACCTGGATGGGCAGGCCGTCGAGGTCGACACGCAGATCAGCGTGATCTATACGCTGAATCGCTGAGCGCGTATCTTCGCCAACATGCGTGGCAGTCTGGGGGAAAACAGCACTTCATTGTCATCCCGAGCGCAGCGAGGGATATGCTTTCAGCGAACGATCAGAAAAAGCAGATTCCTCGCCCGTTCAAAAAGCAAACCGGGCTCGGAATGACATTTATTGGGATGAGTCAGAGATTGTGGCATCGCCTTGAAACGCGGCTTAGGTAATTGGCTCGCCCGAATGGCGCGCGATTGCTTCGCGGGAAAGATCGCGCAGCCGGACAATCTCCGGTAAATGGCGAGGACCACCGCTGGGCATCGCAGCCGAAGGATAAATCGGCGGCGAAAGCGTAATCGTGACACTCGTCGGGCGCGGCAAGAATGTTCGGTCGCGTAGAAACCTCCGCGTACCGGCCAGCGATACCGGCACAACCGGCGCGCCCGTGGCTACGGCCCCGCGAAACGCTCCGAGCTGAAATGGCCGCACGCCTTCCTCCGGCACGAAGGTGCCCTCGGGAAAAACGAACACGGAGTCGCCCTGCCGCAAACACTGCTCAATCTCATGCACCTGGCGCAGCCGCGAGCCAGGATCATGGCGATCGAACGAAAGATGCCCCATTTTGCTGAGAAAAGTCCCAATGAGCGGCATCGCGTTCACTTCACCCTTGGCAACGAAGCGATACGGCACGCCCAGGCCCATCATCAACGGCAGCACGTCGAAGTAGCTGGCGTGGTTGGAGGCATAAACCTTTGCCCCCGGCGTATCCATATACTCTTTTCCGACAACCTTCACGCGAATTCCCACAAGCACAAACAGGACCTTCAGCGCCGCCGAAGTGAAGCGCCCCGCCGCCTTGGGATCCTTGAATTGCCTCACCATTAGCCACGTGGGCACAATCCAGAGCAAAAACACGACAATGAAATAGACACCGTAGACCTTCTCAAATGCCTTGCGCAGGCCGCTCCAAATGGTGCGCCACGCCCCTTTTACGGAGGAACCCAGGCCCAGACGCGCAATCTGCAGCCATGCCGGAGGCTTCGCCGCCGTCAGCGTGCCCGCCAGGTAGAGCTGTTTCGTTTCATCGCGGCGCAATTTGCCACTGGACGTTTTGGGAATGCTGCCGGGCGGAATCAACTCCACGCGATCGGGCGGAAGGCCCAGGCCGCGCGAAACCTGGTCCGTAATCTTCGCGGCAATCGCGGCACGGTCGGACGCTTGCGTTTCTCGCGATTCCGCGACGATCACCAGCTTCTCCGTCCCGCTATCCTCATCCTTCAATCCAAACGCCACCACGCAACCTTTGCGGATTCCCTCGACGTTCGACGCCAGCTCTTCCACTTCGTGCGGATAAAGATTCCGTCCGCCTTTGATGATGATGTCTTTCACGCGGCCGGTGACGTAGAGTTCGCCATCCGCACGATAGGCGCGGTCGCCGGAATTCAGCCACGGATACTCGCCCGGCGTGGTTGCCGGTCCACACGGAAAGAGCTTCGCGGTCTCTTCCGGATTGCTGAAATAGCCGCTCGTCGTTGAAGGTCCGCGGAACCACAGAAAACCCTCCCTGCGGTCCGGCAGTTCGTTTCCCGAGGCATCCACGATAAGCACATCATGGCCTGCCAACGGCTTCCCCGACGAGACAAACGAGATGCTTCCCTCATCGTCCGAGGATGCGGGAACGGCGCGCCCCTGCATCGTGAAAGCGTCGCGCCCCACGCAATCCACTAGCGGCCCGCGATCGAGCGGCGGCACGGTTAGGCCCAAAGACGTCTCCGCGAGCCCATAAACCGGCAACAGCGATTCCCGCCGGAAGCCGTACATTCCGAAACGCTGAACAAAGCGCTCGAGCGTTTCCGGATTTACCGGCTCCGAGCCATTCAGCGCCGCGCGCCAGGAGCTGAGGTCAATTCCTTCCATCGCCTTATCGGATATTTTGCGCACGCAAAGTTCGTAGGCAAAATTAGGAGCCGCGGCGATAGTCCCCTTATGTCTGCTGAACGCCTGCAGCCAGCGCTCGGGGCGCGTCAGAAAAGCGAGCGGTGACATCACCACCACTGGAAGGCCGTGGAGAAACAGAGTGAGCCACGCGCCAATCAAACCCATGTCGTGATAGAGCGGCAGCCAGCTTACGGCGGCATCTCCCGGGCCGAGTTGCACCGCTTGCGCGAGGGCGCGCATGTTCGCCAGAAGATTTGCGTGCGTCAGCACCACGCCCTTCGGATTGCCTGTAGAGCCTGAGGTGTACTGCAGCAGCGCGATGTCGCTGCCCTTGCGCATGCGGCTGCCTGACAGGAACACGGGCAATGCGCCAGGTGCGGGCGGCGGCTCTTTTTCGGCGGCTTCCAGTAACTTCCGTGCGTCCACGACTCCCAGCAGCGATTTCACGCGCGGCTTCAGTAGTTTGGCGACGGCTTCCGCGCGACGAAACGTCAGTAGCAGGCATACTCGCGCGTTATTCAGAATAGCGGCCTGCCGCTGCGCATACTCCTCGATGCGGTCCGCGCGGAACGGTGGGTAGATGGGCACGGGAATGGCGCCGGCCAGTAAAATGCCGATGTAACAAATGAAAAACTGCCGCGAAGTGGGCAGCATCAGCGACACGCGCCCTCCCGCGGGAACGCCTCGCCGCGCCAGCTCTTCGGCGCACTTTTGTGCGGCGGTGTAGAGCTCGCCGAACGTCAGCGAGTAGTGATGCTCGCCCCGTTCGTCGTCCTCGGTGATCAGCAGGTGCGGGCGGTCGGCGTCGTGAATTCCGCGGTAGCGCATGACATCGATCAGCGTTTCCGCTTTCTCGACAATGGAATCCCCGGCTTCTCGCTGCAATGCCTGGCCTGCCGTAGACGCGCGCAATGCGGAGGTCTCTTCCTCTTCGCTCACAGTCGTGCCCGGAGCCGTCAGGATGGCACGGATAAGTTCTTCGGGCGTGCTGGCTTCTGCCGCGAGCGTGTCGGGAAGCCGCACGTCGAAGGCGCTCTCCAGCCGCGTGAGGAGTTCCACGCGCTCCAGGCTACCAAGCCCCAAATCGCGATCGAGGTTGGAGGTGATGGAGAGCTGTGGAATAGCGCCTTGGCTGCCGAGTTCTTCGAGGAGCCCGCGCAGCACCTCCAGCACGCGCTCGCGTACGCCGGGCAGGTCCAATTGTGTGGAGATGGTCGCCAAGGTTTCCCCTGAATGGTGGGCTTCGCGAGAGGCTAACACGCGCTCCGGCGATTTGCCATCCCCGTCGATTCCGCCCATGGTGCAAAGCGAGGCCGCAGGCCTCGCGGCCCTTATGCTCCGCGCGACTTCGCCGTGTATCCCGGGGGCAGGAGCGCCGTGGACAGATCCACGCCGGTCAAATCCACCTTGCTCAGATCCGTCTCGCGTAGAATGCTGATGCCCATATCCGCACCAGAAAATTTCGCGCCATCCAGACGTGCATCGCGGAAGTTGGCATTCCGCAGCGAAGCGTTCTGGAAATTAGCCCCGGTCAGGTTGCATCGGAAGAATTCCACGCCGCTGGCTTGCGCCTCGCTGAGGTCCGCCCCCCGAAGCACCGCCTCGGTCATGTCCGTGCCGCGCAAATCGGCTTTGCGCAGCCGCGCCCCGCTGAGGTCCGCGCCCGGCAGGCGCGCGCCGCGAAGGTCGCCTCCTTCAAGATCGGCATTGCGCAGAATGGCCCCAGCAAGATTGATCTTCGTAAAATCCACGCGAGAAAGGTTCGCGCCGGTGAGATCGGCCCGCGCTCCGCCTTCTTTCCCGCTGAAGAAGCGCTCATGCGCCTCCAGGATGGCCGCCACGCTCTTACCGTTATGCTGAATGCTTTTGAGCTTCCGAAGTCCCATAGTGTGATGTTTTCTCTTGTCTTGTAAGTGTTTCTCCATTTTACCGGAAGGAACGCCGCGCGGTAAATGCTGATGCCCCGGCGGCCACGTTTGCTTGAACACCCCACCGGGGCGCGGGGTATGCTAGGGACAACAGGCGCCGGGCCTGTGATTGAAAGGAAAGCGATGCGAGGGTTGTTGCTCATTGGCGGAATGCTGTTGGCCACTGCGTCCGCTTGGGCACAGGAGGACGAGATTGTCGCCAACCTGT
>Ga0310039_10001461_pt1 | contig 16690 bp, 17 predicted proteins | sample Sb_taG_4_FD_200460 | JGI IMG/M metagenome (GOLD analysis project Ga0310039, IMG submission 200460) | Peat soil microbial communities from Weissenstadt, Germany - Sb_50d_6_BS metaG (v2) (version 2) | ecosystem: Environmental > Terrestrial > Soil > Wetlands > Peat | place: Germany: Weissenstadt...
TCGACCTGGGCGCGGGGCTTCCGGCGTCTCCGCCGGTCCACCAGGCCGCGCGGGCGGTCCTGCCCGCAGCCCGGGTCGCCTATGTCGACATCGACCCGGTGGTGCTGTCGCATGCGGTGGCGCTGCTGGCTACCGACGATGGCGTGGCCGCCGTTGACGCGGACTTGCGTGACCCGGCGGCCGTCCTGGGCAACCAGGACCTGCGGGCTGTCATCAACCCCGGCCGGCCTGTATGCGTCATCCTCGGCGCAGTCGTGCACTTCCTCGACCCCCAAGCCGCCTGCGCGGTGACCGCCGGATACGCCTCGCTGATGGCGCCGGGCAGCTGCCTGGTCCTGTCCTGCGCCCGGTTCGAGAATGAGGAGCTGGCCAAGCAGCTAGCCGAGGAGTACACCGCGGCGACCTGGTACAACCACTCACCTGCCGGCATCACAGAGTTCTTCGACGGGCTGGAACTGGCCGGGCCCGGCGTCACCGAGGCACGGACCTGGCCGAAACGGCCGCCTGCGGCCGACGACCGTAACGGGCACGTGCTGGCCGGCGTGGGCCGCGTCCCCGGCATGCGACTACGACAGTGCACGAGGACTGCCGATGCCTGATAACCGGATCCACGACGTCAGCGCGATGACGGACAGCGAGCTGGAGCGCGCCCGCCGCCACCTGATGGTGAGCCTCAGCCTGGCATTCCCGGGCTCACCTGTGCGAGGACCCATCCTCGCGCACATCAGCGCCATCGACGCCGAGCTCGCCAAGCGAGCAACCCGCCCAGCCACGTAACCAGACGCCGTTGCCGGAGTTGCGCTGGAACCGGGGCGGCGCGTACATCATCACCCAGCCCGGACACCGGGCGCCCGCACGATGCACCAGCCAGAAACGCCTGACGGGCCCCGGGGCGGCGGGCGCGGGCTCCTAGGCCGGAATGCAAGTGACAGGCCCGCGCGCGTGCTCCTGATCCTCCGGCACGCCAGGCGCGGTTTCCCCGGTTGCCGTTCCGCCTCGAGGAAGCCGTGCCATCAGATAACCACGCGCCCGCTGCCTGTACCGCCCTCGCCGTCACCGCAGTCCCGGCGGTGCAGGGCGGGAAACACGACTCTCGCATTGCGCGGCGACGGGGATCCACCGGGCCGAACGCGAGGGAACCGCGCGGTTCCTGCGGCGTGCCTGGCGGTGGGCGGCCACCGGACCTGGCAAGACCTAGCCTCCACGACGCACTCGCCGCATAGAACAAGGACACGTCACTGCTGCCCGAACAGCCGCTACAGCTTACGACACTAGTCGAGTATGCTCAAAGGATGGTATCGGTTCGCAACGAGCAAGCAACCGCAGCAACCCGCCGTGACTGGTACCGGGCAGACCCGAGGGCATACATCCGCATCGCCGAGGTACTGCGCGAGCGCATCACCGCAGGAGAAACTCGTATCCGGTCGTGCACCGTCCTCGATCACCCGCCTTTGCGCGGACCACGGCGTGGCCCGCCAGACCGCAGCTCACGCCCTGCATGTCCTTCAGGATGCCGGGCTCGTATACCAGGTCCCCGGACTCGGCTACCACGTCTGCAATGACATCCTTTCGCAGCTTCGCGACCCCAGGTGGCCAGCTTCCGGACCGTGAGCCAGGCAGCCAGGAAGCGCTGCCTCCCTGGACTGCGTTATGCCCGCTATTATCTGCGCGGGGTGGCTGCCGCCCGGAATGCATAACCTCGTGATCGCCCAGACGAATTTCCCGTCGCTGTCCTCGCGGGAATACCAGCCCCACTGCTCGCTAACAGCATCGACGAGCATCAGCCCGCGGCCGTGCTCGGCCTCATCGCCTGCGTCCGCCAGGACCGGAGGCCGCGGGCTGGCATCCCATACGAGAATCAGGATCTGCGCCGAGTCAGACAGCAGCCATAGCCGTACCGCGGAATCCTGGCCCGCTTCCCCGGAAGCCCTGACAGCGTTAGTGATCAGCTCGGTCACCAGGAGTTCGGCGCTGTCACCGAGATTTCCGATTCCCCATTCCCATAGCACCTGCCTGGCGTGCAGCCGCGCGCAGGGAACTGCGCTGACGAGGGCACCGAGCTCAAGGAAATCCTGAAGCGGCCACCAGTGATTCATGCCGTGTCTCTGCCACGTGATGAAAGGCGGAATCCGTACCCCGGCCCGGCTCGCGGGCGGGCCATCCCAGCTTCCTGCCGCCGCGGCCGGCCCGGTTCGGGGACGGCCCGGATCCCGCGCGGGATTTTCCTTGCCGTCCATCCGGTGCCCCTATGACGTCCGGCACGCCGGATAGCGCATGCGCTGTCGGGGCCGGCGCGCACCGGGCCCCTCGCACACGGGCGCGCCGGCTCGGGTTGCCGGCTTTTCCTGGATCATCCGCTAGCGCTCCTTCGCCGAATCCGGCGTCCGCGCGGGAATCGCACGGCCCGGCCGCCCCGGGGATGAAATAGTTCCGCCACTCGGGAACGTTTTACAAGTCCGGCCGGGCTAGGCAATCGGGACGATTAGGGAATTCCATAGCGCTCCCATCCCACGCAGCATCGAATTCCGCATGCTAATGACACATGCCGTACTATTGGATACCGGAAGCGGCAAGAACGGAGACAGGCATGGCCCAGAAAGTACAGACCTTCTTCATCGACGACCTTGATGGCAGCGATGCAGAAGGCACGGTCCGTTTCGGACTGGACGGCGAGCAATACGAGATTGACCTGAGTACCGAGCACGCCAAGGAACTGCGGACGGCCCTGGCCCGCTATATCGACGCCGGCAGAAGGGTTACCGGCACGGCCAGGCGGGCAGGCCAGAACGGGCGCAAGGCTCCCGCGAGCAGCATCAGCAACACCGAGGTACGCGCCTGGGCTAAAGCGCAGGGGCTTGAGGTCAAAGAGCGCGGCCGGGTCCCGGCTGACCTCCTCGCCCGGTACCGGGCGGCCACAGGCAGCTAGGACACCGGCACGGCTGGACTCAGACCCGCCAGGTCCAGCAGACCCGGCGGGTCTGCGCGTCCGGCCGACATGTGTCCGCAGATGCGAGGGCGCGCCGCAGCTGGGATGCCTGGCGGTCTCCTCCAGCAGCGGCCGAGGTTGCCTGGCGGCCCGCCTTACATGTAGTAGGCGTAGCGGGTGGCGATCTGCGCGTCCGGTGGTATGTGCTTGAGGATGACTCCGACCCGGTGGGCGGTGCGGAGGGTGAGCGGGTCACACTCGTCGAGCTGGGCGTCGTTCCAGTTCATCTTGGACATGGCCGGGACGTCTATGGCCGCCTTCCGCAGGTCGGTGCCGTTTGTGGCGGCGGTTGAGGAGCGGCTGGGCTGGGGGACGTACAGGCCGGGGTAGGTGCGAAAGTAGGGGATCGACCCTTGTGTGTACAGCAGGAGGCCGCGCGGCGGCACGCCACCAAGCCGCGGGCGAACGAGTACGGACACGCCGAGATGAGCAGCTGGTCGCGGGACCGGGACTACCTGCCCGGCGTTCCCGATCGGGTCATCACCGCGGACCCGACGGCAGATGCCGCCGTGGAGCAGATCATGCGCGACGCCGGGAAGCGCGTGCTCGTTGAGCCGGTGAGGGAGGACGGGCTGACGACCGCAGATCCTCATCCCGCCCGGCGCCGAATCCAGCCAGTTCAGCGCTTCCCGGATCTTCGCCGCCGCCTACCCCGAAGCCGCCGGCCTCGCCGGCCTCATCGCCTCGCCCGCCTGGCGCAGCCGCGCCGCCGGCGACCCCGCCCAGCAGCAGCAGTTCACCGCCGCGATCGGGCAGCGGCTCGGCCGGCCCTGCTACCAGCCCGCCGACACCGGCGACCCGATCGCGCACTGGATGAAATACGACAGCTGGCGGCCGCCCAGCCGGCCGCACACCACGTTCCCGCAGACCCGCCGATACGGATACGGCCCGGCCCGGCCGGCCACGACGAGCAGGCAGAGCTTTGGCGGCACGAACGCAGCACCTTGTGGTTCCAGCTCTACCGCCGCGGCGGCCGCGTCATCCTGCACCACGGCCACATCCGGCCCGTCCTGATCCGCGACTGGTCACGCTCGATGGATGGCATCGCCGCCACCATCTGGGCCAGCCAGACCACGCTGCCCCTGGAGCCTGACGACCGCCTCAACCTCGCCGCATCATGAGCGCGGACCGGCGCGTGGACTTGGCACGGCCAGCCGCCGAAATCGCAACCTAATCTGGACGCCCGCCTGCCGGAATGTCCAGACCAACCATGCCAACGACAACGGTCAGCCCCTCTCTTCCTCGCAACCTTCACCTGGACAGGACACTGTCCGGTCCAGGCGAAGGTTGCGAAGTCCAGACTTAGGTTGCAAGTGATCTTGCGAAGTTCAGAGTTAGGTTGCGAGTCGCTGCCGGGATTTGGCTGTCACGCAGGCATCGAGGTGCATGTGCTTACTTCCGCTTGATGCGCCGTCTCCAAGCCCCTGCCGCCGGGCGCCGGTCAGTGCTGCGGCCAGACTGCCACCCGCCAACGGCGCGCAGCTTATCGACCTGCTTGTCAACGCATTGCTGATGAGCGTAGCTCCCGTGCCACGGCGTCGGCTCCAGTCCCACCGCGCGGACGAAGGAGTCCATCGACACGATCGCCCTGACGGTGGTCAGCAGCCCGATGCCAGCCAGCACCACCGCGAAGAGCACCATGGCCGTGGTGCCGGTGCCGAGCAGGAACACGCTGCGGCCAGGTGCGCCGATCAGCGCCGCCACGTGCACGCCGGACTCCATACCGAGGGAGATGCCGGACAGGATGAGGTTCGCCGACCCGGTCAGTGAGCCCTGCCCGATCCTGGGATGAGCATGGGGATGCCGGTGAACTGGCTGCCAGTGAGTAGTCCCGGCACCCCTCCGATAGCGTCGAGGCGGGTGACGGGCGGCCACCAGACGTCAGGGTGCTCAGCTGGCCAGAGCGGCAGGAGGGCGCGCTTGAGGTCGTCGTCGGGGCTAATGTCCATCTCGTAGTCGTCGGTGACATAGCCAATGATGTCGAAGACGACGGTGATCAGCCGGAACGTGGCCCGGTAGAACGGGAAACTGGCTGCCCTCCCCGCCACGGTCACGGTCGCGGTCCGATGTTCGAGGCTGGACTCGGCGAGTTGCTCACCCATTGCGTGGACAGGTACCGAGGCCGCTCCCATCCGGACCTGGACGTGCCGTGACGGCTGGTCGGCCTGGTGGAACTCGCGGCGGTGCGCGAGCGGGAACGTGTCGCTGTAGTCGATCCGGGAGACGACTGCGGCGGTCTTGAAGGCCCACCTTGCGAGCGTGAGCTGCGCGGCCTCGTCCAGCTTGACGGAGTTGCCGGAGGCATTGAACATGGCGGCCAGCAGGGGCTTGGCGTTCTCCTCCATTCCTTTCATCCACTCGTTGTTGCAGGGGCGGCAGACAATCTTGAGGGTCTTGCTGAAGGGTCCGCCGCGCTGGATGATCGGCTTGCTGCCGTCGCCGGGGACGATCTCGCGGATTCCCTCGCCGGTGTAGCCGAGCTTCCGCAGCCACTTCCCGTAGACATGCTCGTCGGTCAGCGGCCCGGACGCGCCGCAGAACAGGCAGTCGCGCTGTGGCGCAGGGTGCCGGCGCTGTGCTCGAGCACTGTTGTGGCTCATGCCCAGACAGTAGCGCCCGGTAGGGTCGGAGCCGTCATGGATTTTCGCCGTCACCGGGGGTGCTGCCCAGATGCGTGGCTGATGGCGGTGATGAGGCGTTGGACGTTGCGGGCGTCCAGGCCGGTGGCCATGTCGCGGAAGGTCGACCGGGGTTCCGGCGGCGGTGCACGGGTTTTCGGGCTGGACCTTGCGCTGCGCGATGGGCACGACGTCCCGGCCGATCAGGCACATGAAAGGCTCACCCGGGGGCACAGCGCGATTCGCAGCTGCGTACCGCTACGCCGGTGATCCTCCGAGGTAGCGCGCGGGGTCGGCCTCAGCCTGCTGTGCAGCCGGGCGACCCGCTGAAAATGTGCACGCAGGGCAGGATGTCTGGGCGTACGGTTCAGCTGTGAACTTCGAGGTCTCACCGTTGCCAGAGCTGCTGCGCCCGGTCGCAGGTCCCGCGCCGTCGGGCAGCTGGACCGATGCCGGACTGCTTGTCCCGGACCTGTCCGATACGGCGGCGCGCTTCGGCCTGGTCCCGACGGGGGCAAGTTCTGCCTGGTTCGACGAGTACGTGAAGCAGTACCTGACCACGGCCGACTACCTGCGCGTCCCGCAAGCCGCAGGGCTCCAGGTCGACCCGGCTTCGCTCATCCGGGGCCTGCTGCTCCTGCACCCCCGCGAGGTTTACCTGTCAGTCCTGACCGCGCTTAACCATGCCGCGCACTACCCGGAACTGGCCGATGTCTACCGGGACCGGTTCCTGGCCCGGCTGAACGATGCGATGGCAGACAACGTGCGCCAGGCGCTCGACGGCACGATGGACGGAGTCCCCCGGGCTCTGCTCGCCCGCCAGCCCGTGCTGCGTGCCATGCGCACCGTCTTGACCTACCGGCGGCCTGAGGGTGCTCCATCCGCCAGCGACATGAGCAAGCTGGCACCGGGATTGGACCCGGAGCTTGCCGGGATCTTGCTGGTGCACCTGACCGCCGCGCGGCTGCGGTCTCCCTCGACCGCCAGCGAGCCAAGGATCGGCGCACTCCCGGCAAGCCTGGCCATGGAAATGGTCGCCAACGGGCTGTTCCACAGCGGCGAGCAGCCGGACGTCCTGCTGGCCCGCACCCGGACGCTGTGGGCCACCTACGGCAGCCAGATCGACCTGGACCAGCTCAGGCTGCGCGCCCAGCCGATGGACCTGCTCCGGGATGCGACCGGGCTCGACTACGACGACATCGCCGCGCTGAGCTTCGCCTACCACGGGTACATCCGCGCCCACCAGCCCGGTCAGCCGCCTGGCGTGAACGCCTTCACCGGGATCCCCATCGACCGCGACACCATCGAGACCTACCTGGCCTCGTTCGCCAGCACCATGGACGAGCTCACAGTAAGACTCGATGCCTGCCCCGGATCGTGGCAGATGCTCCCGATCCAGGAACGGCCCCTGCTGCGGATCGGCGACGTCCTGCTCGTGCTGGACGAGCAGTACCTGATCGAGCGGGCCACCCAGGGCCTGTACTGGTTCGTGCACGAGAAAGAACGCGAACTAGACGGCACGCCGGGCTGGACACGGTGGAACAACGCCTACGCCAACATGGTCGAACGGCGGGTCGAGGACCAGCTGCGCCGGATGACCCCGCCGCTGCTCGGCAGCGGCAGCTTGTTCTTCACCGAGGAGAACCTGCGGGCAGCCTTCCCCGGGAGGAAAAACGCCGACGCCGGGATCAACTACGGCAGCCTCGTCCTGCTCGCCGAAGTAGTCACCACGCAAGTCGCTCTGAACACCCGCGAGAACGCCGATACCGCCGCGTACAGCAAAGACGTCGACAAGTTCTTCCTCAAGAAAGCCGGCCAGCTGGACGAGACTGCGACCGACCTGCTCCGCGATCCGCAGCCTGCCGACTCTCCGCTGGACCAGCCTGCGGAACGGATCCTGCCGGTAGCGGTCCGCGGTGGCCAGTTCCCCGTCAATCCCGTCACGCGCGAGCATATCGAGGCCGCGCTGAAGAACGCGGAGCTTCTCAATTACAGCAGCCCCAGCGCGCCCATCTTCCCGTTCGCCCCTGTGGACCTGGGAGAACTCGAAATGTGCGAGACCCTGCGCGAGACGCGTGGCCTATCCCTCCCCGACCTCATCAGGCGCTGGCAGGCTTCTGAGGAGTACGCACGCTCCTCGCTCCGGAACTTCCTCATCAACACGTACGGTGAAGACAGCTTCCCCCGCCCCGCAGACCTCCGGGCAGAACTCGCCCGGACCCTATCGCTGATAGCAGCCCGCCTGGGCAGCGACTGGACACCTCCCGATGACCTAAACCCCGGGCAGCAACCAGAGCGAGCCGGATAGCACCCCATGCCAGACGCTGGTCACAGACCCAGGGGCACGGCAAAGTCGTGAATTGAGGCTGTGACCTGTGGCGTCGTAGCGGCGGATGATGTGCCCGGCGTGTCCTCCGGCGGCGGGCAGAGTCCGGGCGGAACGATGGAAGTTCCTACACTCACCGTCGTTTGCCACGAGAGACGCCCGCCCGCCGATGACACCTTCGCCTATTGCGGCTGCCCGCAGCCAGTACCTTCTCGATCTCCTTGCCCAGGTCCCGGACCCGCCGGAAGAGACGCGGACGCCGGCACCCGCTGGCCGGGCTGCTGGCCGTCGGGATCGCGGCGGTGATCGCGGGGTCGAGGTCGTTCGCGGCGATCGGGCAGTGGGCGCCGATGCCGGCCCGGAGGTCCTGGCCGTGCTGGGCGCGGCGCGAGGCCCAGCGGAGGAGTCCACGTTCCGCCGGGCGTTCGCGCTGGTCAGCCCCGATGCGCTGGACCGGGTTCTCGGCGCATGGCTGTTGACCAGGGCCGTGCACACCGGCGGCCGACTGGTGATCGCGGGTCGACGGCAAGACCGTCCGAGGCGCGAAGAACAAGGAGGGAAAGGCCCCGCACCTGGTCGCGGCGCTGGCGCACGGCATTGGCGCGGTCCTCGGCCAGGTCGCCGTGGAGCCGCAGAAGTACGCGGGCGGGCGGACACACGGAGATACACGCCCGACTCGGCGGCGCACGTCAAGCCCGGACACGCCGCCAGCGCGGCCCGTCCGTGGCCGTCCGTGGAAAGCCGACGGTTACCCCGACCGCGCGACAGGCACGGACGCCGTCCGCTATGCGTCCGTGGACACCGCGACACAGCGACCCGCAGCGCTACAAGGTGACACACCACGGGACAGAGCAGAAACGGCCCGCATAGCCGAGAATTCCCAGCTAGCGGGCCGTTTTCGCAGGTGGTGGCAGGTGTTGGGTTCGAACCAACGTAGGCTGAGCCGACGGTTTTACAGACCGCTCTCCTCCCACCCGAGCAACACGCCGCTGACCAGCACATATACGCCGCGAGGCGTGATACCGGGACGCCGCCGTCCGCCATCCGTCCGTGCACCCAGGGATCCCGGGAAACCCGCACGGGCCACGGACAAGAGAACGCGCGGCCACGGACGGCGGGGCGGGAGCGGTTACGCTGACCGTCCACCCGGTTCCCCTGCCCTGCGGCCCCTTCCTCGGCGGCCAGCTCCGCGCCACCTCGCGCCGTGACCCGACAGGCTGGCAGGACGCCTCACGACGGCAGAACCCCGCAGGACCGATGGCTGGCACAGCCGACTCCGGCACCTCCACGCCCGGCCGTCATCCAGGTGACCGCCGTCCACCCGGGCCTGCCGACCTGCCCGGGAAACCGCTGGCTTAACCCGCCCGTCATACCAGGCGCGTAGATCCAGTCAATCCAGTGACACAGACGGGCCTGCTCTCAGCGCCCCATCGTCATCCTGGCTGATAGTCGCACCAGTCATCGTGTCCGCGCATCGAAGAGGCTCCGTGTCCGGGCCTGCCAATTAAGGGCAAACGTAACTGGTCAAAGCCGGTAGCGGGCAGGATGCGCATATGCGGTTGGCAAAGGGCGTCGTCGCGGCGGCGTGCTTCCTCATGGGGCTATGGCTCATGCTGCGTGCTGTCGGGATGCTTACGGCGATCCTGAGCACTGTGCCCGACTGGTGGCCGGCACTGCCACTGATCGTTGGCATGGCCATCCTCATCCGGTCGCCCCGGCCCGGTCCGCACCGCGGCGCGTCTGCGGTCCTGATTGCTGCCTCCTGCGTGGCGTTCGCGATCGTCCATCGCTTGATAGCCATCTCCGTCTGGCCATTCGCCGCCAGCGTGGGCTTGATGGCAGCGGGGTTGGTACTGGCATACCTGGCGGCCCGCGCCTCTCCGGCAAGGGGGACCGGCCCGTCCCAGCGCGTGGTGGTGGCGTTTCGGTCGGCGGTGGTGCTACCGGAGATGTCAGCCGACCTCGCGCGGATACAGGTATACGTGTTCTGTGGGCGCCTCGAATTGGACACCAGAGAGTGCCTGCCGGAAGGATGGTCTCCGGACGAAGCAGTCATGATCGAGATCACCGTTTGCCTCGGGAACGTCACCGTGGTCAGGCACCCAAAAGTGCGCATCCATCATCACGAGGCATTCGTTATGCGACTCGGACGACCTGTCAGCGGTAGGCCGCTTTACGATGAAGACACGCATCAGGCACAGGCGGTGGTCGCTAATCTGGGCTTCTTCGGCGGCGTAGACCTCAGGGAGCAAGATCCTGTGGTGGTTTCTCCCGGTAACTAGCCGGAGCTGCTGATTCCCTCTCTATGAGCCACGTGGTAAGTGCCTCTATCAGCTCCTTCTCCTCGTCTGGACCTTCCGGTGGCACGTAGCCAAGTGCGCGGATGAGATCTCGGCGGTGAAGGTCGAAGACATAATAGAGTACCCGTCCGTAATCCCCGGCGCACCGAACTGCCGCCCTATAGGCGAAGACGCCGAAAAGGGCCGCTGCAGCCGGAGCGGCCAGCCACGCGCCGACCGAAGCAGCGACGGCGCCATCAGCGGTCAGCGTGCAGCCGACGAGCAGTGCTATGGTCCAGAGCACCGCGCACATCCGGCAAGCGATGTCGAGGTCATTGCGCGCGTCGCGCAGGTTCTCGGCAAGTGGCGGCGATATGTACGGGTAAATCCTTGGAAGCATCTCGACTGGTTCGCTGAAGCCGTGCTTCTCGCCCGCCTGGCGTTCAGCCGACCGCAGTACATTTCCCAGCCGGGTAGGGAGTAGGTCGTTGGTCGTTGGCGGGTAAAGCTGAAGAGCCCGCTCTGTATTGTCTTCCAGCACGTTGATTTTCCAGCGCCTGCGTCGGTTGATCTCAATCCCCGCCCATTGCAGGTGCCGGAGAACCGGAACGCCTTCCCAGTACCCTTCGAGGACCCGGACGAGCAGCAGTTGGAATGGCTGCAGGACAAGTGCGGCACAGAACACCGCGAGGAATATTACGCTAGCAATGAAGACATTGACCTTGCCGGACCGCGCAAGCAGCAGATGAAGGCTGGGTACGCCGGAGAAAGCGCCGCTCGCGACGAGAGCACCGATAGCGGTGGCCAGCAAAGCTGAGGGCGCGAGGCCGACCAGATTGAACCTTGGCGAGGTCGATGTGGCTACGTTCCCAAGAGGGACTGTTCCGCTCATCGCCATTCTCTCGGAGGCGGGTGAAGTCCTGGGTTAGCCAGGCACTCCTCGCACTTTACCATTCTAACTCGTCCGCCTTCGTGGCGACCGCACAGTTTGGGCAAGGTCGGCGAGTATGCCAATACCCACCGCTCATTCCTGCAGCCCTTTTCAGGACAGATGACGTGGATATAGCGTTTCTTTTTCGCACCCGGAGGGCGCCCATAGTCGTAGGAGTAGCCCAAGAGCGACAGGCGGACTAGCGACCGGAGCGGGGCGACCGCGAGAAAGTGCCCCGAACCCCTCCGGCTTCCGCTCACGATAGATCCCCTGCTTGGCCGAGCTGACGGCAGCGTGGTCACTAGACCCTTTCCGTGCCGTAATTATCTGCCTCACACGGGTAGGCTGTACAGACCCCATCCAGCCGACGGCCCCTAGCAGCGGCTCGCATCAGCCAGTGGCCTCAGCAGCGGAGCTAGATCGGTCTTGAGCACACCCGTGGGCCATCGATCGGGCGGCGGCACTTTCACCCCCTGCTGCAACGCCTGGTAGTTGAGATAGGAGCCACGCGCGAGTACATATCCTGTGTCGCTCTTGAGGTCCCGGGATACGACGCAGCAATCCCAGCCAGGCATCCCTTGGATACCTGTCCAGAAAACCGTTCCTGGGTTCGCCGCGACGAGTGCCGCCAGCGACACCAGTGCCCCGGCACCGTGGTACTCCCAGAACCATGAACCGAAATGCTGCCCGGTGAATGGCGGCCACCGCTGCGCCGGAGCGTCAGCTAGAGGCATCACGGCCCAGCTTGGCTCCGGGTACTCCGGCGCGTACTCTGTGTACACAGCGAGCAGGGCGGTTACCTCGCGTTCCTGCAGCCACCCGAAGAGCGACCCATGGCAAGGAAGCGGTATTCCTCGGCTCAGCACGCTTGCCGTCGCACTGGGAACGGCAACGCAGTCAGCCTCGATGTCCACGCGCGATCCCTCCGGCCGCCAGGACGCCAGCGAGTAGAAGGGCTTGTCTTCGCTGCGGTCACGGGCAAGCATGTAGAAATCGGAGCGATCACCGTCGTGGACCATGAGGACCATCGCATGGAGTTCCCCGGCCCAGTCGACGCACTGCACAGCCAGCGGGTACGCGGCGAACAGGGCCTCACATTGGCCATATGCCGATTGAGAGTTCATCATGTCAACCACCGACATCGCATGCGATAGAATATCCGTTCGATAGTTCGAACCTATATTTGATAGTAAGGAAAGTCAACCCCCATGTAGCAAATCCTGCTTCGAGATGGCAGCCGGGAGTGACGCTGCGTCGCCGCCTACCCTAGCTCCGTGCAAAGGTCGTAGTCGACGAGATCACAGGTGGCCTCTCCGAGGCCAGCATGCAGCGAAGGCCGACCGACATGATCGGCAACGCGGGACAGGTTACTCAGTCCGAGATGCCGGCTCTGTGCTGCTTCTAGGGTTGGCGTCTGTCCCAGCGCGTCGAATAATCCAGCTTGCAAGTGTCGAACTGCCGCGGTGACGGGTTAGCCTCCTTTGATCTGGCCCCACCGGGAGCAGCGCGGGGACGGTGGTTCTCTTCTGATCTGGCCCCGCCGGGCAGGGACCTGACGTGCGTGGGCCAACCGCGTTGCCTAAGCTTAAGGACGCGGGGATCGAGGTCGTGCTGAGCGGGGTCCAGATGCCGAGAATGAATTCGATCATGGAACGCTGGGTGCAGACGTGCCGGCACGAGCTCGGCCGGAACGTATCCGAGCAAGAAGCCAAGGTCGCCATCAGGGCGACGAATGGCCTGCGCGGTGCGAGGCCGTCCCGGGCTGCGGTGCGGGTAGGCCCACCGCCGCCTGACCAGGTCGGCGTGCCAGCGCAGCATGGTCCGGGGCGAGATGATCAGGCGCATCCGGCGAAGATGACCAGTGGGCAGCAGCCGGGCCAGGGCTGCCAGGACCGCCCGATCGGCCCACGACAGCCTCGGGGCCTTGACCTGGCGCTGAAGCACGGCGCCCTCGTGACGCAGGATCAGGATCTCGGCGTCCTTGGCCCGGTCAGACCGGGCGAGCAGGGCCAGCCAGCCGAAGATGCGCAGCACCGCAAGGTAAGCGAATCGTATTGACACGAGTACCCACAGTGCCTGACCGTGAGGCCCCGCGCAGCCAGGTGCCTAACCTGACCATCCCTTATCCAGCACAAGACACCAGGTCAGCGACTGTGACAGAGTTATCGGCACTCACACGAACCAAAACGCCCGCATCCTGAAATTCGACCAGTCCGGCTTCGAGGATCACTAGCCCCCCTGAACCGTTAGACCAAATCCAGTCCCACCAGTCCCAGAACTCGCGTCAATGAGATATCCATTTATGTTTAGCGTTAAATGATGAGGGCACCCTTCCCCCAGGGGGTTGCCAGGGTGTGGATAATTGATATGTCATCCGCCGGGTTGCGCTATGCCGACCAAATCTTCCGTCCGGCGGGCAGCTACTTGCATGACGAAGACCAGACTATGGGCTGGCTGTATAAGGCACGCGCCCTTATCGGCGTGGCCATTCTGGTCGCAGTCGGATTTCGTTACCATCAGCCGACCACGAGCATTGCCGAGAGCTTCTATCCCGTTCTCGGGGATGTTTCGAAGCCGATGAGACTGGGACTGATTCTCGTGGTTCCCGCAACGGTGCTGGTTGTACTGTTCACAAGGCGCGGAAAGCGCGATGAAGCGTTCCGCCAGATGATGAGCTATCCCGTGAAGGTGGCGCTCATCTGCCTCATCGCATACGGGTGCTTCCGAGGCCTGGAACACCTGCTCGGCATCGGCAATGGCCTCATCGATTTCGTTATCATCATGGTCGGCGGTCCTATCTGCCTCATATTTGTCCCGTTCTGGTTTCGAGCGATTTATCTCATAACAGTGGGGATGTGCCGGCTTGGCGATGGTCATCCGCTGCTACCGCCAACCATCGGAGCGATCCTTGCGTGGTGGGTTGCGTGCCAGGGCCTGCTGACTGGTTCTATCGGGACAGGCGTGCCACTCGTTATCTCGCTCTTGGTCCTGCTCGGCGGCCCGACGTCAATCACCGTGCTTGGCCATTTCGAGATCTCCCGTCTCCGCACACGGTACCCGGATGAGTTCCCATTCCGCGATGGCCCGCTGCCTTCCCAGGGCAGCTCGGCCCGCGCCGCGTCAGCCAGGCCCGCCTTCCAGGCGGCCCACGTTCAGGGGAACCCGGGCGGCTATCCGGTCAGGCCCGGGCGCCGCCGACGTTACCCGTGGCCTCTTGCAATCGTCAGCACCATCGTCCCCGGCATCCTGGTTGCCGCCTATGCCCTGCACCATTCATCCGGCCCCATAGTGGTCGACACGAGCGTTTCAGGGCTCCAAGACGGCCAGTGCATCCAGTACAAGCCGGACCCCGGTGCGAGGATCACGTCACTTCCGGTGATCCCGTGCTCGGCCATACACTGGGGACAGTTTCTCGGCCTGATCAGCATCGGGGACGCGACCTCGACCCCCTATCCCGGTGATGCGCTAGCCACCCAGGAGAGCGAAGCCGTGTGTACCCAGGCCTTCAACAAGGCCGTCGGCTCCAACCTCCGAGGTTACGCCCTCTGGTATTTTCACCCGAGCGAGGATAACTGGGAAAACAACCAGGTGTCCGACGCCGCGTGCATCGCCGAGGCTGGCGACAGTATGCCGTACGAGGGCAGCCTCTCGCAGCAGCCCGAGCCGGTGTCCCCGGCCCGCCAGAAGGTCAAGCCGGTGCCGCTGAGCGCGGTGTCGCTGGCCGCAGGGAACGGATCCTCTCTACAAGCGTGGAACTCGACGGTCGCCCCGCGAACACAACCGATCACGACGGCGTATGTCCTTCCGCCGGCACCATGCGGAGCGGCCGAGCCTTCCGACGACTGGCTCGGTAGCTCCGCCGCCAGCGCTGATTACCAGCTCACGCAGGGCAATACCGACGTCGCCGACGTGGCCATCGAAGTTGCCCCGCTCACCCGGATCGGGGAAGAGCGCCTCCCGGGCTACCTGAGAGACCTGCCGCGTACCTGCTACTCACCCCACTGGTTCTCCTACCAGGACGGGATGAACTACACCGATGACAGCGCCTTCACGCGCACGGCGGACGGGACGAGGCTGCTGGACATGGGCTACGGGAAATCAGGCTCACCGAAATACCTCGAGTACTGGACGGTATCGGAGGGCTACCTGCTCGACTTCCTGTACGACCCCGGCACCAGCGTCACGTCGGCGAGGAAGCCGATGGACAGCGCCCTGGCGGCGGCGGTCAGGCACATCAACAGTGTCCTGCACACGCACCTGCGGGCCTGACGGACGAGTCTGGTCATCGCCGTAACGCAGTCCGTTTAGGAGGAGGGCGAGCAGGCGGTCGGCTTGGAGGCGGTCGGCGGCGTGGAGGAGGACGACTAGCGATGGCCCGGCGGGCAAGGCCCACACTGCGGTGCCTGCGCGAGGACCTGGGGCAGGCGGCGCCTGTGCCGTGCCAAAACTCACGCATAGGTGCTGACCTGGTGTTTCGCGTTCGCTAGGCCGCTCTGCGGTACTCGCTGATTATGCCGCCGAGCACTTTTCCACGCTCGATCCGGGCGGTGATATCGACTGCTCGGCTAGGCCGACCCTGCGGGGATTCCTGCTGCAGGGACTGGTAGGGACGGTGGCCGTAATAGTGCCGGGCGTACTCGGCCAGGACCTTCCAGAGATGCCGCTCGCCGAGGACGTGGTCCGCCCCGGCAAGTCTGGAGGCTGCCATGTCTGCGGACCGCCATGCCGCCGTGAGCCTGCATCTTCCCGAGAATCAAAGCCCCAAGATTCCCGTGGCGGTCCAGCGTTCAGATGCCCTGCCCTGGTGACGCATGACGCACTACCCCAGCACCCCTCAAGGCCCCTTAAGGGGACCCGCCAACCAGCAGGCACCTCGCCGTCAGCCGCGCGGCCCATTTGCGCCAGGTACACGCCAGTCACGTGCCAGAGTCAGCCGTGCGGCAGTCCGGACCAGGTCACCATCCGCCCGCCGCGCCGCCGCCAACACGGCGCGCGGTCAGTCCCGTCACCAGCCCCGGCCGAGGTCTACCGAAGGACCGCGCATGCAGAGGTACGTCTCAGGTATATTCGCGCGCTGACCAGCAGGTACGCGGGCTGGTGAAATCAGCGCGAGCGCGACCGCACGCGGGCCGAGGCCGACGGACGGCGTGCGGTTCCGGCCGGGGCGCCGACGAGGCGACGCAGACCCGTGCGGCGCGGAACGGCACCGCGGGCTGGGTACGGCGAATGACATCAAGCCCGGCGTCCTCAGCGGGCGCGGGCACACGACGGCCAAGGGCCGGCACGCCGCCAACACGATCGCCGAAGCTCCCGCCAACCCGGCTTAGCGGCGCACGTCAAGCCAGAACACGCCGCTGGCGCGGCCCGTCCGTGGCCGTCCGTGAAACAGCCGACGGTGCGCACCGACCGTGATGGGGCACGAATTCCGTCCGCTATGCGTCCGTGGACACCGCGACACAGCGGCCCGCAGCGCTACAAGATGACACACCACGGGACAGAGAAGAAACGGCCCGCATAGCCGAGAATTCCTAGCTAGCGGGCCGTTTTCGC
>Ga0310039_10001469_pt1 | contig 16641 bp, 13 predicted proteins | sample Sb_taG_4_FD_200460 | JGI IMG/M metagenome (GOLD analysis project Ga0310039, IMG submission 200460) | Peat soil microbial communities from Weissenstadt, Germany - Sb_50d_6_BS metaG (v2) (version 2) | ecosystem: Environmental > Terrestrial > Soil > Wetlands > Peat | place: Germany: Weissenstadt...
GAGCCCAGCTGCTGTGGCTGTCCCAGATCCAGGCCCAGCCGGCCTACCTGACTCACCTGCTGCCCGCCCAGCTACTCGGCGGCGCCGGGGTCGGCCTGACGATTCCCTCGCTGCTCGGCTCGGGGAGCCTGTCGCTGACGCCGGGAAGGTTCGGCACCGGTAGCGGGATCCTGAACACCGCGCGCCAGGTCGGCACCGTGCTCGGCGTGGCCGGCCTGGTGGCCATCTTGTCCCGGGTGTCGCCTGCCGATCCGGTCACGGCCTACCGCCACGGCCTGATCCTCGTCATCGCCTTCTTCGCCGCTGCGGGCGTAGTTTCCGCCGTCCTGCTGACCGCCCGGCCCGTCCCGGCCAGGCTGGTCACGGCCGCCCCGGTTACGGACCGCGGGCCAGCGGCGCCCGTCGGACCGCAGGAGGCCGATTAGGGACTGATCAAGACCCTGAGGCCAAACGAGCTGCGGTAAAACTATCGGCGCCGGCTCGTGCCTCCCCTGGCCCGGCGGCGCGGCGCTGCTGGCCAGCATCGCGGACGTGGCGGCTGGGGATGATGGGACATCGCACTACGTGGCGGCGCGGGCAGCCTGGGTCATATCGGGGCGGCCGGGGTAAACCACCTCCTAGGTGTGCGAGCCTGTAGGCATAACTCTCGGCGCGGAGAGGAGATCCTGACATGCAGGCGACCATTGGTGACCGCATCTGCATTCACGGCAATTGTGTCGGGCACCCGGACAAGCTCGGCGAGATCGTCGAGGTGCACGGCACCCAGGGTGAGCCGCCCTATCTGGTGAAGTTCGACGACGGCCACACCCGGCTCATCTTTCCCGGACCCGACGCGGTGATCGAGCACCCGGCGTCAGGCTAGACGCCCCTTCCCTGGCAGTCCTGGGGAGCCTGCCCAGGCTCCCCAGGCTCAGCGTGATCGCGGGCGCGGCGCTCAGCCAGCCAGGACAGCGCGGCGAATACCGGCGCCGCGAGTCCCAGCAGCAGCGCCGTGCCGGTGACCGCGCTCTCCAGGAAACCGGGCCCGACCCGTGCTATGCCGAAGTAGTAGGCGACCACGACCGCCATCAGCAGCAGGTACCCGCCGACGACGGTGCCGGCCACGCGCCTGACCAGCGCAGCCCAGCCGGTGCGCCGCCCTGGGTCCGGCGGCGTGGCACGCGTCCGGTCCGGCCACGTGTCGGCGCCGGACGGAGCACCCCGTGGCCGGTACAGGCGGCGCAGGCCGAAGCCAAGCGCTGACATGAGGATCAGGTAACCGGCGGCCATCGGCACCAGGGCCTGGCGGTCCGCCAAGGATAGTGCGAGCACGTCTGCCGACGCCATGACACCCTCAGGCCCGGAGCAGGAAGTGCCAGCCGCGGATGAAGAAGTGCCAGCCGGCCCATAGCCACAACGCGAACAGCGCCCACCGCCCGACGGGATAACGCATGATCACGCGGAAGACGTCGCTGAGGGTGGGGACGCCGGTCACCCGGGCCAGGGCGAGGCCCTCCCAGGCGAAAATGGCGCCGAAAAGGACCACCCAGACGAGGTAGCCGAGCAGCGGATGCCTTGCCATGCCAACCTCCCGGCGACAGATTCATCATCTGGCCAGGTGCGGCGCAGCCCGGCAGCTAACCGCCAGGACGCAGCGACCGCGCCGGACGCCGCTCTCATTGTGCCGCATGGAACCTTCGCAGCGAATCCGTCGGGGTTGGCGTGCGCTCCGCTATCCGGAGCCGACGGACACAAACCGGTGGGACCGTGCTGACGCGCCCGGGACCTGTCCGGCCAAAAAGTTCTTCAATTATTCCGAACGGCCGTGGCACTACTGTCCGGGCCCGTACATTGTCTTGAGGACCCAGACGCCCGCTGGGGCAGAAGGGGAACCTCCGCTTTTATAGCCATTGCGAAAATCTTTGCCGAGGTACAAACTCTCACTATTAATGGCGGGCCTGGAGCGTGGGTTATGAGTGGAGTTTTCCTGTCGTACGCGCGCGAGGACCTGCCTTTCGTGCGGCGCCTGCACGATGCTCTCGCGGCAGCGGAGCGAGATCCGGCATGGGACCAGGATCACTCGGTGGTTCCGTTCAGTGCCCCTTATCAATCAGAGATCGACACCGCGGTCGCCGGAAGTGACAAATTCGTCTTCGTGATCTCGCCCGACTCGCTGGACTCCGGTCCGTGTGCGGAGGAAATCGCGGACGCGGTCCAGTCGAACAAGCAGATCATCCCGCTGCTGCGCCGTCAGGCCCGCGACGGCCAGCCGGTCGCCGAGGCAGTCGCGGAGCGGAATTGGATCTTCTTTGACGACGACACCAGGTTCGGCGCCAGCCTGGCGGAACTGATCCAGACGCTGGACACCGACCTGGACTGGGTGAAGGTCCACACCCGGCTGCTGGTCCGGGCGCGGGAGTGGACCGACGGCAGTGACCGCAGCCGGCTGCTGCGCGGCCGGGACTTGCGGGACGCGGAGGCGTGGCTGGCCGAAGGGGACGCTCATCCGCAGACCCCGCCGACCAGCGGCCAGCGGACGTTTATCGAGGCGTCCCGGCGGACAGCGCACCGCGTCGCCTGGCTGCAGCGAAGCGCGCTGGCCGCCGGCCTGGTCATCGCCGTCGTCCTGGGCTCGCTCGCCCTCGTCTCGAACAATCATCAGGCGCAGCAGCGAAATCTGGCGACCTACAAACAGACCGTCGCCGAGGGCCTCCAATTCGGCAGCAGTGACACGCCGCTCGCGGCCCAGCTCAACCTGGCCGCCTACCATATGCAAGGTGGACAGGACCTGGCCTCGCTCCTGCTGAGCACGGAGAACACGCCGCTATCTTCGGCTCTGGCGGCCGGGACCAAGCCCGTTTACTCGGTCGCGTTCACCCCAGATAGCCACACGCTGGCCAGCGGCGATAGCGACGGCACGGTCCGGCTGTGGGATGTCGCCGACCCCGCCCACCCCCGCCTGCTCGGCCAGCCCCTGGTGAGCGCCCACGCCGTCTATTCCGTGACGCTCAGCCCCGACGGCCGCACGCTGGCCGCCGGCGACGCTTACGGCACGATCCGGCTGTGGAATATCGCCGACCCGGCCCATCCCCGTCTGTACGGCGTGCCCCTGACCAGTAGCACACAGTACGCCATCAGTTCGATGGCGTTCAGCCCGGATGGCCGCACGATCGTGAGCGGCGACATCCACGGCGCGGTCCGGCTGTGGGATGTCGCCGACCCCGCCCACCCTCGCCTGCTCGGCCAGCCCCTGAACGGCGGCACCGGAGCCGTCTTTTCCGTGGCGTTCAGCCCCGACCGACGCACGCTGGCCAGCGGCACGAACAGCGGCACGATCTGGCTCTGGGACGTCGCCGACCCCGCGCATCCCCATGTGCTCGGCCAACTCCAGACCGGCGCGGCCGGCGCGGCCGCGTCGGTGGCGTTCAGCCCTGACGGCCACATACTGGCCGGCGGCAAGAATGACGGCACGGTCCGGCTGTGGGATGTCGCCGACCCCGCGCACCCCTCCCTGCTCGGCCAGCCCCTGAACGGCGGCACGGGGATCACCTCGTCGGTGGCGTTCAGCCCCGACGGCCACCTGCTGGCCAGCGGCAACGCTGACGGGGGCATCCGGCTGTGGGATGTCGGCGATCCCGCGCAGCCCCAGGCGCTCGGCCAGCCCCTGACCGGCCGCACCGGAAGCGTTTATTCGGTGGCGTTCAGCCCCGACGGCCACACGCTGGCCAGCGGCGACAATGACGGTACCGCCCGGCTCTGGAGCCTGCCAGAGACGACACTGACCGCTGGCACCGGGTCTGTCCTGGCCGTCGCGCTCAGCCCCGACGGCCACATGCTCGCCAGTGGCGACCTCGACGGCACGGTCTGGCTGTGGGATGTCGCCGATCCCGCCCACCCCCGCCTGCTCGGCCCGGCCCTGACCGGCGGCACTGGCGCTGCCGTATCGGTCGCGTTCAGCCCCGACGGCCGCACGCTCGCCACCGGCAGCCACGACGGCACGGTCCGGCTGTGGGATGTCGCCGACCCCGCGCACCCCTCCCTGATCGGCCCGCCGCTGACGGGCGGCACCCATTCGGTTGACTCGGTGGCGTTCAGCCCCGACGGCCGCACGCTGGCCAGCGGCGACTTCGACGGGACAATCCGGACGTGGGATGTCGCCGATCCCGCCCACCCCAGGCCGCTCAGCCGGATCCCGACCCGCCTGGCCGTCGACTCGGTGGCGTTCAGTCCCGATGGCCGCACCCTGGCCACCGCCTATAACGTCCTCATCCAGCTGTGGAATGTCGCCGTCGACCCCATCTTCCCCCCGCCACTCGGCAAGTTCCTGATCGGTGGCACCGGGGCTGTCTATTCGCTGGCGTTCAGCCCCGACGGCCGCACGCTCGCCAGCGGCGACAATGACGGGAAAATCCGGCTGTGGGATGTCGCCGATCCCGCGCATTCCCACGTACTCGGCCAGCCGCTGACCGGCGGCACCGGAAGCGTTTATTCGGTGGCGTTCAGCCCCGGGGGGCAGATGCTGGCCAGCGGCGCCGATGACGGCACGATCGGATTGTGGGATGTCGCCGATCCTGAGCATCCCCAGCCGCTCGGCAAGCCGCTGACCGGTGGCAACGAGGCCGTCTATTCGGTGGTGTTCGGCCCCGGGGGCCACACGCTGGCCACCGGCAGCATTGACGGGGCCATCCGGCTCTGGAACCTGAACGTCAATGACGCGGCCGAATGGATCTGCGCCACGGCCGGAAATCTCACGCCCCAGCAGTGGCACACGTATATCCCCCAACTGTCCTACCAGCCACTGTGCCCGCGGTGAGCCTTTTACCTGTGCGGGGCCAGGATTGACTCGATCGCGGAATAGAGGGCTTGCGGATCATCGAGGGACACTATCCGGGTGCCTGGGGAGGCCGCGGCCTGGGCTGCCTTCGGGTCCCCGGTGTCGCCGTGGGCAGCGGCCGCGATGGTGTCCGCCGTGCGGCCGGTTCCGGCCAGGATGATCACGGGCCGGCCCGCCAGAAGGCTGTGGTCGATGTCGTCGTAGGTGATCTGGCCGCCGTTGACCACGAGGGTCAGCGACGGCTGGCCATCAGCGATGGCCGCCGCGACCCGGGACAGCCAGGGCGACTCATCGCCCCACGCCTGGCCGGGAACCAGGATCACCTGGGTGTGACGCGGCTCGAGCGCGGCGGCGTCTGGCCGGGCCGATGTCCCCGGAAGGATCACGGTACCTTCGGCGGCCACGCCGACGAGCGGGAAGCGCGCTCCGGCCGCAGCACGGAGCCGGCCCATGACCTTCATGACACCGGAGTCGGTGCCGCCATCCACGATCGCGGCCCCCCACTCGTCCAGCGCCGGGATGACGGGAGCGAGCGCCTCGGCCATGACCGCCAGGTCAGCCGGGGTCATGCCGCCTGCCCCGCCGACGGACACCAGCACGGGGCGGCGGACGTCCACACCGAGGGCACGCAGAACCGCGGGAATATCGGCAGGCTGGCCCACCCGCGCAGAGGGCGGCACCGCCCGCTCGCCGGCGGCGCCGGTCACGGCCGCGGATCCTTATCATCGGGTTCGGCGGGTGACACGGGCGGGAGAAGCGCTTCCAGCGCCGTTGCGTAGGCCTGCTCGCCGTTCGCATACGGCGTGAGATCAGTGGTCACGAGGAGCGGGGCGGAAGGCGAAGGATCTGGAATCCTGCCTGCCACAGGATCACCGGAAGTTCACGGATGGCGTCCCTGTCCTTATTCTGGGCGCTTTCACTGAGGTACTGCCAGTCCACCAGGTCGGGGTGCTGGTTGCCTTCGCGAACCGGCCCGTACACAAATCCCCGTCCCTTCCGCTCGTCCACCCAGCGCCGGTGCTCCATCTTGGCGAGAAGTTCGATCTCGGTGTCGGAGAAGGCAAAATGCGGAGTGGTGGCGGACTCCGGGACGACGACACAGCCGATGGCGTCGAGCTTGGTCCCGATATGTGCGGCTTGCTCCAGGTTGGACTGCTTGAGATCGTCCGACAGCTCTTCCCACGGCCGCATGGAGTGGTTGACAAGCGGCGAGTCGCCGTGGGCCTCGCAGTTTCTGACGTAAGCCTGATGGATGGCCCGGGCCAGCTGGTCGGCGAGGTCTTCTCTGATCCTTCCGGGCACGCATGCCTCTTCGATGACCCCGAATACGGTCAAACGTCCCTCCGGATCATCCAGCAAGGCCCCCTGGGTGCCCAGGACCGCCCCGAACGGCGAGGGCTCGCTCATGCAGATCACCACCCGGTCGGAGCGGCCGGTCATGGCCTGGGCCGCGGCCAGGCCAGCGTTCAGCGCGTCGTCGTTGCTGGGGAGGCAGATGAAGGTCAGGGCAGGCTCGCCGTCCGGAGGCGGCTGCGGCGCACCGTCGTCGCAGGTTACCGAGCAGTTCCTGGCGACGACCGGAAACACGGCCAGGAAGTCCGGAAGGGTCTCGGTGCATGTCTGCGTGCCTGCGGCGCGAATTCTCACCCGCACCGGCGAGCCGTCCGGATGCGGGCGCCGGGCGATCTCGCGGAGCACGGCACGCCCCAGCAGGCCGAAACCGACGATCACCACCTGCGCGGGCCGGGTCCCGTCGGGCGCCAGGGGGTGCTTATCCAGGAGCACCCTGGCCGCGGTGTCCTCGACGGAGAAGAAGTCGAGGCGGAAACTCAGGTCGTCGGTGGCCCCGATGCGCCGGGCCCGCAGCGCCGTGGAGATTTCCGCGTCGCGCACCTGAGCGAAGGTGCTAAGCCGCCGGCGGTTGGCCTGCGATATTTCCCGGGCGCGCAGGGCCGTCGCGGCATTCGTGGTGCTGAGATCGGCGCACGCGTACAGGACGTCAGCGCGCCGCAAACCCGCGGCGCGCAGCGTGCCGGCATCCGTCGGGTCGCCGGATACCTCAAGGAGGCGGTGCGCGCGGACCTGGTCGGCCACCGCTGGGCTGGCGCTGACCAGCACGACCTTGTGGTATTCGGCACGCAGCTTCCGCGCGAGTTCCACCGCGACGGGCCCGTCACCGGTCACGATGGCATGCTTCGACGCGGACGCAGACGACCAGCGGCGCAATTGCTCGCTGAGCAGAAGACGTACCGTTTCCACGGTTGCCGCGACCGTGGTGGCGGGCGCGAGGAAGCGGGCGATTCCGAGCGCTACGGGAAACGGGCCCGCACCCTCGGCCGGCGCCGAGTTCAGCACGAACAGCTGAAGATCGTAAAAGAGGATGTCCGCCCGGCCTCGGCCGAACATCGGCGTCGGGTGATGTGACAGGTACTCGTTCAGGCCAAAGTAACCAAGTATCAGCGCAACGGCGGCAATCCCGAGCACGACCAGCCAGCGCCGCAGCGCCTTATCCAGGAACAAACCCGCAACAGCCACCTGACTTCGCGGTCTAGCCGGCACCTCTGCCACTGCGTCCTCCCCAAGGGTAATACCCGGCCCCGGCACAATGGTCAGGGACGAATGCTGCCCGCGCCGTACAATTAAACCCCCGGAGCCACAGGAACGGTACTCCTGGCAAGCACCACAGCCCGTTCGGCCCAAAGAGATTTTCAATTATTCCGAACGGGACTCCGCACTGGTGTCCGCTTTGGTCAGGCGAGGTCGGCGACGAACTCGTCAAGAGATTGGGCCGAACGGGGTGCGGTGAAGCTGGCGGCAAAGGCTCGTGCCTCCTGGTGCCCCACGCTGGCGGTGAAGCCCACGTTCATGGCCGGGTTCGGCAGGAACGCCTCCCCCATCTGGGCCGCGGAGGCCACCGGCGGCGTGCCGAAGACGACGTACCCGGCGGCCGCGGGCATAGCCGGAGCGGCCTCGAGCGCGATGTGCCCGCCCAGGCTCCACCCCACGACCACCGCCTCCGCCGCGCCCGTGGCCTGGGCGAACCCGGCGAGCACCGCGGCGTAGCCGGGCAGGGAGTAGGTCTCGCGGGTCACGGCCTTGGCCGATGCCCCGTGCCCGGGCAGGTCGAAGGCCAGGCACCGGAACCGCCGCCCGAACGACCCGGTCATGACCGGAGCCCAGGTGCGGGCCGAGGAAGAGTTGCCGTGCACGAAAATGACGGGGCGGCCGGCGCCCTCGCTCTGCGTGAACGCGATCCGCTGGCCGCCCACGTCGATCTGCTGCTCGTCCACCCCTTGGTCCCTTCCGCTCAGCCTGCCGCCAGGTTCTCACGAAACGGCTGGCCCCGGGACGGTCTGACCGTCCCGGGGCCAGGCCCCCGCTTAGCGGCGCGGTGGTTATCCGGGCTGGCCGGGGGTGGTGGCCTCCGGCAGGGCCTCCTTGATGTGCTCCAGGGTCACGCGAAGCGGCCGGAAGTCGGCTTCGGGAGCGGTCTCGTGGTCGCGGTAACCGGCCACCCGGTCGTGGCCGTTGGGGTCGGACGCCGGGCTGCTGTGCGGGCCGGTGCCCTGGTGGATGGCCTGCGCGGCCTCGATGGCCGCCTCGGCGGCGGCCAGGTGGCGGCCGGCTTCCGTGACCGCCCGCACCGCCGCGCGGGTGGCCCGGCGCTGGCGGACGGCGATGCGATGCGGGATGAGGGCCGCCTTCTCCTGCATCCGGTGCGCCCTGGACAGCGGGCCGCTGGTGGCCGCGGACAGCACCTCCAGGCGCGCCACCTCGTCGGAGCCGTCGAGGGCGTGGATGGCCACCACGAGGAAGTTGGCGAGCAGGCTCACCACCGCCACGACCAGGGCGATCACGAGGGCGGTGACCCACCCTTGCGGTCCGAGCGCGTAGAGCACCTCGGTCCGCATCCGGATGAACATCAGCGCGGCGATGGCCGCCATGCCCACGGCCGCCGCCGCGCACGCCGCCCGGGTCAGCCCGTCGAGATCACCGAACGCGATCCCGCCGGAGTGGTCCTTGTAGCCGCGCAGCCGGTAGCCGGCGAAGGCGAGGAACCCGTAGCACAGCGTGGTCACCATGGCGGCGAGCAGCACGGCGAAGGCCAGGTCCGCCGACAGCGGGCTGGCCCAGTCGACGTCGGTGATCCCGGCGAAGAAGTACAGCAGCAGGCAGAAATCGACCACCAGGACCAGCTTGGGGACATGGCCGATCCACCGCGGCAGGCGCCGGTGCTTGCGTGAGCCGCGCGCCATCTCGTCCTCGATCTGGGATCGCTGGGCGGCCTGGCAGCGCCGCAGGTCCGCCACTGTCTCCTGCCCGCCGTCCGGGTGACGGACCAGGTCGTGCTGGCGGTGCCCGGCGCGGACCAGGAGCCTGGCCTGCCGGGCCCGCTGCCGGTCGATGCGGCGGGCCGCCCGGTCCAGGCGGCGCTGCGACCGGGCCAGGTGGCCGTCCGCGCCGGCCTTGCCCGCCGCCCGCACCACGGTTTCCCCGTGGGTGGCCCGCGCCGGATCCCGGTTGGCGCCGATGTGATGGTCCTCGGCCAGCAGGACGTCCAGCGCGCCGCGCTGGGTGACCCGCCGGTGCCGGAGCACCGTGCTGAGGCCACGGCGCAGGCGGGTCCGGGCGCGCCGCCGCGTGCGCTGCAGGAACACCGCCGCGGCCAGGTCGGCCTGCGGGCCGGAGACCGCGTCGTCCGCCACGGCGGACGGCGGAACCGACACGGGCGGTGGCACCATCTCGGCTGCGGTGGGCGGCGGCACGGCGATGTCCTGACCCGGATCGATGGTGGACTGGCTGGTGTGCTGGGGGATGTACATGCGGGTCTCCAGGGGTCAGGCGGTCAGGACACGGCCGCGGGTGAGTGGGCGAGAAGGACGACGACGCGGCGCAGTTGCGCGCAGGCAGCCTCGTCGAACTGTCCGGCGACGTCGCAGGCCTGCGTCGTCTTGCCGTCAGTGCCGAGGCCCGTGACCCGGGTGATCTGCCCGGGCGGCAGGCCGAGGGCGACCAGGCGGGCGCGAACGGCTAGCGCGCGGGCCTGGGACAGCGCGAGGTTGTACGCGGCCGACCCGCCGTCGGGGGACGCGTATCCGGTGACGGTGACGAGCAGGTGCCCGGAACGGGCCTTGGCGGCCAGCGGAGCGAGAATGGCGTCCGCGCCCGGCAGCAGGGTGGCGCTGCCGAAGGCGAACAGCTCGTCGCCGGGGACGCTTACCCCGGTCGCCCCGTTCGGGCCACGGACGGACAGCACCGCCGGGACCGGGACGACCGGCACCGGAGTGGTACTGCGGGAGGGCGGGTCCGGACGGGTCGTCTGGTCCGTCTGGCACGCGGCCGCCCCCGCGGCACGGCAGATGGCCATCCAGTAGGACACCAGGGTCGTCTGCTGGGGCAGCGGCAGGGGCGGCTGCGGACCCGCCGTGTCGCCCAGGCCAGAGAAGACCACGCGCCAGCCGGCCAGGTCGGGAAGCAGGCCTCGCTGCTTCAGCTGCGCGGCGATGGAGCTGGGGTCAGCGTCCCAGCCCACCTGCCGTAGATCGAACCCGCCCGCGGTGGACAGGCCGGAGGAAATGACGAGGAGGGTGCCCGGGGGCGAGGTGACCCGGACCGCCGAGGCGATCATGCTCAGCAGGTCGAACGGCCCGCTGGCGGCCTCCTGGAGCAGCAGCTGGCCGACTCGGCTCAGGTTCTGGTCGAGCAGGTAGCCGCGGCGGGGCCCGTACTCCACCTGCCCGTCGGCGCGCCGCGGCGTCAGCGGCACTTCGGTCGGCTGGCCGCTGGCGGGATTGACGACATAGGCGTCGGCTTGGGTGCTCGTGGCTCCCGCGTCCTGGAGCATGCCGCGGTTGCCGGCGGAGAGCACGGGGGCGGGTTCGTTAGCGGTGGCGCTCGGCACGATGACGATGACGTCCGGAGTGGTCACCGGGGACTTCCCGCAGGCGGCGAGAAGCAGGGACAGTGTGACGACAACTGTCAGGAGCAGAAGACTTCTGAACGGATGCGGGTGAGAGTAGCGGGACATCGTTCCTCCCGGTGGGGAGCTACGGGCGGAGGTCGCCTGCCGCCGTGTGGGTCGGCGGCGACCGGAACCTTGCGAAGCGCACGGCGGATCGCGCCGGACGCTACGAGGCCGAGGGGATAGACGTGACCGGACAGGCGAACCGGTTGGCACTTCGGCTCGGCACCGAAGGTGCTGCGGTCCCTGACCGTCGTCATCGGGTCTCCCTACGACGGGCTACTGGCTTCGACAACTGTCTTAACCTCCTAGTTAGCTGTTTGTCGCCTATCGACTCCAGCAGGCCTGACAACTGGTATCCAACACGTACCCGGCTGAGACAGTTGTCATGCATGCGAATGCGACGTTTGTCGGATAGGCTGGCGGGAATGATCATCTTGGGGTCGCGACTACCGGTAAGAAGGAACGATGGCCGAGCCACTTGATCCCGTCGCCCTCGGCATCGCGTCCGCTCTGAAGAGCCTCCGGACGCGCGCTGGCCTGCGGGAAGAACGGCTCCACGGCACCGAGCTGACCCTGGAAACGCTCACCGGGCTGGACAGCGTCCGGGCGCTGGTCCACGCGGGAGAATCCCCCGAACGGGCGATCGTGCGGGCCGTCCGAGCGGCCGCGGGCACGCTGGAACCGACGATGAGCATCGTCGCCGACGCGAGCCTGGGCCTCGAGCTGTCCGCGGACCTGGTGCCGGATACCGATCTCTATGCTCACGACCTCGGGCAGCGCCGGGACGCACTACTGCGGAACTGGGACCGGCTGCACGAACTGAGATCCGTTCCGGCTGGTAAGGCACCCTCGCCCCGGGCCCTCCGGCTGGACGTGGAATCCGAAGCGCTCGCGGCGCTTGCGGTGGCGCTGACCAGGCTCCCCGGCGGCGACCCGCTGCCGGAGACTCCGGCGGTCCCAGCCGCGGCGCAGACTCGCGAACCCCACTCCGGCTCCGGTGTCAGCCCCGCGGAGCTGCAGCTCTTCGGCGCGGAGCTCACCAAGACGCTCCGCACCCGCCGTAAGACCATCGACCAGGCCGCTGCCGCGCTCGATCTCCCTCGCGCGGAGGTCGCCCGGTGGGCGGCGGGCCAGGAACTGCCGTCGGAGCCGGAGGCCCGCTCGCTGGACGAGTACCTCACCGCCCGGGGAAGCATCCAGAACCTCGTCATCGAGCTGCGGTTCAAGCCGGACCGCGCCGAACGCCAGCTCGTCCCGGTGCCGCTGACCAGCCCGTCAGGGCCGACTCTGCTGCAGACGTTCCAGAACGTCGCGACAGCCCTCCGGAGTTGCCTCATCCGAGACGCTGACGGCAAGCCCCTGGGATGGCCGCGCGATCTGCGCGACCAGCGCGATAAGCCGACGGCGGAGTCCACCGCCTTCGGCATCAGGACGCTGCTGCTCCTGGAGGACGGCCTGGCGGCTGATCTGGTCCCGGTCGCGGAGAGCCTGCCCAAGATGGCTCTGCCCAGCGGAGGATACGGGGGCCTCGAGCAGTCTGGAGCGCGTCCGGAAGCAACCGCGGCGGTCCTGAACGCGCTGCGCCGGGTCGCCGCGACGGAAGGCTTCGACGCTCATGTCGCCCAGATGGAAACGGATCTGGGCGATTTCGAGAAGTACCGGCCGTTCATCCTTACGACGATGCTGGAAACCAGCCTCCTGCTCACATCCGGGACAAATCTCACCGAGGTCCTGGTCGACAGCTTGCTGGCCGCACGTCGGCCGTACGGAGATCTCCTGCTCTGGCCGGAAAAAGCCGAGCCCCTGCTCATCGACCCGGCCCCATCGGTGGCGCACACGGCGCGCGCGGTCCGAGTGCTAGCCGGCGCGCAGGCGATCCGGCCCTCCCTCCTGGTGCAGGAGGCGCTGGAGCAGGCGGTGGCCTGGCTGATGGAGCAGCGCGACCTGCACAATGCGTATGAAGTCACCGAGCGGCCGGTCGACGGTCGCCTCGAGCCGGTCCACATCCGGCACTTCACGGCCGCCTGGGTGGTGAAGGCCCTGGTGTCGGCGGGCGTCCCAGCCGCGCACCCTTCGGTGAGCAACGCGATCGCCCAGATCTGGCACAGCTACGGCGGAGACACCGCGGCACTGTGGGCATGGGATAACGGCGACCTGCCCATCTGGATGACGTTCGACGCTGTCGAGGCGCTGAAACTGGCCAACCTGGCCGTCCCGGCCCGGTCCAGTTGGTCCCCGCCGCAGTGACATCGGCAGCAGTGACATTGGCGTGACATTACGCATTTCCGACCGGGAGCCGGGCCGACTTAATCACTATGTGGTGACAGAACTGCGGCTCCCGACCTGACTAGGTTACGATCTGCAGCATCTTTCTGGCGGACGCCGCCGCGGGCAAGCAAGCGCCCGGGAAAGGTACGTCAAAGCAGCATTACGTCGTTCTGTCCGGATTTATATAAACGCCACCAGTCCATCGAACCGCCGGCCAACAGGCCGGGCCGGGGCGGTCGATGGGCCTTTCTGGTTTAGGAAGGACGCTCGTTGAACGCTGGCGGAATCTCGGCCGAAGGGGCGGGCTCACCGCTATCCGCTGGGCCGAAGGCTGAGATCCCGTCGGTCGACTGGTGGATGACCAGTCGCTGCAACCTCGCGTGCGACTTCTGTTACGGGCCCATGCCCGGCAAGGACCCGGTCGAGCGCCGGGCTGACATCCTCGACGCGCTCGCGGCCTCCTCCGCGCGCGTGGTGACGTTCTGCGGCGGCGAACCGCTGCTGATCCGCACGATCGATCAGTACGCGGCCACCCTGGCGCAGTGCGGCAAATCCACCGTGCTCAACACGAACGGCCAGCTCCTGCGCAGACGCTTGGACCAAGGGTTCAGGCTGGCCGACTTCGCCATGGTCGGCATCTCCATCGAAGGCTCGACGCCCGAGATTCACCGCGCGATGCGCGGCGAAAAGGCCGACCTGTACGAGGTGATCGAGGCGGCCCGGCTCGTCACCAAAGAACCTGACGTCAGCCTGAAGCTGGCCACCGTGGTGAGCGGCGTCAACCGGGACAACCTGCCCGCACTGGCCAGGACCGTCCGCGACCTTGCCCCGGATATCTGGCGGCTCTACCAGTACAGCAGCCGGGGCGAGGTGAACTCCGGCCAGCAGCGGCACTGGCTGCCGGAGGACGAGTTCCAGCGGCTGGTCAAGACGGCTACGGAACTGGCCGCGCCAGTGCCGACGGCGCCGTCTACCGAAGCCGAGACGGAAGGCTGCTTCATCGTCGACCCGGCCGGGAACGTTCTCCAGCCAGCCGCCACCGAGTACATCCGCCGCGGGAACTGCCTCGAGAAACCGCTGGACGACATCTGGGCGGAAAGCCCGGCACAGTCAACGATCATCGACAACAAGCGCTGGCTCGCTGTCCTCAGCTAGCGGAGGACAGGCCAGGCGAAACGCCTAGTACGGCAGCCGCAGCTGAGGCGCGTAGCGTCAGGCAGCTGTGGCTGAGGTGTTGCTGACCGGTAGCCGCACCGTCCGGTCGCATAGTCACTCCTCCTCTTCGGCGGTGTACTCGATGTATAGCCGCTCGGCCAGCGGGATGTTGTCGCGATACCAGCGGCGTGGGATCGTGACTGAGCTGACGATGCCGCGTGTGGGCGCTGGCGGCTCGGTCAGGTGGGCAGGTCCAGGGTGGTGCCGGGTTCGAGGCGGGCGACGGGCACGCCGGTGGGGGCGGCGGCCACGGACATCATCCGGGTCATCAGGCCTAGCCCGGCTTCGTTCAGGATCGCGTCGTGGATCGCGTAGCCGCGGGCGGGCGCGACCGTGCGGAAGTAGTCGATCATCTCCCCGGCCTTCAGCCACGGGGCGCTGATCGGGAGCAGCAGCGTGGAGACGGGATCTTCGGGGACGGTGAACGAGTCACCCGGGTGGAACAGCTCGCCTTCGACCAGGAACCCGGTGTTCACGACCAGCGGGATGTCCTGGTGGATCAGGGCGTGGTCTACGCCGTAGACGTGCACGGAGAAGCCGGCCACCGCCAGCGCGTCCCCGTGCCGCACCTCGTGCACCCGGTCGCCGAACTCGCCGAACTGCGCGCAGATCGAGGAGTTGGCCCACAGGGTCAGCCCGGGGTCGCTGGACAGCGCGGCGCGGATCGCGTCCGCGTCGAGGTGGTCCGGGTGCTCGTGGGTGACCATCACCGCGGTCGCCCCGTCCAGGGCCGCGGCCGCGTCGCTGAACGTGCCCGGGTCGATGACCAGCACGGCGCCGTCCTTGTCCAGCCTGACGCAGGAGTGACCGAGTTTGGTGAACCGCATCACGAGCCTCCAGCATGACGGGGTTGTGGGTGCCACGCCCGGTACGAGATGGCCCCCACGATACAGCGGGCACGAACGAACCCGTTCGGCACCATGGGTTGAAAAATCCCTGGGATCAGGCGAAGGCTGCGGCCGGCTCGCAGTGGCCGGCCGCTACGTCGACGGCCGCGCGGACGAAGCCGGCCACCGCGCGCGAGCGGCTGGTGTCCGGCCAGGCGGCCATGACCTCGCTGGGGCTCAGGTCGCTGACCGGCACGAACACCAGGTCCGCGGCGCGGTGCTGGCCGGCGACGGAGATCGGCACGTAGGCGACGGCGTTGCCGAGCGTGACGGCGTCCAGGAGCTGGCTGATGTCGTTGATCTCGGGGCCCGGCGCGGTCGCGACGTGCTGGTCGTGCTCTGCCGGGGCCGGGCCGGGGGTGTCGGCGCCGGTCCAGTAGGCGTGGGCGGCGGGGTCGGCCTGGCCGACCCACCGCGGCATCGGCTGGCCGGCCAGGTCGGCGCGGCGCAGTTCGGCCCGGGCGGCCAGGGGGTGGCCGGCGGGCAGGACCGCGACGCGGGGTTCGGTCAGCAGCAGTTCGGTGTCCAGGCCGCGCCGGTCGAACGGGGCGCGCAGGATCGCGACGTCGGCGGCGCCGCCGCGGACCGCGGCGGCGGGTCCGCCGGGGTGGCCGAACAGGAGGTGCACCTGCGGCATCCGCGGATCCTGGGCGTACGCGTGCATGATCTTCTTGAGCAGGTCGGTGCTCGTGCCTGGCTTGACCGCGACGGTGAGCCGGCCGGCCTGGGTACCCTTCCTGCGGGCGCGCTGGATCGCGGCACCGACTCCTTCGACCGCGATGCGCCCCTGCTCGAGCAGCACGGCGCCGGCCGGGGTCAGGGTGACCCGGCGGCTGGTGCGCTCAAGCAGCCGCACGCCGAGTTTGCGCTCGAGCTTGCCGATGGCCGCCGAGAGCGGCGGCTGGGCCATGCCCAGGCGCGCCGCGGCCCGGGTGAAGTTCAGCTCCTCGGCGACCACGATGAAGTAGCGGAGCTCGCGCAGCTCGATCTCATCCATACGCGCAGTGTATGGAACGACAGTCAACGCGTCCTTCTGCCTGGGTCAGCAGGCGGCTGTACTGGTTTCTCGATTGCTTCACGAGAAGGGAGCGGCGATGGTCATCGAGAACCGGCTGGCTGGCCAGGTGGCGCTGGTCACCGGCGGCAGCCGCGGGATAGGGGCGGAGATCGTGCGGCGGCTGGCCGCGGAGGGCGCCGACGTCGGCTTCACCTACCACACGGGCAAGGACGAAGCCGAGCAGGTGGCCGCGCAGGTACGCGGCCTGGGCCGCCGCGCGCTCACGGTGCAGGCGGACCTGGCGGAGCCGGCCGCGGCTGGTGCGGTGGTAGAGGCGGTGATGGGCGAGTTCGGCCGACTGGACATCCTGGTCAACAACGCCGGGATCACCCACTGGGGGTCCCTGGCGCAGACCGGGGTGGAAGATTTCGACCGGCTGGTCGCCGTCAATGCCCGCGCTCCGTACCTGATGATGCAGGCGGCCGCGGACAAGCTC
>Ga0310039_10001475_pt1 | contig 16630 bp, 7 predicted proteins | sample Sb_taG_4_FD_200460 | JGI IMG/M metagenome (GOLD analysis project Ga0310039, IMG submission 200460) | Peat soil microbial communities from Weissenstadt, Germany - Sb_50d_6_BS metaG (v2) (version 2) | ecosystem: Environmental > Terrestrial > Soil > Wetlands > Peat | place: Germany: Weissenstadt...
GTCCTGCCATTCTGTTCAACCGTTGTTTTTCTTATCCGTGTTCCTCTGTGGCCAACCCTCCCCCCGACTTCCCTCCTCCCTGGCCATTTTCATCCCCGGCCAAAGAAAAAAACCCGCCCGGACCGGCACTGAGGGCCGGCTCGGAGCGGGTTTCCTGAAACCCGGTCGTCGCTGTGATCGTGTCGGTTTCCGCCAGCTTACGGGGCGAACGCGTCCTGGCTAACCGGCAACTGCTTGTAAGGCAAGTTCAGCTTGCTACCGGCCGGCGTGACCAGCTTGGAGTAGACCGTGCCGTCGAGGGTGTTGGTCAGGAAGGTAACATGACCGTCGCAGAAGGCGAAGTTGGCACCGGTGGGGTGGCCGCTGGTCACGAAGGGGAAGTTCCCCTTGATCGTCAGGACCTGACCATAGTTGATGTTCTCGTAGGTCCCAAGCTTGTTGGCTTGCCCCCACTGGGGATCATCAGTCGTGTTGTCGTAGGTTGTCCGGAAGAGTCCGACGCAGTTCCCGGAAGACTGCTGGGGCTTGCCGATTGTCTCGCAGATGTCGTCGGACGCGATGAACATGCAGAAGTTCGGGAAGGGTGCGGCCCAGTTTGTCTCCTTAGTCCCCGAGTAGGGCACCCCGCTGGAGTAGCCAACTAGAGTACTCTCGCCAATCAGCAAGGTTGCGCTCATACCATCGGTGATCGCGCCCAGGACGGTTTTGGCTCCGCCCCAGGGCGCCGTCCGCCCATTTTTGTCGCTCGTAACGGTGGGATCGAAAACGTTGTCGTATACGGAGTTCAAGAACATGACCCCCGACTTCTGGAGATTTCCGGGGGCGCTAGAGTTGGTGCCGCTGTCGAAGGTGAGGTAGCTGCTCGCGGTCCCCCCTGCGGTGTCGCCGTCGGCCTTGAGGCCAACCCACACTAACGGGTACGCGGGAAACCGCGTGAAGCCGCCGTTGACCACGTAGCTCAGGTTGCCCTCATTGGGTGTGTAGTTGTTATCATCCGGGCAGCGAAGCACGCCCAGGGCCGCTCGTCCGATGACCGCGTTAGGGGTCGTGGCGCCGGTGGTGTCGCCCGTGTTGGTTGACCAGTACGGGGCATGCAACGTCCAGTTGTTGGCCAGGTCTTGCTGATCGAGGTCGCCGAGGATCGAGACGACCCAGCTATACCCGGCGTTAGTCATTGGATTTAGCGTCGCGGAGGGTTGTGTTGTGGAGATTCCTGTCGCCCCTGAGCCCAACGCGTAATAGAGGATGGAAGTCGGACCCGAGGTCGCGGGCGTGGTGTTATCTTCAAAAAAAGTTCCCGCGGCCGGGAAGGCGTTCTTGCGGGCGGCGAAGGCGTTGAGCGCCAGCGCGAGTTGCCGCATGTTGTTCAGGCACTGGGTGCGGCGGCCGGCCTCGCGGGCCGAGTTGATGGCGGGCAGCAAGAGCCCGACGAGGACGCCGATGATGCTGATCACCACCAGCAGTTCGATGAGGGTGAAACCTCGGCGAGGACGACGACGGGGAGTCATGAGCGGTCCTTGACGGGGAGTCATGAGCTATCCTTTCATGGGTTTGACGACGCTTTCAATCTCAATTTTATCAGCGTATCGTCGCCTCCGACAATACGTTCAAGCACTGACTCTTTGTGAGGTGCCCGGCCCGATTGGGCGGGTCTAGTTGCTAGTTGCTGGTTGCTGGTTGCTAGTGGCTCGTTGCATTCCTCCATGTATCCCACATTCCTGGCCACTGATTACTGACCACTGACCATTGACTACTATCAGCGTCGTTATTCGATCATCTGGCGATAGACGACGGCCGGTTGGAAGTTGCCGGGGGACGTATCGTCGAAGCCGGTGAGCTTGGTCCGGTCGACCAGGAAGAAGCCCCGGTACCGCGTGGTCTGGCCGGTCGCCGCGCCGACCTCGGGACCGAGGATGTCGAATGCCAGGATCGGGCTTCCCGCCTGGATGTTCAGCAGGTCGCCCTCCCGCTTGACCTCGAAAAACCCGATCGTGATCCAGACCGCGTACTGATGGGTCCGCACGGTGGTCAAGTTCATCACACGCTGCATTATTTCCGAACGCCAGTACGGATGCTGGCTGTAATCGGCGCCGGAGGTGTTGCCGCCCAGGTAGACGCCCGGGATAGGCACGTTCTTGGTGTTGCCCGACCAGACCAGGTTCGGATAGCCGTTGTTCACGTACGGATTGGTGGTCGAGAGCGCTTGCAGTGCTCCGGTGGTCTGGGTGACGTTGATGAACGGGTCACCCGAGTCGCTGGCGTTGCTGACCGTCGAGGTAGAGGTCGGCGGGGTTGGCGGGTAGGTCACCGCGACGTTGTTGGTGTACACATCTGGCTTCTGGAACAGCCGCCGCGCCGGGATCGGCGGGGGCATGGCCACGTTGGCGGTGGCTCCGCCGCTGACGCTGAACAAGATTCCACCGGCAAACGTGGTGTTTGCGGCGCCGGTAGCGAGCATGCTTGCTGGCCCCCACGGATAGATGTAGGGGTTGCGCACGCCGGGATCGCCGGTATAGGTAGCGCTCGCGTAGCCCCCTGTTCCGGTGTAGGTCGGTGAGGCTGGCGGAAGAGTGGCCGGCCGCATGACCGTGTAGTTGATGTCCGGGTAGCTGAGCGAGTGGAACGGCCGCTCCGGGTTTGCGCTGTAGAGCAGCCAGTAGCCGGCGGCATTCTGGTTCGCCCCGTGGCGGAGGATCAGGAACTGGGCGAACGCGGCCTTCAGTCCGTTGAATGCCCCGCCAGCGTTATTCACCAGGTCGTTGGTCACCACACCGGGCTGAATGGGAAGCGACGGGTCCCAGAGCGGGTAGTACGTCTGCGCGGCTCCCGTCGAGGTCGACTGGGTGACGATCTGGGGAATGAGAGTGCTGCCAGGCGCAGGCGGAAGTTGCGCGAAGTCGAGGAGCAGTTGGCTGAACGAGTCGGTGTTCGTGCCGGCGGTGCCGTTGGAAAGCGTGGCGGACTGAGAGCCCAGGAGACTGAAGAAAACTTCCTCATCGATGATCAGATTCAGGTTTAGCAGTCCGGGCTTGGTATCCTGCCTGGCCCAGTCAAAGTCGCTCCCGGACGCCACCGAGCCGATGGCACCCAGCGCCTGGCTGGGCACCTCGAAGAACTCGAACATCTTGAACCAGCCGTCAGCCGCGTTGCCGCCGACAACGGTGCCGGGGTCCGGTAACGGAGCCGCCGTACCGCCGTAGCCCGAATAGAAGAACTTGTCCACCAGATACGGATAAGTGTGCGGCTGCGCGGCTGTTCCGGCCACTGCCGCCGGGAACTGGATCGCGGCGCTGGGCGAGGCGAACGGCGGCGCGGTGGTCAACCCGGCGATCGGGGTCGGCGGGCTTGCCGTCGGGTTGGGCGGCATCTGAGCGGGAACGGGGAAATTCGTCGGCGTGCTAGAAATCGCCGACGTCGTTGGCGGCATCGGCGCCAGTTCGACGAACTGCTTGGTGAACAGGCCCGGTGGGCAGCCGGGAACCAGCATCAGCTCGGCGACGCTGGTGAAGTCGCGGTCGTTGAAGGCGAAATAGTCCCACGGTTCCGGCTGATCGTTGATCAGGCCAATGGTGTTATAGTATGTTTTCGTGACCTGAGTTGTCCCGTTTTGCCCGTATCCGCCGGGCTGCGTCACGGGCTGTGCCATCTGCTCGCTGTAGCCATAGGGGGTGTAGAGAGCAGCCGCAGCCGACGTGGCGTCGTTGGGCAGCCGAACGGCATGTCCGCCCCGGAAAGGCTGACAGCGTTGGCTTGAAAAGATCTGGTTCGTACCCGGCGCCGGCCCCGCCTCAATATAGGGGAACCGCATCGTGTCGACCACGATCATCGGGTTGTAGGTGGACAGCTTGGTGACCGGGTCAACCTGGGTGGGGTCGGGCTGGGGCGGTGCGAACACGTTCGCCGGCCGCCGCAGGCAGACCCAGTAATACTGCATGCTGCCCGAGCCCCCTACAAGTGGCGTGATGTTGGGGGGCATAGTATTCGGCTGGCCGGTAACCTGGGCCGGCGCCACCGCGATAGACTGCAAGTTAGGGCAGTAGCCGGGCGGAACGACGCCAGTCGGCACCGTCGTTGACCCCCCCATGGTCCCGGTGAACGGGTCGTAGGCCGTTGAGAGGTACGCGGTCGCCGTCGGGTAGGGAGTCGCCTCGCTCTTCGGATCGGCGTTGCCGATCACGTAGAAGTAGTTGGCCGGTCCGGGCGGCGTGGCTGGGTTTGGGGCAAAGTCGGTCGTCGCGAACGGGCTGGCGGGCGCACCGACCGAGTAAAGGGGCGTGAGCTGCACGTCGCCGGCCACCGGCGGGTTCGTCAGCGACGGGCTGAACATCGGAGTCGCGGTCGAGTTGGCCTGATTGAATGGAAGCTGGGCGTAGTAATTGGCCGTCGAGATCGGCAGGAGCTGGCCGGTGAACGGGTCGGGCCGGCTGACAGGGTCGTCGGCCGTCATCACCAGGTCGTAGTTGGACAGCGACATGTCGAGGGTCGAGACATCCGGTGGATTCGTGACGCCGCCGAAGGCGCCAGCCGGCAGCACCCCCAGCGCTGACCGGGACAGCGTGTTCACCAGCTCGACGAAGAATCGGTTGACAGAACCTGAAGTGCCCTGGAAGGAATAGGCCATCGCCTCGTTGATGGCTACCGGGTTGTACTCCATGCCGTACTGGTCCAGCGGAATCGCCGTGTTCCCGGTCGGGATTGCCTGCCCGATCGGGGCCAGGTAGGTGCAGGTCGGGCTGGCGGGCGTGCTGGGGTTGCTCCCGAGCACAACTTCAACGTCCGGGTTGCGGAAGTGGGTCATCGTGCAGTCAGGATCGCGGAAGTCGATCACGTTGGTCAGGAACTGGCTGAGCTGGGCGAGCTCTTCGGGCGTATCGACCGCCTTGGGCGGGAGCACTCGCTTGAGAAGCTGGTAGGCGTCGCTGATCCATTTCTGACGAACCGGTTCTTCCGGGCTGTTGGAAACCGGGAGCGGGTAATTGAGGTTGATTTTCTTGTCCCGATGAGCCAGCGATGGGGTGGGAACGGTCAAGCCGAGGTTTGTGCTCAACTGCGTGAAGCTCGCGTTCTGTGGAGTCGCTCCCCAGACGAACTGACTGTTGGTTGAGAAGTTGCCTCCCGGGTTGTCGTTGGTCCATGCAAAGTTGTTCATCTCCCAGCAATCGAGGGCGAAGAGACGGCGCCGGCGCTGGCCGTCGTACGGGTTGGTGAAGCTCACCGGGGCGAGGCTGGCCAGGCGGCTGGTGAGCGAGGTGCCGTCCACGTCCTGCTGGCGATACAGCCACTCCAGGTCGCTGGGACCAAACGGCGAGTCGGCCCGGGGGTTGGGCATATACAGATTCATCTCGTCGGCGTCGTTGAGGCCGCCGGTGTGCTTCATTGCGTTGACCTGGTAGTCGTAGGTGGGGAACTGGATGGGGAACAGGTAACCCACCGAGTCAAGCGTCTGGTCCAGCGGCAAGCCAGCGTTTGTCTGGAACTGGAAGGTGAAGTTGGGCGCGGTTCCTCCCGTGATCTGGTGCGAGGCGTTGATCGTCGCACCCGATCCCAGGCTGACGACCGGCGGCAGCCGGAAGAACTCGAACGCGTGCAGCGGGTTGTTGGTCACGTCGGGCAGGAAGGTCGCGTAACCCAGGGCCGGTGTGTTGGGGTTGTTGTTCGGGCCGTTGCTGTAGAAGAAGTTGTTGCCCGTGGCATTGGACGGGTAGTAGATGACGCCAGGGGTCGGAGCGGGGGTTGCCGTGGTCGGCAGCGATGAGGCGATCGACCCCGGCGAGCCGGGGGGGCGATAATAGCTGCTGAAATTGACCCGCCCCAGCGTATCGGCGCCTGCGATCGCGCCGTTGGTCCACGGTGTCACCGACCCGGTCCCATTGATGTCCGCCGGGGTCACGTAGCGGCGCATCCTGTCGACAGGCAGCATCAGGGCCCCCGCCGCGTCGTACATGTCCGAGTCGTTGGCCTCGCCCATGTGCCCCGTGGGATAGGGGTCGAAGGCGTTGTAGTTGTCGTCGGCGGCGTCGCGAGCAACACCCTGAAGCACGTCGGTGATGTCGTACGAATAGCCCGCGCGGATGGGGTTGCTGAAGCTATCTGTCACCAGGTTCACGTAGCCGTTGATCGGGTTCACCGCGGTGGGTGGTGCGGTGATCCCGCCGATGATCGAGTCGGGCTCTCCCCAGCGGCCTGCCACGGGCGGGTTCTGCCGCAGGACGTAAATTCTGTTGTTGTTGGTGTCCGTGTAGGAGGGCGGGTCCTGCGGGTCGGCCACGCTGTTGGGCATATAGTAGGGTATGTTGTTGATCAGGACGAAGTTGTTGTCGCCGTTGACCGGGCTCAGCACCCCAGGCTGGAGGCCGGGCACCCCCGGCGTGGGCTGCGGCCGCGTGCCGGTCAGCAAGTTGCGAAGCTGGGTCAGGCGCACGTCGATGCCGGCATTGTCCACCTGGGTGTCGAGGGCCGTGTTGCCCGCGACGGACGGCCGATTGAACGCCCCGTTCGCACTCCCCGCGGTGCCGATGTCGTTCCCAAGCGTGGCCCGAAAGCAATTCTGAAGCGCGTACGTGGGGTCGATCTCGCTCGTCGAGTTGCCCAGGTGGGCGGCGTGGGCCGATCCGCCGCCGTAAGTTTGCGTTGAGGGCGTTGTGACGTACTGGATCCCATTTACCCGGCCGGCCAGGTTGCCCGCGGTGTTCAGCGGGATCCGGCCGTTCAAGCCGATGACCATGAACGCGAAGAGGGGCTTGAAAAGCTGGCCCTGCGCATTGCGCCGGGCGGGATAGCCGAGATCGAGCCAGACCGAGTCGGTCTGGCCGTCGCCGTCGTTGTCCACGTCGTAGGTGATCCGGCCGTTGGGGCCAGGGACCAAGTCAGGGAACGTCGCCGCGTCGTGGCCGTCGGCCTGGCGAGGGCGGAGGATGCGGGAGGCCGAGTTGGCCCAGTTAGTGGGAGCCGCGCCCTCGTACGCGGCATTCGCGAGCCCGCCCCAGTCGTAGATTGTCGAATCGTTCCGGATTGCCGCGGGGCGGTGGAACGACGGGATGATCACGGACCCGTCAGCGCTCTGCATGGCCAGGAACCAGTTCTCCAGGTCAACCGCGTCGTAGTCTTCGTCCATGCCAACGACATTGGGACCAGCTCCCACGAGAGGGCCGTTGTACCGGAAGTTGCCGTAGACCGCGTTGCCCGTCATTCCCGGACCGTTGAAGGCATGCAGCCAGCGGCCATCGAGGGTGAACGGGACCGTGGTGCCCAGGTTCGTGGCGTTGGTCGCGGCCTGGATGAGGTAGTAGCCGGGCAACTGCGTGTTCGTGCCCGCCGTGAGGTTGATCAGCAAGGGGTTCTGGTCGGTCGCGGCGATATTGACCCGAAAAACCAGGTTGCTGGTTGATGACGCCTGATACCCGTTGACCCGGCCGCTGACCGGCAGGACCTCGAGCGTCTGGGTGATCGTGCCGGAGGGGGTGGGTGGGCCAGCCGAGTAGGTCCCGAAGTACGACACGCGGAGGATCCAGTTGGTGAAGTCGTAGCCGTAGATGGCCGAGTCGTTCTGCACGATGTTGGTTGTTAGATCGTAGAGCGTGCCGCTGACGGCCGTCACGCCCGTGATGTAGAAGGTGCTGTAGTTGTAGGGAGACACCGCCCCTGCTCCACCGGGACGAGCCGTCAAGTAGCCGTTGGAAGCGGCGTCGTTGCCGAACATGTCGCGGGATAAGCTGTGGCCGCGGATGGACGAGCGGATGTCGGGCGTGTCGCTGATCAGTTGCGACAGGGCGTAGTCCATGAGCTCGTCACGCTGGGGCTGGTTGACCGACTGGGCGAAGTTGCGGGCGCTGACCCGCGACTGGCCCGAGAAGGTCGCGAACGTGACCCCGATCACCGCCATCAAGGCCAGCACGCCGAGGATCAGGACCAGGACGATCCCCCGTCGCTCGCGCTGGTTCTCTCGTGTTCTGGCCAGCATGGTCAACTCTCCCCCGTAAATACTGCACCGCAGAAGGTAGGTTTACCCCGCCGTGTTGTTCTCAGCCCCGTCGATCGTCCCTTCTGCTGCCTTCGTCCCTGGCAACTGACAATTCGTAACTACTCCTCACAACTTATCAGTGAAATCCTGCCTGATTGTCAATACTTTGATGCGCTGGTTGGTCGGATCCGTGACCCGGATCTGAATCTGGATGCCCCGTAGCGGCGCCGGGTAGGGCGGCGGATACGACGGGTAAACCGGCGGTGTGAACGGCGGGCCGGCGGGAAAACCGTTCGCGAGTACGCCTGTTCCCGGGGCCCGGGAGTAGTCGGTGGACCACGAGTCCCAGACCCGCCGCAGCCGGGTCACGGTCGTGTTGTCGTCGCCCACGTTGCCGTCGTACTTCGGATACGTCGTCCCGTAGTACCCCATGAGCACCTGGCCGAACTGGGCGTCGTAGCGGAAGTCGACTGTCAGCGGCGGCATACGACCTTCATGCGCAAAGGTCTGGCCCAGAGTGTCATAGAGCAGCCCGCCGGCCGTGGGATTCACAGTGGGGTCGATGGGCGGCCACAGGGTTGAGGATGGCGTACTCGCTAGCCCAGGAGGAGTGCTCTTGGGCCAGGAGGCACTCAGCGTAAAGCCGCTCATTGCCGAATAGGGCTGGTAAAGCCGCAGGTCGTCTCCCCAGCCCAGATCGACATAGGAAGCCAGGCTGTTATCGTAAGCCTTGATGTCGAAGCTCCGCACTCCCGTCATGATCAGGTCGTCTTCCCAGCTATTGGCGCTCCAGAGCGACCCCGCGGCCGAGAAGAAGCCGGTGTTGCCCCCGGAACCGTCATTAAACAGTTGCGGAGTTGACCTCCAGGTCCCCGTCATCGCCGGGAGCAACTGGTCGCCGCTCGGCGGCATGAGCGGTATGGGAGCGGCGGGAACGCTGTTAGTCACAGGAATCATTGTAGGATCACGCGGGTTCAGGCCGAACGGCTGAGCCTGGGCGACGTTCACCTGAGTCGTCGGGTCTGTCCAGGCGGATGAAAGCGTCTCGCGCCAGGTCGGGAAGCACCACCACGTCTGCTCGTAGCCGGCGGCGGACGCGGGGAGAGCCAGGTTGTCCCCCGTGTCCAGCGGGTTATGGTTGAGGTTCTTCAGGTAATCGAGCGACGTCCCGTTGGCATTGCCCTCGACGGTAACTCCCACTGCGGCCGAGGGCCCCCCAACGTTGACCTGGGGGTCGGGGGAATGAATCCAGCCGTAAGGTGCAGAAATGGGCGTCGTTGTCAAATACTGGGGGTATGAGTAGGCCCCGGGAAACACGTAGGGGAACGCCGTGAGACCTCGAAAGGCGGGTAGGACCGGGGGCATACCGGGAAACGGAACTTCGAAGACGAGTTGGTTTCCGCCGTTTGACGAGGCTGGGCCGGTGCCTCCGATTGCCGAAGCCGGTCCGAAGATGCCCGGGTAAAGCGTCGGGTAATAGTCGGGAACATTGTCCTGGTTGAAGTCGTCGACCAGACCGTCGGGATTGTGGTTGCGCTGCAGGTCTTCGAAGTCGTTTCCAAACCGCTGGTAGAACGCCCGGTTCTCGCGGTTGGTGAGATTTGCCAGGGTGTTGAGGACGACCGAGTTATTGTTGTTCTGGGCGACAGTCCCCTGCGGGGCAGGGTGAGCCGACAGGTCGTTGACGCCCTGCCAGCTCACCGCGTTGGTTCCCAACGCAAGTGGAGAAAACGCTGTGGTGCCGCCGGCCAGGTTGTCGATGGTCCCGACGATTGTCGACTGCCGCTCCGGCGCCACCAGCAAGACGCGGCGATACAGGTTGCCGTTGCGCAAGAAGTAGATGACCTCGGCATACTCGCTGTTGATCGTGATCGGCTGGGGAAGCTGGTTGCCCACGCCGATCCACGTCCGACCGGTGAACGGGCGGCCGGCGGGGGCCTTAGCGGTGAAACGGATGTAGTCGTCGGAATCTTCGCCCTGGACGTCGGCGAACTCGTTCTCGCCGTACTCGAGGTAGCCTTGATTATTCTTGGGGTCGTTGGGCGGGGTCAGCTTGCAGGTGACTCCATTCAGGTCGGAGCGGAGCGTGGAATCGAGCAGGCGAAGCTGGTTGTCGAGCTCCTGGTAAACCTGGGCCGCGTTGAGCGCGCCGGTGGCCGCCTGGAAGATCTGCACGATGACCGTCATCATGAGCAGCAGCACGGCCAGCGTGACCAGCATCTCAACCAGGGTCACGCCGCGCCGGCGGCTGGTGACCGGGTCATGGTCCCGGAGCGATCGTTTCACGACAGGGCCTCTCACGTTTCACCCCTGGCGGGCGGCGCCCACCGTGCAAACCTGCAAGCCTACGAGTTTGATGGGCGGTGCCCATCCTACAAAACTGCCCACTACCCACTAACCACTACCTCACGAAAAACGTCTGCGGAATCACGTTGACCACGTACGGGCTGATCAGAGCGGCGTTCAGGACAGCAGGGCTGCCGTTGCTCACATTCAGAAGCGTTTTCGCCTCCAGTGGACGGTTCACGTAGACGGTCCTGGACCGGTAGCCCTGGGCGCCCAGTTGCGGGTCGAGCTGCGCCGGCGTGACCTTCTGCACCTGGTACCAGAAACAGCGCTGGGCTGGCAGGTTGTCCCACTCGCCCTTGTTCAGCGGATTGTCATAGCCCACCAGAGGCGAGGTGCTGGAGTAGAATCGGCTCAAGACCAGTAACTGACTGCGCTCGTAGGTGACGTCGGCGATCCAGTCGCCGACCTTGACCACAGGGTCCGGCTGGGGCGAGGCGGTGATTCCCGCGATCTGGACACCGGGCCAGCGCAACAGCACTGTCCGGTCGGCGCCAACGCCGTAGCCGTAGGAGGCGCTCGCCGTGGAGGCAACCACGTTGTTGCTTGGCCCGTATACGGCCTCGACCACGGTCTCGCCCGCCACTGCGCCGGTACTTGAGTCAAATGCAAACGGCCGGTTCTCGAAGATGACAATGTTCCCCTCGAACGAAGCGCCGTTGGACCCGTTGGTCTGCTGAGCGGTGACCATCCACGAGAACCGCCAGTCATTGGTAGGAACATTCGCGCTGATGGCAAGGTCGGGGACCACCGGGCTGGGCGTGCCCACGGGGCCACCCACAAACGCCACGAGGTAATTCTGATTGGTAGGGTCCTGCCAGACCACGTCCTCGGGGGATACGAACGTAGAGTTCACGATCGCCGCGACAGCGTTGGCCGACGACATCAGCGGGTTGAAGTTGGTCAGCCGTTGCAGGCCGTCCGCGCTGGCTTGTTTACTGTCGGAGGGATCCGCACGAAGAAACGAAGTGGTCGACGTGGGATTGCCCGAGGCGAACCGAAACTCGGGCACGGACAGTTTCAGTGGGTCAAGATACACACCATTCTGAAGGGTTACCGGGTTGTATGTCTGAGACCGCCAGAGCGGGTCGTAGGCAAATGGCAAGCCATAGCCGCCAGAGGTGGGAACGCTCGCGCCGGGATTGGCGGGGTCGTACGGGTCGTCGCCGTAATAGGCCGTGTCCTGGGTAAGCGGGTTGTACCGACCGCTGCCATTAGGGTTCAGCGGCGACGGGTACCACATGGTATTCGCGGGGTTGAACAGGTCAGCATAAGTAAACGAATTCGCATTGAGCAGCGCCCGGGCCGCGACGTCGGCGGTGGCTGACTCGAACAGGTAAGCCGAACGCGTCTGCCGCTGGGCCTCGCGGAGCCGCAACAGGCCAATCGGAAAGAGCGTGGCCAGCGAGACCAGGCCAATGCCCAGGATCATGATGCCGATCAGGATCTCGGTGAGCGTGATGCCCGCCCTGCGATTCGGATCGGCCGCGGTTCGGAATCTCATCGCGTGTCCCCCCTGACCCCTTGCTGGGGATACAGGAATGGCAAGCTCGGATTGTTCCCGTTGAAGTTCGTATCCTCGAGCTGGTTGGTGATGATCTGCCCGGTGCGGGTGTAGAGCGTGACCAGCCGGCGCTCGCCCGAGAGCGCCCGGGTCCTCAGGGCGTCGGAAGTGCTTGGGTAATTCGCCGCGCCGGCCACCATTGGAAGCAGATACCGCACGCCCGTCTGGGCATGGGGATCAAATAGATCGCCCCGCTCGGACAGCCAGAAATGGTAGAACGAGGAGGCCATCCCGAACGACGACGGACTTGAGTAGACGGTCGTCGGCACCACCGTGCCGTTGGGATTGATCAGGATGTCCACGTTCCCTGTCGTCGGATCCACCGGCAGCCGCGAGCGCTCCGCGACCCAGGTGATGCTGTAAGTGTTGAACGGCGCGTTGTTGTTGTAGAATCCCGGGTTCCAGGTCGTCAGGTCGACCACGACATTCGATGGCAAGAGCGTCTCACGGGCGCCCGGTGCCACCACTGGCCTGCGGGTGATCGTGTAGGGTACGTTTGACGGGGGAGCCGCGGTAAATGAAGCGGGCCAGCTCTCCGACTCGACCCACTCACCGGTGGGTAGTGTGGTAAGCGGGCTGACGATGTTGTCGATGTAGCCATCGTTGTCGTTGTCGACCCCGTCCCATCCGTTGTCAACATACCCGTCGCCGTTGTCGTCAACGCCGTTCACAACCAGCAGGAATTCGATCGGCTGGCCGCTAGCGAGGGTGAGGGGGGGGGCGAGCGTCGGGTCGAGATTTATGAACAGCTCCGGATTGGGGACGTCCATCGGCCCGACGATCGTGAAGTACGGCCCCGTGTTGTTGATCTGGATCTTGTCGCCGACGCGGATGTTCCAGTACCACGACGTCGGGGGGTTGAGAAGACCACTGCTGCCGAAGTAGGATTGGGCGATCACATGAACGCCTGTTCCCACGGGGTAAAGGCCACCGTTGGGGGGGGTCCCGAGGTTGTAGCTTAAGTTTCTTGCGAGCGCCGGCGTCACCGTCAAAACGTTAACGAAGCCCTCCGTATAGTCCGGCGCGAGCTGAATCGGCACGAACCGGTTGGAGGCCAGGATGAAGGTGGGGTCGAGCTGGTTGGCGAGGGTCGTCGCAGGGGGGTTAGCGGAAGGGTTTATGCCGTTGAACACCGGGTCGGGCAGCAGGCGGATGCCGGCTGGGGCGTTGTTGTTTAGGGCCGAGTCCCGGGCGCCGGCGAGGGCGGCCTGGAGAATCCGCGCCGCCTCGCTGACCTGGCGATGGCTGATCGCCGGGATCACCGTCGGCAGCACCACCGCGCTCACCAGCAGAATGATGAACATCACGACCAGCAGCTCGATCAGCGTGAACCCGCGCCGCCCGGCCATCCGCCGCCCTGGCTTACTGATTCGCTCTTGCCTGTCCATCGATCACGACCCTCCGGGGCCGCCGATTGCCTGGCGGTTCTGGTTGCTGATGTCGTCACGGCCGTTGTCGCGGAGCTGGTAGGTCGTCGAACCCACCGGAACGACTGTCCCGGCGGGGACGGTCTCGCCGCTGCCGAACAGGGTCGGATCAAACGGTATGGCGTTGTTCTCGTAAAAGATCAAGTTCGCCGCATTCAGCGGGGGCGGGGTCGGGAACACCAAGCTCGGGTAGAGCTGGAAGAGTCCCAGTTGCTGGTCGGGCCCCGCAGAGATGATCAGCGGTTTGGAAAGGAACGCCCTGCGGTATCCGAGGCCGAGAGAGTTTTGCGGAAAGACCGGGCTTGCCCGGTCCCATTGGAACCCCGAGTTCCCGGTATTCTGGAAAGGCTCGGTGAGCCGGTGGAAAAAGTACTCGAAGGCCACCACCCCGCCGCTGCCGCCGACTAATCCCGCCGTCCCGGGCAGTGCGGTGGCTGGTGGGCCAGTTGTTGCGAACGGGGAGCTCGGGTTCGCGGCCGTCGTCCACCAGGCCGGCGCCATGAGCTGCTGGTTGGGGTCCAGCGGGTCCTGCTCGCGGGCCTCGAAGACCGAACGATACGGCGGATTGAACCACTCGACCGGCTCGGATTGGGGAGGCGTCTGCGTGAAGTCCCAGAAGTCGATCACCTGCCCCTTCTGGGTCTCGCTATGGTACAGGAGCGGCCAGCGGAAGAACTGAAGCGGCTGGCCCCAGGCGTCCACGAACTCGGGCAGCCCATCGTGGTCGGTGTCTTGCACCTCGCGGTCGCTGAAGTCGTCGGGGCTGAAGACCGAGCCCAGGGGCCCCACGCCCTCGACCAGGATGGCATAGAGCGTCTCTGAGCGTGCGGTGTTGTGCGTGTGGGCGTGAAGGTTGGCGATGACCTGGCTCGAGTTCCCCGCGCCCACCCCTTCAGCCCACTCGTCAACCAGCCCGTTCCCATCATTGTCGATGCCGTCGTATCCGGTCGGCAGGTAGCCCAGGTTCTTGTAAAGCCCCGCGGCCGCGAAGTACGACGCTCCGAAGATGCCCGTGCCCACCGTGTTCGAAAAGTTGCCGGCACCGTAGCCAGGAATGATCGCCGGAGGAGGCGGAGGAGGAATGAGTGGTCCCGTGACCGAGTTGCCGATCGGCAACATGAAGTTGCCCAGGCCCTGCTGGTCGATCGTGGGGCCGGGGTAACCCTTGAGGGGAAAGGCAAAATTCAGTGGATAGGGGCCGGCAAAGTTCTGAACGAAGAACACGTCGGGCAGCTCGCTCTTGATGTAGTCGTACCAGGCGAAGACCTGGGCTCGCGTCGCGGCTCCACCGAACGCCGACTGCTTCCAGCCGACCGGTTCTAGATTCCCGTTTATATCTGTGTCGCCGGTGTAGATCCCGGCCATGTAAAAATGCGCCGCGTTGGGGTCGGGCCGGGTCTGCAAGAGCGCGTCGAGCCGGTCGTTGATTCCCCCCTCCAGCTTGGTGATGAGCGCCAGGGTCGCATCCTCCTCGGCGCGGCGGCGGGCGTCGTTGGCCGCGACGAGCAGGAACGCGAGGATGATGCCGATGATCGTGATCACCACCGTCAGCTCGACCAGGGTGAACCCCAGGCGCAGGCCCGAACGCTCCGCACCGAGCTCGAACCGCGTCCTCATCGTTCCTGTTCGCTCTTGACCCATGACCTGCAATCCCGCTTACGTGTTCGGTTCCGTTGCTTGCGGGGTGGGTGCAACCCACCATCCGTCGAGGCCCGCCTGTGGTGGGTTGCACCCACCCTACAGGAATGCAGAAATCATCATTCCAGCTTGCCGTTATGGAAATTGGTGATGTTGTCGCGCTCCCGGACCCGCACCGAAGTATCCGCCGTGTTCAGGTTGGTCGCATCGAGAGGGAGGGATTCCCCGGTATTGTCGGGCGAATACTGTCCGCCGGGACCGTAGAGACCATCGATACCCGAAGAGATGATCTGGAAGGACTGGCCGTTCAGAAACCTGGCGAGACCGGTAGAGGGTACCGTGGTCGTGCTGGTGTAAGGGTTCGGCGCGGGCGAGACGCAGCCGCCGGTCACCGGGAAGTTCACCAGGAACCCAAGCTCGATGCCAAGGGGGGTCGGTCCCGTGCCCGAAGCATCGTACTCCACGAAGTTCGCGTCGTTGGGGTCATAGCCGCCGTTGCCGTAGGCACTGAAATAAACGTAAAAATTGTTCTGGGCGGGGACCTGGGGTGTCAGCTGGCCGGGTCCCAGGTATATGGGCTGGGGCGGAGCGGGATTTCCCAAGGAGTCAACGTACCCGGGGATCCCCGAAAGTCCGTTAGGGTCCAGGGCGAGGCGATTGTTCGCGAACTCGAACAGGGGCGCCTGCCGGTTCCCACTGTACATGGGGTTGGGCGGGTACTGCCCGTTGACCAAGGGGAGTCTCGGATCACTGACAATGGTATTGCTGAAGGGATTGGTGGGGTCCTTGCCGAACCCGGACATGGAAAATGAAATGGATAATGGACTGGGAACGGGCGGAATGAAGGGGGCTACGTTCGGTACTTGCAGAGATACCGGCGGATTTGGAGTTGGGATGCCCCCCAGGAAGAAGGCCAGACACTCATGGCCCTGCAGTATGTAGTGGCCGTCCATAAGACCGTTCCCATTGAAGTCATACCACCGGGGGGAACCCGGTAGAAACACAGCCCCGCCCGAGGTGTTCAGCATGACCCTGGGGAAAAACTTGCGGAGTGCCGCGACGGATCGCTGAGCTAGCTGGGCGTAGGTGATATCGCCGGGTGCAATTGCTGTCAGGGCCGCACTCCCAAAATCGCCGTTCTCGGCCAGATAAATCCGGCTCGGCGGGTAATCGCCGTACTTGGCCTTGAACGACGCCAGGGCTTGAGCGAGCTGGTTGATCTCGCCACCGACCGCGGCGTTCTTGGCCGTCCGCAGGGCGCCGTTGATCGCCGGCAAGAGCAACGCGATCAGGAACGCCAGGATCAGCATCACGGCCAGCAGCTCCACCAGCGTGAAACCGCGTGGTCCGCGGCCCTCGCCAGGCCGGCGGCGGATGGGCGGGCTTGAGCTCGAGCAGATCATCTCCAGGTCTCCTATAATAGTGGCGAGTGGCGAGTGAATGGTGGTCAGTAGTCAGTCAAGCAATGGCAGATGGCAGATGGCAGATGGCAGACGGCAGATGACAGACGGCTCTCCGGTCTTCGCTGGCCACTGGCCACTCCTTCCCGTCTTCACTCGCCACTCGCCACTCGCCGCTCCATCATCCCGACAGCTTGGTGATCAGGGTGATCAGCGGCAGGAAGAGGGCGATGACGATGAAGCCGACGATGCCGCCGAGGACGACGATCATCATCGGCTCGAGGAGGCTGACCAG
>Ga0310039_10001478_pt1 | contig 16594 bp, 21 predicted proteins | sample Sb_taG_4_FD_200460 | JGI IMG/M metagenome (GOLD analysis project Ga0310039, IMG submission 200460) | Peat soil microbial communities from Weissenstadt, Germany - Sb_50d_6_BS metaG (v2) (version 2) | ecosystem: Environmental > Terrestrial > Soil > Wetlands > Peat | place: Germany: Weissenstadt...
ATCGAGGGTTGTCTTTGCGGCTGATCGTTGGGAATGGCGGCAACGAGCTTAGCAATCCACGTTTTCGAGCCTCGTTGAGCACTTTGCGAATCACGACAACGTGCTTGGACACGGTCGAGGGTGAAAGGCGGCGGCTCGAGCTGAGCTGATCGATGTAGTCCTGAATGTCGGCAGCTGTGATCGATGCCACCCCTTTCGTCGCGAAGAACGGCAGGATGTCCTTATTCAGCTTCTTATCGTCCTCCTTCGTTATGCGCTCATCGCGTTCGCCTCGCGCAACCAACGCGTTCTGGCGCGCGGCCAGATGCTTAGCGCACGCATGAAACGTTTCGGGGTGCGCGGTGCCATCAAGGCGTTGAGCAAGACGAACCGAATCATAAAAATTCTTTGCGAAGGCGATGGCATCGCGACGATCGTCGCACCCAGTGGTCTTACGCTTTAGGCGTCCATCCACGAACAGACGCACTTGCCAAAATGGAGACGCCTGAATCCGATAGATCCTGAGAGCGTTGGGCATCCCGGGGACGCCCTGCAAATCAAAGGGATTCGTGAGGCTGCGCTTAGCTCGAGGCATGGCCTATTATATGTAAGCGCATTGCTACATACAACTGAAGGATTGTTATTAATCTAACTCATTGAGATAACAGGTATTTTGGTAGCGGAGGAGGGACTCGAACCCCCGACACGCGGATTATGATTCCGCTGCTCTAACCAGCTGAGCTACTCCGCCATTTGGCTGGAAAGTCGCCGATATAAGGAGCGCCAATAACGGGTGTCAAGCAAGCGCCGGCCCAGCACGAGCGCCCGCCCTACCGACCATTTGATCCTGACCCTTATCGGTTGCGGCAGGCGTGGCCGCACAGGCATGCGTGCCCTTGCCCTCGATACGAGCGCTGCCTCTGCCTTGCGTTCGCACAGGAGGCCGAAGCCCGGCTGCTTGACGAAGCGGAGCATGGTGAAGAGGCCGAAGGGCCACAGCGCTCTCCGCTCGGCGAGGCGCAGATCCTCGCACACCAGCACCCGGTCGACCATGAACACGGACCGCCAGCCGATGAAACCGGCAATGGGCGCGATCTTCCGCTCGAAGAAGCCCCGGATGCCTTGTTCCTGGCTGAAATGGTTGACGAGGATCACCTCACCGCCGGTCGCGCAGACGCGCTCGAGCTCCCACATCACTCTTTCCGCGTCAGGGACCACCGTGATCACATACATGGCGACCACCGTGTCGAAGCTTTCGTCGGGAAAGGCGAGCGCGCCGGCGTCCATCTCATACAGGCCCGCGACGTTGGCGAGCTTGAACCGCTCCGCCCGCGCTCGCGCCTTAATCAGCATATCCGGCGAGAGATCGATGCCGGTGACGCTGAGATGGTCTCCATAGCAGGGCAGCGACAGCCCGGTGCCGACACCCACTTCGAGCACGCGGCCCTTGCGGCGGTTGATAACCCTGACAACATGCTTGCGGCTCGCTTCGGCGACACTGCCGAAGGTGAGGTCGTAGACCGGCGCCCAACGCCGATAGGCTTGGCGCACGGAAGCTGCGTCCATCAAGGCAGCCCGACTAGCACCCAACGCTACCTTCTCCCACCTACAAGCGCTGCTTGGGCGCCCCTTCTTCTACTTCTGCCCAATAGCCACCTAACCCAAGCGGTCTAACGCGATCCAACCACCAAGGGCTCGCGTCCTGCGCTCGCCGCCTTGGCGCGGAGTCCATCCTCGTCCACCGTCCTCGCTCCATCGGCAGATCTGATCCAGCCGCCGCCGAGAAGCCGCCCGCCTCGCCCATCCGCGGCGTAGAGCACGCAAGCCTGTCCGGGCGACACGCCATCCTCCCCCTCGGCAAGCTCGACCGTCACTTCTCCAGGCTCGACACGAAGCGTTGCCGGCTGCAGGGATCCGCTCGAACGGATCCTCACCAGCACATCCTTACCGCGCTCTGGCAAGTCCTCCAAGGGCTCTTCGCCGAGCCAGTTCATGTCGCGAAGGTGAATGTGGCGCTTGCGCAACCCTTCGCGCGGACCGACCACGACCTCGCGGCGCTGGGCATCGAGCCTCAGCACATAGAGGGGCTCGGCCGCCGGCACACTGATCCCTCGCCGCTGCCCGATGGTATAATTGATGATGCCCCCGTGGCGCCCGAGCACGCGGCCATCCACATGCACGATGTCGCCCTCCTCAACCGCGCCTGGGCGAAGCCGCTCGATGACTTGCGTATATCGCCCTGTGGGCACGAAGCAGATGTCCTGGCTGTCGGACTTCTCCGCGGTGGCAAGACCGAAGTCCCGCGCCAGCTTGCGCGTCGTCTCCTTGTCGAGGTCGCCAAGCGGAAAGCGCAGGAACTCGAGCTGATCGCGGGTGGTGGCGAACAGGAAATAGCTCTGGTCGCGCTCGGCGTCACGGGCCCGGTAGAGTTCGAAGCCCCCCTGCCCTGGTCTGCTCCTCACATAATGGCCCGTGGCAAGCACCGAGGCGCCGAGATCTCTTGCCGTGCGCAACAGGTCGCGGAACTTGATCTTCTGATTGCAGGAGACGCAAGGCACGGGCGTCTCGCCGCTGAGATAGCTGTCGGCGAACTCACCCATCACGGCTTCGGCAAAGCGATTCTCGTAGTCGAGGACGTAATGTGGAATCCGCAGGGCTTCCGCCACGCGGCGGGCATCCTGAATATCCTGGCCGGCGCAACAGGCGCCTTTGCGCGCCGTCGCCTCGCCATGATCGTAGAGCTGCAGGGTGATGCCGACCACGTCGTAGCCCTGGCTCTGCAACAGGGCCGCGACCACCGAGGAATCCACCCCTCCGGACATGGCGACGACCACGCGAGTGTCGGCGGGCCTCCCCGGCACATAAAGACTGTTGAGCCTGCTCGGCTTGGACGAGACCACGGGTCTTAAGCTCGGATTTCCAGCATGAGGAAGTATGCCAGCCCCGCAAGCATCGAAAAGCCCGGCTCGCGCCAGCCTCGGCTTGATGGCGCTTTTCTAGACGAAACATACGAAGCGCCCCCGACCGATGCAAGCTAAAGCGCGCCCGCCCGGCTTGGCCGGAGGGGCGCCGGGTCACCGAAACGGCCTCGAAAAGCGGCCATTTTGGGCGATTTCCTTGCCATTTTCTTTACCTCGGGGCTTAGGCAAATCTTAAACGCAGCTTGTTACGCTCCGCACCAAGTTCGCTCTACGAGTGTGCTTTTCCGGCTCACCGAGCATGTGGTGTTGTGAGTATCATGACTGATCATTACCGGCCCCGCGTCAGATATGTGATCGGCCCCGACGGCAGCCCCCTGACCGTCGCCGATCTGCCGCCCAGGGACACCAAGAGGTGGGTCATTCGCCGCAAGGCCGAGGTCGTCGCCGCGGTTCGTGGCGGCCTGATCAGCCTCGAGGAGGCCTGTGAGCGGTACACGCTCACGGTCGACGAGTTCCTGAGCTGGCAGCGGTCAATCGACAAGCACGGGCTGCCCGGCCTGCGCGCCACCCGCATCCAGGAATATCGCGGCTAATCCCGCTTCTCGCTTTCTTGACCGTGGCGCAATGGAAAGGTCGTGGTAAAGCCACGCCCCATGCGATCTGCACCATCGGCTATGAGGGCGCCACCATCGCCGCTTTCATCCGCACGCTGCGACAAGCGGGCGTCGAGCTCTTGCTCGACATCCGCGCCGCGCCCATCTCACGCAAAAAGGGCTTTTCGAAGCATCAGCTCGCGGCGCATCTGTCCGAAGCCGGCATCGCCTATCGCCATTTGCGCGGGCTCGGCACGGCGAAGCGCGGGCATGACGCGGCGCATGCAGGAGACCTCGCGAGTTTCGAGCGGATCTTCCTCACCCATATGCGCGAGCCGGAGGCCGTGCTCGATCTCGGCGAGGCGGTCGCGCTCGCGCAGGCGAATGCCGTATGCCTGCTGTGCTTGGACCGCGATCCGGCGCACTGCCATCGGCTGATCGTGGCCCACCGCATGGCCGAGCAAACCGGCCCGGACATGCATCATCTGTTCGTGGAGCCTGCCGCCGAGTGAACGCAAGCTTAAACCCCTCGCCCGCGCTCCATCCCTCCCTTGCGGAAGGACCGGCGCCTGGTTGGCTCAGACGCCTCCGAGAGCCGTGGCGGGGCTTTGCCGGGTCGCGAGCCAAGCTGGATAAAACGAACCAAGAACGCCTAGCGCGATTGCCAAGGCCGTCGCAGCGACAAGCGCTGGTGTCGGCCGCACGGCAACGAAACGGCCGATGGCCGGAATGGCGCTGAGCAGGCGAGATCCGGCGACGCCAATACCGACGCCGGCGGCGCTCCCGGCGGCGGAGAGGATGAATCCCTCGATCACGATTGCCCCCATGATCCGCATCGTCGACCAGCCGATCGCAGCGAGAATGCCGATCTCGCGCGTGCGCTCCAGCACCGCCATCAGCAGCGTGTTGAGGACCATGAGAACGCCCATCAAGAGCGCCACCCAGGCCATTGCCGTCGATACCGCGCGCAACAGACCGAGCATGCTGTCGTTGCGCAAGACGTTCTCGCTCTTCGACGCGGATAAATCCCCCGCGACCTCGATGGCCCTGGACACGCGCTCGACCTCGGCGGGGTCTTCGGGATGGGCAAGCTTGACGGACAAGAAGGTCACCGCGCCAGAGCGGAACGTCACCCCTTGCAGATCGGCGAGCGGGACGACAACCACGTTGCGATTGATGATTGAGTTAAAGCGCGTAATCCCTACGATCTGAAACTGCTCCCCCAAGAGGCCGATAGCGTCACCTGCGTGCTTCTGCAGGGCATGGGCGAGGTCGATGCCGATCAACGCGACCTTATGTTCGCCCTCATGTGGCAGTCGCCCCTCTTCGAGCGGAACATTCTGCCAGAAGAAGCTATCCTCCGCCCAACCGGCTGCAAGCACGTGCTCATCGCGGTCGGTTGCAACAAGCGAAATAAGTTCGCCGGAAACGGCGAGAACGCCGGGGATCTCGGCTATGCGCGGGGCAACGGATTCCGGGATTGTTCCGCCGAAAAGCTCGGCAGTCCCGCTGCGTCTGACCGTCAGATCGGCGCCGTGCTCCTCGATGCTCTGTTGCAAATTCTGGTACACGCTTCGCGACAAACCATAGAGCGTAATGAAGCTGCCAACGGCGAGGGCAACGCCAAGCGCTGTGAGCACGGATCGCGCCGGCCGACGCTTGAGATTGCGGAATGCGAGCTGGCTGTGATTCACCTTGCCGCCTCACTTGCCCGCATGGAGGAGCGCTCGAACACCTGGCCATCCTTGATTTGAATGCGCCGCGCGCAGCGATCGGCGTGACCGGCGTCGTGGGTCACGAGGACGAGCGTCACACCCCGCGCCTGATGCAAGTCGAAGAGGAGGTCCATGATCACGGCTCCGTTGACGCTGTCGAGGTTCCCGGTCGGTTCGTCGGCGAGGATCAAGGTTGGTTCGTTGACGATGCTACGCGCGATGGCGACGCGCTGGCGCTCGCCGCCGGAGAGCTCGTGGGGCAAGTGCCTTGAGCGCGCGGTTAGTCCTACGGCGTCGAGCGTGGCCTCAGAGCGGCGTTTGCGTTCCCGGCTTCGGATGCCGGTGCCGAAGGTCGCGATCTCGATATTCTCAATTGCGGACAAGGTCGGGAACAGGTTGAAGTCCTGAAACACAATGCCGATCTCGGAGCGGCGCATACTCGTCCATGCGCTGGACGTTGTGACCGGCTCGCCGTTCCATCGTATCAGTCCCGCCGAGGGGATCATGATCCCGCACATCAAGAGGATGAGCGTGGTCTTGCCGCTGCCGCTGGCTCCGACCAAGGCAACGGATTGGCCCTTCTCGATCACGAGGTTGACGTCGCGCAGGGCGATGATGCGCCCCTCGTCGAACTCGCGGCCGACATGCTCGAAGGCAACTAAGGGGTGCGGCGTCACTGCGGCTAGGATCCGCCGCCCGCGCGTCTGCGGACAAAGGCGATGACCGCGTCGATGTCGCCATGATTGGTTTCCAAGATCTCAGCGTATTCCTGGCGTTCGGCATGCAGCGCACTCCGGCCGTCGACCGACACATCGACGATGCGCCACGTCTGGCCAGCTGGTCGTAGCCTCCAGATCCATGTCTGCTCGGGACCACCCGGCACGATCAAGCGGCTCGCAGCGAGCCGGTCCCCGCCGGTCGGCGCCCTTGCGCCGACAAAGCTCATGGTCGCGCCTCGGTAAGCTGCCATGCGCCGAACATAGGCCGCGACAATTTCGTCCTCGAAGGCGGCTAAGAAGGCTCTGCGCTCCGCGCTCGTGGCCTTATTCCAAGTCGTGCCAAGCGCGTAGCCAGCCATTGCGGGCACGTCAAACGCCCAACCCAGCAGGCGGCGGCACTTTTGTGCGGCATTCGACCCGGAGGCTAAGAGTGCGGTCGAGGCATCATTCACCCGCTCGACGAAATCGCGAACCGAGTCCTCCTCTCGGGCCGTCGCCGGCGATACGTTCACGGCCGAGAGCAGACAGGCGATGACGAGCGCGCAGAGACCGTAGCCGCGAGGCGAAAGCCTCATCGCGTCGCGCGCAGTGGGGCCGCAAATTGCCAACGAAAATTTCTGCACCTGCCACCCTTACATCAGACCGTGCGCGAGCGCGCAAGTTCACCACACCGAACACTCTCAAACTCCCCTCCCTTCGCTACAGCGAACGCTTTGCTCCGATCAGGCCTCACACTGAGAAGCGTATAGGTAAGCTCGGCCGGCGAATTGATTTACCTCAACGGAGGCCCTTTGCATAAGTGCAACCTTGTCTCATGCTTATGGCCAAACAACAGCCGGGTTATCGCCGGCAATCCTTGCTCAGGATCAACGGTCTCACCACAACAACAGACTACTCCCTCTCGCGCGTGACGTCTTGATCGCGTGGGAGCGGAACATGCGTGTGAGAGTTGGCCTCTTTTGCCTGGCGCTGTCCCTATGCGGGGGCGCGGCCTCCGCCGATATCGCGGCCGACTGCAGTCAGGGCATGAATGACGAGTTGCGGATAGCGGCGTGCACCGAGGTCATCAGCGCAGGAACCAGCCGCCGGACGGCCTCGCGCGCGCTTACCGGAGTCGCGGCACCGCATTCTTGGAAATCGGAAGCCAAGACCAAGCCATAGCAGACTTCACCGAGGCCCTCTCAAGGGAGATTACGCGATCGCCTTTGCCGGCCGCGCCGAAGCCGAGCTCGCCAAGGGCGATTTCGATGGGTCGATTGCCGATTATAGCCGGGCAATTGCCGACTTTGGCGAGGCCCTGCGGCTCAAGCCCGGCAACGTCGTCGCCCTCAATAATCGCGGTCTTGCGTACCGGCAGAAGGCGAACTCGACGCGGCCATTGAGGATTATACGGCGGCGGTTCGGCTCAATCCCATCTGCGCGCTTGCCTACAACAACCGCGGCTATGTCTATGAGGCTAAGGGCCAAAAACAGGAGGCCATTGACGATTTTCGCAAGGCGCTTTCGCTTGATCCCTCGCTTGTCGGTGCCAGGGGATGGCCTAAAGCGCTTAGGTGCGGACGCAACACTGACCGCCCGAAACCGAAAACCTTGTCCGCGAGGGGAAGGCCCTTGTGCAAAAGAACTGTGCCTGGTGTCACGCCATCGATCCACAAGGCGACAGCCCAACAAGAACGCTCCCGCGTTCCGCAACCTGCATCGTGGATATCCGATCCTGGCTCTGCGCGAGCCCTTGTCGCGTGGGATTGCGAGACCACACGACGTCATGCCGAACTTCGTCCTTTCCGATCGCGACATCGATATGATCGTGGCCTACGTCAACTCTCTCTCGCCGGTAAAATGAGGGGCCATGACCCTCGATCTGGCCGCGGTAATGCCGCCTGGTCCGCCTCAGCGGAAAAAGATCTGGATCGCATAGGACAGATCGCCGGGATTGAGGCCCGCGGGGGGCGGCGGAAAAGGCGCGGCACTCCGCACGCTCGCAAGCGCTGCCTGGTCAAGCTGCGCTTTTCCGCTTGAGCGGCTGATCCGCACGGAGCGTAAGCCGCCGCTTTCACCAATAGCAAAGGTCACCGTCGCGCTGCCGACGCCCACGGCTTTGGGCTTGTGGCGGCCGATATCCGCGCGTACCCTTGCGGCATAGGCGCCAGCACTCGCTCTCGCCATCGCGGGTGCCGAGGGCGGCCTCGACGCGGCTCCTCCCGCGCCAAGGGTCAGAGGGTTGCTCTTCGGCTTAGCCTGGGCCTGGGGAGCGACGGTCGTTTTGGGCCTGTCCGCGCGCCGCGCCTCAACTGGCTCAGGCTTCGCTATGCTTGCCTCACTCTTTGCGACTGGCGCCGGCTCGGACGGTTGCGAAGGCGCCGCGTCGGGTTCCCCGGCCGATACACCCGCGTTTGCCTCCCTCGCCAGTGACTCGCCCGCTTGCGCCGCCGGTGCGTGCGTCTCGGCAGTCGTCGCAGAGTCCGGCGACTGTGCGTGAGTTTTGCCTTCCGGCTGCCCGGCAGGGGCCGGCGTCATGGAAGGCGGCTCGGGCTCCGCATCCGCCGCCACGTCGGGCTTTGCGGGTTCAGCCGCATCGACCATGGGCTGTTGCGATTTGGCCGCGTCAGCTTCCAGGGGCGGTTCGTCCAGTTTTACCCCCTCGCCCGAGGGCTCGCCCGCTTGGGCCGCCGGCGCATGGGCTTCGGCACTCGCCACCTGGTCTGGCGACGGGGCGGCGGAGTGGCCTTCGGGGGCCTTGCCAAGGCTAGGGCTAGAAGGCGCCGGTTCGGCCGCACCCTCTGGGGGCACGGTGGGGCTCCGGGGAGTGTCGGGAAGTGCCCCCGTCTGGTCCGGATCGGCAGACGCGGCCGGCTCCGCCGACGGCGGGACCGGATCGGTCCGGGGACGGTCTCTCTGCCCTTGGCTCTCGCTTGCGGTAGAGGCCGCAGGAGCGGCAGCCGACACCTCGTTACCAGCGATCCCGGAATTTGGATTGCGGCTGGCTGGGCCGGGCACCCTGGTCAGCGCGAACAAGAGCGCCGCGGCGCCAAGCAAAATGGCGCCGGCCCCAAGCACGAAAAGAGATTGTCTGGATCGCTCTCGGTCGGACACGGAAGCAAGGGTTAGGGTTGCGGGATGCGCCGACTAAACCCGTCACGTCGGTTTCGGATTATCTGAGTCGAGGAGTCCGGCGCAACGCTGCTGTCACAATCGTCGCGCCTGGAGCGAGCTGTCAGGGCCACGGCTGGACCAGTCGGGCCAGCCCGGCAGTTGAACGAGCGTTCGATCGATGTTGCAATTACGTCACCAATTCCCTCGGGAAATATGATGGGATTTGCGGGGTAAGCGTTTGCCATGCGGCAAGAGTGACAGTTCTGAGTGGAGGGGGCAGTTATGCGTATCATCGTCGTTGCGGCGGTCCTCGCCGCGTCGTTTGCTTTGGGGGGCTGCTTTCACCACAGTCAGGTCTACACGACCGAAGCACCGCACCCGCTTCCGCCACTCAAATAGGGCTCGCGATCAACGGCTCGATGTTCGGGGGTTTGAACTCGTCCGCCCAGGGAACCTGACGGCAGGGATGGGATGCGCGCGACCCCAATCCCAGCTTTCACCTAAAAAGGCAATCCGCACTCTATTGACTCGCGAAAGGAGTATCGAGGTCCGATCGAGGCAAGCCATGGGCTTCCTGCGTGCGCTCTATCCGAAGGTGCATGTCAGCCTGCATGCGGGCGAGCTGGCACCCGGGCTTGTGCCGCCGGAGGCTCTCTGCTGCCATATCCGGCTGGCTGTGGAGCAAGCCCACACCGATCGCATCGGCCACGGCGTGGACGTCATGTACGAAGATCGGCCCTACGAACTCCTGCAAGACATGGCGGCCAAACATGTCCTGGTCGAGATCAACCTCCACCAGCAATGACGATATCTTAGGGATTAGCGGCAAGAACCACCCCTTCCCTCTCTACCGCAAATTTGGTGTGCCCATAGCGCTCTCCACGGACGACGAAGGCGTCTCGCGCATCGACCTGACCCATGAATATGTCCGCGCGGTCGAAACCTATGGTCTCAACTACGCGGATCTCAAGCAGCTGGTCCGCGCGAGCCTCGACTATAGCTTCCTGCCCGGCGACAGCCTTTGGCACGCGCCCGGCGACTTTGCTCGCGTCGTTCCCGATTGTCAGAGTGATATCCCCGGAGCCGATAAGCCTTCCTCATCTTGCGCGGCCTTCCTCACCGCGAGCGAAAAGGCTGAGCAGCGCGGTTTCATGTCTTCGAGGCGGCGCTCGACCGAGGCAGCGGAGTGCCCCCTCCCCCGTAATGGGATTACATCGGCCTTGCGGCGCACCTCGTAGAACGCCATCTGGCAAACGCCGCCGAAAACGCCTAAGAGAATGAAAAGACCCGCGCAGGAGAATCGCTGATATGTCCCCCGATGTCGCCGTTGATGGCGAGCATGACGACATCATCTATCCCTCGGCCATTCCGTTCGTCTTGATCCATCTGAGCTGCATAGCGGCGATCTGGACGGGCATCACCTGGCAGGCCCTCGCCATTTGCGTGACGCTGTACTGGCTGCGCATCTTTGCGATCGGGGCCGGATACCATCGGTACTTCTCGCACCGCGCCTACTCGACGAGCCGGGCGTTTCAATTCATCCTCGCCCTGCTCGCCCAGACCACCGCGCAAAAGAGCGTGCTGTGGTGGGCTTCCAAGCACCGGCATCACCATTTGCATTCCGATACCGATCAAGACGTCCATTCCCCCCGGCACAAGGGTTTCATCTACAGCCATCTGGGCTGGATTTTCGCTCGGAAGCACGACCTCCCCGACTTCGCGAAAATTGCGGATTTGACGCGCTATCCCGAGTTGATGTGGCTGCACAAACTCGAACTTCTTCCTGCAATTGCTCTTGGTGGTCTCTGTTTTCTCTTGGCAGGCTGGTCTGGCCTGGTCGTCGGGTTCATCTGGAGCACGGTGCTCGTTTATCACGCGACGTTCTGCATCAACTCGCTCGCGCATGTGCGCGGCAGCAAGCGCTACGTGACGGGCGACGATTCTCGCAATAATTGGCTCTTGGCGGTCTTTACCATGGGCGAGGGCTGGCACAACAATCACCACGCCTACCAAAGCAGCGTCCGGCAGGGCTTCAGATGGTGGGAAATCGACCCGACCTATTACCTGTTGAGGGCGTTGTCCTGGATCGGCCTTGTATGGGACCTAAAGACGCCGCCCGAGCAAGTGCTGCGCAATGAGCAGCGGCTCGGCGCGAAGGTCATCAATCGTGCGGCCGAGGAGCTCGCCGCGCGTTTCAATGCTGAGCGGATCGCGGCCGCCATCGCCTCGGCACTGCATACCCCCGAATTGTCCTCGCTGCAGGAGACGCTGATCCGCGCCCATCACCGCACGAGCGAGATGCTGAAGACCTTGCATGTGCCTCACATCCCAAGCCGCGAGGAGTTCTTGCGCGAGGCAATGGCCATGTTTGCGAGGACGCGGTCGCTGGACGAGATCGTCGACCGTGCCTACGAGCTTCTGCTCGCCTCCGTCGGCACGCGACTTACGGCTCCCATTGAACCCCGATCATAGCCAATCCGAATGGCCATTTGCCGTTGGACGGTCGACTCCCTGAATTTGCGCTTTGGGTCGACCGCGTAAGCCGGAGCACCCTTCAGCGAGCGCCCGCCGCGGGGCGGACCGGGCGGACCGAAGCCGTAGCCGGCATCTTCTTGCTGCAATCCGACTCGCCGCGTCTCCAGCGGTCGATGTCGAATTGCATCTTGGCGGCAAGGTCTGGCGGCATCGTGCGGTTCTCGGTGGCGATCGCCGTCGAGGGCCCCGCCTGCTTGAAGTCGATGACATAGGTGGTGAGGCCCGCCCGGCCGAGATCCGCCCGCTGATGCACTGAGATCTGCACCTTGCTGCCGTCGGGACTGACATCGGCCCGATAGACATAGTTCGGCAAGAGCGGATCGACGGGATTGAACCAGCAGCGCTTGATTTCGCCGCCCATCACCACATAGGTGTCGAGCGGCTTGCCCCGCGTGATGGAAACGCCCGTCGACCCGGTGGTACCGCCGCCGCCCTCGACGGCGACGCCACCGCTACCCACGCTACAGCTCGGGAGCATGGCAGCGATCAACAGCAATACCATCCTCGACGGAACATTTGGCGACAAGGCACCCCCCGCATCTTCAAAAGTGCTAATCGCGGAAGTTCACATATTGCAGCGGCTGCTCCACCGAAAGCCCCTTAAGGTGCTGAATCACGGCTTGCAGGTCGTCCCGCTTCTTGCCCGTGACCCTGAGCTCGTCGCCCTGCACCGTGACCTGCACCTTGAATTTCCCGTCTTTGATCTCCTTGACGATCCTTTTGGCGAGCTCCCGATCAATGCCCTGGCGGATCAGCGCCTTTTGTCGCACCGCCTGGCCCGCGGCCTTCTCGACGGTCTTGTAGTCGAGAACACCCGGCTCGATCTTGCGCCGGGCGAGATGCCCCTGCAGCAGCTCGTGCATCTGCTTGAGCTTGAGATCGTCGTCGGCGTTGAGAATGAGCTCGGCCTCCTTCCGCTCGATGCGGGATTGAGAGCCCTTGAAGTCGTAACGCTGGCTCATCTCGCGGCTCATATTGGCGAGCGCATTGTCGATCTCAGCCAGATCGGTCTTTGACACGATGTCGAAGGACGGCATGCGACCGCGCTCCCCTCGTTCGGCGTGGACTTAACTCTAGCACCGATGGCCCGCGGGCGGTCGACCGTGAGCCCGCAAAACGGAGCCGAACGTCGGACGCCCGGTAGGCGTAAAGCGCCTCAGCTCGCAACCCGGTGAGGCATGTTGGCGGAGACGACCTCGAGCTCCGCCATGCGCGCCTGCTCGAGCTTGATCCGCTCGGCGTCGCGCTCCTCGAGAAGCTCTATCTTCTTCAGCTCCTCATAGGCCGCGGCGAGGGTCTCCCGCGCGCTCGCCAGTTTGGCTTCAAGATCTGCGGCCGAGGCGAGCAGATTGTCCCGCCTCTGGATCGCCGCCTTGGCAAATGTCGGATAGGCGTAGTGATTGGTGTCGGAGACCCCGGCGCGCTCCTGCTCAACGGCGATCTGACGGTCGAGATCGACCGCCATCTGGTTGAACTCGGCGATCATGGTCTCGATCTCGGCCACCTTGCGCCGCTTCTCGTCTACCTCGAAGCGCTTCAGCCGGCTCAATGCGTCCCGTGACTTCATGGTTCGATACCCTCAACATTCTCGGACCTTAGGACGGAAGATTCCACTGCATCCGGGCCTCTGTCTCGAAGCTCTGGAGCTGAGCCCCCGCCCCTCTCGACCCCGATCTTCGCCAACAGCCCTTAAGGGGCGGTAAACCATATGACCGGCATTTGACGGATAGCCAAAATGCGAGGCAAAGTTCGATAGCGCTCGCCAGAAGCTTAGCTTTTGTTAACTATTGGCCCCTAATTTGTTGATTCGAATTAACCATCCGCTTTGCGTCGATGGTTTCGAGCATAGTGCCATCGGGGGAACGAGTAAGGATCTGCCGGGAAGACGGGGGAATAGAAGATGCGAGTTCTTCTCATCGAGGACGACAGCGCTACGGCACAAAGCATTGAGCTGATGCTTCAGTCCGAGGGCTTCAACGTCTATACGACCGACCTTGGCGAAGAGGGCGTCGACCTCGGTAAACTTTACGATTACGACATCATCCTGCTCGATCTGAACCTGCCCGATATGAGCGGATACGAGGTGCTCAAGACCTTGCGCGTGAGCAAGGTGCAGACCCCGATCCTGATCCTGTCCGGCCTCGCCGGCATCGAGGACAAGGTCAGGGGCTTGGGCTTCGGCGCCGACGACTACATGACCAAGCCCTTCCACAAGGACGAGCTCGTCGCCCGTATCCACGCCATCGTGCGGAGATCCAAGGGCCACGCCCAGTCGGTGATCCAGACCGGGGGGCTGAAGGTCAATCTCGACACCAAGACCGTGGATGTGAACGGCCAGCGCGTGCACCTGACTGGCAAGGAATATCAGATGCTCGAGCTCCTCTCCTTGCGCAAGGGCACGACCCTGACCAAGGAGATGTTCCTGAACCATCTCTATGGCGGCATGGATGAGCCGGAGCTCAAGATCATCGACGTCTTCATCTGCAAGCTGCGTAAGAAGCTCGCGGCGGCGACCGGCGGCAAGCACTATATCGAAACGGTATGGGGACGCGGCTACGTGCTGCGTAATCCCGAGGACGAGTCCGAGGCGGCTTGAACCCTTCTGCCTCTGCCGTCCTTAGCGTCAATCCCGATCCTAAGCCGCGGCTTCGGCCGCGAGCGGCTTGAGTGTGAACACGCCGTTCTGGTCTTTGCCCGCAGACGCGAACTGAGCGCTCGATCCCGTCGTCGTTTCCGAGGCTCCGAGCACGAGATAGCCGTCGCTCGCAAGCTCGGAGGCGAGCCGCGCCAGCACCTCGCGCTTGGCCTCGTCATCGAAATAAATCGGCACGTTGCGGCAAAAGATAATGTCGAATCTGCCGAGCCCTCCGTCCGCGATCAGATTGTGCGGAAGCTGACCCTGTTGCGAATCTCGGGGCTGATCGCAGGCCCCGCTGCACCTCGAACTGGCTGTAGACCCCTTCGCGCGCCTTGCGGATCGCGTCCTCGGCGAAGTCAGTGGCGAGGATCTCGATGCTCCAGCTGGCTTGCTCGCGCCGCAGCAGGGGATGGAGCCTCCCCTCCAGCAGCTCGCGCGTGTCGGCCGAGAGATTGAGCCCCGAGCGCTCCTTCAAGAGCTTGCATAGATAGCTGAACTCTCGCGGCGTCCTGGCCGCTCTCCCCGCATGAGCTTGGCCGTGACCTCCGCGATCAAAGCGGGCGGGAGCAGCGCCGAGGCAGGCGCCTGTAGCCGCAGGCGCGGCCGGCATGCCCCACACGACGCTCGAGGACCTCGTCCTGCGCGATCACGCTGCCGCCGGCCTCGGCGATGGCCCGCGCCCCCGCCGCGCCGTCCGAGCCCATGCCAGTCAGCACGATGCCGAGCGCGGCCACCCCCGTGCGAAGCGGCGACGCTGGCAAACAACGGATCGACCGCGGGCCTGCAATGATGAACCGGCGCCTCATCGTTCAAACGCAAGACGGGCTCGCCCGAGGCGGCCCCAATCATGTGGCGGTCGCCCGGTGCGATGTAGATGGTGGCGGGCTTGAGTGGCTCCCCGTCGACAGCCTCCTCGGCCTCGCGGCCGGTCGAACGCGTCAAGCGCCCAGCAAGAATTGCGGTGAACATCGGCGGCATGTGCTGGCGATGAGGACGGGGACGCGATTGAGGGCGCTTGCCAGCGGCTCGAGCATCTCGGTCAGGGCCTGTGGACCGCCGGTCGAGCTGCCGATGGCGATGATGCCGCGGCGGCGAGGGAGAAATGGGCGGCAGGGGAACGCGGCTGTCATCGCGCCGGGACGAGCCTGCGCCCGCTCGGCAGCCGACCCGGTTTCGGCCCTAAGCCTACCGGCCAGCCAGGGCTTCGCTCCCCGCCCAAGTCCCTTGAGCTTGCGGATCAGCTCCTGGCGGAAATCAGGCGAGGTGGTGATCTCCCGATTGGAGTCGGGTTTCGGAATGTAATCGAGCGCCCCCAGCGACAAGACCCTGAAGCTGATCTCAGCGTTGCGCTTGGTGAGGGTGGAGGCCATCAGCACCCGGACCCAGGGCTTGGCCCGCAACAGGAGCGGCAGCGCTTCGAGGCCGTCCATCACCGGCATCACCGGCATCTCGATGTCGAGCACGACGATGTCCGGAGCGCTCCTCGCCACATCCTCGACGGCGAGGCCACCATGGGCGTGACGGGCCACGACCTCAAATCCGGGCTCCTCCCCGATCCAGCGCAAGACGAGACCCTGACGACCGCCGAATCATCGACGATCATCACCCTGATCGGCCGAGCGGCGCCTGATTGTTCGCCGGGAGCTTGCACAGCCGGCTGGAGGGTCGCGCCCTGGCCGTGCCTGGTCATCACGGCTTCAGATCAGGCCTACCTCATGAAACTTGGCTTCGATGATGTCTCGGTCGAAGGGTTTCATGATATACTCATTGGCCCCCGCGTTGATGGCTCGGGTGATGTGCTCGACGTCGTTCTCGGTCGTGCAGAAGATCACCTTGGGCGTGGTTCCGCCCTCCTCCTTGCGCAGCGCGACAAGGAAGGTGATGCCGTCCATTACCGGCATGTTCCAGTCGAGCAGCACCGCGTCCGGCATCGTCATGCGGCATTGTTCGAGCGCCTCGCGCCCGTTCTCAGCCTCTGACGCCGTGAAGCGAAGCTCCTCGAGGATGCGCCGCGCCACCTTGCGGATGACGGCGCTGTCGTCGACCACCAAGCAATGTTTCATGCGTTCCTTTCCTTCGCGAGCCGTCTCCGGCGACGGCGTTATCAGGCAGCGACGCGGAACCTTCCGAGATCGAGCACCTTGTCGACGTCGAGCACGACCATTAGGCCGGTCTCGAGCCGATGCACACCAGCGCAGACTGACGCCCAGCCTGCGTCGAGATTGACGGGATTGGCTTCGTAGGTGGAGCGCTCCAGCCGGAGCACGTCACCCCCCTGGTCCACGATGCTGCCGTAGAGCTCACCATGCTTCTCGATGCCGACGGCGAGCGGCGTCATGGCGTCGTCGCGCGCCTCGATTCCAAGGCGCTGGCGGAGATCGATGGCCGTGACGATGCGCCC
>Ga0310039_10001487_pt1 | contig 16560 bp, 15 predicted proteins | sample Sb_taG_4_FD_200460 | JGI IMG/M metagenome (GOLD analysis project Ga0310039, IMG submission 200460) | Peat soil microbial communities from Weissenstadt, Germany - Sb_50d_6_BS metaG (v2) (version 2) | ecosystem: Environmental > Terrestrial > Soil > Wetlands > Peat | place: Germany: Weissenstadt...
GGAGACGCGGCCACCATATTTTGCGAAGAATCGCCTGGTCACAAAAGGGAGAATGGCGAAGGAGACAACGCACACGACGACGAAGATCACCGTTTTGACGGTGAATGGAGAGAAGATGAGGCCCAGGGCAAGGACGGTTCCGAGATCATTGACGAAGCAGGCGGCGAGGATGGCCTTACCGAACTCGGTCACATTCAAACCGAGCTCAAGCATGACGGCATACACCACGGCGACGGATGTGGTGGAGAGCGCAACGCCGCAGAGCCAGCTTGAGCGAACGCTCCATCCGAGAATGTAGTGACCGACCAGGGTGCACCCGAGGAAGGGGCCGATAAATCCGGCGAGGCCGACGAGAACAGCTTCGCGCCACTTGGTTTTAAAGATGGTCGGCTCGAGCTCGGCGCCGGCAAGAAATGTGAGAACGATGGCGCCGGTTCCGGCAAGGAAGGTGATCCACTGCGTGCCGGCGAACAGCCCGCCGGATCCCATAAATTTTGCAAGGATCAGCTGCGCGACCGTGCCGACAATGATCTCGGAGAGAGCGGTTGCGACGCGAAACCAAATCGCAAGCAATGTCGCGACAAGCGCAAGACCTACCCACAGAGCAGACAGTGCCCATGCATTCGCCATGAACGATGGCTCCTTGATTGTGTACTCGGGGATCGCGCCGGGACATGACTCCGCAACAGGAACCCCTGTCAGGAGTCATCATCTGTCCGGCCTATTGGAGGGGACAGCGGTTAAGGGTGAACTCCTTCACCACTGATTTCATTACAGCGTGGAATGGGTCGGATGTCAATTAGACAGGGAGCAAGGGAGCGGGGAGCAGGGAGCGAGGGAACAGAGGCAATCAGAGGTGAGGCGATTTGGGGTTGGCGGCTTAGTTCCGCTTGTTTGGTTTGTCTGAGCGAGCATCAGAAAGGGCGACCCTCGCGGTGCGGGCAGAGCCGGCCATTGCGAGCAGGACTTTCTGCATCTGGGGAGTAAATTCGCGGCGCGCAGCTTCTTTCTGGGAGAAACTGACAACCCAATAAACGAGTGAGCAAAGGAAGCTGACGACGACGAACTCTTCCAGGCGAATGTACTGGACGGTCGTGCTCTGGCGGGATTGAACGATGGAGACCGCGACGTTGACCAGTGAATAAAATCCGAGACCGGTGGCGACCTGCAGCTCGCGGTCGCGCCACCCGATCGATAACAGTTGGCTGCTGGCGGCAAGGAGCAGGAAAAACACAATTCGGAGAATCGATACCGTGTGCTGAATCTGCACCAGGAGGAGCGCTTGCCTGGATGCGTGCGCGAGGCCTTGAACGGCCGCAAATGGCCAGATGACAGCTCCGACCGCCAGAAGCAGGCCTCCTACGACAAAGAGAGCGATGCGCGGCAGTGAGGCTCGAACCGGCCGGAGCACAGACCAGCCCAACTCAACCAATACACAGAATTCCAGGATGGAGCTGATGATGGTTTCCCAAAAGTAAACATGAAAGTAAACATGAGGATCGATTGCGTGGGATTGAGAGATGACGAGGGCCCCGATATTGCTCAGAACATCCCAAACACAAAAAGAGCAGAAGATGGGGAGGGTTCGCCAAATATGTCGATAGGACAGCAGCATGACAAGAGCTGCTTCGGTGAAGATTCCGGCCAACCATATCGCATTATCGAGGCTTATCGACATCGAGTACGCTCTGCCAAGCGGAACGCCCAGCTTATCCCAGCCAGTTCACCCAGGTCACCGACGACAATGCACACAGTCTACGGCCGTTACCACAGCTCTGAAAAGGATGCAGATGTACTTCAAAGGTACGTGGGTTTGTGAATCCGCCATTCATTGAAAAAAAGTACCGCAGATGCTTCAACTCCGTTTGCCTGAGATCACAGCAAACGGAGTCGGAGGATAATAGCGAAATTTATGTTGCGGACTTGAGGCTCTTGACGTCGGCTCGCTAAACCAGCGAGGGAGGCATGGGCATCGGGCCCATCGGCATCGCGCTCGGTGGCATAGGCATCGGTCCCATGGGCATCGCGGCTACTGTGGCCGAAGGCGGCATAGGCATTGGACCCATGGGCATCGCGCTCGGTGGCATAGGCATTGGTCCCATGGGCATCGCGGCTACTGTAGCCGAAGGCGGCATCGGCATTGGGCCCATAGGCATGGCAAAGACCGTGCAGGCAGAGACAAGAAGCACTGCCAAAAATCCGACTTTCAAAATATTTAACGTACGCGTGCTCATCTGGACACTCTTCCCGGCGGTAGACACCCCGCCATAATTTGCTCTCACAGACTAACCCAAAACGGGGAGAGTTGCTACAACAAAAGTGCAATGGAAAATATTTTCTGACCAGAGTACCCATTTCGGTACAACCTTAGTAATATCTCGGTGGTTACCTCTCCTAAGCTTTGTCCTGTCTTCGCCTTAAGGGGGCGAAGGATAAGCAAAACATTCGATTTTCCTGACAGAATCGAGGGAATTCGCAGGCGACGAACAGCGGTCGCTCGTGATCCTGTCGGGGTGCGTTCGCGATTTTTGAGCGTTCTCCGCACGCTGCCGTGTGCGGCAGTGTTACTGAGGCGCACCGCAGCGATTACTGAGCCTGAATGTTGAATCGGCCGGCGCAATGCGTCTCAGGGAGTGAGTCGTGCAATTCTCAGATCCGATGAGCACCAGGCTCAGGCCGAAATGCATGTGCGAAAACGCCAGTATTCATCAGGGTTTTCCAACTTCAGCTCAAGGGATGAATGCCCCCCGCATGACAGTCGATGGACGAGTAGAGCGGTCGGTTCAGTGGAAGATCGTTGATCGCGGAATCAGTTGCGCTGCGGAGGCAATGGCGTTCTCGGGTTGCACGCTTCGCGCACAGTGTGGCCGCGGCTGGTTGCGTCAATCGTTTGCTTTGAAGCTGCGCTTTTTTTACGCACGATTCATGCAACCCTTTCTGGCAAGGTTGAGATTTCTAGCGTGGTGCGATAGGGGTTGGAGCTGATTCGCCGGCAACGTGCGGGGAGCAAGGAAGCCGAACAAGAAGCGGCCAGGGCGGGCCACATTTGCGAGCCGAAGGGATTCGCCGTGGCGGGGTTTCAGCGTCTCGCGGGTAGTGGTTACTTCTCAGGAAACTTTGGTGCCGTAGGCTAAATAAATAAAAGCAGATACAGTGGCAGCAGGGTTGATACTCAAAGGCACGACGATGAGTCCTGAGAAGCCAGATTCGCCTCTACCTCCCAGTGCCCCGGCGCCCGCACATGTGCGGCAAGAGGTTCGCTGCGCGGTGCGATTCCCGCTCTCGCTGCCGGTGATGCTATCGGCAGGAGAAGAGCAGGAGAGTGAGATTTCCGCATTCACCCGGAACGTTTCTGCGAGCGGAGTGCTGTTCACTTTGGACAGGGACCTGGAGGTGGGAGCCGACATTCGGTTTTCAATGCGAATGCCCCATACGGTGCTCGGGTCCCCCAATGATGTTATGGTCCATTGCAAGGGGCGTGTGGTACGCTGCTCCTCAAGCCATAATGAGCACCTTGCTGCCGCAACGATCGACGATTATCGATTCGCGGAGCATTGAGGGCTCAGTTGGCTTGACGGCAGCCAACTATGGAGACCATAGACGATAAACCAGAAGGCGAAAGCGTCGAAACTCCGATCAAGCCGGGGACTGTCCGCGTAATCCTCGCGGATTCCCAGGCGATTTACAGGGTGGGGATTCGAAAAGTATTCGCTCTAGAGGACGACATCCGCGTGGTGGCGCAGGCGGACTCGCTCGAGAATTTGCGCTCGGCGATCGAACGCTATCCAACTGACATTGTGCTACTCGAAGGAAGCATGCTGGTCGCAACGGCCAACGTGATTCCCGAATTGTTGCGGCTCGCGCCGAACGTGAAACTGATAGTGCAGGCGTTGGCAGCGGACGAAAACCACACGGTTGAGCTTTACCGGCGCGGTGTTCGCGGCATTGTCTCGCGTTCGATTTCACCGGATCTGCTTGTGCGTTGCGTGCGGCGCATTGCGGCGGGCGAAACCTGGATCGACAACCAGTCAGTGAACTGGGTGATCGAGGCCTATCGCGCCCAGGCTGCATCGCTGGTGAGCCCGCGGAATCAACCGCGCCTTTCACCCAAAGAGATGTCGATCATTACCTGCATTACCCAGGGCAAGCGGAACAAGGAAATCGCATTTCAACTGGGTACCACCGAGCAGGTGATCAAGAATTACCTTCGTAAGATCTACGACAAGCTTGGCGTGTCTGACCGGCTCGAGCTGGCCCTCTATTGCCTGCACAACAAGATCATCCAGTCAGAGCTGGACGAGGAGACGGTGGCGCAGAAGGTTGTAACCACCACCTAAGTCTCCGACGGCCTAAATTCTTTTCATCAGGTTTGCGGATCCCAGGTCTCAAAATCGAGACCTTGGGCACCCCTGCGTTGCGGTGCTAATGCGCCTCTGCTTTGCGACAAGGCTTCCTGGCCAGCTCGAGCAAGCGGATCATCTCTGACAAATCAGAAGCTTTCATGTGGCCGAGAAGTTCGACGGGAAGGCGCCGAATGGTGGGATCCATGGATTGAAGCAAATTGAGGCCGGCATCGGAGATCTGCGTCCACACAACGCGGCGATCGTCCCGGTCGCGGTGCTGACGGATCAGCTTGAGGCGTTTGAGGCGAGCGAGGATGCGGGTAATGTCAGGCTCGGCGGTGAGCATGCGCGCGCCGATTGCTGCGCAGGTGAGGCCTTCGGGCCGGGCGCCGCGCAGGATGCGGAGGACATTGTATTGGGTTGAAGTGAGACCCCAGCCGTGCATTTTTTGCTGGAAGGCGCGCTCAAGGAAATCGGAGGTCCGCATCAGGTTCAGAATGGCTTCTTCTTCCACGTTCGAGAAGGGTGATGACTGGGCAATCTCGGTTTTGAGGTCGGGCATCGAACATCCTCCAAACGTTGAGCAGCGATTCAGGAACGGGATCTGGCACCAAATATAAACCCGATGTGGACTTCTTCATTTACTGTTCGACGGCATCGACCTCAATCGTGAGCTGGACGTCGTCTCCGAGCATTGCGGCGGGCGTTTGCGGAGCAATCTGAAAGGCGTTTCTGCTGATGGTCGTGGTGGCGGAGAATCCGTGATGAATCTTCTTGCGTTGATCGGTAACAGGCGGTGTGGGACCCTCGACAGCCAGGACGACTGGCTTGGTGACGCCGTGAAGCGTCAGGTTGCCGGCGACGGTGAGACCGGTGCCATTCTTCGTGACACTGGTGCTGGTAAACGTAGCATTGGGAAAATTGCCCACGTCGAAATACTTGGGCCCTTTGAGGTCCGTGTCGCGGGCCTGGACGCCGGTATCGATGGTGCCGACGCCGATGGTGACCTGAACGCTGGATTTTGTGACATCGGGCTCGTTGTATTGAATGGTCGCGTTCACATCGCCAAAGCGGCCGTGGACTTTCGAGACGCTTATGTGGGTGATGGCGAAATCAACTTCACTGTGATTGGGGTCTGAGACCCAGGTGGAAGCTTGCGCCATGGCGAGCGGCGCGGCGGCAAGAACCATCAGGCCAATTGCGATCGGCAAATGTCTCATGCAGGAGACCTCCTTCAAGAAGCGCAGCGGGCCCGGCCAGATCGTCAATAAGGGAAAACAAGCGCCCGCGATTGAATGTGGATGCACGTCGCGAGGATGGCCGGACTCCGCGGTCGAGTTAACAGAATAGGATGCCTGAGAGGCGATATTTGTTGCAACAAATACCCGTGAAAGGTGCGCGATCCTGAATGTTGTGAGAGGAGAAAAGCAGCGCTTCTGCTATCCTCCCGCGTATGCCCGTCCTTGGACCGTTCGACAAACTGAGTGGCCCGCAACGGCGTGTGTTTCTGGCCGCCTTTCTGGGTTGGACGCTCGACAGCCTCGACTTTTTTCTGCTCATATTCTGCGTGAAAGCGATCGCCCAGGAGTTTCACACGCAGCCTTCGGCGGTTTTGGGAGCGGTCTTTTATACGCAGGCGTTCCGGCCGGTGGGCGCCCTGCTGTTCGGCATGCTCGCCGACCGGTACGGACGGCGGCCGGTGCTGATGGCGAATATTCTGGGGTTCTCCGTGATCGAACTGGCGTGCGCTTTCGCGCCGTCACTCAATGTGCTGCTGGGGCTGCGGGCGCTTTTCGGCATTGCCATGGGCGGTGAATGGGGGGTGGGCGCGGCGCTTGCCTTCGAAACGCTGCCCAAGGAAGGTCGCGGCACTTTCTCGGGAATTCTGCAGGAAGGATACGCAGTGGGGTCGATCGTGGCCTCGGCCGCCTTTGGGCTGCTGTTTGCCGGCTTTCATTGGCACGGGCTTTCGGTTCCAGGAATCGGCTGGCGCGGGTTGTTCATTTTGGGCGCCACGCCGGCGCTGCTGGCGTTTTATGTGCAGACGCGGGTGCAGGAATCGCCGGTGTGGCTGGCGGCAGTGAAGAAGCGCAAGGGGAAAGATGCTGTTCATGCGGGGCCGGTGTGGCAAAGAGAGATCATTCAGTTTCTGCCCACCTTTCTCTTTCTGATTTTGCTCATGACGGCGTTCATGAGTTTCTCGCACGGAACACAGGACGTGTATCCGACTTTCCTGGCGGTGCACGCAAATCTGTCGCCTGAGACCATCGGGTTCATCGGAGTGCTTTATGGCCTCGGCTCGATTGCCGGTGGAATTGTTTTTGGCGCGCTGTCAGAGAGATCGGGCCGCAAGCGGGCGATTATCGTTGCGGCGCTTCTCGCGATTCCCGTGATTCCGCTCTATGCTTACGGGCATTCCGCCATCATGCTTGGCACCGGCGCGGTGCTGATGCAGTTCATGGTGCAGGGCGCGTGGGGCGTGGTTCCGGCGTATCTGACGGAGTTGTCGCCGGCCCCTGTGCGGGCCACGGCGCCAGGGCTGGCCTACCAACTGGGCGCGCTGGTGACCTCGTGGAACGGCAAAGGCCAGGCACTGGCGGCCGAGCGCTGGGGCAATTATCCCGCGGTGCTTGCCATTACCGTGGCCGTCGTCGCGCTGGCGTTGGCGGGCCTGGCGTCACTGGGGCGCGAAGCGGGTGGCCGGGAGATGACCGAAGCGTAGAATCGGACGCCCGCTCGAACACGATGCGATTTCATCGCATGCGATCCGGAATTTGAAAATCCAATTCTTTCGCGCGCAGCACTCTGGCTGCAGCGCAACTTTTGTGTCATGTGCGATGCTGCTTCCGTCACGGCGAACCATGGTAATCGTCTGCAGTTACTTGTTTGCTAAGTGAGGAGTCTCGAAGGACGTAATGCCGGCGTTCGCCGTTCCCACCTTTGCGGCATTGTTCCGAATGGTTCAAGCGAATAGGTTCGATTCAGCAGGCGTCAGTATCCATGCGGGCCTCGAAGCCGGCCGCGTGGTGACCGCGAAGGAATGCGGCGACCGGCAAGAGCAACGCGTCAATGGTTGGTCATGAGGGCTGGATGCCGATGTACGTATGCAACGGCGAGCGGCCAAGTGCTGGACCAATGAATTGCGGATGAATTGCCGCTACCGTTCTTGACTGGTTCAGGAAGAACGCAGGAGATGCAAGTTGCAGGGGAGCGAATGGTCTGCGGAAGTCCGCGCTGAAAGATTTGGGAGCGGCGCGGCGCATGGAATTGCCTGGTTCAGGCTGATGGTCACTCTGATTTGCCTGACTGGCTTTTCTGCCATCGCTCAAGCGCAGAGCCTGGTCCAGAGCTCGCAAGCACGAAATTCGATGTTCGCAGTGGCGGTGCTTCTTGGCCTGATTGTTCTGGGAGTCGCCGTAGCGGTGTTGGCTCGCCTACGTGACCCGAAGGTCTACACCAGCCTGGATGTTGAGCGCGTGGTGGGCACCGAGCCGATGGCCGTGCTGCCAGACTTCTCTGAGGTTCCGAACGAAGTAGCCGAAGCGCACCTGATGCAACTGCTGAGTGCGATGCAGTCCGCCGGCAAAGAACGCAGCCTGAAGAACTGTATTTTCACGGGAGTTGGCGCGGGAGCGGGCGCAACGACCGTCGCCGCGCGGGTGAAAGAGCTGCTTGTGACCCTGGGAAATGCACCGCTGATTGTGGATGCGACGGATGCATCAGCCGCGCCGGGAATCGAAGACGCGAGTTGGGACGAGAGAACGGCTCGACATGGCGGACTGACGAGAACGCTGCAGCAACTGGTGGGCGACGATGCACGAGGCCACCAGGGGCAGATGGTTTTGGCCGACGCAGCACCAGTGACGGCATCGGCGAAAACGGAATCCCTAATCCAGCACGCCGACTGCGCGATCGTGGTCATCGAATCCGGCGCGACCACGCGCGCCCAGCTACGCAACGCAGCCAATATTCTTGAGCGCCTGAATGCGCCGGCCGCGGGATTCGTGCTGAACCGAGTGAAGCTGGCGAAGGCCGATCGGGCTTTTCGACGTTCTGTTGAGGAGATGACCCGGAGCGTGCAGGAACGGAGCCAGCAGATGGAGCAGCAGACGCTTGACACGCTGCGATTTGCGGTTGAATCGGGGCGCGCGAGCCTGGATCCACAGATTGGCTTGAGCGCCGAGCCACCCCTGCATGCAGAGACCGGGCCTGCCTCAGTTGGCGCCCTCGCGGATCGGCCGGTTCAAGGAAGCGCGTTTGCGGCGCCGAGGGAAGCTGAGCAGGTTGCAGGTTCTGCTTCAGTAGGTCCGGTGTGGCCGCGGCGGGAGGACCCGTGGTGGCTTACCGGGACTCCGACGCACCCGAATGCGCAGGGTGTGCGTGCGGGGGACCCGAAAGCCGCGAGCCTGCGACCGCCGGCACGAAGCGGCGCCGAAGATACGGCAGGAGAAGCGACGAAGACAACGGAGAAACGAGGCGCACATGCCCGGCTGCCGCGGCTGACCGAATTGAGAGGCACGATGTTCTCCACGGGGATCAAGGAACTGGACGTTGCGAGGCACGACGCCGTGCTTGGCGGCGAAGCCGAGCGGCGGACGGGCGTGTCGGCGCCGTTGCAGGCGGAGCAGGCCCAGGGGCGGAGCGAGCAGCGTGCGGCTTCTCCACAAACGACGCCGATGCGGGAAGCGGCGCCTGGGAGGGAAACGACGCCAGTGAAGGCGCTGCTTGCAGCGCCGAAACACGAAGCCGCCTCGGTACCAGGGAACGAGACAAAGGCGCAGGACGCCAGACAGCAAGCGGACGGGGCGCAGGCGAAGCTTCGATCGCCGGCAAAGTCGAAGGCCGCGAAGAAGAAACCGCCGCAGGATGCGCGCGAGCCTTACGACGATGTGGAGATTCTGCCTTCACGGCGCGGGCAATACAAGAGGAAGGATTGATGGCGGCACTCACGAATCGAGGGACGCGGCCAGGTTGCGCGGGCTGAGAAGCGGAGAGATTTACCGCCGAGGTTATTATCCATAACTTATTGCGTAGAAGAGCCCAGTCTTCCACCTTCGATCCGGCACTTCGGAGGTGGGGCTGGGCTTTTTAGAGACAGGGAGCAAGGGAGCCGGTAGCCAGTAGCCGGTAGCCAGTAGTTCAGAGTATGAGAGCGACAGCGTTTGTGACACGGAAGGGTGCTTGACAGGGGTGCGGGATTGGGTTACTTTGCAATGTAAAGTGAGGCCGGGATGAGCGAGCTGAACAAGGCGCTAGGCGACATCAGCAACATCCGAATGCAGGTGGCCCGGAGCACGGATTTTCGGGGTTACGGTCCGGCGACGCTGGCGGCGACAGGCGATCTGGCGCTGGCGGCTGCGACGGCGCAGCGGTTGTGGCTGCCCGGTCCAGCCGGACATATTGAGGCCTACCTGGCAACCTGGATTGCGACAGCGGCGGTGAGCGCGGCGGTGATTGGAGCGGAGATGTTCGCGCGGACGCGGCGCATGCATCGGGGCATGGCCGACGAGATGATCCGGATGGCAGTGGAGCAGTTTCTGCCGTCGGTGGCCGCAGGCATGCTGATGACGTTTGTGCTAGTGCGCTACGTGCCCTCGGCGGAGTGGATGCTGCCGGGAGTGTGGCAGGTGATTTTCAGCCTGGGGGTGTTTTCTTCGTGCCGGTTTTTGCCGCGGCCGATGATTGCGGCGGGCGTGTGGTACCTGGCGACGGGCGCATTTTGCATTTCGCTCGGCGATGCGCGGGCGCTGTCGCCGTGGGCGATGGGCATTCCCTATGGATTGGGGCAACTGCTGGTGGCGGGAGTGCTCTACTACAAAGCGGAGGAGGCGAGTGATGAAGGTTAAGGCGCGAAGAAGCGAAGGTCGGTTCGCCTATGAAGGGCTGGACCGTGTGATTCACGAGCGCGCGCGGCTGAGCATTCTGACCAGCCTGATGACCAATGCGAAGGGACTGACCTTTAACGATCTGAAGGATCTGTGCGCACTGACGGACGGCAATCTGAGCCGGCACTTGCGTGTGCTGGAACGGGCAAAGATGGTGGAGATCGTGAAGGGGCAGGACCGGAACCGCCCGCAGACGGTTTGCCGGATCACGGCGCCGGGGCGGAGAAGCTTTCTTGAGTATTTGGAGACGCTGGAGCAGGTGATCCGCGACGCAGCGAGCGGAAAAACGACGGAAGCGGCGGCGAAGCTGGTGCGGGAGTGGGCGGCTTCGCGAGCGTAAGTTTTTTTGTGAAATGACTTTGCATCGCAAAGTGGGGAGCATCTAAACCATCAAAGTGAGTGGCAACCAGAAAGAGGAACGAAGATGAGCGGATTTTTGGGGCTGGGTGCGAATCCGCAACCCAGAGCCAGGACGTGGTCAGCGGGAGCAAAGCTGATTGTGGTTTGTGTTTTGGCGCTGTTGATGAACATTCCAGGGCTTTTTGTGCAGGGGCTGGTGACCGACCGGATGACGCGGGCTGCAGAAGCCGCTGCGAGAATTAGCGGGCCTGCCACGTCGGTGACAGTGGATGCGTATCAGTCAGTCAACCGATCGCTCAAGTACGTGCTGCTCTTTGAGGGGCTGGTTTTTCTCACTTACTTCACATTTGAAGTGACGAGCAGGAAACGAGTGCATCCGGCGCAATACGTACTGGTGGGCGTGGCGCAAATCATTTTTTATCTGCTGCTGTTGTCGCTTTCAGAGAAGGTTGGATTCGATGTGGGCTTTCTGATTGCGGGCGCGGCGACGGTGGGGCTGCTTTCAGTGAATGCGAACTGGATCTTCAGGAGCCCCATGCTGGGGTTGAGAGCGCTTGCGGTCTTCACTCCACTGTATGGGCTGATTTATGTGCTGCTCCGGCTGAAGGATTATGCGCTGCTGGTGGGTGCCGTGGCGAGTTTTGCGGCAGTAGCGGCAGCCATGTACCTGACGCGCGAGATCGACTGGTATGGTGCACTGACGGCGCAGGGAGCGGAGAAGCAGCGCACGGCTGCGGAGAGTTCGTCCTAGGGCTGGGAGAATTTCGCGATGCGCGAGGCAGCGGGTGAGAGGAGGATGTCGATGGCCAATGACTCTGCCATACAAGGAAACAGGCAGCCGGGGCTGCACGTGGCGATCATCATGGATGGGAACGGGCGCTGGGCGGCGCGGCAGGGATTGCCGCGGGTGGCGGGGCATCGGGTGGGTGTGCTGACGGCGCGGCGGATCGTGGAGCACGCGGACGAGATCGGAATCCGGTGCCTGACGCTGTATGCATTCTCGTCGGACAACTGGCGGCGGCCGGCCGCGGAAGTGACACGCGTTTTCTGGCTGCTGCGGGCGTTTCTGCGGATGGAAACGGCGAGGCTGCGGGAACGCGGCGTGCGATTCGAGGCGATCGGGCGGCGCGACCGGATTCCCGAGGCGGCGCTGCGAACGATGGAGAGGACAGAAGAGGTGACGGCGGGCGGAAGCGGATTGCATCTGCGCGTGGCGATTGATTACTCTTCGCGCGATGCGATTGCGCGCGCGGCGTGCGAGGCGGCGGCGTTGAGCGATGAGGCACTGTTCCGTCCCGATATGCTGCGGTCCATGGTGACACAAGCGCTTGCCGGAGATTGCGGCGAAGTGGACCTGCTGATTCGCACGGGCGGGGAAAAGCGGTTGTCGGATTTTCTGCTGTGGGAGTGCGCGTACGCGGAGCTGGCGTTTACAGAACGGATGTGGCCGGAGTTCGACGAGGCCGATCTGGATGCGGCGATCGCGGAGTTCCGGCACCGCGAGCGGAGATTTGGGGGAGTGCCTGAGCCCCCGATGAAGCAAGTCAGCGAGCCGGCAGGTCAGCCAGTCAGCGCTTGAGGACTGGCTAATCAAAATGAATGCGACAAGAGAATCAATGCACGCCGGCTGGAGCCTTGGCGTGCTTGACCTTGGTGAACAGCCACACCAGGAAGACGCAGAGGAAGCAGAGAATCGCGGTCCAGCGGAAGACGTCGACGTAAGCCCACAGCAGCGCCTGCTGGCCTAGCTCGCGGTAGAGGAATCCATGGGCCTGCGGCAGGGCGTTGGCGGGATTGGAAAAGCGTCCTAAAGCCGAATTCAGGCCCGCGGTTTGTTGCTGCAACCAGGGCTGCGTTTGGGAGACGGAGCCGGCGATCTGGATCTGGTGGAGATCGGCGCGGCGAACAAGCAGCGTTTGCGATACAGAGATTCCCACGGAACCGCCGATGTTGCGCACAAGGTTGAAAATGCCGCTGGCGTTGCCGATCTCCTCATTACGCAGGTTGGTGTAGGCCTGCGTGGTGATGGGCACGAAGACAAAGCTCAAGGCGAACCCGGTGATGATGATGGGCCAGAGAAGCGTTTGGGGACCGACCGACAGATTCACGTTGCCGAAGGTGAGCGATGTGAAGCCGAAGACGATGAATCCGAATGTGAGCAGATAGCGCGGGTCGATGCGACCGCTGAGGAATCCGATGGCCGGCATGCCGAGGATGGCGCCGATGCCGCGGGGAAAGACAACGATCCCGGCAGTGAACGCGGTATAGCCGAGGAGTTCCTGGTAGAAGAGGGGCAGAACCGTAACCATGGAATACACGGCGACACCGAAGAGGATCATCAGCATGCAGCCAACGGCAAAGTTGCGATCGGAGAGAATGCGCAGGTTGACGAGCGGTTTGCGGGCGCGGCAGGAATAAACGATCCAGGCGATGAGCGCGGAGGCGGCGATGGCCGCGGTGTAGCGAACCCACGTTGCTCCGAACCAGTCCACCTCCTGCCCTTTGTCGAGGACCACCTGCAGGCAGCCGGTCCAGACAATGAGGAGGCCGAAGCCAAGGTTGTCAAATTTGCCCGGCTTGGCGTCCCTGACATACGACGGATCGTGGATGAAGCGGCCGATCATGAAAGCGGCAAGAATGCCGACGGGGATGTTGATATAGAAGGCGTATCGCCAGCTATAGGCGTCTGTGAGCCATCCGCCGAGCGTGGGGCCGAGGACGGGAGCGACCACGACACCGAAGGCGAAGACAGCCATGGCCTGCCCGCGCTTCCGCGGTTCGAAGCTTTCGAGGAGGATGGCCTGGGAGAGCGGCTGGAGCGCGCCGCCGCCGGCACCCTGAACGATGCGCGCGAGCAACATCAGGGGCAGGCTGGGCGCGGCTCCGCAACAGAACGATGCCGCGGTGAAGATGAGGACACACGCTACCAAGAACCGCTTGCGCCCGAAGCGCAGGGCAAACCAGTTGCTGGCAGGAAGGATGACGGCGTTGGCAATGAGGTAGCTGGTGAGGACCCAGGTGGCTTCGCTGTTGGTGGCCGAAAGCGAACCGGCGATGTAGGGCAGGGCGACGGCGACGATGGCGGTATCGAGCACCTCCATAAACGTCGCCAGCATTACGGAGGCGGCGACCAACCACGGAGAAACCGCCGTGCTTTGCGGCTGACAGACGGAGGTCTCCGCCATACACCCCTGCTCAATGGGATAGGATCAGGCCGACCGCCGAACATGCCGGCGGGCCATAAGATGCAGGAGCGGCGGGATGGGGTTGCGTTTGGCGGGCACTGCGCAGGGTTGGGGTTGTGCGGCGGCGGTCTTTTGGACATGGCGCAAAGGAATGCGGGAAAGGGCGAGACGCAGGCTTTGCAAGGGCCAAGGGGCTGGAGCTAAGATATCGGCAAGCGCCGCGTGATTCCCCTTGCGGCCCGCTTGTCCAAGTCCCGCAGCTTTTGCAATATCATTGCCGCGACGCAAATGAAGCCAATCTAATACGATCCAGAGACCGGAGAGACTGCCATGCCGGAGATGGAAGATCCGAAGACGACCGAGAGCCCTTCGAAAACGGTTACGAGGCGCAAGTTCATTCTGGGCGTAATTGCCGGAGGCGCCGTGGTGAGCGCAGCGAGCTACAAGATTCTTGCGCCCGGCCGCGCGAGGAGCTTTGGCGGCGAGCGCCTAATCAGCCTGAATGTGAACGGCAAGCAGCGCCGCGTGGATGTGATGAAGCAGGAGACGCTGGCGTGGACGCTGCGCTACAAGCTGGGGCTGACGGGCACCAAGCTGGGTTGCGATCGCGCCGAGTGCGGAAGCTGCACCGTGCTGATCGACGATGTGCCCTACTATAGCTGCTCGGTGCTGACGAATACGGTGCGCGGAAAGAACGTGACAACAATCGAAGGCCTCGAAGCGGAGGACGGAACGCTGCATCCGGTGCAGCAGGCGGTGGTGGACGAGCAAGGGTTTCAATGCGCGTTCTGCATGCCGGGCTTCGTGATGTCGGCGGTCGGATTTCTGAAGAAGAATCCGAACCCCACGCGCGAGGAGATGGCGCAGGGAGTATCGGGCAACCTGTGCCGCTGCCAGGATTACACGAAGATTCTGGACGCAATGATGCGCGGCGCCCAGTACACGAAGACCGGGGTGCCCGCAGGCGCTGGTTCGGCGGCTGGCTTGAAGAGGAGGGCTTGAGCGATGGCAGATGAAGCGGTTGCCAATGCCGTGAAGGTAGAAGAGCTGAAGCCAATACCGTTTGGCGAGGGATACAAGCTGATCGGGAAAGATTTCTCGACCAACGACCTGGTGGCGAAAGTGACGGGTCGTGCGAAATATGCCGAGGACTTTCGCGCGGAAGGGATGCTGTTCTGCCGCCTGGTGCTGAGCCCGATGCCGCACGGTCGCGTGAAGCGGATCAACGCGGAAAAGGCGCTGGCGATGCCGGGAGTGAAGGCGATTCTGACGCCGGCAGAGGTTCCCGGTCATGCGGATTATGTGAACGACAACGGGCAAACGATCAAGGCAGACAAATGGGGTGAGCTGGCGCTGGCGGATGAACCGATGTACCAGGGCGAGCCGATCCTGGCGGTGGCGGCGGTGGACGAACTGACCTGCGCAGAGGCGATCGAGAAGATCGAGATCGACATGGAGCCGCTGCCGTTCGCGGTCGATCCGCTGGGGAGCCTGCGGCCCGGCAGCTCGAATGCGCGCCTCGACGGAAATGTGTGGGCGCCTGTGCCGCACTCGCGCGAGACGGCGCTGACAACGCTGAAGTGGACGAACGAAGACTTTGCCGAATACGACCACGGGCGGCTGCCGATGGGCCATGCACCGGAGACGTGGGCCTATGGAGACGTAGATGCAGGATTCAAGAATGCGGCTGTGGTGCTGGACGAGACGTTTCTTACGCCGGATGTGAGCCACCAGTGCCTTGAGCCGCGCACCACTCTGGCGTACTGGCAGAACGGGAAGCTGTTCCTGTATACGGGCACGCAAAGCACCCAACAGACAGTGTCCGCCATCGCGCGATGGATGCAGATGTCCGAAGACAAGGTCGTCTTCGTGAGCGAATACACGGGCGGCGGATTCGGCAGCAAGATTACCGGCGCGCAGACGCTGGTGATTCCCGCGCTGCTCTCAAAGAAGCTGAACGCGCCGGTGATGATGCGCATCAGCAGAGAGGAAGAGCACTTTATCGGGCGAGCACGGCCGGGTATCCGCGGGCGCGTGAAGATCGGTCTTGCCAAGGATGGGAAGATCACCGCGCTCGATATGTTCCTGGTTTCGGACGCGGGTTCGTATGGATCGAACGGCGACGGCGGCTCCTGCGGAAGCATCACTTCGCTGCTGTATCAGCCTCCGGCGATGCGGTTCCGCAATGTGACGGTGGCGACGAACACGCCGCCGCGCAGCGCGCAGAGCGCTCCGGGCGGCATGCAGGCGATCGCGATCATGGAGCCGATTTTGTCGAAGGCGGCGCGACAACTGGGCGTGGACCAGGTTGCACTGCGGCGCGTGAACTCTCCCGAAGGAAAGGCCGAGTATGGGCCGGTAAATCACGCAGGAAAGCGCGCATATGTGACGAGCTGCTACCTGAAGCAGGCGCTGGATTACGGGGCACAGCAGTTCAAGTGGCAGGAGCGGGTGGCCAGCAAACCAAAAAAGACGGGTACGAAGGTGCATGGATTGGGCGCGGCGATCACCTGTTTTCACGGCGGATCGAGCGGGTTTGACGGGCTGATCGTGATCACGCCGGAAGGCCGGGTGCGGATTCATAGTGGGATCGGCAACCTGGGGACGGAGGCGCTGATCGATGTGCATCGCGCGGCCGCCGAGGTATTGGATGTGCCGTGGGATTCGGTGGACATCGTGTGGGGCGATACGGCGAAGAATTTGCCTTACTCGTGTCACTCGGGCGGGAGCCAGACCATTCATGCCATGACGCGGGCGGCCCACGCGGTCGGCCTGGAGTGCAAGCAG
>Ga0310039_10001490_pt1 | contig 16517 bp, 14 predicted proteins | sample Sb_taG_4_FD_200460 | JGI IMG/M metagenome (GOLD analysis project Ga0310039, IMG submission 200460) | Peat soil microbial communities from Weissenstadt, Germany - Sb_50d_6_BS metaG (v2) (version 2) | ecosystem: Environmental > Terrestrial > Soil > Wetlands > Peat | place: Germany: Weissenstadt...
TGACCCTAAGACGCCCCTGGCGTCGCCGCTGTTCGCCTCACTGTCCGGGCTCCCGCCGCTGCTTATACAGGTAGGCACGGCCGACCTGCTGCTCAGCGATTCCGAACGCCTGGCCACAGCAGCAGCCCAAGCCGGGGTCGACGTCATCCTGGAGATCGGCGAGGGCCTGCCCCACGTCTACCAGATCCTGCTCGGCACCCCCGAGGCAGCCGAGGCCACCGAGCAAATCGGGAAGTTCCTGCGGGCCCGGGTTGGCTAACCAGACAGCCCGTAGACAGCAGGCTTCCCGGCGCCCGGTCCGTCGCTTAGCCGCGTAACGCCCGGGGAGCTTGCTGATCACCCCCAAGGGCGCCCGCCGAAAGGCCCCACCGAACAAGACGATCTGTGCGGAAACCAGCATCTAGATGCCGAGCATCGCCTGGCCGGAGCAGGAACCGGGATCGCGGTGCCAGCGGCAAGGCCCCGACGAGGTGCAGGAAGCAGACCTATACCACGAACCAGCACACCACCGGCCCGTCCCGGACCCGGCGCTTGTGCCGGTACGGGCACCTGCTCGCCATGTTTAGCCGCGCCGGCGGACCGCTTCTGCTTCGCATCCTCTGCGGCGCGATCTCCACTCACCGGGGAGGCAGGTCATACCACTTATGCGCCGTCTACACAGGAGGCACTACCCGCAGGCGATAACCGCGCCAGTACCGCCGATCGGTACGCCTGGGTGAGGCGGCGCCCGGCTGGCTACAGCGGAGCAGAACGAGACTGATCTGTGCGGCTACGCGCCCGGCTGGCAGTGCTGGCCGATGTCCGGATCTGCCGAAATGAGCATGTCATCTACGCGCATATCTATACACCGTCTAGCATATTCCGTCACGGTTCGCTGGACTTGATTCGCGACCGCCGCGCAGCCTTCCCGCCGTTTTGGTAGGAAATCAGATCGCCGAGTATTTGCTAATTGGTGGGAGCGCCTGCGAGGGTGCTTCCGCGCTCAGATCATCCCGTTCTGGCGTATGAAGTGCGTGGCACCGTTGCGGTTCTGATGTTGCATGTGGCTTTGCGAGTTGACCGTCCGTTCGTGTCTGCGGCCTTTGCGTTGCCGGTACGCTGCCGCGGCGGATTTCGCAGGACAGGGAAGCAGCGGGTTGATCACGAAGGCCGGGCAGGGTAGGAACGTCGTATGCTGCGTGCCGGCAAGGTGGGGCTGCGGGCCCGGGATGAGGCAGACGTTGCGGTCTTTCATGCCGAGCTGTATGAGGACATCGCGACCCGTGCGCAAGCCGACTCGCGCCCATGGCGCCCCATCCCGCCCGGCTCCGCCGCGTCGCCCTACGCGGTCACCGAGCCCCAGGACGACCTTGACTGTTTCTCGGTGGTGGAACTAGACGGCGGCGAGCTGGCCGGCGAGGCACTGCTGTGGGCCATCGACCTGCATAACCGGATGGCTCATCTGGGGTTGTCGCTGCGGCCGGCGTTCCGGGGCCGCGGTCTGGGCACGGACGTTGTCTTGGCGCTGTGTGGCTACGGCTTCACCATCCGCGGCCTGCACCGGTTGCAAGTCGACACCCTGGCCAGCAATACAGCGATGATCCGGGCAGCCTCGCAGGCCGGGTTCGTGCCAGAGGGCAGGCTCCGCCGCTCGGCGTGGGTCAACGGGGATTTCGCCGACGAGGTAATCCTCGGGATGCTCGCAACCGACTGGGTCGCGGGCGGAAAAGGGCAAACGGGCGCGGGCGGGATCGCAGACAGCCGCGGCTGACCGCTGGCAGCCTTCCGGCGCTGGACCGCCCGGGTGCGCCGACGGCCATCTCGGGACTAAAGCTCTGGTCATCACTTTCCACGAGTGATCTCAGTCAGCCTGACGCTCATAACGGCCTTTCGATGCGGCGCCGCCGACCTTAGCGGCCGACTGGGCTGGCATACAGATCGGCGGCGGTGTGCGCCTCGCTCCAAGTGAGGGCTGATTAACAGCGTGGCGCGGGCCGAGCCCGGCGGCGGCCAGCAGGGCACCGAGCTTATTGTAGTCCAGGGCGCTGGCGTGCGACTCATGGTCCAGCCGGGGCGGCCGGACATGGACAGCCGGGGAGTGGTCCAGGAGTTCTTCCTCCACCGCATGCTTGTAGAATCCAGCGATGGTGCGCAGCCGCCAGGTGAGAGTGGCGCGGGCGCGGCCTGGTGCTTCCAGGTCACGGGCGAAGCCTTCGATGTCGGCGCGGCGGACGGCGAACAGGGGCAGGGAGCGGGCGCGGCACCAGGTGGTGAACTGCCGCAGGTCCAGCGCGTACGCTTCACGGGTCAGCCCGCGGTACCCGGCCAGGTAGCCGGTGAGAGCAAGCCGTTCGGGGTTAGTGAATGCGGGCTGGATTGTGACGAGGGCAGTGGATGAGGTCATGGCAGTCATCGGGCACCTCCCGGTCGGCTGAGACCCGGGAGGCTGGGCCGCTACGGGTCCCAGCGATTGAGCGGAAACCCAACCTAAGCCGCAGCGGCCCGTCACGCCATGTAACAACCCGCCGGAACTGGAGCGGCACCGACTACCCAGAAACGCTCGGCGTCGGCGGGCTGGCGCGGTAGCGGGTGCTGCCTTCGATGCGGCTGCACCGGGTGGCCTGCAACACGTGGTGGCGCCGGTCCTGGACGGCGACGGGACCGCCATGTGGTGTCAGCGGGCATCTCCAAGCGCGGTCGGTCGTGAGGTTGGCTTCGCGGACTGATTGCCCCTTCAGGCGTGGGGCCATCGCCGCTCGACCAGGGACCGCGCGCGCCGGGGAAGACCTTGCCTGCCCGGAGCGGGTCGTTCACCTGTGGGGGGCTGGCGGGGCTTCATGCCAAGCAGGAGCCGGGCGGGGCGGAATCGCCTTACTGCCAGCTCATACAGGGCGAGCGTCGCGGCGAAGGACACGATCACCAGGGCCGCGTACTCGGGGACAGCCGGGGCGTGCCAGCGGACGATGAACCAGGCAGCCGCCACGATGACTGGCTCATGCAGCAGGTAGAAGGGCAGCACGGCCTGGTTGCCGTACCGGGCGGCACGCTGCCACCGGGGCTCGGGCGCCGCGGCAGGCCGGGAGTCCGCCCTGGCCTGCGGGTGTCGTCGGCGGGCGGTGATGGACCCCGCAAACCCCATGATCGCCACGATCCACGCCCAGCCGGCCAGGCCCTGCAGGGCACTCCAGCCCGGCGGGACGCCGGTACCGAGACCGGCGCCCGATCCGCTCAGGGCACCCGCCCACGCCACCAGCGCCCCGGTCGCCGCGCAGCCTACTGCCAGGGCCGGCCAGCGGGAACGCCGCAGCGCAGCCTCGAACCGCGGGTCGGAGGCGATCAGGAACCCGTACAGGAACGGGAACACATAGACCACGCGTTCCCAGCCTCCGGTGTTGACATCCGGGCCGAACACCGCCTCGACAGCCATCATGGGGACCGCGGCCGCGAGCACCACGACGGCACCATGGCACGCGGCGAAACCAGCCAGCCGGCCGGTAAGCGGCCTGCCCGGCGGGCCCGCCAGGTAGGCAAGCAGCGGCAGCAGCGCGACCGAGAAGACCAGCAGGACGTACAGGAACCACAGGTGCGCGGGGTCGAAGCTGACGCCGCCCGAGGTCCACGACCCGCGCGGCAGCAGCCCGCGCGCGATGGCTGGGACGTTCACGAAGCTGAGCCAAAAGCGCCAGTACGGCTGGTGAAACGCTGGCTGGCCGAGCCTTCCGATATAGAACATCGGCGGAACCAGCACCACCAGGCCGAATGCGAACGGGACCAGCAGCCGGGCCAGCCGCTCCCGGGCGAACGCTGCCGCAGAGCGGGTCCGCATCGCATACCGTGCACCCATCCCCGAGACCAGGAACAGCAGCGGCATCCCCCACAGTGATCCCCACAGCAGGAAGACGGTGAACCCGGCGCTGGGCCGCGGATCGGTCACGAACCAGGAAGCGCCCGAGGCGAACACCACGGCGGAGTGGAAGACCACCAGCCCGGCCACCACGAACCCGCGCATCACGTCGAACTCTGGCCGCCGCCCGGCGGAAAGGCCGGACAACGACTGCCCGGCGGCCGTCCGTGCGGCAGCGGGTGCCATCGCAGGGATCAGCTGGCCCGCTGGAGCCGGATCGACCAGCTCGAACTGGCTGGTGTCTGGCGCTGTCATCGGGCTGACCTCCTCATGGGTCTCGGCCGCTGGGGGTGTCGGATTGGCATCAGCTCACCGCGGCTTACGTGTCATCCGGAAGGCCAGGCCTGTGCGCGGACCTGGCGGCGGCCACCGTGGTGGTTGCTGCGACTCGGCCGGTTTCGGCCTGCGTGCCTGCCCGTCCGGGTTGCCTCATTTCCGGGGACCTTCCTGGCCGCCGGGCGCGGCGCGCGCGAAGTCCTTGCTGCGGATAGCGGCCAGGGATACCACGCCCGACGCCAGCGCGATGATCGCCGCGACCAGCAGGATGCGGTCCAGGCCGGTCGTGAAGGCTGCACGGGTGATCACGCCGACAGCCTGCCGGGCGTGCGCGGGCAGCTGGCCGATCACGTGCCCGATCTCCCCCGACTGCACGGCCGTGGCGATCTGCGGGCCCTGGCGGGACAGCCCGGGCACCGCCGCCACCCGGGCCAGTACCTCATCGTGCACCTTGCTGGAGAACAGTGTCCCCAGCAGCGCGATGCCGGTGGCGATCCCGACCTGGCGGAAGGTGGAGCTGATGCCCGAGGCCATACCGGCCCGCTGCGGTGGCACCACGCCGACGGCGGTGGAGGCTAGCGGCGGGTTCACCATCCCGACGCCCGCGCCGGCCACGATCATTCCCGGGATCAGGTGTGTCCAGGCTGAGGCCGCGTCGAGCCCGCGCATGAGCAGCAGCCCTCCCCCGATGATGATCAGGCCCGGCCCGATGAGCAGCCGGGCCGGCACGTGCGAAGTGAGCCGCCCGGCCAGGGTGGATGCCGCCAGGATGCCGCCGGATAGCACCATCAGCCGCACGCCGGCGGCCAGCGGCGAGTAGCCCAGGATGTCCTGCAGGTACAGCACCAGGTAGAGAATCATCGAGAAGATCGAGGCACTGAGCCCGAACGCCGCAACCGAGCCGCCACTGAAGGCCGGCAGCCGGAACAGGTTCAGGTCGAACATCGGGTGCGCACTGTGCCGCTCCACGATGACGAAGGCAACGAGCAGCAGCGCCGCGGCGGCGAAGCAGCCGAGCACCAGGCCGTCGGTGAAGGAACGCTGGTTCGACTCGATCAGCCCGTAGACCAGGCTCGACAGCGCCAGCGTGAAGAGCGAGAAGCCTGCCCAGTCGGGCCGGCTGGCCTGCGGCGCACGCGATTCTGCCACCTTCATCACGCTGATAATGACCGCCGCAACGCCGATCGGCGCGTTGATGAAGAAGATCCACCGCCAGGACAGGCCCGAGGTCAGCACGCCGCCGAGCAGCGGGCCGATGGCCACCGCCAGGCCGGTCACCGCTCCCCAGGCCCCGAACGCGACGCCGCGGTCCCGGCCGCGGAAGGCATCAGCCAGCAGCGCCAGCGATACCGCGAACATGATCGCCCCGCCGGCGCCCTGCAGGGCGCGAGATAGCTGCAGCGCCAGCGTGCTGGCGGCAAGGCCGCACAGCACCGACGCGGCGGTGAACACCACCAGGCCGGCCAGGTACAGCCGACGGCGGCCGTACATGTCCGCCAGGCTGCCCGCGGTCAGCAGGAGCGCCGCCAGAGTCAGGGCGTAAGCGTCCACGACCCACTGCAGGTCAGAGAAACTCGACTGGAGCGCCCGCTGGATGTCGGGCAGGGCGACGTTCACGACCGTGATGTCAAGCAGCAGCATGAACGTACCGAGGCAGACCGCGACCAGCGTCCACCACTTGTTCCCGCGCTGACCACGATCCTCGCGGCCAGTCCTGGCCTGCTGGTCGCGTATCGCGGCTCTGGCCTGAGTCATACGATCACCTCCATGTCAGCGGGTGTTCCGTCAGGGCCCGCCTGCGGCGCACGGCCCGGGCGCGAGCCAGGCTGGCGGCTCGGCTATGCACGCCAGCAGTCACGCTGCCATTCCGCCGCGGCCCAGCCGTGGCTTGAACGGTGTTGCTCACCGCGGTCCTTCCGGTTTCTGGCCGCGCCGGTTAGCGGCACGTCCCGGTCTTGTTACTGAACTGACGAAGCCCCCAGCCGGGTACCGGCAATTGCCCGGTCCCGCCGGTGGCCGGTGTCACCCCGAAGGCGTCAATCGGAACCGGACCGGTTCGGTCTCCAGATGCGACACCATTGAACGGTAACATCGGTGTCGGATATCTGCAACCGGTATCCGGTTATACTGGTGTCGTGCCTAACGAACCCGAGAATACGGCCGTCCCCCCAGCGCTGGTCACCCTCCAGGATTTCCTCAACACGCTGGACGAGCGCAGCTTCAGCGTGCGCGGGACGCGGCACCTGGGCGGTGACGAGCTGGCGACCGGGGCCGCGCTGGCCGACTGGCTGGCGGGGCGAGGGCTGATCCCCGCCGGGACGCAGCCCACCGACGCGGACCTGGCCGCGGCACACCGCTCGCGGGACGCACTACGCGGAGCGCTTGTCGCCCGGGCAAGCTCAGGGTGGGATGGGCGGGCCGGGGCCAACGAGGCGCTGGCCGGCCTGACACTGCGGATCGAGCTCAGCGCGGATGGTACGCCACACCTGTCCCCCATGGCAGGCACCGGGGTGCCGGCCGCGCTGACCCGGCTGGCAGCCACCGCAGCCCTCGCGGAGGCGGACGGCAGCTGGCAGCGGCTGAAGATCTGCGCCGCCCCGGACTGCCGGTGGGTGTTCTACGACACCTCCCGCAGCGGCGCGGGCCGATGGTGCTCGATGCGGGTCTGCGGCAACCGCGACAAGACCCGCGCCTACCGGCAGCGCCACCGTGGAAACGGGAATAGCCGCTGGTCATGACGGCTCCCCTTCAGAAGGCTGGTTCAGCGTGATCGTGCGGCAGGAAACTACCGGCGCCGCCGCCCACGCGGTAGCCGTTGAACCAGCCCTTGCTGGCCGGCCAGCCGGACGCTTCCTGCCTGGGCTCGCTCTCGATCACGAACGTTCCGGCAGTCACCGGTGTGCCCAGGCGGTCACGGTCATGGCCACTCGCCCGTCCCGGTAGACGATCGCTGAGCGGGCACCCGTAGACCCCGCCAAGGCCCGCAACTGTGGACGCTCCGCGCGATCGGGGCGCTCACCGGAGGGTAAGCCCTATCGCCCGTGGCGGTGCAAGGTGTAGCCGAGCGCGGAGATGACGGGGATCAGCGTGGCCGGCACAAGGTTCGCGGGCACACCGGCGACACGGGCGAGATGTCCCGGCTCGTCCTCAACCGCGGTACCGGGCGTAGCGAGAGCGAGGAAGAACGGGGCCCAGGCGATGGCGGGAAGCAGTGCGGCGATCTTGATTACCACGTCATCTTCGTCTGCGTGCTGGCCGGGTCGCCACAGCAGCCACAGGGCGAGCAGCTGCGAGCCGGCCACACTGCCCCACCCCGCCACGCTGTGGAATCGGGCATGGGGCGGCCAGTCGGGGTTGAACACGTGGCTGCGGTTGAGGTCGGCGCGCCCGGTGCCGGCGATCGTGCCGATGGCCGCCCCGCTGAGCACCAGACGGCTGATCCTCATGTCGGTCTCTCCCTCTCCGGTATCCCCGTGTGCACTGAGCGGGGGCCCGCCGCTGCGTGCGGTGCCCGGCTGCGAAGGCGTGCGGCGGCGGAGGCCGCCTGGCGGCGTTGCAGCGAGCGGGGTAGCAGCGGGAGCGCTCGCATGGCGATCCGGTAGGCCCGTCCCGGAAAGACCAGGGGCTTGCCGGCATCGAAGCCGGCGAGCGCTTCGCGGGCGCAGCGCGCCGCGCTGATGCGCAGGAACTGGGGCGGACCGCCGGTCATGCCCCCGGCTGTGCCGGCGACGGTGTCGAAGTCACTGTCCACCGGACCCGGGCAAACCTGGGTGACGGCCACCCCGGTGCCGGCCAGATCGGCACGCAACGCCTCGCTGAAGCCGTCGACGAAATGCTTGCTGGCCGAGTACGCCGCGGCCGCCGGCATCACCGTCAGCCCTGCTCCCGAGCCCATATTGAGCACCCCGCCCCGGCCCCGTTCCACCATAGACGGCACCAGCAGTGCGGTCAGCTGGGCGACGGCGACCACGTTGGTGTGCAGTATCTGCCGGGTGCGGGTCCAGTCCGCGGCGTCGAACAGCGCCTGGTCGCCGATGCCCGCGTTGTTGATCAGGACGTCCACGGCACCGACCTGCTCACGCAACGCGGCCACGCCCCGATCCACGTCGCGCTCGTCGGACAAGTCGACGGGGAGAGCCACCACCTGCAGCCGTGGGTGCGCTGCCATCAGCTCGGCCCGCAGCCCTTCGAGCAGCCCGGCCCGGCGGGCCGCCACGACCAGGGTCCCCGCCCGGGCGGCAAGTTGAGCGGCGAACTCACGGCCGATGCCCGAAGAAGCACCGGTTATCAGCGCAGTGCCGCCATCTACTGGAGGACGTACTGTCACGATCGCGGTCCTTCCCCGGGTCGCTGAACCCCAACGAGAATCCGGCCCCGGGCGATCTCGCCAGCCACGTCCCCGGGGCCAGGGGTCCCGCCGGCACCAACATGGATGTGCGCCCGACGGCCAGCGGGGCGGTGGTCGCGCACGATCGCCGTGAGCGCTTCGGTGATCAACTGGCTGATCGCGAACGCTTCTGCGGTGGCCTGCACGCGCCGCCCGATGCGCACTTCGACGGGGACGCCGCCCTCGAGCGTCCCAAGTCCTCCCATATCGGCCAAGTCTGCTGGCAACCGGGACCGGTGGCAAGTGAGCAAAAACTTGACACCGCTCAAATCTGCCGGGCACGCTGCTCGCGTGGTCAGCCGATCTTCACCCCAGGTCCTTCCGAGCCGACGCGACCGACGCCGGCAAGAGACGATCGCCGACATCAAGACAGCCGCACGGGCGCAGCTTGCCGAGGGCGGTCCAACCGGGATCTCCCTGCGGGCCATCGCCCGCCAGCTGGGCATGACGCCCTCCGCCGTGCACTACTACTTCCCGGGCCGGGAGGCACTCCTCGAGGCCCTCATCGTCGACGGGTGGGACTCGCTGGCCATGGCCTTGCGAGCCCGCTACGAGCAGACCCGGCCACTACCGGCACACGAGCGGTGGATTGCCGTGACCCGCGCCCACCGGGCCTGGGCCCTCGAGCACCCTTCGGAATACCTGCTGCTCTATGGTCACACCGGACTCCGCGTCACCCCCGGCGCAGACCCCAGTGGCCACACGGCCATGTCGAAGGTCGTTGCCGTGCTGTTCACGATGATGCGCGACGCCCTCGCCGCCGGGGAGATCGACACCGGAAAGCTCCAGACAGCGACGCCAGCACCCCTTAGCCAGCAGCTCGCCGACTGGCGCGAAACCACCCAGGAGATGGCCGGCCTCCCCGATGGCGCCCTGGTCGCCTGCCTGATCGGATACGCCCAGCTCCACGGCGCCATCACCCTGGAGCTAGTCGGGCGGATCCCCCTCAGCTCCAGCCCACCGCCCTGTTCGACCTGCAGATGGCCCACGTCTCGGGTTCCCTGAACGCGCCGCCACCTCCTTGGTGACCCAGCAGGCCAGTTCGCCGGCACCCGGCACGCCTCGTTGTCACAGAACAGGGCGTGGTCGAAGGATGAACCCTGAATCGTCTCGCCGGCCTCCCACCCAAGAAACCTCCTGCGGCAAACACCGCAGGCCTGGTGGGGTGCACCCGTAAGGCCGTCCCGTAAGACCCGCCCGGTGAACATTCCCGCAAAGGGGCGTTATACGGGACACCGCCGGAGACGCCTATCGGTGTCCCCGCGGTCCAGTCGGCACGTCATCCGCCGCGCCTTGCATCCCTGCAGATGCCCGCAACCGACAGCAGCCGGAACGCGGCCGAGACGCGGCGACAGCCGCGAAAGCGGACGCCGCGGCGTACAGAACAGCCCGATCGGCGCGGCGGCCACTGATGAACGGCTCCAAGCCGACACCCGTACAGAACGGCGGATCTCGCGTGGCGCATGGTAACGTTCCGTAGTTGACATCAGGCGCTCGCTGTTGTGGTCGTGGACCGGTTCGTGGACCGGCGCTTCAGTTAATCCCAGCGCGGCGAGTGCCATCAGTGCGATAACTCGTGCCATCTGTGCAGCTAGGGCGCATGGCGCATGGGGCCGTACTTCTCATAATCCGCCGGTCGTGGGTTCGAGCCCCACCCGCCCCACCTGCGGTTTACTTCCTGGAAAGCGAGCTGGGCCGACGTTCGGCACGTCGCCGCCGCACATCTGTCTGGTCTGGGCGCTGGAATCTCTCGCCTGGTCCCCCGCGCACATGAGCCGGGTGGCTGCCACGCTTGCCCGCTTGGCCAAGATCGACCCGGAGCCGGACGCGAACACCCATCCGCGGCCCGCGGGCAGCCTGGCCGATGTGTTCAACCTCTACGACCCGCAGACGTCCGTCCCGTTGCCGCGCCGCCTCGACGTGCTCGACGGGCTGCGCCGTCGCTCACCTGCGGAAGCGTGGCGGTTGCTGCGTGCGATCCTGCCCACGCGCCTGACAATCTTCACCGTCGTACCGTCCGCGGTGGAGATCATGGGCTCTGGCCCAGCCCGAGACCTGTCCGTCGACCTCTTCGGCCACCGTCCACGGCTCCCCGGCATCGCTCCGCTGGACCACTCCCGGTACGACGCAGCGCTGCGGTCCGCTTGCCAGGAGGCGGCGTGTGCCGTCCTCGACAGCGAGGGGATCACCGGGCTCCTGACCGTGGCCGCGTCCGCGTCCGCGTCCGTGACGCCTCCGCCGCCCAGGCGCAAGGCGGAAGTCGTGACCGTGATCGAGCATGGCCGTCAGGCCAAGGCCCTGGAAGCGTTAGGCTTCCGCGTCCTGGTCGGGCAGCAGACCAGGTGGTTCAAGGCCAGTGACTTCATCGTCTACCGGGCCAAGGGCGGATCGTTCAAGCTGGAGTACGCGCCTTACGGGAAGGCCACCGGGATGTACCTGATGGCTGGTCCGCGCGGCTCCTCCTGGTCCGTGGTGACGAGATGGCGACCTCCCTGCGGGAAGGCCTAGCCAATGCCCAAGGCTACGCTGAGCTGTTCACCGTCCAGGTCCAGGAGCACCGGATCGGGGTCCTGTACCTGGACGACTTCCATGGCCAGCTGGTCGAGGCTCCGGCTGCCTACCGGCGCCACGCTCCGCAGCCGACTGAGTGGAGGCTGGTTCCTGTGCAGGGCTACCACCTTGGCCGGTAACGACAACCGCCAGCCCGGCTCCAGCCAGCCGGGCTGGCACGATATACCTAACCTGTTCGCCTTAAACCTAGCTGACCTTAGCTGAGTCTATGGTACTTTCCAGCTCAGACCTGGCAAGCTTAGCCAACATGAGCCAAGAGCTGACGGGACCGCATGCGCCATACATGCTGATCGTTTACGTGCTGGTAGACAAGATCAAGTCAGGCGAGCTGAAGCCTGGTGACCGGATGCCGAGCGTCACAGAGCTGGTTGAGACCTACAACGTGAGCCACAGCACGGCCAGGCGAGCACTAGCCAAGCTGAAAGAAATGGGCATGACTGACACCGTGCCCGGCTACGCGACGTTCGTGCGATTTTCCGATCAGGGTGCATCTAGCTGAGCCAGGATACTCCTGGATGGCTTCGCCGAAGAGGCCGCATGGGAGGCCCCCGCAGAGGTCGCCGGGGAACCGAACGGGGAGATCGCCGGGGAAGTAGCCGAAGAGGTCTCCGGTGAACTGGACGCGGAGACCGCCGGGGAACTGGCCGAAGAGGTCGCGTCGGAGGGCGGCGCGGAACTGGACGCGGAGGTAGCCGGAGAACTGGCCGGAGAGGTCGCCGGAGAACTGGCCGGGCTGGTCGCCGGAGAGGTCACCGGAGAAGTGGCCGGAGAGGTCACCGGAGAAGTGGACGGGGAGATCGCCGGAGAAGTGGACGGAGAGGTCGCCTGGGAAGATACGGCGGGGGATGGTCGAGGCCCTGGCGAGGGTGGGGCGGTCGTGGTTGTTGCGGGTGATGAGGGCACGACTGATGTCTTACTGAACGGAGGCAGGTGCGCTGTCATAGCCACAACCAGGTAGGCAATTATGAGCGCTACGGCCACTGCCGCGGCGCTGACTAGTTCCGGAGGGGGGCGGCCCGGCCGCCCTTTTGCCCGGCGACCGGGTGTCTGGGTCCCGGTGGCTGGCGGCGGCAGCGCAGGCCCTGGGGTCGCGCCCGCCCGGGGTGCCGCGGTGGGCGGGGTTGCTAGGCCGTCGGCCGCCGTGGGCACGACTGGGCCGGGTTCCGTCGGAGGGTGCGAAGGGAACGCCTGGGTAATCGGCTCTGGCAGCCAGCCTGGTGCCGGAGGGTCGGTGTTGAGTTCGGTCAGGATCTGCTCTGTGCTGGGCCGCTGGTGTGGGTCCTTGGCCAGGCATCGCTCGACTAGCGGCCGGAGTTCAGTAGGCAGGCCAGTGGTGTCAGGCGAGGCGAAGACCACCCGGTACAGCAGGGTGGCGCTGGGCGCGGTGCCGAACGGGCCCTGGCCGGTGGCCGCAAAGGTGAGCAGCGCGCCGAGGCTGAACACGTCGCTGGGCGGGCCTACCCGTTGGCCTCGGGCCTGTTCGGGGGACATGAAACCAGGCGAGCCGAGTACCGGCCCACTGCCGGTCAGCATGCTCGCCTCCGCTGCCTGCGAGATGCCGAAATCGATGATCCGGGGCCCGTCCTCAGCCAGTAGCACGTTCGACGGCTTCAGGTCGCGGTGCACGATACCCGCCGCGTGGATCGCGCCTAGGCCTTCGGCGAGTCCCGCTGCCAGTGCGAGCACGGACCTGGCAGGCAGCGGGCCGTGCCTGGTGACCGTATCGGCAAGCGACAGCCCGGGCACGTAGGCGGTGGCCAGCCACGGCACCGGTGCGTCCGGGTCAGCGTCCACCACCGGTGCCGTGAACAGGCCGCTCACCGTCCGCGCCGCGGCAACTTCGCGGGCGAACCGCTTCCGGAAATCCGCTTGCCCGGCAAGTTCGCTCCGGACCACTTTCACCGCGACCAGCCGGCCGCCCGGTGACCGGCCCAGGAACACCTCGCCCATGCCGCCGCCGCCCAGCCGGCCGAGCAGCCAGTACCGGCCCACTTGGCGCGGATCCCGGGGCTGCAATTCCTGGGCTACGCCAGCGGACCGCCCGTGATCACCTATGATCCCAGTCACCGAGCCTCCTAAGGCGGGGTTCGCCTGGGAATCCGATATCCGTACTCGCAGGGTCCCTGTTGACGGCGGTCTCCGGATGTCCCTGCCCTGGGTCTGGTCATCTCTCTCCTTGTCCCGTTCCAAGATGAGCATGGAGCCCGCAAGCCAAGCTGCACCGATCTCCCATCACGGGCTAGAACGGATCGACCCACCGGCCAGGGACCTAGGTCCTGTTCCACAGAGCTGAATGCGGGCGATGAGGACAACTTCGGCCGCCGCAGCGTGGCTATGATCAGGGCCGGATGCGGGGCTTCTGAGATAAGTGCCGGGAGATTGGATGCAACGGAAAACGGCGCCGTACAGGATCCTTTCCGGGGCCGTTTCGCCTGGTAGCGGGGAGGGATTTGAACCTCCGGCCGCTGGGGTTATGAGCAAGCTTGATGTGGGCAAGGACTGCGGTGGGCTTCCCCGATTTCACCGGGCATGGTCCCGTCTCATCCGGTTTGGTCACAGACACGGTCACGCGGCCCGCCCGGCCATCGCCACGAAACTGCGGAGGTTAGTCCGGTGGGATGCTGGGGCGACTTACTGAAGGGCCGATGGCCCGATCGACCGTCTGCGGCTTGTACGGGGCCATCCGCCCAATTCACGCTGCGGTTCGTTTCGGCGGCCCACAGCGAAGGGGCCCCTCGCGGGGTCCCTTCGCTTGATCAGGTACCTCCTACCGCGGCAGGTGGGAGTAGTCCGCCCAGGTGTAGACGGAGCCACCCCACGGGGTGGGAGCGGTGGTGCCGCGCAGCTGCGCGCCGGTGCCGTTCGGGCTGACGACCAGGCCGGTGGCCACGTTCTTCAGCGTGCCGTTCGGCTGCGGGATGAACTGCTGCCACGGGCCGTTATTGGACACCGCGAGGACCAGGCCGTCAGGCAGCGGGTCGGTTGCCCAGCCACCACCGGGATCCGACACGCACAGACCCGACGCCACACCGTTGGGCGCGTACTCGAACTTGTACGCTCCCGGGACCGTGCCAGGCAGGCGGATGAAGTGGGTCGCCGGGTCGGCCTGGGTCGCGGTCCAGCCAGCGATAATCGCACCCGCGTACTGGTGCTGCTGGTAGACATCGAACCCGTTGCCGAACGGGTTGACCATATCACCGTAGTTACCCGGCACGTAGACCGGCTGAGCCTTCACCACCAGCTGGAACGTGGACTGCGTGCTCGCACCGTACTGGTCGGCCGCCGTGACCCCGACACTGCCGTAGGTGCCGGGCGCCGCGGTCGACCCGGCAATGGTGAGCAGGCCGGCGCTGTTGCTCACGATCCCGCCCGGCAGCCCGCTGTACGCGAAGCTGTAGGCCGGCGCCGGGGACAGGATCCCGTCGGTCCCCGCGTTCGGAGTGACGGTGTAGGGCTCACCGAACTGCACGCCCCCGACCGGATAGCTGCGCGTAATCGCGCCCGGCGTGTCGGAGTAGTAGTAGTCATTGACCAGGCCAGCCGGTGCCGGTGGCGCACCCTGATCGAAGACAACGATCCAGGCAACAGCACATCCAGACGCCGACGTGTCGTCGACCACCAGCGTGCCCTGAACAGTGCTCGCTGGCTGAGCCTTCAGCCCTGTCACCGTTACGATGCCACCGGCGTTACTGACTGTCATCCCATGCGGGATTTTCGACATCGCCCAGTTGACGGTCAGCGTATCGCTGGCCGAGGCCCGCGATACCGTGACCGTGCCCGCCTTGTTGAACTGGGTCGGCGTGGGGGCGATAGTCGCTGGCCCAGGAGCGGTGCATGTTGAATGCAGGTAATTGACCTGCAGCGCGGTGTCCTGCCACGCGTGGGCGCTGGCTGGCGATGCTGCCACGCCTACCGCGAGGGCACCTCCGAGCAGCGGGACTACAGAGATTCCCACTGCCTTCCTGAGATTGAAGTGCATGGCTCATGCCCTTCTGTGTCCACCCTCTGCGGGTGTTGCCAGACCATCTGGCAGGAAGGCCCGCCGACGGGAAACCCGGATGACGATGCCGTCGCCGGTGACCCCGCCAGCCAGATGGTCTGTCAGGTGCTCCCCCTCCCCTTTCTTTCACTCTCGTGGTTTCTGCCAGCGGGACCATCGCACACCTTCGCCGCGAAGGCCGAGGTCCACAGCGTGTGTTTCCTGTTAGACAAGGCACACCTCCTTGTGCGCCGGGTAGCCCGGGGCGGGTTGCCCCGGGCCCGCGCTCCGCGCAGCTCAAGTAGCCGTTCAGTGCGGGGACGCCTCTCTGCTACTACTAAGGTAAGCTATGGTGAGCCTAGCGGAACTAGGCGAAAGTCAGTGGACGCGGGGACCTTGGTCACTAGTTGGGTGATGCGGAGAACCTGACCAGAAACGATCGGTTCTCGACAGGGCGGGATGGGCGGCCGCCCGTGGATGATCTTCCGAGGCCGTTTCGCTTGGATTTGAACGCCAGTTTCCAGTCGGCCGCGCTGGCGGTAGAACGGAGCGCCCGGGCGATCGAACTGGCCGTGGAGCACGGCTGGGCCGACGAGCCTGTCGTCGCTGTGCCTACTCGACCCGCTGCGTGAGGAGGGTCTGGCAGCTGGGCGACGCCTTGACTTAACGGCCATTACGCTGGGTTACAATCATGGGATACTGCCTGTCGCCCCGGGTGGACCGGTTGGTGGACCGGCGCGCCAGATAATCCCAGTGCGGCGAGCATCATCAGTGCAATGAGCCGTGTCGTCTGTGCAGCTAGTGCCGCCACCGGCAACGTTTGCCCCGCTGGATCGTTCCTGCTGCGAGGCGGAACGGCACGCCGAATACGTGTCGCATGCAGGTGCGGGGATCGCGCCGGGCGAGGCACACCTAACTACCAGTTCTGACGGCCGCCGCGCCCCGGGCCTGCGCTGTTGCGGCTGCGCTGGAAAGAATACAAATACCCCGCGCGACGCGAGAGCGAGAGGTATCGGGGGCGAGGCGTCCGACTCGGACCGTGACGGATTCCGTAGCGTTGATCGCGATCCTCGCTGAGGCGCTTCCGTGCTATTTGGCGCGCCGTCACGATCGAGAAGCGCTCGGCCGCTTCAGCGGTCCGCCTCGCGCCGCCGCTCGTACACCACAGAGCCAGAGCCGGTCGACCTGCGGGCGATCTCGCGGTGTGTCGAGCAGTGCGACGCGTACCAGCTGAAGATTTCCGGTCCGCGTCGCCGGGCGCGGCCCAGACGCGATCGCTGACTTAACGAGCGAAGCTTATGAACGCCAGGCCCGCGAGCACCACGAGCACGATGGCGATATCGTACACAACGAAGCGCGCCCACCGCGGGCCCCACGTGATCTTGAACTCGCGCGCCAGGTGGCGCAGTGCCCTCGCGCAC
>Ga0310039_10001497_pt1 | contig 16483 bp, 13 predicted proteins | sample Sb_taG_4_FD_200460 | JGI IMG/M metagenome (GOLD analysis project Ga0310039, IMG submission 200460) | Peat soil microbial communities from Weissenstadt, Germany - Sb_50d_6_BS metaG (v2) (version 2) | ecosystem: Environmental > Terrestrial > Soil > Wetlands > Peat | place: Germany: Weissenstadt...
GAGAGAGTTCATTGTGACGAAAATTCGGCACACCATCGAAGTCCGTGTGAGCGGCACAGTCCAGGGAGTTGGTTTTCGCCCAACCGTCTGGCGATTGGCCTGCGATGAGGGGCTGGTTGGCGAAGTTCTCAATGACGGCTTCGGAATGTTGATCCGAACAACCGGAACCACAGACGCCTTGTCGCGATTTCTTCAGCGGCTATCCAGCGAGGCGCCTCCGCTGTCTCGGATCGAGGATGTGGAGACGCAGTATCTGGCCCACGTGTTGGATTTTGACGAGTTCCGAATCGTCAAAAGCGTCGCTGGCGAGAACCGCACTCGCGTCGCTCCCGACGCCGCGATCTGCGCTGCCTGCCGCGCTGAAGTGCAGGATCCGGCTGAGCGGCGATATGGTTACCCGTTCGCGAACTGCACGCACTGCGGACCCCGCTTCTCGATCGTGAACCAGGTTCCCTACGATCGAGCCCATACGACGATGGCGGACTTTGTCATGTGCCCAGCTTGTGTCGGCGAGTACGAGCAACCAGCCGACCGCCGTTTTCACGCGCAGCCGATCGCGTGCCCCGACTGCGGGCCGTCGATTTGGCTGGAAGCTGTGGAGCCGGCTACGGCGGCGGATTTGTTCGCAACCGGCGCCTTGCAGGCCGTGATCGAGCTGCTCAATCGCGGGGCGGTGGTGGCCATTCGCGGGTTGGGCGGCTTTCACTTGGCTTGTGATGCGACCGATCCAGAGGCCGTCCAACGGCTGCGTGCCCGCAAGCACCGCTACGGCAAACCATTCGCACTGATGGCCAAGGACCTCGACACGATTCGTCGCTACTGCAACTTGACGACGGCCGAAGCCGACTTGCTGCAGAGCCCACAAGCTCCCATCGTGCTCCTGGATTGCGGCGGGCCTGAGACTTTGCCGGAAAGCATCGCTCCCGGCTTGAATACAGTGGGCTTCATGCTGCCGTATACGCCGTTGCACTTGTTGATCATGCAGCAATTCGACCGGCCGTTGGTCATGACCAGCGGCAACATTTCCGACGAACCACAGATCACGAGCCTCGATAACGCACGGACCCGGCTGCGCGGCATCGCCGATGCCGTGTTGATGCACAATCGGGAAATCGCCAACCGGATCGACGATTCGGTCGTCCGTGTCGTGGCTGGCCAGCCGCGGCTGATTCGCCGCGCTCGCGGCTATGCTCCCCGTGCCCTCCCGTTGCCGCCAGGCTTCGAGCATGCGCCTGACTTGCTGGCTTATGGGAGCGAATTGAAAGCCACCTTCTGTGTGGTCAAGGACGGGGCCGCAATCCTCGCGCAGCACCAGGGTGATCTGGAGGACGTGGCGACGTTCGAGGATTATCAAAAGAACCTTCTGCTATATGCCCAGCTGTACGATCACCGGCCGCTATTGCTGGCCGCGGATCTCCATCCCGAATACCTCTCGACGAAGCTGGCCAAACAGCGGGCCGACGACGACAACCTGCCGCTTTTGGGAATTCAGCATCATCACGCGCACATCGCCAGCTGCATGGCGGAAAACGCCGTGCCGCTCGACGCGCCGCCGGTGCTGGGGATCGCGCTGGATGGACTGGGCTTTGGCGAGGACGGCACGATCTGGGGCGGCGAGTTTTTGCTGGCTGATTATCGCGGTTACCGGCGGCTTTCCACCTTCAAGCCGATCGCGATGGTGGGCGGTGCCCAGGCGATTCGCGAGCCGTGGCGCAACACCTACGCGCACTTGGTTGCGGCGATGGGCTGGCAGCGGTTTGCGGAACGGTTTTCCGAACTGAAGCTATTTCGTTATTTGGCCGCCAAGCCGCTGTCGACGATCGATCGCATGCTAGAACGAGGACTCAACGTGCCGCTGGCCAGTTCCTGTGGCCGGCTCTTCGATGCTGTTGCTGCGGCCTTGGGATTGTGCACTGATCATGCGCTGTTCGAAGGCCAGGGTGCCATGGAACTGGAAGACATCGCCGATCCGTCGGCCGCCGCGCCGCCGTATCCGTTTACGATTACTGAACAGCCGACCACAGGGTTGCTCTGCATCGAGCCGGCGGAGATGTGGCAGGCTTTGCTCGTCGATCTTGCCCGGCAGACTCCCGTCGCCACGATGGCCGCCCGCTTCCACAAAGGCGTCGCCAAGGCGATCCGCGACATGGTCGTTCGCATCCGTAACACGAGCGGAGTCGGCAAAACCTTCGACACGGTCGTGCTGAGCGGCGGCTGCGTTCAGAACAAACTCCTGGTGGAGGAACTCGTGCGGCTGCTGGAGACGGACGGGCAAAGGTGTCTCTTACACGCCAAGGTTCCCGCCAACGACGGAGGGCTGGCGCTAGGGCAGGCTGCCATCGCAGCGGCGCGCGAAATCGGTCGTTCGGATCAATTGGACTTGCGGTCACACGTATCAACCAGATTTAGGAACGAGCTATGTGTCTTGGAATCCCTGGTCAGGTCGTAGAAATCACCGACGTCGAGCGGCAATTGGCGATGGTCGACGTCAGCGGCGTGCGACGAGAAGTCAGCTTGGAGTGCGTCGTCGAACCGCACCAGCCGCTGGAGTCGTGCGTCGGCAACTGGGTGTTGGTGCACGTCGGATTCGCCATGAGTGTGATCAACGAAGAGGAAGCCGCGGCGACTTTAAAGATCCTTAACGAACTGGGCGAAGTGCGGGAGGAGATGGCGGCCATGAAGGCCTCGGCGGCGGGCCTGTACACAATCATACCGCGGCCCTCTTGAAAACCTCTGCTCGAAAGACGATAAACATGACCGAAAATCAGAACCTGAAGGGACTTTACCCGTTCCTGTACGGCGAAAAACAAGACCCGCTGGCGATGAACACAGCGCTGGTGGAGTCCGTGCAACAAAAGGTCGCGCATCATCAACAGACGATTCAAGCCTTTTTCGCTAGCAACGGGCAGGCCGTCGTCGCAGCCGCCGGAGCGATCGCCGACGTCTATCGACGCAATGGCCGACTCTATTCCATGGGCAATGGTGGCTCGAGTTGCGATGCCGCGCATCTGGCCGTGGAGTTTCTGCACCCGATCACCGCCGGACGCCCCGCCCTGACCGCCGTCGACCTGACCGCCGACCGGACGATGTTAACCGCCGTCGCCAACGATGTCGGCTACGCACATATTTTCGTCCGTCAGGTGATTGCTCAGGCTCGCCGTGGCGACGGATTGGTCGGGTTCTCGACCAGCGGCAACTCCGACAACCTGATCAAGGCCTTTGTGAAAGCCAAAGAGATGGGCGTGACGACCATCGGACTGGCCGGCATGAGCGGCGGTCAGATGGCGAAGATCGGTCTGGACCACTGCCTGATCGTCGAAACCGACAGCATTCATCGAATTCAGGAATGCCATCTCACCATCTACCACATTCTCTGGGACCTGGTCCACACACTCCTGGCGGACGACCGCGGCTCTCTGGCGGCAACGGACGTTCAGTGAGTAAACGAGCGCGAAAAGGAAGACCATGAAATACGTTGATGAATTCCGCGACCCTTTGAAAGCTCAGTTCCTGCTGGTGGAAATCCGTGAACTCGTCGCCAGAATCCAGGTCGGGCGAAGCCGTCCCCTGTACATTATGGAAGTCTGCGGTGGCCATACACACGCAATTTTCCGCTATGGTCTAGAGACGATGCTGCCGGACGAGATTGAGTTGATCCACGGCCCGGGCTGCCCGGTTTGTGTGTTGCCCATGGGGCGCGTGGACGATTGCGTCGCACTGGCCGAGATGCCGGGGATGATTTTCACCACCTTCGGCGACGCCATGCGCGTACCCGGCTCGAAAAAAAGTTTACTGCAGGCCAAGGCAGAAGGAGCCGACGTGCGAATGGTGTACTCGCCGCTGGACTCCCTGCAAATTGCAAAGAATAACCCGGACAAACAGATCGTCTTCTTCGCCTTGGGCTTCGAGACGACGATGCCCAGCACGGCACTCACCGTGCTACGGGCGGAAAAGGAAGGCATCAAGAATTTCTCATTGTTCTGCAATCACATAACAATCATTCCCACCATCAAGGCGATCCTGGATTCGCCCGATCTGCAACTGGACGGGTTCCTCGGACCTGGTCACGTCAGCATGGTGATTGGCAATTCGTCCTACCGATTCATTGCCGAACATTACAAGCGGCCGCTGGTCGTGGCGGGCTTCGAACCGCTCGACATTCTCCACGCCATCTGGATGGTGCTCAAGCAGATTGACGAAGGTCGCACTGAGATCGAAAACCAGTACAACCGCGTCGTGCCCGACGGCGGCAACAAAGTGGCTCTCGATGCCATCGGTAGAGTTTTCGAATTGCGAGAGTTCTTCGAGTGGCGCGGTCTCGGTTCGATCGACCACTCGGGTGTTCGCATGCGGGAGAGCTATGCCAGGTTCGACGCGGAACGCAAGTTCTCCGTGCCGGCGCTCAAGATCGCCGATCCAAAGTCGTGCCAGTGCGGCGAGGTGCTCAAAGGGGTCATCAAGCCCTGGGACTGCAAGGTCTTTGGAGGAGCCTGTACGCCGGAGACACCGCTGGGTGCCTTGATGGTCTCTTCAGAAGGCGCCTGTGCTGCATATTACCAGTACGGCGATATCGAGAAAATTCACGAGACGAAGACCCACAGCCAACTTGAGGTGATCGTATGAGTAGCATTGGTAAGTTAATAACTAACAACGGCAGCCGCAGACGCCGCGGCAAGGTGCGAGTCCCCACGATCACGCTCGCCCACGGAGGCGGCGGTCAGGCGATGCATGATTTGATCGACGACGTCTTCTTGGAAGCCTTTGATAACGAAGTGCTCAAGCCACTGGACGACCAGGCGAGGTTAAGCCTGTCGGACCTGACGGCATGCGGCGACCGACTGGCCTTCACCACCGACTCCTACGTCGTCAATCCGCTCGATTTTCCGGGCGGCAACATCGGCAAACTGGCCATCTGTGGGACCGTTAACGACTTGGCTGTTGGCGGCGCAATACCGCTCTACTTGACCTGTGCCGTTATCGTCGAGGAAGGATTGCCAGTCGAGAAACTTCGCGAAGTCGCCCGGACCATGGCGACCACGGCTCAGGAAGCGGGCGTCCAGATCGTGACCGGCGACACGAAAGTCGTTGAACGAGGAGCTTGTGACAAGCTGTTTATCAACACCGCCGGCATCGGTGTCATTCGCGAGAGGATCGACTTGGGTGCTGACAAGGCACAACCGGGCGACGTGATCCTCGTCAATGGGCTCTTGGGCGACCACGGTGCCGCAATCCTGAACGCCCGTGGCGACATGTCGCTGACCACCCCGATCGAGAGCGACTGTGCGTGCCTGCATGGGCTGATCGAGGGGCTGTTGTCCGCCGTTCCCAACACGCGCTTCATGCGGGATGCCACCCGGGGCGGGCTGGCCACGGTCCTGAATGAGATCGCCGATGCCGCGCAGGTTGGCATCGAGATCCATGAGAACCGCACGCCGATCCGCGCCGAGGTCAAAGGCTTCTGTGAGCTCCTGGGTCTCGACCCCCTCTATCTTGCCAACGAGGGCAAGATCGTCTGTGTCGTACCCCCGGATCATGTCGACACGGCGCTGGCGGCGCTCCAGGCACATCCACTGGGGAGAGGAGCCGCGAGAATCGGCGAGGTAACCGACCACCGGCCCGGTCGGGTCGTCATGCAGACCGTTTTCGGGGGACGCCGCATCGTCGACATGCTTGTGGGAGAACAATTGCCGCGCATCTGTTACCGCGACGCGCGAATCCCTCCAAACGAACCCAACGGACAAACACATGTAACGGAGGAATATCGAATGACCGCGAGCGTATCTGAACGAATCAAGGCGGCCGAAAGGACCATGATCCGGATCTTGGACCAGGGCGAAGTTCTGGAATTGGACTACGACGGTGCCGTCTGCCAGCATCCAGGATCGTTGTGGTGGGGCACCGCTGTTGGATTTCGGGCGATGCAAATGGCGGCATTAGCATTGTCGCAGGAAAAGCTGTGGAGCCGCGACGATCTCTACATCGTTAGCGGTCACCCGGGGCCCGGTGTTCGAGACACCATTGAGTATGTCACCGGGGTCGTCGGGCGGAATCGTTATCAGTGCATCGTTGCCGAAGGCTGCAACATGCAGTGCAACAGCAAAATGAAGTACGAGTGGTGGGTCAGCGACGGCGAGCGGACCGCGTTCGTACAACTGCGGCGGGATTTCGTCCCGGTGGAATTTTATGCCCTCTCTGATCGGCTTGATAGGTCGGAAACAACGAAGGGGGACATCAAGTCGTTCAAAATTTTTAAGGTCAATCTCTCGACGCGAGTCTGGATTGCGCCATTGGAAGAAAGTTTCAGTGTCGAAGTCTTTGACGAACCTTTGCAACCCGGCGAACTGCCCGCACAGGTCGACGAACATTACTTTGACGATGTGCCAAGCTCATGATCCAACGCTGCCGCCCGAATCCAAAAAACCCAATTTCGCATTGAGGTAGTGACTTCTTTCTGAAGCGCGCCCCGAAAATTGAGAAACGCGTTGCTCTCTTTAGCATTAATACTGAATGTGTTTACGCGATGCATCCCGGATTGGCACTTGTCTCGGAGCCTAGAGCATGAGTTGCCGGTGGTGGCCTTGAGCTAGGCGTTCGAGCGTGGACGCTTGGAGATCCATCATGCGGCACCAGATCGACACTTGCGTCTTGTACCGGCCCGGAGAAAATTCCGTCACGTCGCTGCCCTGGGTGGGCGACGACGGCGGGATGATCGAGATTCATTCACTGATGACGTTTGATCCGCTCTGGGTGAGAGTCGTTCGTGGATGCTCGATGTCCGCCTTGATGCATCAACGTTACAATCAGCGGGCCCGTTTCCTGTCCAGTTTCTTGCAGTTCGCAATTCTTTTCAGGGGAGCACTACCATGAAGGCGACGATCGTGACATTGGTTACTGCAGTTGTATTGGCGATCCAGACGTCATCGGCCTTTGGCCAAGGGACTCTGCCGACTACCGTGTTCGGGCCGCCAGTGACGGCGACTACAGAGATTACACTTTCCAACTTGACAACCCCCGCCCCCACGATCCCTGTCGATATGGATCTGGCTCTTGACCACACGCAGGCCGCGAAGTTCGCCTGGCTCGAGTTCATCGCGCTTGTCGCTCCTAACAAGGCGAGCCCAGTGCGGGGCGAACCTGGGGGACCATTTAGTTCGGTAGTGGGCGGTGCGAAATCGACCTACCCCTTGGTTTGGGAGACCTATCAGCATCGTTCTGAATTATTCCCTTACTATGCGAACCCTGCAAAAACGCCTCCACAACCTTGGGAATCGACGCCTAAATACGTATACAAGAAGCAGCCGGAGATTCCCAGCGGCGTCGACTACACGTTGTTCAATAACCTGGATGAGACCAGTCAGATCGGCCAAAATGAGTTGTCTTTCCCGAATCCTGCCAACGCAGCAAAACCGTTCCAGGTGCTGTTCGAAGCAAAGGGCAACCAATGGGAATGGAATTACGTGAACAACAACCAGCCAGTCCCAAACACTAAATCTAACCCGGCCAATTTCGATCCTAACACGATGGAAATCAAAGCGGCCTGGCGGCCAGTCTCCAGTATTGACCCCACGCAACTGTATCGCTATCACGTCGCCAACGTGCTCTTTTATGAGGGCGACAACACGTCCAGTGTTGCACGAAACGGGCAGTATGCACTGATAGCGTTGCACATCATCCACAAAACGAAGAACTACCCTAGTTTTGTGTTCGCTACTTTCGAGCAGGTGGATCAGTACCAAAATCAAGTAACTCACCAGAAAACGGGAGTCTACTTCAACACGACATACAACGCTTACTCCTTCGCCGTTGATCCGAATGGCTTCTCGGCGGCGGCGGCAGCGCCCCCAACAGCCAACACTTTCACTGCCACCATCAATCCCACTCGCATGTTTGACCTAAGCAGTCCGTCGGCTTGGCCAAACGGCGTCCTCTACAAACCACCTGTCGGAGCGGGTTTTTATCCTGAGCCGAACACAAACACGATAAATACACCAATTGCAGTAACTCAACCACCTACCACGAACAATGATGTCGCCAATGTCAACAAGCAAGTAACGAGCTTGATGAGTTCTCTTGGCAACGAATTTGTATGGCAGTACTACCAACTGAAGGGTGTGCAGGCAGTACCGACCAGCGACGAAACGACGAAGGACTACTATCTTGCGAATATCGTCGTTGAAAGCAGCCAGGCGGGTATCCAGCTATTCCGCGGCGGTCTGAACGACGACTCTTTTCTCCCTGTCCCGACCACACGGAACAAGTTCGACGTGACGGACAGAGGTCAGAAATATTCAGTGGGCGGTTGCATGGGGTGTCATGGTTCTGCGCAAGGGCTGGGGAGTGATTTCAGCTTTATTCTTCTTATAGGCGGCAATGGCGGGTTCTCCTACCCGGACACACTCAACGGATCGGGTACGGTGGAAGAAAGGGTTGCAAAGGCGAAAGCAAAGCGTGCGGGGTACGTCCGCGGTAGTATCCGCAGTAGTAGATAACAAGATCCGAATCAGCGCACGGCTCGGGGGCACATGATCAGTGTGCTCCTGAGTCGTTTCAACGACAACACCGGAACGAAGGTACTCGCTGTAGTAGATGAACCGCACCGACATCACTTGCCTGCACCGCATCAGCCAAATCCCGATCGATCCGAACGAATCGATTTTCGGAGAATATCCGGCGTTCAAACTCGGTGTCGCCAAGAGCGTTCGCCATTACGCCGAGTTGCTGCTGCCGCTTGCGAAAAGAATAATCGCGGGCGACTCGGAGTATACCGAGTGGATCTTGACGGCACCGGCGATCACGGACCAGACACCGGCCGCGGCCAATCTGTTGTGCTGGGAGCTGTTTGAACTGTGCAAGCACGATCGAGACATAAGCTCTTCCCAAGAACTCTCTGTGATGGATATCCATCACGATCGCGAGTCGACGGCCTCGATGGATTGGAAAGATCCGACCAAGTCACTGGATTACTCGAAGCTGGATTTTGAAGACCGGGTTAAAGAACGCGAGCGACATAGCCGCTGCCTGGTTCCTAACGCTGATTTTCACGGACGCCCGATTTTGTTCGTCAACGACATCTGCGTCACCGGCGCGCAACAACAGACAATGCAACAGTACCTTGAGCATGCCGAAGCGGCCTGTGTCAGGTGGCTGTATGTGATCGCCGTCGATCAGGAAATCGGCAGGTCGAATCCCAAGATCGAATGGGAAATTAATTTTGCCACGTTTGAGCATCTGTTACGGATGGTGTCTTGCGAACAAATTCAATTCACTGGCAAATGCCTGCAGGCGCTGATGCACCTGAGTCTCGCGGAACTTGACCAAGTCTTAAGGGCGCTCAATGAGGGACGCAGAAGCCGATTGCTGGAACTAGCGGTTTTGAATGGTTTTCAACGTCTGGATGCTTTCCGGAAGAATATCGAACTGGTCACCTCCTACTGCCAAGAACCATCTGCTTGCTCCCGCGGGTGCAGTTGCTGATGACAGCCGTTGGCTGCCGTCTGTCAGTCTTCATTCGGGCAGCCTTGCTGAATGAAGATGGACGAAGGAGTTGCTTGTGAAATCGGTAACTATGATTGCGTGGGACCTGGATCCGTTTCGTGTCGGGGGTGGGACCTCCTACGCAATTCGTCGCCTAGCAGACCAGCTCGTCGAACTGGGCGTCAGTGTTACAATCCTTCTGCCAGATTGGCTGGACACACCTCTTAGCGAAATCCATCCCTTACTCACTCTGGTGCCTCTAGAGTTACCGTCTGATCTGCGCGTCGCATCTCATTCTCTCCAATGCGCCGCATTTTGCAGAATCGCCTTGCAAGCCGCCCAAAAGATTCACTTCGCAAACTCGGACGCGATCATTGCTCATAATGACGAAGGCGCCTTGTTCGCCATTCCGCAAGGCAGACGCAGTCTCGCGACGGCTTGATACAGATCATTGTTTCAGCGGACTAATTGGCGTACCATCTTACGATTACCGGTGTTACGGCGCGTGCGGCGTGCACTGAATCGATGAGCGACCACGATAACTACGCGGGCGCAACTCGAACTCAACGGATTGGGCCGTTCACGGGTTTCTTTGTTCGATTGGATAAATCGATGAAGCCAGGTGTTTATCACTATCCTCAATGTTACGAAGTGGCCTTTTCGTATCGAGATATTCTAGCCGAGCTGGCGGTCTTCAACACCTTGATTGACCGCCACTCCGATATTCCGGTATCCAACGTGCTGGAACTCGGTTGCGGCCCCGCTCCCTATGTGGAGGCCCTGACACAGCACGGTTATGCGTATACGGGGTTGGATCTAAGTCAGGTCATGCTGCAATACGCCCGCCACAGAACCGACCAGCGCAACCTCAATGCCGAGTTCCAGCTAGGCGACATGCTCGACTTTCAGCTTGATAAACCGATGGATTTTGCTTTTCTCCTGCTCGGCTCTCTTTTTATCCGCAATACCTCCGACCTCATCTCTCACTTTGACTGCGTTGCGCGCACGCTCCGACCCGGCGGGCTCTATCTGCTTGAACAATGTGTCGCCTTTGCGCCCTTCATCGAGAGAACGTTTACGTGGGAATTGAGCCAAGAGGGCATTGCAGTCAAGACAACGTTCCACGTCAAGCCGCTAAGTCATGTCGACCAGACGGCTGAGGAAACGCTTACCCTGGAAGTCTCGCATCACAACACAACTAAAGTTCTCCAAGAAGTCTGGCTGCGGCGGCTGATCTTTCCTCAGGAGTTTCTCATGTTCATCGCCAACCGTAATGATTTCGAGTTTGTCGGTTGGTGGAAAAACTGGTCTCTCGCCCAGCCGCTCGATAACTTTCAAGCCAATAATCGATCCATCGTTTTGGTGAAGAGAGTTCAGAACAAACGAGGGCTCCGCGCTCCCCATGGCGCATGAATGCCGGTGCCTCGTTGTGAGTGCCGAACGCCCGCACAGAGCAGAAAAACAGCCGCGCCGTGACACCCGTACCGGGAGATAACTCAATGCCAATCCGACAAACGTCGCTCCGTTCGTTCCACGTCGTTGAGCAGTTGCCGATCGACTATAGCAGCGAGATTTTCGCTCATTACCCGCGACTAAAATTGGGTGTCACGCAAAGCGTCAACTATTACGGTGCTCAACTGTCACGGATGGCAGATCACATCATCACTGAATCCTTGCCAGACTGTACTGATTGGGCGATCACGGGCCCAGCCTATAACGTTCTGCCCGGGGGACCCAATCTATTGTGTGCGTACATGCACGAGCATTTAAGGAACACGCTGCCGGACTCCATCGCACTGTCGGTCGTAAAGCTTCGTGTTGAACCAGATGACCTGGAGATTACAAATTCTGAGTCCCTTAATAACTACCACAACTGCAGCATGTTTAGCCAGCAAGATAGAACGAAGCTGTATGAGCAGTCGCGCGAACCCTTGATCGAACCTCACGACTTTCGCGGACGGTCAATTCTTTTCGTCAATGATATCCATGTTACCGGGACTCAACAGCGCTACATGCAAAGGGCTTTCGATAAAGTGCATCCGCAACAGATTTGTTGGCTCTATATTCTGGCGGTCGACCGAGGAATTGCAGAAGCTCATCCAGAGGTGGAATACCAAATCAATTACTCATGCATCGCAAGCTTTGAGGAGTTTGCCGAGCTTCTCGCGACACACGACCTGGAATACACATCACGGTGCATTACGAGATTTTTGTCCTATGATGTGTCTCAGATCGCCACGATGTTTCATCAGCTCGACCAGGACCGCAAAAGAACGATCCTAGAACTTGCGATGGCTGAGGGGCGATTTGGCGGCGACTATTTCAAGGAGAAGATCGATTTGCTGAAGAGCTGTGTAGGCTAGAGCCTGAAACGCCTGAGGGTCATCATCCCCAACGAGCATGTTGCTACCGAGGTTCTGACGCTATGGACGCATCCCCTTCCGCCTCCGAGCCCGATACCCTGTCCATGAGCGCCCGTGAGGCTCGTTTGTTGTTTCGCACCGGTGAATATTCGGGATATACGTCCAGCTTTGCACTGGGGTATGTCCAAGGAAGCCTGTGTATTCTGCCACAGGAATACGCGCTCGACTTTGCTACGTACTGCCACCGCAACCCCAAAGCATGCCCGCTGATCGCCATCGGGGTTCCGGGCGATCCCTTTCTGCCGATGCTGGGTGAGGACCTGGACATTCGGACCGATGTTCCGCGCTATACAGTGATGCGCAACGGCGAGGTGATCGATGAGCCGACGGATATCAAACACCTGTGGCGAGACGATCTTGTCGCCTTTGTGTGGGGCTGTTCTTTTTCCTTTGAGAATGCGCTGATGGAGTCGGGCGTGTCGCTGCGCGACGTCGCTCGCGGTGATAACGTCGTCATGTATCAGACGAACATTGACTCATTCCCGGTCGGGCCGTTTGAGGGGAAGGTGATCGTCACGATGCGTCCGCTTGTGCCGGCCCAGGCCATACGCGCGATCCAGGTCACATCGCGATTTCCGAACGTCCATGGCGCGCCCATCCATATTGGTGCGCCTGAGCTTATCGGAATCAGTGACCTGGAAAAGCCCTTCTTTAATGGGACGCCGCCGCAGATGCGCCCAGACGAGCTTCCGGTATTCTGGGCCTGCGGCGTCACGCCGCAGCTTGCGGTGGAGCGTGCGCGCCCGTCGCTATGCATCACGCACAAACCGGGCTCGATGGTCATTTCCGATCGGCTCAACACGAGCTTGTCGATACTTTGATTCAATGCTTTGAGATGGACGACGAGGAATGGATCGGTTTCCTTAGTGCTCAGTCGTTTAACACCACGCAACGACCCTGCAATTGTCCGATCGAGCAGAATTCGGCTGCTTATCTTGTGAGTCGAAGATGAGCGAAAAAAAGGACGGCAGCGACTCAGCAGCCCGGATGGCGGCTTCGGATTCTGGCCCCGACATCCGCCTGCTGGTGCTAGACATTGACGGCACGGTTGTGCGCGAATCGAATCGCATCCGGGAGTCCGTCATCCAAGCCATCCATTCAGCCCAACGAAGGGGGGTAAAGGTTGCTGTCGCTACTGGCCGATTGTATCGGTCCTCGCTGCATGCTTATGAATCCCTCGGTTCGACCTTGCCTCTAATCTGCTACGAGGGAGCCCTCATCCGTGAACCTAATACTGGATTCGTTCACCGTCACTGGCCCTTAGAAACTCGCATTGCATCCCAAATACTGGACTATTTGGATCGGCCGAGCCTGGGCGACCGTCTGTCTGTTCACTTCTATATTGAGGACGCTCTTCATCTCTGGAATCTGAATGACGCTTCGGTGAATTATCTGGAGGGGTCAAAGGTTGAACCGATTGTAGTGAGGGACTTGAGGCCATTGCTCAATCAAGCACCCACGAAAGTGATTGTGCTGAGCTACGATGATCAGGCCGTCACACGACTCTGGTGCCACCTGAAGAATTCGTATAGTCGAACTCAGGTCAGGCAGACCAAATCAATAACCGTGCTCGAGGCGTTCCATCCGGGCGCAAATAAGGGAGTGGCTGTAAGTTACTTGGCTGAGAACATCATGGGACCTCGTCCGGAAAACGTGATGGCTATTGGGGACGACTTCAACGATGTCGAAATGCTCGAATATGCGGGAATCGGTGTTGCAATGGGGAATGCACCCCCGGCGGTTAAAGCGATCGCTGACTGGGTGGCGCCGACGGTCGAAGCAGATGGGGTGGTGAGGGCGATTCAATCGTGGATTCTCCAGGGAATAGTGACCAGGCAGCGTGGGATCGCCTGGCGGTGTGCCGATCGCCTGTAGCTCAAAGAGTTCCTCGAGTACGCCGTCCAGGACAAGACGCCGGATCACTCGTCGCTTTCCCGGATTCGCGGTCGGTTGCCGAAAGAAGTGTTCGTCGTGCAAAGGTCATGACTTTCTCGGAATCACAATTTACCCGGTTACTTTAGGGAGATCCACAGCATTGTCAGGCGGCAAACCACCCAAAGCGCAACGGAGCGATGGTCACGACGAGCTGGCCGGGCGCCAGGTCGGCGATCCTTATCGCTGGATGGAAGAGGACACGCCGACTCTGCGAGCCTGGGTGCGCGCACAGCACGAATACACGATGGCTCAACTCTCGGCCCTGCCGACTCGTGAAGGCCTCCGCCGACGTCTGGACGAGTTGATCCGCACGGCCGGAGTGGGAGCCGTCACAAAGGCGGGAGAGCGGTATTTCTTTCTCCGGCGGTCCGCGGACCAGGAACTCTCGGCGCTCTACTGTCAAGACACCCTGCACGGCACGCCGCGACTGTTGCTTGATCCAAATGAGTTAAGTTCCGACCGAACGGTCAGGTTGGCGGACACACATCCATCTCGCGACGGATCGCTGATTGCGTATCGCTTGTCCACGTCAGGAAGTTCCCGCATGTCGCTGTGCGTGATGGACGTGGATCGCGGCCGCGTCCTGCCGGACATGGTCCCCGGCGACGTAAATCCTGTCGCCCACGCCTGGCACACCAAGAACCAAGTCGTCTGGGTGCCTGACAACGGGGGCTTTTACTACACCCGCAGCCGCCACGACGTGCCTTCCGGAGAGGCGAGATACCATCATAAACTCTATTTCCATCATCTTGGCGATGATTGGCGTGATGATACCTTGGTGTTTGGCGAATCACTTATCCCAGAGCAAACTCCCTACCCTCAATTGTCGTCCGATGGCCGCTATCTGCTGGTTGTGATACAGGACGTATCGGGCCACGAGCCGTGCTCTCAACTGCATCTTCTGGACCGCCAGGCTCCGCAACGCGGCTTCCTGCCCATCGTAGAAGGGATCCAGGCATTTCTCAGTGCCGCGCTCCATCGAGACGTACTCTATATTAAGACAAATCACCGTGCGCCGTTGAGTAAGCTCACGGCGATCAACCTCGCGGATATCACCGTCGGCGACTTCGCCGCCAGAACCGTGATCCCCGAGGGAGCCCATCCTCTTGGAGCATGGGTGCCGGTTGGAGACTTCCTTCTTGCCGAGACGATCGAGGACGTCTCATCACGGCTGCGGGTGTATGACCTGGCGGGACAACTCGTCAAGCAAATCGAACTGCCCGGCATCGGCAGCATCAGGGCGCTGGACGCGGCTCGAGATGGGGATGAAATTTTCTTTTCATTCTCGTCGTTCCTGATGCCGGGAGTCGTGTATCGCTTGGATCTGGAGACACTCGAATGCGCGCCTTATTTTCGAAACGAAGTACCGTTCGATCCGATGGCGTTTGAGGTCGAACAGGTGTGGTTTGAATCGCTTGACGGAACCCGGATACCAATGTTTCTGCTGCATCAGAGAGGGATGATGCGAGGTGGTGACAATGCCGCGGTGGTCTATGGATACGGAGGCTTTGGCGTAAGCCAGTCGCCGGCGTTTACCGCACACGTGATTCCATTCTTGGAACGTGGAGGCGTCTACGCAGTCGTAAGTACGCGAGGTGGCGGAGAGTTCGGCAAAGAGTGGCATCGGGCGGGTACGCGCGAGCACAAGCAGAAGGTCTTCGACGATCTCATCGCCGCCGGCGAATGGCTGATCGCGAAAGGATTCGCGCATGCCTCACGGCTGGGATGTTTTGGTTGGAGTAACGGTGGTCTGTCGGTCAACGCGGCGGCGGTACAGCGTCCCGATCTGTGGAAGGCGGTGGTCGCCGGCGCGCCGGTCGCCGACATGGCCCGCTTTCACACTGCCCACGGCGGCCGACACTGGGTCGCCGATTACGGCACGCCCGAAAATCCAGATGACCTGGACTTCCTCATGCAATACAGTCCCTATCACACGCTGCCAACACGGATCGAGGCCCCCGCGATACTCACGATCGTCCCCGACGAGGACGACCGCGTCGCCCCCTGGCATGGCTACAAGATGCACGCCGCATGGCTTGCCGCAAATGTGTCCAAGAGCCCGATCCTCTTGCTCGGCGAGGCACGGGCGGGACACCGGGGCAGCCCCGCAGTCGGCAGAACCATCGCCCGCTATGCCGATATCTGGGCGTTTTTTCTCTGGCAGCTGAATGTGGCGTGGCATGACTACTTGCGGACCGACAACTGATCGCTCATCTTTTACCGACAACTGATCGCTCAGTATCTGTTCAAGCGACCCGATGGCTGATCGCTGCGTTCTGTGTCGGTCGTGCGTGCTTTCACTGCGCCGTGGTCCTTCTTTCCCGCCTCAGTTCGGCTAGCCTCGATTTCCACGGACGGGTTTTTCATCCTGCAAACGACAATCGTGCATCCGGAATCCGCTTGTTTTCAAGGATTTCCCTTGAACTGAGCGTTAGCTGATACCGATCGGGAATGCAGAGCCAGTTTTGATCGGGAAGGCGGAGCCACTTGCCTCGACCGAGTGAGGTCGAGGGAGATGGGCGCATAAAGCAACGCTGCTCGGCACGCGGTGAAGTGCGCGGAGTGAGGTCGGGTGCGGGATGTGGCGTGGCCGAGCTTGGCGCCGACGGGCCGGCCAGGCGTTCGAGCTCGGTGAGAGGACGTGGCGTACG
>Ga0310039_10001515_pt1 | contig 16396 bp, 9 predicted proteins | sample Sb_taG_4_FD_200460 | JGI IMG/M metagenome (GOLD analysis project Ga0310039, IMG submission 200460) | Peat soil microbial communities from Weissenstadt, Germany - Sb_50d_6_BS metaG (v2) (version 2) | ecosystem: Environmental > Terrestrial > Soil > Wetlands > Peat | place: Germany: Weissenstadt...
TGTGCTTCGCCGTGTAGCCTTCTCGCGTATACACGATACATTTCACTTCCTTGCCCTTTTGGTCGCGAACCTTCAGCGGACCACCGTCCGGTGCCTGGAGTTCTACTTTCAACTTGCGATAGGTGCCGTCGAGCTTGGCGTTGCTGGGATGATAACTGATGCTGTACTGGTTGCGGATGTCGGCCGCGATTTGCTGAAAGTCTTCCGGCAGTTCGCCTTGGAAGCGCGGGAAGTAGGCGCGGCCGCCCGTCAGGTGGGCGAAAGTATTCATCTGATTATCATTTTGGAGCCATCCAATGTTTGTCATTGGGCCTGTCCTGCCGGCCGCTTCCGCCAAAGTTCGATATGTCCAACCGATGCTGACTGGATAGATAGTCACGTCTTTGGTGGACTTGATCTTCTTTAGAGTCTGATCAAGGGTGACCTTGCTGAAAGTGTCGGCTCCGGAGGAAACCAAGATAATGTATTTCTTTCCCTCGATGCGATCGATCCGGTCGAGCGTGTCGAACAATGCGTCGAAGAGGTCACGCTCGCTAAACCCCGGAACGCGAAGCCCGTTGAGCGCGCCCAAGATGGAGCGCTTGTCCTGCGTGAAGTCCACCAGGATCCTCGGGTTCATGTCGTAGGACTCAACGGCAACCCAGTCATCCTTTTTCAGGGTGTTGGCGAAGGCATAAGAAGCGTTGAGTGCGTCAATCATGTAGTTATACGCCTGATAACCTCCCGAAAAGGGTCTCGCCGCCGCGAATTCGATCAAAAGGACTGCGGTGATCGGCGCCTCGGTCTGATTGAAGCTCGCAATCTGCTGCGGCGTGCCATCTTCCAGAATCTTGAAATTTTCTTTCTTCAGCCCCGGAATAGTCTGGCCGTCCTTGCTGGTCACCAGCACGTCCAGGTTCACCAGTGGCACGCTTACCGTGATCGAGTAGTCGGGCATGTTCTCGATCTTTTTGGGCTTTTCTGGGGCCGGCGGCGGCGGTTCTTCCTTCTTCTTTGGGATCACATACGGTCCGACGTCGTTTTGCGGTCCACCCGCTTCCGGCGGAGACTCCTGCTGATTCGGATTCGCCGGGGGCTGGCGCGACGTATCCTGAGCCTGGGCCGAGAAGGTCGCGGCAGCCATCCAGACAAGAACAAACGCCAGTAAGATCACACGCTTACGGGAAGCCGACGGCAGCCCGTTCCGCCTGCTAAATTCACTGTAAAACATGGGAGGTCCTCGAAAACTATTGTGCTAGTATAGATGCAAGAACGCTGCGGTTGGGATTTTTTGCGGGCCTTAAGACAACCTCCTCTCCTGGCAAAACCTTCTGATAGCAGGCGGAGTCTTTAAAGCAGTAAGGTCATTTCGTGACCTCCGGGGTTGGTTCATGGGTAAAGTTGCGCGCACACTCGCCGTCCTTCTGTGTCTGCTGTCTGGTGTCTGGGTTATCGCACAAAAGGTGACAGTGCAAGACAGGCCAACGTCTGCCGTCGGTCCTCAGGCCGTCATTGTTCCTGCCGTCATGGTTCCTGCGGTCATGCCGCTCGATCAGATCCACGAAGGCATGAGAGGCACCGCGCTTACCGTGTTCCAGGGCGTGAAACCCGAATCCATGGACGTGGAAGTTCTGGGCGTGATGCGCAACGTGAACGGTCCCAAGGGCGACATTATCCTGGTCCGTCTGCACGGTACCAAGCCCGAATATACCGGCGTGGTAGCCGGCATGAGCGGAAGCCCGGTCTATTTCGACGGCAAGCTGGCGGGCGCGCTCGCCTTCCGCATCGGCGAGTTCTCGAAGGAACCGATCGCGGGCGTGACGCCGATCGAAGAGATGCTGGAGATCAATGCGCTTGATCATAGTTCGGCACGAGGTTCGGCACGAGGTCAAGCGCCGGTGTCGATGCGTTCCAGCAGTCCCGACACCACTTCTCCCAACCAGGGCGGAACAACGCAAACCGCTAGTCCCGGCGAAAGCGCTGCGCTCCCGCCCCAGAGCTACAGCAACTATCTGAAGCCAATCGAAACTCCTCTCGTGTTTAACGGCTTTTCTGACGAGACCTTGCAGCGCTACGGGTCGCAATTCGCGGCAGCGGGCATCGTTCCGGTGATGGGCATTGGCTCCCGGAGCGATCGCAAACAGCCGGAACCGATCGAGGCGGGATCCGCCGTCAGCGCCGTGCTGGTTCGTGGCGACATGGATATTGCCGCCACCTGCACCGTGACTTACGTCGATCCGCAGCGCTTGCTTGCCTGCGGACATCCGCTCTTGCAGTTTGGCGAAGTAGACCTGCCGATGACGAAGGCTACCGTGCTGGCCACGCTGCCTTCACCGCTGAATGCGTTCAAGATCGTCAACACGACCGAGACGGTCGGTGCGTTCGTGCAGGATCGCCAGAACGGCATCATGGGCGTGCCGGGGCGTGAGTCGAAGATGATTCCGGTCACCGTGGCCATGCATAGTGGAACGGCGACCAAGGAATTCCATTACGAAATTCTCAATAACGCGCGGCTCAGCCCGCTGGCCATGATGGCCACCGTCTTCAACGCGCTACACGGCACCAACCAATACGGCGAGGACATTACTTACCGCATGAATGGCGTGCTGAGCGTGAAGGGCTATCCCGAGGTCACGCTGCGGAACATGTTTGCCCCGCAAGACAACGGGCAGCCCGCCGCGGCTTTGGCCGCTGCCTCGATCGGTGAGCGTTTTGGACGCATCTATAGCAATCCTTTCGACGCTCCCGACGTTCAGGGCGTGAGGCTCGATTTCGATCTTGTCCGCGAGCGTCGTTCTGCTCGCTTGGAAGCTGCGCGCACGGACATGACGGAAGCTCGTCCCGGCGACCAGATTATGGTGGAGACCGTGATTCGTCCGTATCGTGGCGAGCGGCTCGTACGCCAGATTCCCATACGGATTCCGACCTCCACTTCGAAGGGAACGCTGCGCATCCTGGTCAGCGACGGAGACACGCTCGACCGCATGCACCGCGGTACGCCAATGATGAACCGCGGCTTGGGCCTGGCGCCCACGATCGCATTGCTGAACAAAGAGCGCGCCAACGATCGCGTGTATGTATCGCTGATCGGGTCCGATCCCGAAGCCATGGTCGCCGACAAAGTGATGCCGACGCTGCCGCTTTCCGTCATGAACGTCATGGAAAACATGCGCGGCACGCAGGATATGGTCGTGCTCGGTGAATCGTCGGTCAGCGAAGCTTCCACCGATCCGCTCGACTACGTCGTCTCCGGCGCGCAGATGCTGACGATTAACATCAAGTAGCCGGAGTTGGAGCGGTGTATCGCGAGTAGCGCCTTGTGCACGAGCAACATACTTCCATGTATCGTTCACCTTCATAATTTTGTCATCCTGAGCGCAGCGAGAGCTTCACGAAGTGAAGCTTTCGCGGAGTCGAAGGACCCCGTAGAAGCGTGCGCGACGATAAACGTTCCAAGGCGTTCTCACGATGCCGTCCAACATGCAAAGTCTGGGTCCGCGAAGGTTCATCGGTGTTACCGGGAGAACTCCCTGCAGCGGCATTGCCTGAAGTAACGGAGCCGGGGTCTTTCGACTCCACATGGTCATCGCCTTCGCCGATGACCATGTTCCGCTCAAGATGACAGAGTTTAAGTATAGTGAGAGAGGTTTAGGATGCTGGACCACAAGAAATACTGGACCTACATGGTCGCCAGCCGCACGGGCACTCTCTACATCGGAATGACGAACAATCTGTACGTTCGTGTTATGCAACACAAGAGTGGCGAAATCGAAGGCTTCTCCAGTAAGTATCAGTGCAATCGTCTGGTTTACTGGGAAAGTTTCGATGACGTGCTCAAAGCGATTGATCGAGAAAAGCAGCTTAAGGGATGGCGGCGAGCCAAAAAGATTGTTCTAATCGAGTTCAATAATCCACGCTGGGCAGACTTGGCGGGGAAGTGGGGCGCGGAAATGGCATTTGCGGGGCAATCGATCACTGGACGGTGAGACATTCTCAAGTATTGTCATCCTGATCGTGAGCGGAGTCGAAGAGGAGGGACCTGCTTCTTTGAGGCGAACTGCTGGGAACGCTGATTGGAGCCCTATCCGATGCGGAAGGGGCGAGGCTCGCGAATGTACACGTTCAGTCGCGCTGGAGTTCTAGGACTGTTGCTGTCCTCTTATCTTCTTGCGCAAACCGCACAAACCCGGCCGACCACAGCGTCGTCGAACCCAGAGGTGATTCTGCTGGGGACGGCGCACGATCTGCATTTCAAAGCGGAAAGTCACTACTCTCTCGCCGATCTGCGAAATGAAGTTGAGGCGCTGCATCCGGATTTGATTTGCGGCGAGATCACGCCAGAGGCTTATCAGGGACCGATGGAAGGCTATTTCCCTCCCGAGGCCGCATATCTGGCCGAAGTTGCCCCCACGCTGCACGCACGCTTTGCCGCGACCGACTGGCGCATAACCAAAGCATGGCAGAGCCGTGCCGAGGAGATGGAACCTAAAGAGGTTAAGGACAAAGTGGAGGCGCTGGCGGAGGAAACCACCAAACAGATGCAGTCGCAAACCGAGCCGACGCTCTTTGATTTTCTGCATACCAAGAGCGTGGCCCTCGCCGATTATCAGTTTGAGCAAGTGATCGGGGAGAATACGGCCTCTGACATAGCTATGGGAGGCTGGCATGAGCGCAATCGCCGCATCGTGGAGAATTGTCTGGATGCCGATGCTCGATCCCGCCGCATCGTCATCGTCTACGGAGCTGCCCACATTCCACAGTTGCAACGTCAACTGGCAGCGCGAGGAATTACTGCCCAGATCGCCAGCCGCCTCTTTGTTCCCGGAGGCATGGGAAGCGTGCCTTCGTCCGTGATTGCACGCTGGCAGAGTAATCTGGACAACTTGAAACGAATACTGGATGGAAGCATCGCTGTATCGCGCGATTCTCTCGCCAAGGTAAAAGACAGCCATCGCATTCAGGATCTGGAGTTGGCGCTGAAAACATACAGCGGCGGCGCGGAGAAGAAATAACTGCTTAAAATGAGGTGTGACTTTGGCCCGTACGACGCTTACTCTACTGTCCGTACTTATTCTTTCCACCTCCGCGCTTTCCGCATTCGCCCTCGCCGAGGGCACACGAACCTGGGAACAATCCCGGTTCGACGAACTGACCAAGGGCACTGCCAAAGGCGTTGCATTGCGCAGTGAGGGCGGCCTCGAACTTGCCCCGGCGTTCAAAGCGCTCGCGACCACGCCCTCGACCTACATCTGGTCGATCGCATCCGATTCCGCGGGCAACATCTACGCCGCCGCTGGATCTCCGGCCCGCGTCTATCGCATCACGCCCGATGGTCAAAGCACGACCATCTTCGAGCCGCAGGAATTACAGGTGCAGGCCCTGATCGTCGATAAGAATGACAAGACCGGCATCGTCTACGCCGCCACTGCCCCCGACGGCAAGGTGTATCGCCTGGAACCCGCGAAAGGCGCAGCCGCTGCCCAGGCTGGCGCGAAAGCCTCCTGGAGCGCGACGCCCTATTTCGATCCTGGCTCCAAGTACATCTGGGACATCGTTCTCGACCATGCCGGCACGCTATATGTTGCTACAGGCGATCACGGCGAAATCTACAAAGTCAGCGCCAACGGACAGCACTCGCTTTTTTTCAAGAGCGATGAAGTTCACATTCGTGTGCTCGCACTCGATCCCAAAGGCAACGTAATTGCCGGGTCCGATGGCAGCGGGCTGGTGTATCGCATCGCGCCAAATGGCGAAGCGTTCGTTCTCTACAGCGCGCCCAAAAAAGAAATTACAGCGCTGGCTATCGACGGCGCGGGCAATATCTACGCCGCTGCTGCGGGAGAGAAGCGGCCCGGCGCGACGATGCCGCCAATGGGCATCACGCTCGCCAGTCCAGCGCAGAACCCGACCGCACCCGGCGGCAATATCACCATCACCGCAGCTCCCGCCGCGCCTGTGATGACGCCGCCCTTTCCCGCTCCCGGCGCCGGCGCTACCGGCGGCTCCGAGGTTTATCGCATCGCGCCCGATGGCGCACCGTCACGCTTGTGGATCTCCCACGAAGATCTCGTTTACGCTCTCGGCTTCGACCGGCACGGACGCCTCATTGCTGGCACCGGCAATCGCGGCCACATTTTCGCCATCAACGGCAATGAGGCTGACGATTACACCGATCTAGTCCAAGCGAGCGCCACACAAATCACCGCCTTTGCCGCCGCGCCCGGCGGAGGACTCTATGCCTCCAGCAGCAACCTGGGAAAAATCTTTGTGCTCGGTCCTGGCCCCGAGTCGGAAGGCACGTACGAAAGCGATGTTTTTGACGCGCGCATTTTTTCCCTCTGGGGACGCGCCAGCGTCCGCGCCACCGGCAATTCCAATTCCAGTTCCAACGTGGAGCTTTATGCGCGCAGCGGCAACGTCGACAATCCCGACCGCAACTGGAGTCCGTGGACGCGCATCGATTTCGCGCTCGCCCTCGCTGGCGGCGCCGAACTCAAGATTCCGCCAGCGCGCTTCGTGCAGTGGAAGGCGGTGCTCCATGCGGGCAATCCCGCGCCCCGCATCGACGACGTCTTGTTGAACTACCTGCCCAAGAACGTTGCCCCTGAAATTGACGAAATCACGGTGCAGCCCGGATACCGCTATCAGGCGATTCCGCACGTGACCGGCAGCGAGCCGCCGCCTCCCGGGCAGCCGCGCTTCGATCCTCCACCTCCGGCCTTGCGCGACCGCGACTCGGTTGGCATCCGCTGGGCGGCCCATGACGACAACGACGACCAACTCGTTTACACCGTTTACTACCGCGGCGACGGCGAATCGCGCTGGCTGCTGCTGAAGAGCAACCTTTCCGATCGCTACTATTCTTTCGACGCCAGTCTTCTGCCCGACGGCGGCTACACCGTGAAGGTCATCGCCTCCGATGCGCCCTCGCATTCGCCCGGAGAAGCGCTCTACGCAGAGCGTGTCAGCGCCCGCTTCGAGGTCGATACCACCGCTCCGGTAATCGAGAACCTGACTGCCACTGTCGATGACAGGCAAGATGACAGGCAGATCGGAAAGCAGCTCGGCAAAAAGATCCGTGTCCGCTTCCGCGCCAGAGATTCCTTTTCGCCGATCAAGCGCGCGGAGTATTCGCTCGATGGCGGCGACTGGCAGTTTGTCGAGCCGGTCGGCCAGTTGTCGGATTCGAAAACGGAGGACTACGACTTTCTCGTGACCGTACCGCAACCCGAAGCTGCGCCGGCTCCGATGGCCGAGAACACCGCGAATGACCACGTTATCGTGGTCCGCGCCTACGACCGTTTCGACAATTTCGCCACGGCGAAGGCTGTGATTCGCGGGAAATGAACTCCAGTACTCCAGCACTGTAATGGCGTGAGTGGTCTGACGGTGGAGGCACGGGTGTCTCGCCCGTGCAGCAGTTCGGCGGCCGGGCGGGGACGCCCGGCTCTCCATCAACGAGTCTACTGCTGCGCGAAAATGATGGCGGGGTTCGGATTCGTCTTGTCCTCATCCATCATCAGAAGATCTTGTATGGCGCAGACAGGATTTTGGGCGGAAGTACCTCAGCGGAGATCTGATACATTCTGCCTGACACCTGAGACCTGAGACCTGACACCTGATTCTTCCCCAACCGTCTCCAAGGGCGCTTGCTTTGCCGTCTCCAGCAGCGGACGCAGCTCACTGACGGCGATCCCCAGAGTGCCCCCGGAGAAGCCGTCAATGTATGCGGAGTTGATGCCCACCACTTCGCCGCGCAGGTTTAGCACTGGTCCGCCGCTGCCCCCACGCGCAGTGGGCGCGTCATAGATCAGCTTGTCGCCGGTTACATCGCCGACGTGTCCGAACGTCGCCGAAGGCCGGATCAGCGATAGCGCCGCCAGTTCGCCCGCCGTGTCGGCATCATCCGGATGCGACGAAAGGCGGTCGTACACAACTGCGGGAGACTTTGCCACCATGCCCGTCACTCCCATCGGATACGCCAGCACGCTCACCGGTTCGCCCACATGCAGCAACGCCTGAGACAGAGTCAACGGGCGCAGCTTCTTAGTGAAGGCCGTGTCTTCGAGGCGCAGCACGGCGAGATCGCCATGCGCGGCCACTACTGCGGGTTCAAGTTTTACCGGAAGCGGCGAGCCCGGGAAATATGCCACCAGCTTTTCCAGCACTGGTGTTCCGCCCCGCCGCAATGCCACAGCGACCTCCCGGTCGCCGTACCAGGGCTCGGCCACATGGCGATTGGTGGCCACGAGACCTGGAGCCACTACAAACCCCGTTCCCGCCACGCGAGCACGGAAACTTTGCGGCCGGCCTGACACATGATAAATCCCGTAGATATAAGCCACCGACTCCCGCGCATCGTCCACTGCGGCCGCCGAAAACGATTGCTGTTTTTCCATATCGGCGACTTCGCGCGAGAGCTGGTGCACCTGCTGCTCCAGCCCGGTAGTCTCCGGGGGAACGTGGTAGTACGCCATGGCTAAGGCGCCTACCAGCGCCAGCACGCCCAGCAGACCCTGCACAAACCGCTGCCAGGTTTCGACCACTTCGCTTTCCCCGCTATCGGAATTGAACATGCGCCGTCCGGCCCGGCAAGAAGGGAGATGCCCGGGTAACAACCACTATCCTGACGTATTTGGGCTGGGGCTTGTAGGGTACAGAAGTCGGATAGCGAGGGACCGAAGGTAACTGAAGCGTATTCCGCCCCAGCTCATGACCCCAGACTGGCGGCTGCCTGTGGACACAGCGGCGATTAAGAGTTTGGTGTCAGACCCGGTCCAGCGCGTGCAAAGTCCTTTGGTTCTCGACATTGCCGGTATTCAGCGTAGTCGTAGGTTCAAACAGCAAGATCCAACATTCTTCCTCCGCCACCGGACGGTGCTCCACTCCGCGCGGCACCACGATAAACTCGCCCTCTTCGATCCATTCATGACGTCCGCGAAACTCCATGCGGAATCGTCCCTTCACCACCAAAAACATCTCGTCCTCGTTCTCATGATGATGAAATACGAACTCGCCTTTGAGCTTGTCAAGCTTCACATATTGGCCATTAAGTTCGGCGGCGATGTAGGGCTTCCAGTATTCGGTGATTTTGGCAAACTTCTCGACGATGTTGACTTTTGACATGGAATCCTCGAAAGCTGGGCGGTTCGTACCCGTTCCAATGGATGACGCTTCACGCCCGCGGGTCGCATGAAAATTGGCTGGCGGCTGCAAGGCTGCCGAGCTTCGCTCGGCTTGGACGAGCGAGGGCGCCCGTCCCCACGCAGTCACAAAAAAGCCGCCAGCTTGCGCTGGCGGCTTAATGCCGATAGATGACAGCTGTCTAGAATCCCGTCACTCCTGCGCTCGGATGTCCACCGCGCAGCATCATCCGCACGCCGCGCTGGCTATTCACGCGGGTGGTCGTGGTCCAATCTACTTCATCGGTGCTGATAACGCCGCTGCCGCCACTGGCGAGTTCGTAGCTGATGCGGCCATCCTGATAGGTGTAATTGCCCACCTCCAGAAGCATACCCGTCTTCAGCACAAACACTGGCACTCCCGGCGCCGTCCCGTCGAAGCGTGCATCCTTGACAACGTAGCTGGCGTAGTCGACCTGCGGAATCTCCTCAGCCGTCGGCGGTTCGCTGGCTGCAGCTCTGACCTGGCGCACCGCTAGCTGAGGCACGACATTGCTATCCGCTGGCGCGTAGGCCGAACCGCGGTAATACGAGTCGTTTTCCATCCGCGGACGCCCAAAGAAATGCCAGTCCGGTCCGTTGGTGGCCGAGACCTGCGGGATCTGCACGTCATCCATGAGGCGCAGCGTGAGCATGCTCTCGCCCTTCAGCGTGGGGCGCGGCCCGCGCGCGGGCAGCATGATGATCTTCCACGGCCAGAGAGGCGGAATCATCCATTCGACAATGTCGCGCTTGGCGTGCCCTTTGCCCCGGATGTCGCCGTCTTTATCGACCTTGTAGCCGCGGGTTGCGATCACCTTGGCGTCCAAAGGCATATCGCCGGCGGGCAATCCGATGCGATCGAACATCAGCTTCATATACCCTTTGCCCCAGAAATGTCCTGGGTCCTTGGCCGCTTCCAGATGCCCGACAAGGTAGGCACCGCGCGGAAACGTCTGCTGGCCGAATTCCGTCACCGAGTGCAGATGACAGAGCACGGGATCGCCGACCGCGACGGTCGAAGAAGAAAGATTCGGTTCATTCAAGGTGCACTTCAGGAGGGTACCGGCGGGCAGGACGGTCTCCCGCGCACTGGCACTCAGGGTCAGGCTTAGAACGGTTAAAGCTAGAAGGGACACTGCTAGAACGGCAAACGAGCTGGACTTCATGACGCACCTCGGTCTCACGCCCCTGGATTTTTACTACGTGTTCCCAAGCTACCGCGTTGAGCCAGCCCCGATTAATGAACTTATACACAAATTGACACTTGCGGTCAATCGACCGATTGGAATCAAAGTGTGTCTTTTCTGCAACTGGCGGCTGACCGCCTGCCAGCATCGCCATTCACGCCAATTGGGGACCCGTTCACTCCGAGGGTAGTAGCCAGTTTGACCCTGGCGCCCGGAGTGGTCAAAATTCGCTGGCGCAATCATCCCCCTAAGCGAACCCAGGCTCGTGTATTTGCCTGTGACTCGGTGAGGGCTGCTGGAACTCGCCTTCAGTCGCGGGATTTCCGGGAACGGTATCCAGTCGGAAAATATTTGCACGAGAAGCGGGTTGGCAAATCGCGCCGCCGCAAATTTTTGTTGTTCCACTTCCGGTTTGCTGCACTTAAGTCCCGAGACAACTGCAAACCCTTGCACATCGCGGCTGGCCCTCAAGCAAAAATACGGTTGGGCCTCCAAAAAATATTGACTATAGCCCCGTAATTGCTTAACATCTTGAGGATTCTATCCATCCCCGGGACAGGAATGGTGTGTGGGGTACCGTCTCAGGTTTCTGATTTCCAGTTTCTGATTTCAAAGTTTTTGTTTCGAGTAAGCGGAAAATTCCCCAGGCAAGGAATGGATGACTGCGCAGATCTTCTCACCTTGACGAGAAAACTAAAGAGAGTTTCCCATGAAAGGGCTTCTTATGACAGCTACTAGTGTGACGACCTTGAAGAAGAACATAGTCTTTACGCTCCTCTGCTCCACCGTGCTTATGATGTTTGTTGCGGGGAGTACAGCCGCTTGGGCGCAGTGCCCCACTTCTCCCAACTATAGTCCAGATTTCTCGAGCGCGCTCGTCCCGCCAACTTGCCTGACGCTGAACGGTACGCCGGCACTGTCGGGGTACCCTGGTTTTTTCCCGCCCGCTTCCACCCTGACACAGCCGAACGGGACGCCAAACCCGGCTCAGCCTCCGCCGGCGAACGTGACGACGGTGCTGCGGCTTACCCCAAATGCGACCGGTACGGCGGGGTCTGCCTGGTACAAAACTCAGCAGCCGGTTGCCGGTGCTTTTTCCACCACGTTCAAGTTTGCGCTGTCCGGAAGCGACCCCAGTACGGAGTTGGGCCCCGCTGACGGCATCGCGTTCGTGATTCAAAATTCGGCGCTCACTGCCTTGGGCCCTGACGGTTGCGGGATCGGATTCGGCGGCAGTGCCTATTGCACGCCTGGTAGTGGTATCCCGAACAGTCTGGCGGTGGAGTTCAACACCTTCAATAATGGGACCGGTGTTGACCCGAGCAATAGCGACGTTACGATCCAAAACTGCTCGGGGACTGGTGCGAACAGCGTAGACTCGACCTGCAGGATTAAATATAACGATCTTACGACTCTGTCACCCGCAATCACCCTGGCGGACGGCAATATCCATTCGGTGACGATTACATATGCGCCGCCGCTTTCCGGAACGGGCCCAGGCACCCTCGATGTACTCCTGGATAACATCGATCTATTTCCGAACGGCGCTCTTACGTTCGACATAACCACGATAGGTTTGGCCAGCGGCGGCACTGCGTACGTCGGGTTCACGGCGGCAACGGGCGGTGGGGACGACAACCAGGATATCCTGAGCTGGACATTCACGCCCGGGGCCCAGAGCGCTGTGGTTACGACAACCGGGACCTCCACGCTTAACTTCCCCAACCAAGCAGGTGTGAACGAATACGCCTACACGGCACAGTTGACTGCGCCCTATGCTACGCCGGAAATAACGGTCCAGCCGTTTCTTCTGACTCAAGCAGCTTGCGACGCGCTAGTGCAAGTGAACTTCTGGCCAGCCCGCTGCTTTGTCTACGAAAACGCTGAAAATTCAGGTTTGAACATGTCCGTGGTGTTCGCGGTTACGTGCCCTAATTCTTCCGGGGAAGTATGCGGCTCGAACTCTCCGTTCGATGCAAACCTTGGCACCACCTTCTCCTTAGTGAACTCGCAGAACCCGTTTTTCGTCTACCCGGGGATTGACCTGTTTTTGAACCCGTTCCCTGGTTGGCTCAAGTGGCCGTTGGGTCCCAATCCTCTGAGCCCGCCCAGCCCTCCCGCGCCCGGCGCCATGAGCAACCAGATCAGCAGCTTCGTTAACGATAAAGCTGGCTTGTCGGGCGGCAGCGGCGGCGGGGCTTCCTTCTGGGTAGCCACGTACGACACGCCGGGTGAGATGCCGCCAGGTATTACGATCAGCTCTCCGACCTTCACGACTTACACTCGAAACCAGACGGTCACGGCGAACTACACCTGCAGCAATCCGTCTACATCAAAGCCTCTGACCAACGCGACGGGGCCGTATCTGACGGCGGCAAGCTGCAAGCAATCTATCGGCACTCAGAACTCCCCCTGCACGTTTACGCCGGTCGGGAACCAGACAGGCGGGCTGGCATGTACCGGCACCGTCCCCACCTCTAGTAAAGGGCTGCACGCGTTTGTGGTGACTGCAATCGACTCCGGCGGGAACCAGAACCTGGATGCAGTCATATACAACGTCAAATAAGCAGGTGAGTAACTGACTTCGCGCAGGAACCGCGCGCAGTCAATAACCAAGGGGTGCTGCGAAGCGGCACCCCCTTTTTGCGCATTGGCTGCTCTTTATTTTTAGCTTTTGGTTGCGTGTGTCCCGCGGGTGGACTCATCGTAGATGGCCTTGAAGTCCGCGCGCTGTAGTAATTTCTCCGCTCCGGGATCCTTCTTCATGGCGTCCAGCAGGCGGAGCGCCTCGCGATAATTATCCTGAGCATCGCTAGCGCTGCCGGAATCCCGCTCAATTGTGGCCAACAGATAATGTGCCCGAGCGCTCAGTGGGTGCATTCCAAGCTTGTCCGAGAGCAGCAAAGCACGCTCCAGTTCCTGGCGCGAATGGGTGTAGTCATGGCTTTGCATCATGGCTTCCGCCATAAAGATGGAGGACTCCACCGACGTGTACCTAAGTCCAAGGTCGTCGGCCTGCTGGATCAACCGCCGGAGGCTCGAAATGGCTTCCTGTGTGCGTTTTTCCTGAACTTGGACCTTGGCCAGATTGGCTTTCGCAATCAGAACCTTGTCTGGCTCTTTGCTGCGTGTGGCGGCCAGGAGCGCTTCTGCATACGAAGCATGCGCAGATTTGAAGTCTCCGCGATAGAAGTACGCATCGCCCTGGAATCCCAATGTTTCCGCTACCATTTCGTCATTCTTCAGTTCGCGCGAGAGGCTGAGCGCCTCGTCCAGATCACTCTTCGCCTCGTCTCCGCGTCCTGCGAGGATGAGCGCCTGTGCGGAACCACCCAGCACCTCGGCCATCCAGGTGGTCTTGTCCTTGATGTCGCGGAAAGTCTTGAGGGCTTCCCGCTTGGAGTTGATCGCTGCCCCAAACCGCCCTTGGTAATCAAACAGCGTGCCCAGGCTGTAAGACTCAATGGCCGCACCACGCGGGTCGTTCAGGCTGCGCCATAAATCCAACGCTCGCAGGTAATACGAAATCGCCTGATCGTACTGGCCCATAGCGACCGAAGTCATGCCGAGATTGTGGACAGACGCCACGATGTCCTGCGGCACTTTCGATTTTTCGCGCAGCTGAAGCGCCTGCTGGAAATAAGTGAGGGCATCCTCGTATTGGCCCTTTTCAGAGTACGCATTTCCAATGTTGTTCAGACAGATGGCCTGCAGGCTTTCATTGCCAAGATCGCGCTGCAATTGCAGTGCTTCCTTGTACATTTTCAACGCCTGGTCATGGTCGCCACGGTCGTCGTAGAAATTGCCCAGATCGATCAGACTATCGCCTAGGCCGCGCTTGTCGCCAATTTCACGCCGAACTTGGAGCGCCTCTTGGAAGTTGACCAGAGCATCTTTGGGTTTGCCGAGCAGCGCTTGGGCCGTTGCCATCTCGTTAAGGCTGAGCGCAAGGCCACGCTTCTGACCTATGTGCCGCCAGATGGCAAGCGCTTCCTCTTCGTTGCGCACGCTTTCCTCGGGCTTGCTCAACATTCTGTAAGCAACAGCCATGAAATGCAGGCTGGCAGCCTTTTGCTCCTGATTGCCTACTTGAATTGAGAGGGTATACGCTCGGTTCAGGGGGTCGAGACTGCCTTGGGGGTCGCCGCTCCTAATGGCTATGCGCCCCATCTCGAGGGTTGCGGTGACATCCTTCGGATTCGCGCTTAAGACCTTCTGGTAGTATTCACGAGCTTTTGCGAGGTTTCCGGAATCCTTATAGAGGCCAGCCAACGCCGCTTGCACGTCAGAGTTCCCCGGCGAAGCCTTGGCCAGGTTCTCGTAGGCCTTTATTGCTTCCGGATAGTTCTTTGTTGCCTGGGAACGAATAGCGGAAATCAGATACTTCTCCGACTCCGGGAGGTCCTGGCTCAGCTCCACGGCTTTCTTGGCAGACTGCTCCGCTTCGCTGTCATAGCCCAAACTGCTGTAGGCCTGTGCCAGCTTGGAAAATGCCAGCGCGAAGGTGGGGTCTTCCTTGGTCGCCGCTTCGAATTGCTTCTGCGCTTCCAGATTCTTCCCGTCCCGCTGCAACCCGATGCCCTGGTCGTAGTCACGCAACGCAGCAATAGACTTTGAACTGGGTTGAAAAGAGCTGGCTTTCAACTCCTTAAGCACATCCTCTGGGAGCGCCAGTTTCTGGCGGATGGACTCCGCCAGGCGATCGACGGCGCCGGGAATTTCTTTTTCACTGGGCACATCGATTTTCAGCGGAACGGTGCGGTCGTTCTTGATGTCCTGCAGTGTCGCATCAATGCGGATCTGGTCGCCAAACTTGGCGTACTGTCCCCAAACCACGCGATTGGCGTTGCTGAAATCCGCCACGCGGCGAATCGTCGCCGGGTCGAGCACGGTCACGGAGGAAATGCGCAGGTCGGTGAATATCTGGTGCAGACTGGTCGGGCTAACGGTGCGCAATTGCGCGGACTGGCCAACATCGGTGCTGAGCATGTCGGCGAGGCTGGGGCCGAGCCAATCCAAAGCCTGATCTCCGGACGCATTTCGGAAAGGCAATATCGCCAGCGACACTGCGGGCGTCCCAGGAGCAGGTCCTGTGCTGGGCGATGACCGGAAAAGCCGGTCGCGAAGCATGTACCCACTGATCGCCAGCACCAGAACGGTCACAATTGCAGTAATGCGTGGCCACGGAAGAGTCTGTCCCCAGGGTTTGACGCTGGCGTCTAACTTGATCGTGCCGGCGGCTCGCTTGTCTTGCCACGTGTTCAGGTCCCCAAGGATGGCCGAGACATTCTGGTATCTCTGCTCCAGATCGCGTTCCAGACACTTGCTCACGATCCCGCTCAACGCCCCGGGAATCTGAGCGTCAATATCCGACACTGGAGTCGCACGCTCCTGAGTCCGTTTGATGAGACTGGCTAGAGCGCTTTCGGCTGAGAAGGGTTGTTTGCCCGTCAGCATTTCGTACAAGATCAGACCGAGAGCGAAGATGTCGGAACGTTGATCGAGATCCTTGGCCAGAGCCTGCTCCGGCGACATGTACTCCATGGTGCCCACGATCGCACCCGTCTGGGTCATGCCGTCGCCTTCCACGGTGCGGGCCAAGCCGAAATCCATCACCAGAATTCGGCCCGAGCCGTCCTGCATGATGTTTTGCGGTTTGAGGTCCCGGTGAATTACCCCAACGCCGTGGGCCGCATTCAGAGCTTGGCACACCTGCTGGATGACATCCACCGCTTCCTCTGGAGTAAATCTCTTCTTCTCGCGGATGAGCGCCCGTAGATCTTGGCCCTCGATAAACTCCATGGTGATGAACTTCACGCCCTCGGCTTCACCGAGATCGTAAATGCGGATCACATTGCGGTGGGTGACCTGGTGAGCGAGCAGCAACTCTTGCTTGAAACGGGCCAGGATCGAGGGGTTCGAAGCCAGTTCCGGCCGGATAACCTTCAACGCGACGAAGCGGTCAAGTTCGCGATCGGCGGCCTTGTACACCGCGCCCATACCGCCCTCGCCGAGCAGTTGGAGAATTTCATAACGTCCGCCCAACACGGCGCCGATCTGCAAAAC
>Ga0310039_10001520_pt1 | contig 16379 bp, 12 predicted proteins | sample Sb_taG_4_FD_200460 | JGI IMG/M metagenome (GOLD analysis project Ga0310039, IMG submission 200460) | Peat soil microbial communities from Weissenstadt, Germany - Sb_50d_6_BS metaG (v2) (version 2) | ecosystem: Environmental > Terrestrial > Soil > Wetlands > Peat | place: Germany: Weissenstadt...
AAAATAACGTAGACGGCCTCTGGCCGCTAAAACCGCAACCGCATTTCAGCGGCCAGCGAGCTCCGTCACTCCAACGCCCTCGGTGAACAGAGGGAACTAGGTATTCGCGGTCAAGTTCGAAGCGGCAGAGGAGAAGACGTTGCTGATCGCGCTGCCCAAGCTCTTCATAGCGACAATCGCGGCCAACGCCAGCAAGACCACCAACAACGCGTACTCGGTAAGGTCTTGGCCTTCCTCTTCGTGCCACAGGCGCATGAGAAGGTTCTTCATTTGTTACCTCCTGATAGGTTAAAGGTCAGCGGCACGGAAGCCCTCTGCCGCCATCCCTCTTTATAGTGCATCTGGAAAGCCATTCCCTGGGGTGGAGGGAAACAGCTAACCCCAACATTTTTAGACAGTTGCAAGTATTTGTGAACGTGAGATTGAAGGTCCAAAAGACCGCGTGTCCCATCTAAGTTACACTTCTGCGAAAAGCTTGCGAACAATCGTGCTCGTAGGGCGAATCGGGGTCTTGCCAGCGCTGGGAACGGGGTAGTTCTAGTAATTCTGGTAGAGCCGCCTGAGCAACCCAGCGGCGTCGAGGAGGTATTTGGCTGGAGCCGAGCCTCACGCACGGTCAGCCTCGCTCGCAGAAATTGCGCGCTCGTCCGGTTTTTGGCCCCACATGACCATGTTCCAGGCCAGCCAGCGAACCCCAGGTACGCGCGTTAGCACGCGGTCGAGGGCGCGCAGAGGCATCCACCAGCGCAGACTCTCAGGCGTTTCCCGGAGGATGCGTTTCCAGTAGCGGTCGGCGTTCGGATGGACTCGATTCTTCAGGTAATACTTGACGAAAAGCAGCAGCGTGGACAGCCAGAATTCGCGGTGGCCGACATTGGAAAAATATTTCTGCGCGAGTTTGAGGTCAGCGACCGTCAGCGGGGATTCATCTGGTGTGCGGACGCCCGTGGCCATCCGGCGGTAGACGTTGATGACCGGATTGTAGGCGAGCGGATCGTAGGAAAAGAAAACGCCTCCGGGCTTAAGGGCGCGGGACATCTGCTCGAAAAGCGAGGCGCGATCATGAACGTGGTGGATGGTGTTGGCGATGTAAATTAGGTCGTAGGCGGCGGGCGGGAGATTCAGATCCTCAGCGCCGGAGACGATTCCTTCCAACGTGACGCCATGTTTGCGGCCCAATTCGAGAGCGGTTTCGACCATCATCGGCGAGATATCCACGGTCGTGACGCTGGCTCCCTGGAGAGCAAAATAGACCGAGGATTCGCCGAGGCCGGCGCCGATATCGAGGAGTTTTTTTCCGCGGAGCGGGCCCATGCGCTGAAGAATGAATTGATTCTCGAGCGCGGTGGGTGCTTCAAAGCACTCACGAACCAGGACGTCGTCGATGCGCGTACTATTGGCCCACGCGTCGTGAAAGGCGGCCTCGCGTTCGTGAGTTGTGGTGTCCACTGACATTGCGGCTCCGGAATTTTGTGAGTTCATTGGCGTCTCGTTGCGATTCAGCGCTCGGCCACCATGTTTCGCGGGCGCAGCTTTTCGGCGACGCCGCGGTTCTGGGCTTCAAAGCCCATCCGTTCGCGCACGACGTATAGCGGGCGGCGCTTTGATTCGCCGTAAATACGGCCGACATATTCGCCAATGATTCCCATGCAAATAAGCTGGACGCCGCCGAGAAAAAGCACGGCGATGACCAAGCTAGCCCAGCCTTTGACCAAACCTGGAGTGCCAACGATTCGCTCGATGATCGCCACCAAAATTCCCAGAAGCGCGACGGCGGAGGCCGCGAAGCCCACCCACGTGGCGAGACGCAGCGGCAGAATCGAGAACGAGACGATGCCGTCCGTTGCGAACCGCATCATCTTTGTGAGCGAAAATTTCGTGGTGCCGGCGTGGCGCGCGGCGCGGCGATAGGGCGCCGCGATCTGCGAAAAGCCGATCCAGCTCACCATGCCGCGGACAAAGCGGTCTCGCTCGGGCATGGCCAGCAGAGCGTCAACGACGCGGCGATCCATGAGACGGAAATCGCCGGTGTCGAGCGGGATTTCCGTATCCGAGAGCTTGCCGATGAAGCGGTAGAAATATTTTGCGGTCCAGAGCTTGAAAGCGGATTCACCGTTCCGCTCCGTGCGCACGCCGTAAACGACGTCGTAGCCATCCATCCATTTATCGAGGAAATCGAGAATCACTTCGGGCGGATCTTGGAGATCGGCGTCGATGATGACTACCGCGTCTCCGGAAGCATGCTCGATGCCGGCGGTGATGGCCATTTGATGGCCGAAATTGCGGGAGAAACGCACGACGCGAATGCGAGGATCGCCGGTTTGCAGTTCGTGAAGAATTTCGGCGGTGGTATCGGTGCTGCCGTCATCCACGTAGATGACTTCGAGCTGCATGGGAATATTTTCAAGGGCCGACAGGAGACGCCGGTTCGTTTCGCGAAGAACTTCCTCTTCGTTGTGGCAAGGAATCACGACAGAGAGGAGCAGGCGGCGACCTTCGGAGCCCGAAAAGCTGAGCTGCGACGGACCGCGCATGCGATCGATCATTCGGGGAGTCATATTCACTCCTGTCCAGCCGGCTTGGAAGTTTTTGAGTCCGCCGCGGGAGCCGCAGGCTCTCTCCGCACGAAAATCACGCTGCGATTGTCGAAATAGACTTTTTGCCAGTCGGGCAAGGCGTTCAGCACCGTGACGAGAGGCTCGCCGCGATCCAGTAACAAAGACTTGATTCCGTAGAAACGCAGTACCGCGAGACCTGCCGGCTTGATGTCGAGGACTTGCAAGTAGTCATTGAGCAGGCCGCCGGCTTCGTAGAGTTCGCTGCGGCCGTCAATAAAGACTTTGTGCTGGGGACCGCGCGCCCAGACCAGATAGCCGCCAAAGCCGTATGTGTTCAGCAGGGGGCCGGGGACATCGTGATGATCGAGATACGCGACCGCGCCCACGGGGAAATTCACGGCGACTTTGTCTTCGAGCATCGCGCGAGAGGGGAAGTAATAAATCATCGCCACGCTTGCGGCGGTCATCAGAACGGCGTTCAGGATGAATTGATCTTTGGCGCGATTGTAAGCCGGCACCCAGCGAGCGAGGATTGCAGCCAGAACCGGCGCGGAGAACGGAACGAAGAGCAAAATGAATCGTACGTGAATCACCGCCATGGCCGTGCCGAACAAGAACAGCGCCAGCGTTTCCAACCGCCATGCGAAGCGGAAGATCACCTGGAGGACGATGAAGGCGAGAATCAGGGCGAGGAAGAATTTCCCGCCCGGCATCTGGAACGGCATGGGCTGCCATTCCAAGATATTGGCCACGCTGATGGGGAGCGACGAGGCTACCTGGAACGGATAGGTGCAGAGCTCGATGCCGTACGGGGTGATCGGCAATGCGCACATACTCATGAGGAATACAAAAGAGAGGCGCACGCGATCCGGCTGGCTCCAGCGCCGAACTTCCAGGTTGCCCAGTTGAAATTCAAACAGGCCGGCAAACCAGTAAGCGACGACGGTGCCCAGGCCGATGATCCACGAGCCGTGAGTATTCACCCACACCAGAAACAGAATAGGAAGAAACCACAGCGCGCCGCGCTTGCCCTGGCGGAAGAGTTCGAGGGCAATCAGCGTGAGAATCAGGAACAAGTAGCCCAGCATTTGCGGGCGCAACGAAAACGAGGGAAGAGCCAACGCGATAAGGACAATCGTGGCAACGAAGCCGGCCTTGGCATTCTTGGCGCAGATCGTCGCGAGCCCGTAGAGGGCGAGCAACGTCGCTCCCGCCACGAGAATGAGAAACGCTTCCAACCCGCGCAAGCCGCCCCAGCGGGCGAACAAGGCGAGGACCACATCTCCTCCCCATTCGTAAGAGAGCCATGGATGTCCCGCGACGGTGTAGGAGTAAGGATCGCCATGCGGCCAGTGGTGCGTGGCTAAGATCAGTTGGCCGGTCTTGATGTGCCACCAGCAATCCGGATCGACGATAAATTCGCGCGCGTTCAGGTAAACGCCGCCGACCAGAATCATCCCCAGCATCGCCGGAAAGGAGAACAGGCGGCGAAGAAGTTCCAGGAAGCCGGAGGCGGATTGCTCAAAAGTCATCGCTGGCGGACATGCTTCGGCGGTGGAACGAAGAGTGACTCCGTTTGTGGCCGATACCTGGTTCACTGTCACCTCGGATTCGCTCATGTGCTTTCTCGCCGCTCTAACTGGCGCTCAGATCGAGAGATTGCGCCGGCGATGCGACCGTCACCCTTCGGGTACATTTCAAACTGCACAGCCGATCTGCTCCGATATTCACGGCAGCTTTCCTTCCAAACTCCTCACGCCGCCTCTTGCCGCAGGTGGCGAAAAGCTTCCAGCACCGCGAACGGCGTGCGCGTGCTCGCAATGCTTTCACCGAGCTGGCGAATTTTCTGTGTCTCGATATGGCCGAGGAAAGTCGCAGCGCGCGCGATGTGATCAATCTTCTCGGGCGCCAGGCCCATGATTCGCGCGCAAGTGGAATCAACAGCCACCGGATCGTCGCCAGCGATGAGAACTCCCGCCGTCTTCGAAACTCCCTGAATCGGGCCGTTGCCTTCCATTCCGATTATTCCGTCCACGATCGCGAAATCGGGACGCACCGCGGCGTTGATATCGAGAATGGCGCGATCGATTCCCGCCCAGTGAAGAATGTTTTTCGGCCAGCCGTAGCAGCTGCCCGGAATTACGCCGAACATGTTTTTCAGCGAGAGCGTGACGCCGGCCCAGTGGTGCGTCTTCAACTTCGGCAGCGAGACAAGGAAATCGACGCCGCGCACCGTCTTCGGAAAATACAGCTCGCGCAGACGCGAGGCGCGCGTTTTCAGCAGTACGCGCTCCACATCGTCGGTATTGAGATCCACGAAGAAACGCGAGAGCGGGCCGGCGAACTCGCGCAGGCGGATGGATTCGAGGACGGCTTGTGTATCGCGATCCATCGCCGGGCCGTCACCAACCATTACTTCCGCCGCGCCGAGCCGCAGGAACGATTCGCGAGCCGCGGCGATTACGGCGGGATGCGTATTCATCATGCCGAGAGGATCGAGGCCGACGAGGTTCGGCTTGAGCAGAACGGTCTTGCCGCGAACGGGAAGATCGAATTCGCGGAGCGTTTCGAATAGCACACTGGAAAGATCGGCTTGATAATTCGCGACGCGACGGACCGCCACGCGCGACTCGGGCCGCGCGAACGGTGGCAATAGCGATGGTGAAGGTCTCGGCATAATTCAGTTCTTGAATTCCGCCCGTTCCGGTTGCAGCCAAAATTTCTTGCCGCTGGCGGCAAGCGCGGCCCACGCAGCCACCGGCACGTTCCAGGAAATGGCGTCAGGCTCGTACAGGCGCTCGAGCGTCGTGGAGAACGCGGAATTGCCGCGATCGAATGCGTTGAGAGCGATTTGCGTCAACCCGAGCGATGCGGGGCTTTGGATGCTGCTCCAATTTTTTTCCAGCCACGCGAGGCTTTCCTGTATTTCGCTTCGTTCCGCGTGCTCGCGAAGCGCCAACAGCGACCAGACCGTGGTGCTAACCTGCGGTTCGCCGGGAACGCCGTAAACCATTGGATTCCCGCAATTCCATCCGCCACCGGGGCACATGCGATCGAAGAGCATCCCCTCAGCAAGTTTTTGCCGGCTGCCGGCCTGCGGCGGCAAGAGATCCAGTGGCGATGCGCTCAAGGCAAGAAGCGCGTATGCAGTCGGCTCGACCCAGCTCGCTGTTCCGGACGTCCAACTCCACCCCCAGTAAGCGTCGTTCTGCATCGACACTTTCTTATGGGCGGTCAAACGGCGAATGAGCCGCCACCACGCACCGGAATCGCCGGGACGTTCCGCCACGAGCCAGCTCAGTCCGCGCTTGAGCGCGTCGCGGTTTTCGTTTGCCGAAAGGAAAGCCCAGCACGCCAATGAAGTGACCCAGGCTCCCTGGCCTTGTCCTGCCGCGGCGGGCCAGGAGCCAGCGGGAAGCTGCGAATCGCTCAGAAAGCGGACACCGCGCGCAATCGCCTCGCTCGCGGCATTTGCCGGGAAAACTTGATCGAGCGCGAGGAGAGCCCACGCCGTCGGCTCGACGCGGCTTTGCGAGCCGCTGCGGAAACCCCAACCACCGTCGGGATTCTGCGCCGCGCGAAGATACGGTAGACAGATCTCCTCGGAGAAAGTCACGGCTTCAGTTCCGCCGAAACTTCGGGACTCCTGCGGAATGGAAAAGGCAGGTCGCATGGCAACGGGGCCGCCGCGTCACATCAATTGCTTGGGCGCGGGGAATTTTTCGCGAACAGCACCGCCATTCGAGCCATTCGTACCGTTCGCGCCATTCCCGTTACCGTTGTGGCTCTCGTCTTCGCGCTGGTTGATGTCGAGCTGATTGATAAGCCTATGGAGATATCCGCGTGCCACGCCGAGCGTGCGTGCGCTCTCCGCCTTGCGCCAGCCGCATTCGCGCAGCGTGCGCAGAAGCAGGCGGCGCTTGAATTGGCGGACTTCCTCTTCGTACGAGGTGCGATTGAAAGTCGGCTCGTCACAATTGCTGCGAATCGCCGCGGGAAGATGCCAGACGTCAACGCTCTGAGATTCGGAAAGAACCACGGCGCGCTGAACGGCGTTCTCGAGCTCGCGAACATTTCCGGGCCAGGCATATTCCTCAAGAGCGTGCAGCGCAGGCTGCGAGAAGCGCTTCACTTTCTTGTTGAACTGCTGCGAGGAAACCTGAAGAAAATGATGTGCGAGAAGCGGGATATCGTCGCGGCGGTCGCGCAGCGGCGGCAGCGTCATCTGCACCACGTTCATGCGGTAGTAGAGGTCTTCGCGAAACTTGCCCTGCTGCACCATTTCGGCGAGATTGCGATTGGTGGCGCAAATCAGTCGGAGATTGACGTTGATCGTGGCGTTGCTGCCGAGGCGCTCGAATTTGCGCTCTTGCAGAACACGCAGGAGCTTGGGTTGGAGGCCGAGTGTCAGATCGCCGATTTCGTCGAGGAACAAAGTGCCCTGGTCGGCAGCTTCAAGACGGCCTCGCCGGCTCATAAGCGCGCCGGTGAAAGCGCCCTTCTCGTGGCCGAATAGTTCGTCTTCGATGAGCGTTTCAGGAAGATTCGCGCAAGAGAATGCGACCAGAGGGCGAGTGTTGCGCCCGCTCATCTGATGAATGGCGCGCGCCAGTAATTCCTTGCCGGTGCCGGTTTCGCCTGTTACCAGCACGTTGACATCGCACGGCGCGATCTTCTGCGCCAGTGCGAAAAGCTCCTGCATCGCGGTCGAAGTGCCTAGCAGCTCATGGAGTCTGCCCGCTCCGCGCGCGTCGGCGCGGAAGCGATCGAGTTCTTTTTGTGCAGAGTGAAACTTGAACGCGCGGCGCAAGATAAGGCGCAGCTCGATCATGTTCGGCGGATTCGTGACGCTGTCATACGCGCCGTGTTCCATCACGCCGACGAGCAGCGACCTATTTTCTCCATCGCAGAGGACTACCATCGGTGGATGCGAAGGGATCTTGCTGATCGCATCCATCAAGCGCGTGCCGATTTCGAAATCGCCTTGCACGTTGGTGGTGCGCAGATCGATCAGGATTACGTCGCACCACTCACGAAGTTCGTTTAGCCGATTGCCCTGTAGTTCATCGGATGTCCGCGTCTCAAAACCTTCTCCCAAAGCTCGTCCCACGACTGCTGCCAGGCTGGAATCTTGACTCAAGAAACACAAACGAATCGTCTGCTCACTCACCAAGAACGCTCCCTCGCGCTAGCGTAGCCGCAACTGGCCCAGGGGCCGATTTACCTACAGGACCTTCATCGATCTCAGGGGGCCCTATACAGACAACCGTACTTTCGGGAAATAAATTTCGGTGCCTCTGCAAAACCTTCGCCACCCGGTGGGACGTGCGCTTTGCGGAATGGCTGTCATAGAGAATGGCAAGTCGGGTGCCAGACGCCCGGTTGGTGACACTCTGAGGGAAAGAAGACTAACCCCGTAACTGTCAGCTAGATGCGTCTCTCAAAATGAGCAACGGTACTCGAACGGAGACGATGTCACCTTGTGATGTGAAATTTAGTAGTCAATTTCAGCAATATAATCTCATTTTCCGGCCCGTTTGCTTGGATTTCAGATTGTCTCATTGTGGAGACGCCCGCTATCTGACGCTGCTGAAAGCGATTATAGAGTGATTGGAACCAAGTGAAGACATGTTGAAAACGGGCCCTTTAGGTGCGAGATGCCTCGAAATCCACAGGCAATGTCCTGTGAAAAAGTGAATTGAGCTCCGAAAAGCGGCGAAGGATTCGCGCGAACGACTTAGATTATTCGGATACCACCGCGGGGATGCCGACCAGGATTTCGACGGAGACGGGCTTGCCGTTGCGCATGACCGGCTTGAATTTCCATTGGCTCATTGCAAGGCGCGCGGCCTCATCCATCGCCGGCAGCACGCCCTGAAAGATCTGAAGATCGGCAACGGTGCCGTCATCTCGAAGCGTTCCCTTTAGAACGATGTTCTTGTACGCTTTTTCTTCCGGGATGGGAAGGCGCTTGAAATCAAATTGAGTTTCGATGTTGGGCGGCAGCAAGCCCGCCTCGAGGTGAATCACAGTAGAAGGAGTTTGCGAAGCATGGCGGGCAGTCGAGTCTGATTTCTGGCAATACTGCATCGCCCAATTCGTGTTCGGCATCGGCAGATAAATTGTGTAGATCTTGCCGCAGTGCAGGACGTTATAAACATCCAAGCCGCCGCCGCCGATGGAGCCCGCTGCAATGACCAGCGAATTCTTGCGCAATTTCGTGGCGACCACCGGCACGGGATAGACCATGCCGCCGGAGAAAGTTCCTCCGTTGAGCGAGGCCGAACCGCCGCCATCGCCATTTCCGTTGATGTAAATGTTTCCGGATCCCGAGTTTCCTCCGCCTCCGCCGCTGCCTCCTGAGCCGAGTCCGGTGCTGCCATCGCCGCCCGTGCCGTGTCCGCCAGTGCCGCCGCCTACCACGCCATTGGCAACGCCGCCGGGCGAGCCGGGGCCGCCGCCGTTGGGAGAAAGCGAAAATTCACCATAGCGATTTCCGGGAGGCAGAATCAGTTGCGAACCGGGAGGAGCTGGATCCGTGCTGATTACAAGCAGTCCATTGGCATCGCCGGGCGATCCTGCGCCCGAGCCTGAGGCAGCGCCGGGATCTCCGTGCGCCGAGCTGCGCACCGGCGCGGAAGGAACACTCACAGGAATCGCAAGCTTCGGCGTGGAATCGGACGGAGGAAGAAAAGTTGTCAGTTCCGATTTCGGAGCCACAGCCGCGACCGTCGGTGCGGGATCCGCGCTCACCTGCCGCGTGGCCTGCGTGGGTCGTGCGTCATTCGTTTTGAATGCAGCTTTCGGCTTGTCGGACAGATTTCCAAGCACGATGTTCGGAACTTTCAAATCCTGTTTGATGATTAGGTCCGGCGGTGAATTCGGCTGGATGATCGTCTGGTGAAAGTTATCGCGATGCAGCGGCTTCGAGACCACTGTCAGATCGCCATATTTCGCGGTGCTGCCGAGGGCCGGAGGAACGTCCGGAACAAATCCGCTGCCCGGACGTCCGCCTGGTCCCGGCGGCGCCAGGCGCGGCATGGTTTTCTTCACCACCGGCGCTGGAACCGTGTAATAGATTTTTCCGTAATCGTGCGTTGAATCTGAATATGCAAACGCGCTCGGCGGAAACGCGCGATGCAAGCAAACCAGCAGCACGATGAACGAACAGTGCACCAGAAACGAGGCGCCCAGAGGCCGGCTGGCCAGTTGGAATCGCGCGACATCGGTGGTGCGAAACAGGTAGACGTAAGTATTCGAAGATGACGGATGCACGCGCGCAAAAATCGCTTTGAGCGATTCCCACCAGCCCGACGATGCGCGATCTCTGGTAACTAGAAATCTTGGGATATTCACAGGCACCACAGGCCGGCGCACAACCGCGGGGCCGGCGACTCCAGGCCTTCTCGAGCTGCCCGAAGGAAACATGATAATCGCGGGATCTCTGCCTTCCGGGGACACGGCACTCTCCAGCGACCGAACGGCAATTCCACTTCACTCCACGAAAGTTCAGTATTCCTTCCCTAAAGCCTGTCCGGCAGAGTGAAAATACACTCCACCCTGGCGAAACGAAGAGAAATGGAGCACGCTTCGTTCCATTGGACGCCCAACGGGCGGCACAATCAGAATGGGTGAAAACGAACCAAGGCGTCTCGCAAAAGTCACCAATTGTGCACGATTCCTAGCCTGAGTTGGATGATTTTGGTCACCGTTCTGCCTATTTTTCCAGCATTTCGCTGCGTTCTTGCTAAGTCGAGCGGCGTTAAAGAGCTGTAGCTGCTTCCCGAGGGAAATTGCTGGCGTTTGGAACGGCTCCTGCTGGGATACGTGCAAAGTCTGGAACGAGTCTGTATAGCGTCTCGGGGTTTGTCCACTGAGCCAGGAAGCGGCCCGCAATTGAACTAGGAGTAATGGGACCCGAAGCTGGGCCGAGGATTTTTGGAGGGGCTTTGATGCAATGGATGCGCATGAGCGGCCTGATTTTCGTGCTCGCGGTTGCGCCGCAAATCGCTCGGGCACAGGCTGCCTCAGCGCAGGCTGGGTCGAACAATAATTCGGCGGGCGTGGCTGCGACGACTGACAAGGATAAGAAACCCGCAGACGGCGATAAGGATGCAGCGGCGAAAACCCCCGCTCCTTTGATGGCTTCCGCCGCTAAGTCCACGGGCGAATCGGCGCATATCATTGCGCCCGAGGGACCTCCGCCCGAGGAAGTGAATCGCAAAGCGCTGGAAGCGAACGCTGGGCCGGATGCAGGCAAGTTGCTGCTGCGTTCGACGCCGAGCGGCGCTCAAGTTTTCATCAACGGCGCATACGTCGGCAAGGCGCCCATGCTGCTGATCGTGCCGCCTGGAAAATACAAAGTGGAAATGCGCGGCGGGCGATTGGAAACCGGATCGCAAATCGTCGGCCTTCTCGCCAACCAAACCCAACAAGTCGCCATGACTTTGAAGCAGCTCTATCCGTCTCAAGTTCCGATGAAATAATTCACTCAAGAATGCGAGCGTAAATCTTATGGACCGCAAAAGCGAAGGAATCGAATTTAACCGGGAAGCGTTTGTGGCGGGTGCCCCCAAACAGCCAAGCGCTGCACCGCGATTGGTGATGGGATTGTTGTTGGTTGTATCGGTAGTCGCGCTGGGCCTGATCGCTTACAAGGTGTTGATACAGAATTCTGAAAGTGCATCAGGAACGGACCCGCGCGTGATCGCGCAACTCGACCAGCGGCTCTCGATGATCGAAGATCGCATCGACCAGTTGGAGAAGGATCGCGGCCGGAAAGCGTCCGCGCCTGCGCCGGCGGCTCCGGCTCCTCAGCCTGCCGCTCAAGCGGCGGACACGAAGCCCGTTCCTCATTATCAAATTTCAAATCCGACGCCGCAGCACACGCCGACAACCGCGGCTCCAGATCCCGCCACAGCTCAGAAGCTCGCCGGACTGCAGCAGAAAATGGGTTCGTTGCAGACCGACGCGAACGCGAACCAGGAAGCTTGGCAGGCTACGACGGATCGTCTCGCGGAAGTTACGGGACAAGTCGGAACCCAGCACAATGCGATGATCAAGAGCCAGGAGCAATTGAATCAATTGCTCGCGCGCACTTCGCTCTCCGCAATTCCGTTCGAATTGCGCCGTGGTTCGAATCGCCAGCCCGTCGGGCCGGTGACGCTCACGCTCAAAGCCACGAACATCAAGAATCACCGCTATACGCTTTGCGTTTGGATTCAGGACTCTTGCATCGAGCTGAAGGACAAGACGATGTTTGAGGTCGTGCAGTTTGCGGTGTCGAAGGATACCGCACCGCTCGAAGTGATCGCGACGAAGGTTGACCGCGACGTGATCGTCGGCTACTTGGAAGTTCCGCGCGAAAAGAGCGGCCAGTAGAAGCTACACTCTCTCCAAAATTACCGCGATACCCTGGCCCACGCCTATGCACATGGTGCACAGCGCGAACCGGCCACCCGTTTCCTCCAATTGATATAGCGCTGTCGTGATCAATCGCGCGCCGCTGGCGCCCAGAGGATGTCCGATGGCGATTGCTCCACCGTTCGGATTGACGTGCGGCGCGTCGTCTGGAATTCCCAAGTCGCGAAGAACGGCGAGCGCTTGCGACGCGAAGGCTTCGTTCAGTTCGATGACGTTCATGTCCGCAAGCTTCAGATTCGCCTTCGCGAGGACTTTGCGCGTCGCCGGCGCGGGACCCATTCCCATGATGCGCGGCGCAACGCCGGCAGCAGCCGAAGCGACGACGCGCGCTCTCGGCTGGAGGCCATGCTGGCGCGCTGCTGCCTCGGAAGCGATGAGTAACGCGCAGGCTCCGTCGTTTATGCCCGAAGAGTTTCCCGCCGTCACCGTGCCATCCGGCTTCACCACCCCTTTGAGTTTGGCGAGCGCCTCGAGATTCGTGTCGGGACGCGGCTGCTCATCGTATGAAACGAGCATCGGATCGCCTTTTTTCTGAGGCACTGCCACCGGAACGATTTCCTTCGCCAGGCGCCCGCTGCGGATCGCCGCGGCAGCGCGCTGCTGGCTGCGAAGCGCAAAAGCATCCTGATCGTGGCGCGAGACCCGGAATTCCTCGGCCACGATTTCCGCGGTTTCGGGCATCAAGTCCACGCCGTATCGCGCCTTCATCGCCGGATTCACAAATCGCCAGCCGATGGTGGTGTCTTCGAGTTTTATCGAGCGCGAGAACGCCGCATCGGCTTTCCCGACCACGAATGGCGCCCGCGACATGCTTTCCACGCCGCCGGCAAGTACGAACGCAAGTTCGCCGCTCTTGATGCCGCGCGCCGCGTTTGCAACCGCCTCCATGCTCGAGCCGCAGAGTCGATTGACGGTCACGCCGGGCACATCTTTCGGCAATCCTGCCAAAAGCAGCGCCATGCGGCCGACGTTGCGATTATCCTCGCCCGCCTGGTTCGCGCAGCCGTAGATCACATCATCGAGCGCCGCCCAATCGACTTTCGCGTTGCGCTCGACAAGCGCGCGAATCGGCAGCGCCGCCAAATCGTCAGTGCGAATCGTGGAAAGCGCTCCACCATAGCGCCCGAACGGAGTTCTCACCGCATCGCAAATATAAGCTTGATCCATTTCGTAATTTTCTCACAGAACTGCCCGGGTAGCGCCGGCGTCCCTGCCGGCATCCGACGAGCGCACGAGCCGGGAAGAGCGACGCGTATGCGCGGCCTCAACCCGTCGAACAACACCGTCTTATTTTTCGATGTTGCGCCGCGTTACAGTTGGAGTTCTAGCGTTCTGCGAGTTCGTAAGATGCCGGCAGGGACGCCGGCGCTACCGAACTGCTACTCGCGCTCTGTTATTCTGAGATGCTCCCGCTGATGTAGAATTGACTAGCCGGTGGAGAGCCTCGGTATCAACGCGATTGGCGTCCAATCCATTCGGCGCAGCTTTCTGAACCCATGAGCATTCAAAACACTTCCATTCCGCTGACCACAAATGACCATCTCGTCAGGTGGGTCGAGAAAATTGCCGAGCTGACCAAGCCGGACGCGATTCACTGGGTGGATGGCTCGCGCGAAGAATACGACCTGCTGTGTGCGCAAATGGTGTCGTCCGGCACTTTCACCAGGTTGAATCAGAAGCTCTGGCCGGGCTGTTTCTACACGCGATCGGACCCGGGCGATGTGGCGCGTGTGGAAGACCGTACATTTATTTGTTCGCTCTCGAAAGACAGCGCGGGGCCCACGAATAACTGGGTCGATCCCTACGAGATGCGCCGGAAGCTGAAAGGCCTCTTCGATGGAGCCATGCGCGGCCGCACGATGTACGTGCTGGCGTTCAGCATGGGGCCGGTCGGCGGGCCGATGTCGCGGATCGGCGTCGAGCTTACGGATTCGCCATACGTGGTCGTCAACATGCGCATCATGGCGCGCATCGGCGTCTCTGTTTTCCGCGAGATCGATAAGGATGAAGGTCGCGTGGTGCCGTGCGTCCATTCTGTCGGCGCGCCGCTCGTGCCGGGACAAAAGGATGTGCCGTGGCCCTGCAATGCGGAGAAATACATCGTTCATTTCCCGGAAACGCGCGAGATCTGGTCGTTCGGCTCGGGGTACGGCGGAAACGCGCTGCTCGGCAAGAAATGCTTCGCGCTGCGCATCGCCTCGAACATCGCGCGCGACGAAGGATGGCTGGCGGAACACATGTTGATCCTCGGCGTCGAGGATCCCAAGGGCGAGAAAACTTACGTGGCGGCGGCGTTTCCAAGCGCGTGCGGCAAGACGAATTTCTCAATGATGATTCCGCCGAAGGGTTTTGAGGGCTGGAAGATTTGGACCGTCGGCGATGATATTGCCTGGATCCGCCCGGGAGCGGATGGCGTTCTGCACGCCATCAATCCAGAGGCTGGATTTTTTGGCGTCGCGCCGGGAACTTCACCGGCCACCAATCCGAACGCGATGGCGACGCTTTCGCGAAACACCATCTTCACGAACGTGGCGCTCACTCCGGAAGGCGGAGTCTGGTGGGAAGGAATGACGGAGGAGCCTCCGGAGGAATGCCTGGATTGGCAGGGAAAGAAATGGACGCCGAAAATCGCGAAAGAAACGGGCGCGAAGGCCGCGCATCCGAATGCGCGTTTCACTTCGCCGGCTTCGCAATGCCCGACGATCGATCCCGCGTGGGAAGATCCGAATGGCGTGCCGATCAGCGCGATTATTTTCGGCGGCCGGCGGGCCAGCACGATTCCACTTGTTTATCAGGCGTTCAATTGGAGCTCCGGCGTTTACATCGGCGCGACCATGGGCTCGGAAATGACCGCGGCGGCGGGCGGAACCATCGGCAAAGTGCGCCGCGATCCCATGGCCATGCTGCCGTTCTGCGGCTACCACATGGGCGACTATTTCCGCCACTGGCTCAAAATGCCGCGATCGCTCAGCGTGACGCCGAGAATTTTTCATGTGAACTGGTTCCGCAAGGGCGCCGACGGGAAGTTCCTATGGCCGGGTTACCGCGAAAATATGCGCGTGCTCAAATGGATCGTGGACCGCGCTCGCGTTCGTGCGCCCGGGGCAGAAACGCCGATCGGCTGGATGCCGCGATATGAGGATATCGAATGGAAGGGCTTGAATTTCCCGAAAGAACAGTTTGAGCAATTGCAGGCGTTTGATCGCGCCGCGTGGCAAAACGAAGTGATGGATCACGAGGAGCTATTCATCCGCCTGCACGACCACTTGCCTCCCGAGATGATTTACGAAAGAGAATTGCTGATCTGCCGGCTCTAAGTAGCGCCGAATTCAATTCCAATCAGCGGGTGAAAATTAACAGCGTGAAGCTGTCCGGCAAAAGCGCCGGGCGCGGATGAGGATTGTCAGCCGTCGCGGCGGGCGGCGGCCCGAACCCAGCGGTGACCAAATAGACTGTGTGCGTCTTCGGGTCGAGAGTCATCGTGCGCGCGCCTTTTTGCGTGGCGACATTTTCGACCACCGTGTATTTGTCCGGTGAATCCTCGTGCGCAACAGTCAACGTGCCCTCGCCGCATGAAGCGAAGATGAAGTCAGTCTCCGGATCAAATCCGTTTGCGTCAACGCCATCACCGATGGGAACGGTGGTGACGACTTTCCCGCTGTCGGCGTCCACAACGGCCATCATCCTATTGTCGCAGCCGGCGAATAGGCGCTTGTGAGCGACGTCGAAGGCCAGCCCCGACGGCTCCTGGCACGGAGCCAGCGGCCAGGTATTCAAGACTTTCAGTGCGTTGGAATCAATTTCCGAGAGCTCGCTTTTATCTTCGATATTCACAAAAATGTGGCCGGCGCGATCGGACTGCGCAAATTCCGGTTTCCCGGCGAGCGGAATGTTGCCGGCGACTTCGCCGGTCTTGGCGTCAATGGCCGTGGAGTCGTGGCTGCGGCCATTGAAGGTAAAGACGCGATGCGACGCGGAGTCATAGAGAATCGCGTCAGGGTTTTGCCCGTTCACACTGATCTCCCGGATGGTCTTGAGCGTATCGAGCTCAAACATCGTCACGGTGTTGGCCCGGCCGTTGCTCGTGAAGCCATGATTGAATTCTGGCGCGAGAGCGATGCCGTGGACGCCCTGCGTATTGGGAATGTCGCCCAATTTTTTCCCGTCGGCGTCCACGACCATCGTATGTGTACCGCGCGAAATGAAGACGCGGCTCCCGGGCGAGTCGAAGGCCAGATAGTCCCAGCCGCCTTCGCCGCCGAGAGTAATTTTTTTCGCCAGATGATATCCCGAGGCTTGAGGGGCAGCCGCTCCGGAGGTGAACGATGCGGCCGCGCACAGACTAACGACCGCTACTGCGATGGCGCCGAATATGAGATTCCGGTTTCTAATCACGGG
>Ga0310039_10001525_pt1 | contig 16353 bp, 14 predicted proteins | sample Sb_taG_4_FD_200460 | JGI IMG/M metagenome (GOLD analysis project Ga0310039, IMG submission 200460) | Peat soil microbial communities from Weissenstadt, Germany - Sb_50d_6_BS metaG (v2) (version 2) | ecosystem: Environmental > Terrestrial > Soil > Wetlands > Peat | place: Germany: Weissenstadt...
TAGGTAGTTGACGGTGAGCCGGCCTATAGGCGGGGTTCTGTATCTCCCTTTCGGGAGTGGTGGCCATCCATCTGAGCGGCCTACCTGGGGACTGCCCCTCTCGGGACGGGCGGGCCGCCCATGTCCCACGCTTGGCCTTGCTCCGGGTGGGGTTTGCCGAGCCACCCGGGTCACCCCGGGTGCTGGTGCGCTCTTACCGCACCGTTTCACCCTTGCCTGTGCGGGCTGGGCCCGTCATCGGCGGTCTGTTCTCTGTGGCACTTTCCTGCGGGTCACCCCGACTGGCCGCTAGCCAGCACCCTGCCCTGTGGAGCCCCGACCTTCCTCGACCCGGTCCCGCACGCGGTCCGGACCGCGGCCACCCGGCCGGCTCACCGTCGCCTCCAGTCTGACAGCTGGGGCGACGCAGTCCGAGCGACGGGTCGCGACCCTCAGGAGATCAGCGAGCGGACAAGCGGCTCGTAGTGCTCGAGCGTTCGGGTCGGATAGTCCGGGTCGAACGCCCGCTGGTCGTACTCCTCGCAGAACTCCTCGGTGAGCTCGAACCACTGGTGACCCCGGTGGCGCTCCCGGACGTCGCGGTCCTCGCCCAGATGGTGCCCGAAGTAGTACCGCTGGAACTCGCCGTGGTGCTTGACCATCCAGTGCAGGTCCTCGGGGAGGTGGGGCCGGAGCACCGCCGCCGCCAGCTCGGAGTGGTTGGCCGGCGCCAGGTTGTCGCCGATGTCGTGCAGGAGGGCCGCCAGGAGGTAGTGGTCGGAGCGCCCGGCCTGCTCGGCGCGGGTGGCGGTCTGGAGGCTGTGGGTGAGCCGGTCGACCCGGAACCCGCTCGGGGCCTCGCCGAGCCGCCGGAGCTGCTCGAGGAGGCTGTCGGCCAACGGGATGTCCGGCTCCACCGAGCGGATGATCCGCCAGTCCTCCACCGTGCTCTCCGACATCGCGCGGAAGGCTGCCTTCGGGGTGCTGCGGGTGGTGAGATCGGTCACGTCGCCTCCTCGTCCATTGCGAGCCTACGCATCTTCGAAGGTTGGCCACCGCCGGCGGGCCCGTGACCACGTGATTCGCTCGTCCGATCGGGTTCGAGGGCGGTCGGCCACGGATCTGGCCGTCTCTCGACGGGGCATGGGCGTCGGGCGCCGGGGGTATGCCAGCAGCACCCAGGGCGGGGGACTCCCTGGCCCCACGCGCCCCGCCAGACCAGCGTCCGCTAGGAATACAGCGGGAGGAACGCAATGCGAGTACGCCGGGTGTCCAACCAGCCGATCCGCCTGGCCGCCGGTGCCTTCATCCTGAACTCCGGCATCGAGAAGCTCCAGGCGAGCGACGACCGGGCCGAGCGGCTGCACTCGATGGCCAAAGGCCCGTTCCCGTTCTTCGACAAGATCCCGTCGTCGCAGTTCGCCAAGGGCCTGGCGATCGCCGAGATTGCCCTCGGCGGCGCGCTCGTTCTTCCGCTCGTGCCCGACCGCCTTGCCGGTCTCGCACTGACCCCGTTCGCGGGCGGCCTCGTCTGGATGTACACGCAGACCGACGGGATGACGAAGGAGAACAGCATCCGGCCCAGCGGACAGGGAACAGCGCTCGCGAAGGACGTCTGGCTGCTCGGCATCGGTCTCACCTTGCTCACCACCCGCCGGGCCAAGAGACCGCCGAGCAGGGCATAGCCACTGGCTCGCTGCCCCCGGATGCCGACTGGAGCCACATCGGAGACCGGCCCGGGGACGATTGGCAGGTCAGAGCCGGTCACATCACCCAGGCCGTAGATTGCACGGGGTGACCGAAGGAGCCGCTTGGTCGTGGGGTCGGAGCTGCCGATGAGCGCCCCAGCACGGTCGCGGGGTGGAGCGGCACCGGGACCCGAGACCGACATCCTCTCGATTGCCCAGCTCTACGCCCGTGTCGACCGGGCGCTCGTCGCCGAGTTCGCCCCCCCGCAGCTGCTCTGGGTGCGCGGCGAGATCCAGACGATCTCGGATCGCACGGGTCACTGCTACATCGATCTGGTCGATCCCGACGCCGACGGGGACCGCCGGGAGTCCGTGCTGAGGGTGCGCTGTTGGCGCAAGACCTGGGGCCCGCTCCGCGCCCAGCTGGCCAAGTCCGGGCTTGAGCTCGTTCCGGGCACGGTCGTGCACCTGTCCGGCCGGATCGACTTCTACCGGGCCCGCGCCGAGATCGGGTTCGTCATGGCGGGCATCGACGTAACCGCGCTGCTCGGGAAGATGGCGGCCGAGCGCGCCGCCCTGCTGCAGGCGCTCCGGGAGGAGGGGCTCCTGGAGGCGAACCGAGCCCTCGCGGTGCCGCCGGTGATCCGACGGATCGGCCTGGTGGCCAGCCCCGACACCGAGGGCTACCGCGACTTCGTGAAGCAGTTGGGTGCATGTCCTCTCTCCTTCGAGGTGGCGGTCGCCCGAGCTTCGGTCCAGGGCGCCGAGGCGCCCCGCTCGCTCGCCCGGGCGATCCGGGTCAGCGCCCGCGCCGGTCCGGACCTGGTCGTGGTCGTCCGCGGCGGGGGCTCCAAGGCCGACCTCGTCGCATTCGACACCGGTGCGGTGGCGAGGGCGATCGCCCGCAGCCCGGTGCCGGTGTGGACGGGGATCGGCCACACCGGAGACGAGTCGGTGGCCGACATCGTGGCCAACCGGGCGTTCGTCACCCCGACCGAGTGCGGCCACGAGCTCGCGGTCCGGCTCGAGGGGTGGTGGCAACGCGCCGTCGCCGAGCCGTCGGCGGCGATCCGCCGCCACGCGCACCGCGCGCTGGAGGCGGCCGACCGCCACCTGGGCTCCTGCCAGGGCCGGCTCTCGGGCTCGGCCCGGCAGCAGGTCCGCTGGCACCGAACCCGACTCGAGCACCGGATCGAAAGCCTCGTGCGGGCCGGCCCGGGATCGCTCGACCGCCAGTCGGCGTCGGTGACCGGGCGCGCCGGGCGGCTCGTCCCGGCCGCCCGGCGAGCCGTGGCCGACGCCGAGGGGCGCCTGGCCGGGATGCGAAGGCTGCTCGGCGCCTTCGACGTCGACCGACAGCTCGAGCGCGGCTACACACTGACCATGGACGCCGACGGCCGGGTGCTTCGCTCGGCGGCCGCGTTGAGCGACGGCGACGTGCTCGTCACCCGGTTCGCCGACGCGACGGCTCGCTCGGTGGTCACCGGTGGGGGAGACCGATGAGCCCGGAGGTCCCGGTCGCCGAGCTCAGCTACGCCGAGGCGAGCCGCGAGCTCGACGAGATCGTCGCCTTCTTCGAGCAGGGAGACCTCGACGTCGACCAGCTGGTCGGCCGGCTGGAGCGGGCCACCGCGATCGTCGACGAGCTCGACCGGCGCCTCCGTCGCACCCGCACCCAGGTGGAGGACCTCGTCCCGCGGCTCGAGGCCGCGGCGTCGGCGCACGAGGAGACCGAGGACGAGACGCGTCCAGACGGCGCACCCGGGTTGTTCTGATGGACGACCGCCTGTACTTCCGCCAGCTCCTGTCCGGCCAGGACTTTGCGCTCGATGACCCGATCGCCGCTCAGATGGTCAACTTCGTCTATCTCATCGGCGACCGGGCCACCGGCGAGGCACTCGTGGTCGACGCCGCCTACTCGGTGGACGACCTCCTCGACGTCCTCGCCGAGGACGGGATGCGCTGCACCGGCGTCCTCGCCACCCACTACCACGCCGACCATGTCGGCGGCTCGCTCGGCAGCTGGCCGATCGAAGGCGCGGCCGCGCTGCTCGAACGGGTGGACGTGCCGGTGCACGTCCAGCGCGACGAGGTCCCGTGGGTGACGCGGGCGGCCGGGCTCGAGGAGGCCAACCTCGTGGTCCACGACAGCGGCGACGTCGTCACCGTGGGTGAGGTCGAGGTGCGGCTGCTCCACACGCCCGGCCACACGCCCGGGAGCCAGTGCTTCCTCGTCGAGGGGCGACTCGTCTCCGGCGACACCCTGTTCCTCGACGGCTGCGGGCGGACCGACCTGCCCGGCAGCGATCCGGCCGCGATGTACGAGTCGCTCACCACCCGCCTCGCCGCGGTGCCCGACGAGACCGTCTTGTACCCGGGCCACCGCTACTCGTCGGCCCCGTCCGCGCCGATGTCGCTCGTGCGGCTGGAGAACTTCGTCCTCGCGCCGCGCTCGGCCGAGGCGTGGCTGGCGATGTTCGGGCGGTGAGCGAGGAGGGAGAGCCGCTCGACCTCGACGCCACGGTGGTGGTGATCGGTGCGTCCCTCGCCGGCCTGCGGGCCGCCGAAACGCTCCGGCGCGGTGGCCATCGTGGCCCGCTCGCCCTGATCGGGGCGGAGTCCCACCTCCCCTATGACCGGCCGCCCCTGTCCAAGCAGGTCCTCGCCGGGTCCTGGGAGCCGGAGAAGGCGCGGTTGATCGAGGCGGACGCGCTCGAGACGCTCGGCATCGACGCCCGGCTCGGCCACCGTGCGGGCGCGCTCGACGCCGGCGCCCGACGAGTCACCCTCGACGATGGCTCGACCCTCGAAGCCGACGCGGTCGTGGTGGCGAGCGGCGCCGTCCCGCGACGGCTGTTCGCCGACGAGGGGGTCCGGGTGCTGCGGACGGTGGACGACTCCGAAGCCCTGCGCGCCGCGCTCGTGGCGGCGGGCGAGCGCTGCCGGCTGGTGGTGATCGGGGCGGGCTTCATCGGCTCGGAGGTCGCGGCGACCGTCTCGTCGATGGGCGCGTCGGTGACGGTGATCGAGACCCTGCCCGTCCCGCTCGCCCCAGCGCTCGGCGAGACCCTCGGCGCCGCCCTCGGCGCGCTGCACGGCCGGCACGGGGTGTCGCTGCGGACCGGGATCTCGGTCGACTCGATCACCGGCCCCGCCGGCCCCCACCGCCTCGCCCTCACCGACGGCTCGACGCTCGAGGCCGACGTGGTCGTGGCGGGCATCGGGGTGGTGCCGGAGGTGTCGTGGCTGGAGGGCTCGGGGCTCACGCTCGAGAACGGCGTGGTCTGTGACGAGGCCCTGTTCGCGGCCGACGGCGTGGTGGCCGCCGGCGACGTTGCCCGCTGGCCGTTTCGCGGCGAGCCCACGCGCATCGAGCACTGGCAGATGGCGGCCGACATGGGAGCGGCCGCCGCCGCGGCGCTCCTCGCCGGGCGCCGCGCCGCCCCGCCGTTCGTCCCGGTTCCCTACTTCTGGTCCGATCAGTACGGGGAGAAGATCCAGATGCTGGGCCGGCCCCGGCCGGGCGACGAGGTGGTGGTCGTCGACGGCGACCTCGACGGCCGCTTCCTCGCCCTCTACCGCCGGGGGGCGTCGCTGAGCGCAGTGGCTGCGCTCACCCGGCCCCGCCAGCTGATGGCCCTGCGGCCGCTGCTCCAGCGGGGCGCCTCGTTCGACGAGGCCCTGGCGGCGGCCCGCCCGTCGGGCTGACCGGCCGGCGGCGCCTGGCCGGGGAACGGGACCGCCGGGCGAGGGCTCGGGCCTCTCGTTCGAGGGCCCGCCGGCCGGCCTGGTCGAGGACCCGCCCGCCGAACGCGCACTCCTCGGCGACGCCGGCCAGCGCGGCCGCGCCCGGGGCGCCGGGAGGCGGGGGGGTGTGGGCGTCGAGCCGCGCCCCGAGCCGAGCGAGCGACTCGGACGGCGCGGTGGCCACGCCGCGGCGGCGGGCCGTCGTGAGCAGGGCCCGGTGCACGGTGCCCGGAGCGCCGGCCCGCCGGCGGCCCCGGAGGCGGAGGACCAGCCCCCCGACGACGGCCGAGGCGAGGAGGGCGGCCAGCGCGGCCGGCGGGACGCGGCGGAGAGCGTGGAGGGCCTCGCGGCCCAAGGTGGCGGCGGCCGAAGGGGTGGCGGCCGGCACCGATGCGGTCGGATCGAAGCTCTGCCAGCCGAACCCCGGGAACCACACCTGCACCCAGGCGTGGGCGTCCTTCGCCTGGACCTGGTAGAGGTCGGTGATCGGGTTGTAGGGGCCGGGCACGTACCCGGTCGCTTCCCGGGCCGGGATGCCGAGCGTCCGCAGCATCACGGCGAGGGCCGTCGAGATCTGCTCGCAGAAGCCGCGGCGGTTGCCGAACAGGAACTCGTCGACGGTGTCGGCCCCGGGCGGCAGCGGCGGGATGTCGGTGGTGTAACGGGTGTGCCGGGCGAGCCATCCCTCGAGCGCGAGCACCTTGGCCTCGGTGCTCGTCGCGTGCGCGGTCACCCGGGCAGCCAGCGCGGCGACGCGCCGGTAGGGGTGGGGGAGCTCGGTGAAGCGGGCCAGGTCGGCGGCGTCGAGCGGCTGGCCGCGGGCCCCGGCGAGCTCGGCGGTGCTTGGCGAGGCGATGGTCGACACCACCGTGTAGATCGAGCCGGCCCCCATCGAGGTCCCCGAGCGGATGCTGCCGTCGGGGTTGACGTAGAGGTGGTCGGCCGGGAACCACACCTGGGTGGCGGCCTCCGCGTGGAACACCAGATTCGGGCCGGGCTGGGCCAGATAGAAGGTCTGGATGTCCTCGGTCCCGGCCGGCTCGCCCACCGTGGGGATCCCGAACGGGGAGGGGCCCGCGAGCTCCCGCCATCCCGAACGCCGGACCGGCTGGGCCTCGGTCCAGCTCTGGCCGTCCCAGTGGTCGAAGGTCTCGGCCAGCCAGAAGGTGGGGTGGTCGGCCCGCACCCGGAAGACGAGCTGGTCGCCTAGCGCGCCGCGCACGGCCGTGTCGAGCGGGCCAGCGAAGCCGAGGTAGCCGCCGACCGCGATCCGCCCGGTCGGGGAGCCGGCCCGGTCCGGCAGGGTCGCGCCCGCCGCGGTGCCCTCGAGGCCGGCCGGGGAGCCGATCGCCACGTCGCCCGACAAGGCCGAGGGGAACACGAGCCGGCTCGACACCGAGGGGGGAGGGAGGATGACCACGGCCCCGAGCGCCACCACGAGGAGCGCGCCGGCGGCGATCAAAAGGGCGCGGGCGCGGGGCGCTCCCGACCCGCCGATCGACCCCCACATGGCCGCTAGCCCGGCCAGCATGCAGGCCGCCCAGGCCACGACGTAGAGAGCGAAGGTCATGTCGACGGCCTGGGCCGCGGCCGCGGCCATGAGGGTCACCGAGCCGGCGAGGCTGAAGGTGAGGTCCTTGCGGCTCGGGACGTCGAACGCGTGGGTCACCTGGATCCAGGTGAACAGCACGGCCAGCGGGCCCTCCACCGCGCCGAGGTTGGTCACGCCGTTGGCGGCCGAGATGGCGAAGAAGAACCGCCAGAAGGCGAGGACCGCGACGACCGCGAGGACCAGCTTCAGCCAGGGCAGCGGCCGGGCCCGGCGCCGGTAGGAGAAGAGGTTCCCGGCCGCCACCGCCGTGATCGACACCGCCGCGACGGGGACCGACAGCTCGCCCTCCGCCGCGCACGCGGCGATGCCCACCGCCACGGCCGCCGCCGAGGCCGCCCGCAGCAACACCGAGTGCTCGGGCGGGCCCGGCTTGTTGGCCGACCGGATCCGGCCGAGCGCGCTGATGGCTCTACCTTCCTTTTCCATCGGGAACCCCACAGGGGATCGCTTTGCGCGCTTGTCCTTCGAGGACTGAGGTGAGACGGCGACCCCAGTGGGGGGCCCGGGAGGCCTGACGCCCACAACGGTGTCGTCCCTCGAGGACTGGTCCATCAGCACGGCGCCGTGCCTCCGGCAACCCGGTCGGACAATCAAAGGAGGTTCGGTGCTCGGAGTTGGGATCGATTTTGCAGAGGAGTTCCACCTGGTGGCCCTCGGCCGGCCCGGCGAGGGGGTGATCGACATCCGCCGGGTGGAGCACACCCCCGAGGACCTGAGACGGCTCTTCGGGGCCATCAACGAGCTCGAGCCCGATCCCGCCGAGGTGCGGGTGGTGCTCGAGACCCGGCACGGGATGCTCGTCGAAGCCTTGGTGGATGCCGGCTACACGGTGGTGCCGGTGAACCCGGACCTGGTGGCGCGACGACGGGGCCCGGCCAAGAAGAAGGATGACGCCGAGGACGCCCGCATCGCCTGCCTCATCGCCCTCGATCGCTTCGAGCGGCTGCGGCCGCTCATCCCCCACGGGGAGGTGGCCGGCGAGCTGCGGGCGATCGCCCGGGACGACGAGCGGGCGGCCAGGGACGAGCGACGGCTGCTCAACCGCCTGCGGGCCGACCTGATCGCCACCTTCCCGGCCGCCCTCGAGATCGCGGGCGCCGATCTCGGCGCGCCCACGTTCCTCCGCCTCCTCGAGGCCTGGCCGACCGCAGCGTCCCTGCGTGAGGTGCCCCGGGACGAGCTGGTGGCCTTCGCCCGCTCGGGGCGCCACGGCTGGCCCGAGCGCTTCGCGAACCAGGTGGTTTCCAGCGTGTCGGCCGAGAACTTCGTGGCCCGGGAACACCTCGTGGCCGCCAAGGCCTCGACCATCCGCCTCGCCGCCGCCCAGCTGCTGCTCATCGGCACCCAACGTCGGGCCTGGGAACGCCGCATGGGCGAACTGCTCCTGGGCGGCCCCCGACGCGGACGGGACCACATCGTGAAGGACCCCGACTTGGGGAAGGCGTTCCCTGGCGGCGAGATCTACCTGAGCTTTCCGGGCCTCGGTGACCGTCTCGCCGCCAGGGTCGCCGCTGAGATCGGCGAGCACATCGAACAGTTCGACACGCCGAACTCGCTGCAAAGCTATGCCGGCAAGGCGCCGGTGACCAGACGCTCGGGCAAGAGCGAGCTCGTCGTCTCCACCCGCCTGGCCTGCAACCGCTACCTGCGTGACGCCGTCCAGCAGTGGGCCTTTTGCAGCCTCAGCCGATCGGGCTGGGCCCGAGTCTTCTACGACGCGCAGCGAGCCAGGGGCAAGGGCCACCACGCCGCCCTCCGCGCGCTCGGCAATCGCTGGCTCGAGGTCCTCTGGCACTGCGTGCGGAACCGCACTCCTTACGAAGAAGAAGTCCACGTCACCAACCGCAAGCGATACCTCCAGGCGGCCGCCTGAGGAGGTGGTTGACAAACGGTGTCTCACCGGGGCGCCACCGCCCGGGCCAGCCGCCGGCCCGCGTCGGCCGCTCCCGCCACCGGCCCGGTCCTCGGGCCGTCGGGCTCGAGGGTGGTCAGCAGGATCGGCGAGGTGCGGGCGAGGAGCTCGAGCACGGTCCCGAGCGCGCGGGAGGCGGCCTCGTCGCCGGCCGGCCCGTCGTCGGGGAGCGCGACGGTCAGGTGCGGGACCGAGGGGTCGGGCCGTTCGACCTCGCGCACCATGAGCGCGCCGTGATGGGCGGTCGCCGGCCAGTGGACGAGCCGGCGGGCGTCGCCCGCGGCGTAGGGACGGACGCCGCGGGACTCGCCGGCCCATCCGTCGCGGGGGCGCGCCGCGTCGAGCCCTTGGCCGGGCTTTGTCGCCGCGCGCAGAGCCGGGTCCGGTCGCCCCGGCAGCGGGGCCACCCACAGCGGACGGGCGAGTGGGACCACGACCCGGCGCCGCCACCAGAGCAGTCCGAACGGCGCCGCCGAGGAGATGCTGAGCGAGACCTGCACGACCGCGCCGCGCCGCGGCAGCACCAGCTCGACGGTGGTGATCCCCACCCCCACGATCGTCGGCTCGCCGCCATCCCCGGCGACCCGGCCCGGTGCGGTCGCGGTGACCTCGATCCCGACCGGCCGTCCCACCGTGGCGTCGGGCGGGTTGGCCACGACCCGGACCCCGAGGCGGGCGGTGGCGATCCCGGGACCGGCCAGCCCCACCACGGCGAAGCCGGCCAGGAGGCAGCCGAGGGCCTGCACCCAGCCCGACCCGCTGTTGTGGGCCACCGCGGCCCAGCCGGTCAGCGCGACCAGCGTGGCGAGGACGGGCCCGGTCGCCTTTACCGGGCGGGGCACCCGGCCCCGCCCGCTCACGGTCGCGGCGCGGCCAGCGAGGAGAGGACCCGCGCGACGACCGCGGCCGCGTGCCGGCCGTCGCCGTCGACGAGCAGGCGGTGGGCCAGGCTCGGCACCGCCATCGCCGCGACGTCGTCGGGCGCGACGTAGCCGCGCCCCGACACGAGCGCCTGGGCCTGGGCGGCCCGGACCAACGCGATCGAGGCGCGGGGGCTCGCCCCGAGTCGGACCCCGGCGGCCCCGCGGGTGCCGCGGGCCACGGCCACCGCGTAGGCGGCGATCGCGGGGGCGACCACCACCTCGCCGGTGGCGGCGATCGCGCCCGCCCACTCCGCGACCGAGCACACCGGTCGCAGCACCGCCAACGCGTCACGACCCCCGTCGCGCAGGGTGAGGCCGGCCTCGGTCTCGGCGTCGGGGTAGCCGACGGTGGCGCACAGCGCGAAGCGGTCGAGCTGGCTCTCGACGAGCGGGAAGGTCCCGAGCTGGCCGACCGGGTTCTGGGTGGCCAGCACCAGGTGGGGCTGGGGGAGTGGCCAGGTCTGGCCGTCGACCGTCACCTGCTGCTCGTCCATCGACTCGAGCAGCGCCGACTGGGTCCTCGGCGGGGTCCGGTTCAGCTCGTCGAGCAGGACGACGTGGCCGAACACCGGGCCGCGGCGGAACTCCCAGGTGCCGGTCCGCTGGTCGTAGACGGTGACCCCGGTCACATCGCCGGGCAGGAGGTCGGGGTGCCCCTGGATGCGGGAGAGCTCGGCCCCGAGCGAGACGGCGAGCGTCCGGGCCAGCACGGTCTTGCCGACTCCCGGCACGTCTTCGATCAACAGGTGACCGCCCGAGATCGCGGCGACCACGGCGATCCGCACGGCGCCGGGGGCACCCTTCAGCACCGCCGAGAGGTTCGCCTCGAGGCTCCGGGCCAGCGCCGCGGCCGCCCGGAGCCGGCCGGCCCGGGCCGCTTCGGCGGCTTCGGCGTCGCCGGGGCGGGTCGCGGCTGCTGAGTGGGCCACCTCGGTCACGCACGCTCCCTGGTCGCGAGGGGCCCGGAGGCCCCGGCCGTGTCACCGGCGGGCCATGTCGGCCCTGGTCCGGGCCCATTCTCGCGGAGCGGCGCCCCGCGGACGGTGATAGCCGCCGCTCAGAAGGTGATGGCCGAGAGCTCCGGGATGGTCTGGAGGGCCCGGGACCGGGCCTCCAGCCAGCGGTCCCGCCGGGCCTCCCGGGTGGCGTCGTCGAGTTGCGGCTCGACCGTGCGCACGGGCCGGTGCGAGTCGGCCACGTCGTCCTCGTCGCGCCAGATCCCCGCCGCCATGCCGGCGAGGTAGCCCGCCCCGAGCGTGGTCGCCTCGAGGGTGGCCGACAGCTCGACCGGTCGGCCCACCGCGTCGGCGAGGGCCCGGACGAAGACGTCGTTGGCCGACATCCCCCCGTCCACCCGCAGCGCGTTGACCGCCAGTCCGCTCTCGGCCTCGGCCGCCTCGAGGAGGTCGGCGCCCCGGTGGGCCACCCCCTCGAGCACCGCCCGCACGATCTCGGGCCGGCCCGTCCCCCGGGTGATCCCGAGCAGCGCGCCGCGTGCGCCGAAGTCCCACACCGGGGTGCCCATGCCGAGGAGCGCGGGCACGAACCACACGTCGCCCGTGTCGGCGCACCGGGCCGCGACCTCCGCCGTCTCCTCGGCGGTGCCGACGAGTCCGAGGTCGTCGCGCAGCCACTCGATGCAGGTCCCGGCCGAGAGCATCATCGCCTCGACGCCGTAGACCGTGCGGCCGGCCCGTCGCCACGCCACGATTGGGAAGGTGCCGGCCTCGCTGCGGTCGAGCCGTCCCGGCGTCCGTGCGCCGATGCACTGGTCGAGCATGCCGCCGGTGCCGAAGGTGGCCTTGGCCAGCCCCGGCCGGGTGCAGCCCTGCCCGACGAGGGCGGCCTGCTGGTCGCCCGCGATCCCCGAGATGGTCGGGTGGCCCGGAAGGGCGCGCGCCTCGCCGACCTCCCCCGAGGAGTCCACGATCGTGGGCAGCATCGAGGGCGGGATCCGGAGCACCTCGAGCACGCGGTCGTCCCACCGGCTCCCGGTGGGATCGGTCAGGGCCGTGACCGCGGCGTTGGTGGGGTCGGTGACGTGCAGCGCCCCGTCGCTCAGGACCCAGGCGCACCACGAGTCGATCGTCCCGAAGCAGAGCTCCTCGGCGGCGCGCTCGCGCCCGGGGTCGACCTCGTCGAGGATCGCGGCCAGCTTGGTCGCCGACGCGTTGGGCGGGAAGCGGAACCCGTCGGCCTGCAGGGCGAGGCAGGTCCCGACGGTCCGCAGGTCCTGCCACCCGAGGGCGGGACCGACCGGTGTCCCGGTGCGGCGCTCCCACACGAGGGTGGAGGCCCGCTGGTTGGCGATCCCCACCCCGGCCACCTCCCCGGCGCCCGACAGGGCCGCCACCGCGGTCTCCCGCACCGCGTCGGCGATGCGGGCCGCGTCGAACTCGACCAGTCCGGGGGCCGGCGTCGACGGCGGCACCGCGACCCGCTCCACGCGCCCGACGACGCCGTCGCCGTCCACAATGGCCGACCGCACCCCCGAGGTGCCGACGTCGACGACGAGCAGCGTCCTCACGGCCATGGCGGCGGTCCGAACGGCGAGGGGAGGCCGAGCTTCCCCGGGTTGAGGATCCCCTCGGGGTCGAGCGCGTCCTTGAGGGTCCGCAGGACCCCGAAGGACGGGCCGAGCGCGTCGGGCAGGAACCGGCCGCGGTTGAGGCCGATGCCGTGGTGGTGGCTGACCGCGGCGCCGTGCGCGAGGACGATCGCGGTGGCGGCGTCCCAGGCCCGCCGGTAGTAGGACTCCTGCCAGGAGAGCTCGGCGTTGTCGTCGCCGTCGCCGCGGGACGGCCGTCGTCCACCGAAGGTGAAGTAGAGGCAGGCGCCGTCGGGGTAGGCGTGGGACTCGTGCACCGAGGCGGCGAGGGTGCCCTCGATCCCCTTGAGCGTGGCCACGACCTCGTCGGCGAGCGCCGGCAGGACCGACCAACGGCCCGCCACTTCGATGGTGTCGACCACGATGTTGGACTTCCACAGGGGGCCGAGCGCCGAGGTGTCGTTGCGCTCGTGCAGCCACCGCTCGACGAGCGAGTCGTCGAGCCGGGTCGCCGACCCGCACTCCGCGTCGCAGATCTGCATGGTGGCGTCGACCACCACCGGGTCCGCCTCGTCGAGGATCACCATGACGCAGGCCTCGTGGTCGAAGTTGCGGCGCGACTCGGTCTCGTCGTAGAGGCGCAGCACCGCCGGGGTCCCGCCGCGGCGGAGGACCCGCCGGCAGGCGTCCAGGCCGTCGGTGAAGTCCGGGAAGGAGAGGGCCCGGCGGGCCTGGGCGTCCGGCCTCGGCGTCACCCGCAGGCGCGCCGAGGTGATGACCCCGAGCGTCCCCTCACTGCCGAGGAACAGCTGGGTGAGGTTCGGCCCGGCGGCGGCCCGGGGCGCCGCCCCGTCGGTGTGCACGACCGTGCCGTCGGCGAGCACCACCTCGAGGCCGACTACCAGGTCCTCGATCTTGCCGTAGCGGGTCGAGTACTGGCCCGCCCCTCGGCAGGCGATCCAGCCGCCGACCGTCGAGATGTCCATCGACTGCGGCCAGTGGCCGAGCGTGTACCCGCTCCCCGAGGCCCCCAGCGCGGCCTCGAGGTCGGGGCCGAAGGTGCCCGCCGCGACGTCGGCGAGGAGCGAAGACTCGTCGAGGTCGAGCAGGCCCGAGATCCCGGTCAGGTCGAGCGACAGCCCACCGAACACCGGGACCGAGCCGCCGCACACCCCGCTGCCGCCCGCGCTGGCCGTCACCGGCACCCGCGACTCATGGCAGCGTCGCAGGACCGACGCCACCTGGGCGGTGTCGCGTGGCCGTGCCACCGCAGCGGGGAGCGCGGGCACTCGTCCACGCGCCGCCCAGCCGATGGAGAGCGGCCACCAGTCGCGCCCCATGGCCGCGAGCACCGCGGGATCGCGCACCACCTCGACCCCGTCGGCCGCGAGGGCCTCGGCGACGGCGTCGGGGACCTCGACCCGGGTCCCGCCGAGGCGCGCCGTGGCCCCGCCCGCGACCGGCTCGAGCTCGCTCGGGGCTCGACGGGTCAAGGCGTCGCGGCCTCCCCGGTCGCCGCCCGCGCCCCGGTGAGCCCGGCGGTGGCCAGCTCGTCGGCGACCGCGCGGCTGAACCGGGCGACCTCGTCGGTCTGCCGGGCGTCGTCCCACCCCAGCTCCTCGGCCAGGATCCGGGCGACCCCGGGCGCCGCCGCCACGGCCGCCCGGGCATCCTGGATCGAGGCCCGGGTCCGCCGGGCCAGCACGTCGGAGAGGTGGACCGCCATCTCCTCGCGGGCCGCGTAACGGACCTCCGCGCCCAGGTAGGGGAGCCCCGGCACGACCGGACCGGAGAGTTCGGGACGTCCCTCGGCGAGCGCAAGCACGGCGTCGGACCGATCCCCGTACCGTCGGTACAGGTGGTCCGGCGCGTCCCCAGGGGCGTTCCGGCGCGACGACGGCGACCCCTCGAGCCGGAGGTGCCTCGTGACGCAACGGCGCCCCGACCCGCCGAGGGTCCGGGCCACGAGGTCGACCGTGTCCTCCGCCATCTTCCGGTAGGTCGTCAGCTTGCCGCCCGTCACCGTCACCACGCCGTCGTCGTCGCGCCAGACCTTGTGCCGCCGCGACAGGTCGGCCGTGCGCTCCGAGAGATGCCGGCCGCCCCCCGACAGCAGTGGTCGCAGTCCGGCCCACACGCCGGTGACGTCGGCCCGGGTCAGCCCGGCGCCGCTGACCCCGTTGGCGGCGCCGAGCAGGTAGTCGACGTCGGCGCCGGTGCACCGCGGATCGTCGAGGTCGCCGTCGTAGTCGGTGTCGGTGGTGCCGAGATAGACGAGGTCCCCCTCGAGCCAGGGCACGACGAAGATCGAGCGGCGGTCCTTGCGGACCGGGATGACCCCTCCGATGTCGGCCGGGAAACGCGCCGCCGGCACGGTCACGTGCACGCCCTTCGCCGGTCGGAGCGAAGCCGTGGGTGAGGGATCGCCCAGTGCGCGGACCGCGTCGGTCCAGACCCCCGTCGCGTTGACCACGACGCGCGCCCGGACCTCGATGCGGCGGTCCGGGCGCTCGAGGTCGCGGACGACCGCCCCGACAACGGATTTCCCGGGCCCCCGCAGGAAGTCCTCGACCTCGGCGTAGTTGGCCGCCGCCGCTCCGTGCCCGCACACCGCGGTGCGGAGGAGCGCGAGCGTGAGGCGCGCGTCGTCGGTCCGGGCATCGAAGTACACGAAGCCGGCGACCAGCCGGTCGGTGTCGAGCAGTGGGAAGTGCTCGATCGCCTCGGCCCGGCCGATCCGTCGGTGCCGCCGTCCGATCCGGACGCCGCCGGTCAGGTCGTAGAGCCACAACGCGGTCGAGTAGGACCGGGCCACCGTCTTCGACACGACCCCGGACTGGCCGAACAGCGGGATCAGGAACGGCAGCACCGACACGAGGTGCGGGGCGTTCTCGAGGAGCAGCTGGCGCTCGGCCAGGTTCTCGTAGACGAGGCGGAACTCCCGCTGCTGGAGGTAGCGGAGGCCGCCGTGCACGAGCTTGGAGGACTTCGACGACGTCCCGGACGCGAAGTCGCCCTTCTCGACCAGCGCCGTCGAAAAGCCCCGGCTGGCGGCGTCGAGCGCGACTCCGGCGCCGGTCGCCCCACCTCCGATCACGAGGACGTCGAACTCGTCGGCGCCGAGACGCTCGAGGTTGTCGGCGCGGGAGAAGCTGGCCGGGCGGGCGATCCCGTCACGCCGTTGCGCGGTGCCCGCCATCCGGCCAGCCTGCCATACGGCCCACGGGGTCCAATCGGGCCCCGGGGCCGCGGTCAGGCCGCGATCCAGGGAAGCTGGACCGGGTCGTCGAAGGCCGTGCCGGCCAGGAGTGCGCGCACGAGGCCGGCCAGACCGCCCGGAAGCACGATCTCGTCGAGCGCCTCGATCTCCGCGGCGTCGCACCACCTCCACCCCTGGTGGACCTCCCGCTCGAGGTCGGTCCACTCGCCCACGTCCGGCTCGAACCTCGGGGCCGGGTGGACGAAGTACCAGTCCTCGGAGAAGTACGTGATGCCTCGGAACACCCACTCGCCGCTCGTCACTGCGACCGGGCCGACCAGATCGTCGGCACCGACCGACAGGCCCGTCTCCTCCCGGAGTTCCCGGGCCGCGGCGTGGCGGAGAGACTCGCCGGGCTCGATCCCGCCGCCGGGGGCCACCCAGACCGGCGGCTTGTGATCCTTCGGGTCCTGCACCAAGAACAGGAGGACCCGACCTTCGGGATCGAGCACGAGGACGCGCGCGGAGGGGCGTTCGATCGGCGGGTTCCCCGGCATCAGACCGGCGACCGTAGTGCGCGGGCGGCCCGGCCCGGTGGGTGACAATGGCCCGGTGGGCGAGGCCGGTGGCGGAGCGCCGGCCGCGGCCGGGCAGCACCTCCCCTGGGCCGAGGTCCCTGCGCCCGTCCGGGCGTGGGCCGAGCGGGCGGCCGGATCGACGGTGCTCGAGACGCGCGATGCCACCG
>Ga0310039_10001528_pt1 | contig 16339 bp, 11 predicted proteins | sample Sb_taG_4_FD_200460 | JGI IMG/M metagenome (GOLD analysis project Ga0310039, IMG submission 200460) | Peat soil microbial communities from Weissenstadt, Germany - Sb_50d_6_BS metaG (v2) (version 2) | ecosystem: Environmental > Terrestrial > Soil > Wetlands > Peat | place: Germany: Weissenstadt...
TGGCGTCGCCCGGATACCAGTTCTGGATGGTCGAATATTTGATCTCGGCGTCGTCGAGCGCGACCAGCTCAACCACCGCGGCGTGGAGCTGGTTCTCGTCGCGCATCGGCGCGGTGCAGCCTTCGAGATAGCTGACATAGGAGCCGCGGTCGGCAATGATCAACGTGCGCTCGAACTGTCCGGTATTGCGCTCGTTGATGCGGAAATAGGTCGACAGCTCCATCGGGCAGCGCACGCCCGGCGGCACATAGACGAACGAGCCGTCGGAAAACACCGCCGAATTGAGCGTGGCGAAGAAATTGTCGCTGATCGGCACCACGGTGCCGAGATATTTCTTCACCAATTCGGGATGCTTGTGGATTGCTTCCGAGATCGGCATGAACAGCACGCCGGCCTTGGCCAGTTCGGCCTGGAACGTGGTGGCGACCGAAACCGAATCGAACACGGCGTCGACCGCGACTTTGCGATAGCCATTACCGCCCTCGCTCTCCGCGCCGTCTTCGCCGCCGTTGCCGTCCGTCTTCTGGATGCCGAGCAGCGCCTCGCGCTCGCGCAGCGGAATGCCGAGCTTCTCGTAGGTGCGCAGAATCTCGGGGTCGATGTCGTCGAGCGATTTCGGCCCGTCCTTCTGCTTCGGCGCCGAGTAATAATAGAGGTCCTGATAGTCGATCGGGCCGTACTCGACTTTGGCCCATTTCGGCTCTTGCATGGTCAGCCAGCGCTTATAGGCGTCGAGCCGCCACTTGAGCATCCAGTCCGGCTCGCTCTTCTTGGCCGAGATGAAACGCACCGTGTCTTCCGAAAGACCTTTTGGGGCCTTGTCGGATTCGATCAGCGTCTCAAAGCCATACTTGTATTGATCAACGTCGATACGCCGGACCTGATCGACGGTCTCTTGTACTGCCGGCATTCGTCCCTCCGCTCACGGTTTCAAGGACCGCGGGTTGGATTTGTCGGATATGGTCAGTGTCCTGTCTTTTCCGGTCACCCCATCTGAGGGCGTTTGAACGGTTCAAATCGCCCCGGAATTCGTTCGGTTATGCAGCCAGTTAGGCTGCCATGCCTGCTTAACCTTTAGATAATGCAGTTGCGAGCTTTCTCCAAGCGCCGAGGAACCTTTCGATATCGGCTTCGGTGGTCGCCCAGCCCAGGCTCAAGCGCACCGCTCCCCGCGTGAGCGCGGGCGAAACCCCCATGGCTGCAAGGACATGGGAGGGCTGGACCTTGCCGGAGGAGCAGGCGGCGCCCGACGACACGGCGATACCCTCAAGATCAAAAGAAATAACCGCGGTCTCAGCCTTCATGGCTTCAGCGGCAAAAAGGGTCGTATTCGGCAGCCGCTCGGCCTCTTCGCCGAAAATCACCGCCCTGGGCGTGACTGCCCGAAGGCCGGCTTCCAGCTTGTCGCGTAGGGCACGCATAAGGTCCGCCTCGGCGGCACCCTGGCGGCGCACAGCGGCCGCGGCGGCGCCGAATGCGGCGATGCCAGCGACATTTTCCGTGCCGGCGCGCAGGCCGCGCTCCTGGCCGCCGCCGCGAATGAGAGGATCGGGAAAATGAATATCCTCGCGCGCCCGAACGAGGGCGCCAACGCCCTGCGGCCCGCCGATCTTGTGGGCCGAAAGCGTCAGCAGATCGGCGCCGAGCGCATTGATATCGCAGGCAATGCGCCCGGCAGCCTGCACCGCATCGACATGCAGCAAGCCGCCGGCGGCGTGCACCATGGTGGCAGCTTGCGCGATCGGCTGCACCACGCCGGTCTCGTTGTTGGCGAGCATGATCGACACCAGGGGCCGCGATGTGCCGGCCAAAGCGTCGGCGAGCGCAGCAAGGTCGACGCGGCCGTCCGCATTGACCGCGATATCCGCCACCGCGCCGTGCGGGAACCGACCGCCCGCTCGTACCGAGGAATGCTCGATCGCCGAGATCAGGAGCTTTTCCCGTGGCCGCCGCTCGTCCGCGGTCTGAATCGCCGGCGTCAGCGCCAGCATGTTGGCCTCGGTGCCGCTCGACGTGAAGAAGACGTCGCCGGGGCGCGCCCCAACCAGTGCCGCCACCTCCTCGCGAGCCTCTTCGACCAGCCGCCGCGCCGCCCGCCCCTCGGCGTGCACCGAAGACGGATTGCCGGGAACCGCAAGCGCCTCGCGCAAGGCGTCGGCGGCTTGCGGCCGCAGCGGCGCCGTGGCGTTCCAATCGAAATAGCTGCGCTCGGCCATGCTGGTTAAGCTTGCTTTTTGACCCCCGGCCTGTGCTAGAAGTCGCGACCCAATGCTTGCGCCGCCTGATGCACTTTGCCGGTTCCAAAATCTGAAATGGTTTTAGACACTTACGTGCGCACGCCGGCAGCGTCAAGCGCGCCCGAATCCGCCGGTTAATCGGCCACAGCTATCGAGGTTCAAAAATATGCCCGAGGTCATCTTCACGGGACCTGGAGGCCGCATCGAAGGCCGTTACCACCCGGCACGACAGAAAAACGCGCCGATCGGCATCGTGCTGCATCCGCATCCGCAATTCGGCGGCACGATGAATCATGCGATCGTCTATCAGATTTACTACGCCTTCGTGCATCGCGGCTTTTCCGCGCTGCGCTTCAACTTCCGCGGCGTCGGCAGGAGCCAAGGCGGCTTCGATCACGGCATCGGCGAATTGTCGGATGCCGCAGCCGCGCTCGACTGGGCGCAAACCGTTAACACCGAAGCGCGCAGCTGCTGGATCGCCGGCTTCTCGTTCGGCGCCTGGATCGGCATGCAGCTTTTGATGCGCCGGCCGGAGATCGAAGGTTTCATCTCGATCGCGCCGCCGGCCAACCTTTACGACTTCTCGTTCCTGGCGCCCTGCCCGTCCTCGGGCCTGATCATCCACGGCGACAAGGACGCGGTGGTGCCGCCGCGCGACGTCACCAACCTGGTCGAGAAGCTGAAGACGCAAAAAGGCATCGTCATCGAGCAAAAAGTCATTCCCGGCGCCAACCATTTTTTCGACGGCAAAGTCGAGCCGCTGATGACCGCGATCGGGGCTTATCTCGATAAGCGGTTGGGCAAGGGCGGACGGGCGAACAGCGCGGCGTAATCTGTATTTTACGCTCCGCCCTCCATGCGCTTGGCGCGCGTCAGCGCCAACAGCACAAAAACCAGCGCCACGTTGAGTAGAGCGAGGCTGCTGACGAACACGAGCGTCGCCTTGACGCCGCCGAGCTGCAGGCACAGCGCGCCGAGATAGGGCGACAGCGACATGGCGCACAGGATCGGCAGCGCCAGCTTGCCGACCAGCACCGGATAGCGCGCCGCGCCAAACAGCGCCATCGGCAGCGTGCCTTTGGCGATCGAGCCGATGCCGTTGCCGCCGGCATACAGAAGAATGGCGAAAGCGAAGACCGCGGGGCCGGCGAATAACAGCGTCACGCCGCAGCAGACCGTGGTTGCCGAGGCGACCATGGTCCAAATCGGATGGTAGCGCGAGCCGACGAGCATCTCGATGAAGCGCGCGCCGACCTGCCCCGGCCCGATGATCATGCCGAGTGCCACGGCCTGCGATAGCGTAAGCCCGGAACCCTGCAGCAGCGTGACGAGTTGCGAGCCGATCAGGGACAGGATCGCGGCAGCGATGGTGAGCACGGCGGCGAGCACGACGAAGATGCCCCGCTCGCTCGGCAACAGCGCCACCGGCGCGACCGGATCGGATGCATCGGCGCCAGCGTCGCGGCGCAGCGATGGAATGACGGTAAGATAGAGCGGCAGGCCGATGCAAAGATGAAGGCCGGCATAGGTCAGGCAGGTCGCGCGCCAGCCGAAGTGCTCGACAAGGTACGCGCTGAACGGCCAGCACACCGTAGAGGCAAAGCCGCCGAGCAGCGTCACCGCGGTGATGGCACTGCGCGCCGACCGGCCGTAGAGCGAACCCAGCGTTGCGAACGCCGAGTCGTAAAGCCCTGCGCCCATGCCGGCGCCGGCGATCGCCCAGCCCGCGAGGTAAATGGCGAAATTGTGCGCGGCGCCGATCAGCGCCAAGCCGCAGGCCAGCAAGATCACGCCGCAAGGCAGAACCACTCGCCCGCCATAGCGCGCGATGCTGCGGCCGACGCGCGGCGACACGGTGCCGGCGACCAGAAGCCCGAGCGCGAGCCCGCCCATGATGCGGTCGTAGGTCCAGCCGGTTTCCGCCGCGATCGGTTTTGCCAGTACCGCAAGCAGATAGAACGTCGAGCCCCAGGCCGGAATCTGCAGCGCGCCGAGCACCGGCACGACAATGGCGCGGGGCGTCTGCCGCGTGATCGCCGCCTGTTGCGCCATTCTCCTCTGCTTTCAGCGCAGCCTTTGGCCGCAGCCGCGACGTCGGCTTACACCCGCACCGTGCTTGCAATGGCCGGTCCCCGGTCGTTCAATGCAAGCAAAGAGCGAACATCTGGGGGAAAAGCCATGGGTCGCGCAAAAGCCATCCGTTACAAATATTTCGCAATCGCCGCTCTGGCAATCGCGGCCGCCGCCGGCGCGCTCGGCGCAAACCGCGCCGCCGCCGAGGACATCGTTAAAATCGGCCTGGTCATGCCGATGACCGGCACGGTTGGCGCCGCCGGGCAGGAAGTGGTCGCCGCCGTCAAGCTCTACATGGCGCAGCATGGCGACATGGTCGCCGGCAAGAAGATCGAGGTTTTGATCAGGGACGACGGCAGCATCCCGGACAATGCCAAGCGGCTCGCCCAGGAGCTCGTCGTCAATGACAAGGTCGCCATTCTCGGCGCCGGCACGACGCCAAGCGCCATGTCGATGGCGCCGATCGCGACCGAAGCCAAAATCCCGACCGTGGTGATGATCTCCGGCACCTCGGTGGTGACCGAGCGCTCGCCTTATTACGTGCGCACCTGTTTTACGCTCGGCCAGCAATCCGGCATCATCGCCGATTGGGCGATCAAGAACGGCAGCCACAAAGCGGTCTCCGTGCTGTCCGACTGGGCGCCCGGCGCCGAAGCCGGCAAAGCCTTTGAGCAGCATTTCACCCAGGGCGGCGGCCAGGTCCTCGAGACGTTGAAGGTGCCGCTGGCCAATCCCGACTTCGCGCCGTTCCTGCAACGCGCCGCTGACCTGCACCCCGATACGCTGTTTGTGTTCGTGCCGGCCGGCCAGGCTGGCGCGTTCGCCCGGCAGTTCGCCGAGCGCGGCCTCGACAAGTCGGGCATCAAACTGGTCGGCCCGGGCGATATCGTCGACGACAACGATCTGGCCGCGACCGGCGACACCATGCTCGGCGTCGTCACCGCCGGCTTCTATTCGGCGGCGCATCCGTCGGCGCTCAACAAGGACTACGTCGCCGCCTATGCCAAGGCCACCGGCGGCAAGCGCGCCAATTTCATCTCGGTCGGCGGCTACGATGGCATGCACCTGATCTACGAGGCGCTGAAAAAGACCAAAGGCAATACCGACCCCGATGCGCTGCTCGCCGCCATGAAAGGCATGAGCTGGGAAAGCCCGCGCGGGCCGATATCGATCGATCCCGACACCCGCGACATCATCCAGAACGTCTATATCCGCAAAGTGGAAAAGAAGGACGGCGAGCCGTGGGCGATCGAGTTCGCCACCTTCGAGGCGGTCAAGGATCCGCTGCATCAGACCGCTGCTAAGTAGCCGACTCCATTAGAACCCCAAGGTTACGGTTGACCGATCTGCCGCCGTTTCAAGGCGTCACGCGGACGGCTGGCCTGTTCTGACATAGAATTGACTGCAACTCTTCTTATTTATATCGTATTAATACAACTACTATTAGGCGAGCGGGCGCCCACCCATTCCGGCAATCCGCAAATAGGGAGATTTGCAATGGCAGACGAACTCCATCTCAATGCTCAACCTCATCCTTCGCCCAAAGAGCATGCGTCCATCCTCAAGGCCGCTGCCTCATCCGTTTGGGTTGCGGCGACGGCGTCCGGTCCGCCGATCACGCAGGTCAAGCAGAGCACTGGCTCCAGCAACAATCTCTACTGGATCTACTTCGCCAACTCCAAGGCGATTCACGCCCTGGTCCTGCAGGTGACGTTCAAGACGGGATCGCCGCTGCACAATCAGTCGCAGGTCTTCTTGTTCCCCAATGGCTACGCCGGCAACGTCACGACGCCGTTCGGCGTCCCCTATTGGGGCGGGGATCCGATCCTCGGGCCTGCGGTGTTGAGCGTGCTGGCCGACAACATACCGGCCGGATCCTACAATTTCACCGTGGTGGCCTAGGCTAGGCCGTTCCGCCGGTGCAATAGATTCGAAGCCGAGCGGCGCTCGCGCCGACTGCGTCGCTCCGACAAGACGCGACGTCCGGCTCTTGTGCGTGCCGCCACCATCACGGTGGCGGCATGCGCGCTTTTGCCGGTCACCGAACGCTGCGACCCGGCGGGCGCTCAGTGCCAAACTTGCAATCGTCGCGCCAGCCGTCCAAAACGATGGCCATCCAAGTCTGTCAACAGGGAAACGCCATGCGTCATAATTATTTCGTCGCCGCCATGCCGGCAGTTGCCATCGGTACGATCGTCGTTGCCAGCGTCGATCGCGTTGGCGGTTTTTGAGGCGGTCAAGGACCCGCACCGGGCGGCGAAATCGCCGGCCGCCTTGCATTGGCGGCGGCGCTCCGCGTGCACCCTATGACAAAGTTTGCCCTGCTAACCTACAGTACTAACAATCTCGGCGACGAAATCCAAAGCATCGCCGCACGGCAATTTCTGCCGCAGACCGATTTTTTTGTCGATCGAGACGATTGGACGACCGGCGATTCCAGCCCGGCCGACGGCGCCAAAATCATCCTGAACGGATGGTTCACGCACAACCCCGAAAAGTGGCCGCCGCCGCCGTTTCTGTCGCCCTGTCTGATTTCGATGCACATCACGCGCGAGCGTCACAAGCCCACGACGTTGACTGTTCCCTCGGTGACGCTGCTGCAAGGAAAGAACCTTGATTATCTGAGGCGGCACCAACCGGTCGGCGGACGCGATCTGTGGACCACCTCGCTGCTGCAACAGCACGGCGTCGACAGCTATTTCTCCGGATGTCTGACGCTTGCCCTTGGCGCCGGCGCCAAGCACGACCGCAGGAATTACATCTGCGCCGTCGACCTGCCCGAAGAACCTTACCGGATCTTGCTCGGCCGCACCCGCACGCCGGTCCTGCAATTGAACCACCGCGATACCGGCGGCGGCACATTCGCACAGCGCTGCGCCAAGGCCGGCAGGTTGTTAAGTCTGTATGCCCATGCCAAATGCGTCGTCACCACCAGGCTGCATTGCGCGCTGCCGTGCCTGGCGCTGGCAACGCCGGTGCTCTTCATCAACACGGCTCCCGATCAATATCGATTGAGCGGCCTGATCGAGCTTTTGCGCAGCTGCACCGCGGACGCGTTCGCGACACGGTCGCCGGACTTCGATTTTGACAGGCCACCCCCGAACAGCGGCGCCCATACGCCGTTGCGCCAAGCACTGATCGCGCGGCTGGAGACCTTCTTTGCCGCGCCGATGCGGCCGTTTTGTCCCCTGCCGACTGCTGAAATCGCCAACTACGACACCCTCGCCGCCGAAGCCTGATCGTTTCAGCTCAGCGAAAGTGGGACTGCGCCTGCTCCTGATATCGCCGTACCAATTCGTCTCGCGCGCGACGCTGGCTGGCGAGCAACTGATCCGATGATCCGTTCGCACCGGCGGCGCCGGCATCACGCTCAAGAATTGCTATCTGGCGGTTCAGCGCGGTGATGCGGAAATAGCAGTCAAGCTGCTCAGTTCCGGCCATGCCGGCGTGACTGCGCGGAGCATTTCCGTCCATACCAATCGTTCGCAGCTCATGGTTTTCGCGCCAGCGCTGCATCTTGTCGAAGTCGATGCCAAAATCGGAGTGGAGGTGACGGACGGATTTCGAATCGGACTTGTTGTCCTTGACGTCCCAAGCCACCTCGGAGCGATCATGCCGGACGTAGACCCACATCGGTGTGGCTTGGTCGCATTTGATGTCCTTGAAGTCGACCACGTTGCAATAAGACGCCCATTGGGTATGGCGGCTCGAACAAGCCGATATGCCGCTGGAAAGGCGCGCGGCCACGAACACGAACAGGCCACCAAACGAGCGATGCAACGGGACGACCACGTCCGAATGCGCATACCAGCGCAAGCCGTTCGCGAATGTGAGACAGGCACCTCCGGTATGGCGAGTCCACGTCATGTTTCGTCGCTCGGAAGCCAGGAATGCCGGCATTTCCTCGGCCATCCGCTTTTGCACCAGGTCCACGGTCTCGACGTGCCACGCATCGTCGGCGTCAAGCACCGACGTGATGATGTATTCGAACGGGTCAACGATCATGCGACGGGCGAGCAAGTAATCTTGACAGCGGTCCCAGATATAATCGAAACAGCCTTGATGGACCTGCTGCATGACCGTGAGGTCGATCGGCACCAGATGGAAATTTCGGTGACCGTTGACGATCGCGTCCAGGCGCATTTTCGCGTTCGCGGGAATATCGCGGTCGACAATCAAGAGACAGGTGAAGTTCGAGCAGGTCTGCGCGCAAAGCGACGGGAACGTGATCGCCTCGAACAGGCTGAGCGCGCCGCGATACCAATTCTCGTTGTGGATGCCAATGCCGATGCGGGTTACAATGAAATGGTGCAGCATGTTGTCACCGAGAATTTGTGCTGAATATGTATTAGCTTCGCCCGGATTTGCCGACAAGACGATCGACAGGTTCCATGCTGCCGCGCGCAGCTTCTAACCTTTCGGGATCGCCCGCCCAATGCGATGAATGTTACCATCCGTACAAACCAAGATAGAGAGAGGACTTCCCATGAACTATGAGAATTTCGTCGCCGGCTGCCTCGTTATCGCCGCCGCGGCGCTCGGCGCCGGCAGCGCCGTGGCGCAGGATACGGTCAAGATCGGCATTGTGGCGCCGATGACGGGAACCTCGGCCGCGGTCGGGCGGGAAATCTCCGCCGGCGCCAACCTTTATATGGCGCAGCACGGCAACATGGTTGCCGGCAAGAAGATCGAGCTGATCATTCGCGACGACGCCAGCGTTCCCGACAACGCCAAGCGCCTCGCCCAGGAAATGATCGTCAACGATCATGTGAGCTTCCTTGGCGCCTGTCTCACGCCAAGCGCGATGTCGATGGCGCCGATCGCCACCGAAGGCAAGGTCGCCACCGTGGTCATGGTGTCGGGCACTTCGGTCGTCACCGCGCGCTCGCCCTATTACGTGCGCACGAGTTTCACGCTCGGCCAGCAGTCCGGCATCATCGCCGACTGGGCGATCAAGGACGGCAGCCGCAAGGCCGTCTCCGTGCTGTCCGATTGGGCGCCGGGCGCCGAAGCCGGCAAGGTATTCGAGGCGAATTTCACCAAGGGCGGCGGCCAGGTTTTGGAAACTCTGAAGGTGCCGCTCGCCAACCCGGACTTCGCGCCGTTCCTGCAGCGCGCCGCCGACCTGCATCCGGACACCTTGTTCGTCTTCGTACCGGCCGGACAGGCGGGCACCTTCGCGCGGCAGTTCGCCGAACGCGGTCTCGACAAAACCGGCATAAAACTCGTCGGCCCGGGCGACATCACCGACGACGACGATTTGCCGACCACCGGCGACACGCTGCTCGGGGTCGTCACCGCCGGCATCTATTCGGCGGCGCATCCGTCGCAGCTCAACAAGGATTATGTCGCGGCCTACCAGAAAGCCACCGGGCACCGGGCGAATTTCATCTCGGTCGGCGGCTATGACGGCATGCACCTGATCTACGAGGCGCTGAAGAAGACCGGCGGCAACACCGATGCCGACGCGGTGGTCGCGGCAATGAAGGGCATGAGCTGGAAAAGCCCGCGCGGACCGATCTCGATCGATCCGAACACCCGCGATATCATCCAGAACGTCTATATCCGCAAAGTCGAGAAGAAGGACGGCGAGCCCTGGGCCGTCGAGTTCGCGACATTCGAAGCGGTGAAGGACCCGCTGAAGGAAGCGGCGGCGAAGTAGCACCGGCGCACGGCAGCCGCGGTCGCGAGCGTCATGCCCGCACCACCGTGACCGAGCACGGCGCTTCGGCGACGACCTTGGCCGACACGCTGCCGACATAGCGGCGCGCCTTCGACGACCCGCGCGCCCCCATGATCACATGGCGGACGTGGTTGCGGCGGGCGAATTCGATCAGCGCCGCGGCCGGATCGATCGCTTCGATCACGTGATAGGTCAACTGATTGGGCAACCGCGCCAGCGGCGCCGCCCAATGCTTGAGCTCGGCGAGGCGGAGCAGGTGCAGATTGCGCCCCGCCTCGTCTTCGGTCTGGTCGAGCGCGACGCGGGCGAGCTTGAGCACGTTGACGCAGGCGACGCGGGCGCCTGGCTCGCCTGCCGCCAAGCGCTCGACCGTGGCAAGCAACGCCTGCGTCAGTGCCGCGTCCTCTTCGCCGAGGTCGACGGCGGCGACGATGATCGATGCCGCCTCGCCGACCGCGATCGGCTCCGGCGCAATGGCGACGCGGGCGTGGGTTTGGCGCAACCACGCCGACAGCGCCGCGATGGCGCCGCCGCCGCCGGTGCGCTCAGCGCGCGCCGTGAGCCGCACCAGCTCGGGGTGGCGCAGATCGAAAGCAAGATGCGAAGCGGCCTGATAGCGCTGGCGCGGATCGACCTCGAGGCAATGCAGGATGATTTCCTGGAACCACGGCGGCAGATCCGGCCGCAGACGGCGCGGCGGCACCGGCGCGCGCGTAAGCCGCTTGCGCCACTGGCCGACGGTGCGCGGCTCGCCGAACGGCCGCTTGCCGGTGGCGAAGAAATACATCAGCACGCCGAGCGCGAACAGATCGCTACGCCGGTCGTTGCGGATGTCGAGCAATTGCTCCGGCGCGATATAGACGCCGGTGCCGATCGGGCCTTCGAGCTCCTCGCCGGGAAGATCGGGCAGATCGAGATGGCGGGCGAGACCGAAATCGAGCAGCACCACTTCGCCGCTGCCCTCGCGGACCATGATATTGCTCGGCTTGAGATCGAGGTGAATGACGCGCTGGCGATGAATATCCTCGAGCGCGTCGGCGATGCGGGCGCCGAGATCGGCGACTTCGCCGGCCGGCAGCGGCAGCTCCGGCAGCCGGTCGAGCAGCGAGCGGCCGGCGATCAGTTCCATGACCACATAGGGGCCGTCGAAATCGCCCGCCGCGATAAAAGCCGGCACGTGACTGCCGGAGAGCCGCGGCATGATCATCTGTTCGGTTTCGTAGCTGACGATGGTGAGCGGATCCTCGCCGGGCAACAGGAACGGCAGCTTCATCACCAGCGGCGCGGCGATGTCGGCGCGGGACACTTTCCACAACGTGCCCAGGCCGCCGTGGTGGAATTTCTGTTCCAGGCGAAAGCCGCCGATGACGTCGCCGGGCGCAAGCTGATGGGCCATCTCAGTAACCCTGCTCGAGCCGCGCGGCGAGCACGGTCGGCAATCCGGCGTCGCGGATTTTCTGCGCCGCGGACGCGACGTCGTAAGGCACGCGGATATAGCTGAGCATGTTGCGCGCCTCGTCGAGCAAGGCGTAACAAGCCGCCGGATTATGGTCCCGTGGTTGCCCGACCGCGCCCAGCACGGCAAGAAAGCGCCGGTTCCCCAGCAACGGAATGGCGACGCCGGCAGTGGGCATGAAGCCGAACAGCTTGCCGGTCTGCGACAGCAGATAGAGCGCGGGGCTGTGGACATGGCCGCAAAAGGTCAGCTGCGCCGGCGTCGCTTCGAGCGACTTGCGCGCCCGCTGCGCGTCGAGCACGTAGTGCCATCGCGCCGGCTCATCGGCGCTGGCGTGCACATAGAGCCGGTCGCCATCCTCGACTGACAACGGCAGCTTTTCGAGGAAGTTGCGCTGTGCGGCATCGAGCTTGCCGCGGGTCCATGCGATCGCCGCCGCGGCGGTCTCGTTCATCGCCACCTGCTGGCCGGCGGCTGCGGCATCGTGATTGCCGAGGATTGCGATGGCGCCGCGCGCGACGTATTCCATCGCGCGGTCGACGACCCAACCGGGATCGGCGCCGTAGCCGACCAGATCGCCGAGAAAGACATAGCGCTCGGCAGCCTTGCGTTCGGCGTCGGCGAGGCACGCCGTCATCGCTTCGCGATTGCCGTGGATGTCTGCCAGCAAAGCGATCATGATCGACCTATCTTCTCATGATATTTTAAGCGTTTGTTGACGCGATCCCCTTGATCCAGGTCAACCACGAGGTTCGGCACCTGACAAGTTCAGGGCTCCCGATACGCCGGCTGCCCGCGCCGTTTGGGTTGAATCACGCGCCGGACCTGTTACACCAGCGGCGCCGCCGCGGCGAGCCGCGGCATAACTGCGCCGGATAGCGATGAGCGCCTACAAGTCCGATTTCCTCAACGTTCTCGCCAGCCGGGGCTTCATCCATCAGGTCTCCGAGCCCGAGGCGCTGGATGCGCTCGCCCGGCAATCGACCATCACGGCCTATATCGGTTTCGACTGCACCGCACCGTCGCTCCATGTCGGCTCGCTGTTGCCGATCATGATGCTGCACTGGCTGCAACAGACCGGCCATAAGCCGGTCCCGCTGATGGGCGGCGGCACCACGCGTGTCGGCGATCCGTCCGGCAAGGACGAAAGCCGCCGGCTTCTGACCGACGAGGTTATCGCCGAGAACCTGCGGAGCATCCGCGAAATCTTCGGGCGCTTCCTGCACTTCGGCGACGGCAAGACCGATGCGGTGATGGCCAACAATGCCGACTGGCTCAACGCGCTCAACTACATCGATTTCCTGCGCGACATCGGCCGCCACTTCTCCATCAACCGCATGCTGTCGTTCGATTCCGTGAAGCTGCGGCTCGAGCGCCAGCAGGAGCTGTCATTCCTCGAATTCAACTACATGATCCTGCAGGCATACGATTTCGTCGAGCTGTACCGCCGCTACGGCTGCGTGCTGCAGATGGGCGGCTCGGACCAGTGGGGCAATATCGTCAACGGCATCGATCTCGGGCGACGGCTGCACAGCGCGCAGCTGTTCGCGCTGACCTCGCCGCTGATCACCACGTCGTCGGGCGCCAAGATGGGCAAGACCGCGGCCGGCGCGGTGTGGCTCAATGCCGACCAGGTGAGCCCATACGACTATTGGCAATATTGGCGCAACACCGAGGACGCCGACGTCGCCCGCTTCCTGAAACTCTTCACCGTGCTGCCGCTCGACGAGATCGAGCGGCTTGCGGCGCTCAAAGGCGCGGAGATCAACGAAGCGAAGAAAATCCTCGCCACGGCCGCGACCGCCATGGTGCACGGCCAGACCGCGGCCGACGAAGCCGCCGCGACTGCGCGCACAACGTTCGAGGAAGGCGGCCTCGGCTCGAGCCTGCCCACCGTCGAGGTGCCGCGCGCCGAGCTCGAAGCCAGTATCGGCGTGCTGGCGGCGTTCGTCAAAGCCGGCCTCGCCGCGTCGAACGGCGAAGTGCGCCGCGCCATCGCCAACAATGCGATCCTGGTCAACGATGTCCGCGTCACCGACGACAAGGCTATGATCGGCGAAGCCGACGTCACCGCCGAAGGCGTCGTAAAGCTCTCGCTCGGCCGCAAGCGGCACGTCCTGCTCAAGCCGGTCTAACGGTTGTTGTAGTTGGAATTGTAGGGGGGCTGCGTGCTGTAGTTGGTATTGTTGTTGTAATTGGTATTGTTGGTGTTGTTGTTATAATTGTTATTGTTGTTGTAGCTGTTGTTGTCGTCGTAAGTGCCGTTATTCATCGGAAACTCGAACACTTTGCGCAACAGCCCCGGCGCCAGCGCCGAAATCGGATTGATGCGCAGCACCGGATTGCCCGGCTTGCCGACGACTTCATAGGTAATGCCGACGAGGCCTTCCTTCTCGCCGCCCAGGAACAAGCCGACGATCGGCAATTGCCCGAGCAGATTGTTCGGGCCGTACAGCGGCACCAGCGTGCCGCGCAGATGCATTTCATCGCGGCTGTAGTCGATCATGCCGTCGATGGTCGCGCCGAGAGTCGGACCGCGCACGACGCCGTCGCGCAGCACAACGCGCCCCGGCGATTTGTCGAAGTCGACGCGCATGCTGGAGAATTCCATGACGTTACGCTGGACTTGGGGATCGCTGGTGTTGACGGCCTGCTGCAGTTGCGCTTCGTCATGGACGGCGAATTGGCGCACCGTGATCGAGCCCTGCTGCAGCGGATTGTCGGCGGACGGCGCATCCATCGCGATCACCATCTGCCCGCCGTTCATGCGCGCATAAACGTCGGTGAAGCGGAACAGGGCGCCGCCGTCGCCGGTGGTCAGCGCGATCATCTGGCGTCCGCCGCCGCGGCTGCGCAGGTCGCCGGTCAGCGGCGCGTCGCGGCCGATCTTGGCGGTGAGCCCAAAACTGCGGATTTCGCCGGCGCGGCGCGACATTTTCAGGTCCAGGCTGCGCAGCGCCTCGCCGTTATAGCCGACGACGGCACCAAGCTTCATGTCGAGATCGATATCGACCGGACGCTTATTCGGCGTGCTGCCGGCCGGACTGCCGGTCATGGTCTTGATGAAGCCGCGGCCGTCATAGACGTCGCCGCGCATGACCACATGCAGCGCGCCGTCCTGGGTGCGATCGACTTTCAGGTTGGTGCGATCGCCGTCGGCAAAGCCGTAGGACGGGAAAGTCGCCGATTGCAATTCGCCCGAGCCGTCGAGCTGGATGCTGCCTTTGACGCCGCCGCCGGCGCCCTCGATCAGAAGGTCGTCGATGCTGATCGATTGCGGCTTGGTGGTGAGCGTGAACGTCGCCCGCGCCGGCTTGCCGGCCGGCTTGACCCAGCCGGGCAGGAAGCTGTCGAGCTGCGCCGAAGTCAGGTCCGCCTCGATGGCGAATTTGCCGTCGCGGTCCGGCCCGGTGCCGACGCGGCCGGTGAGCTTGAGCGGAATGCCGCCGCTGATGGTGTTCGACGGATCGAGGCCGAAATTCGCCCGTGCATTCTCGTCGAGCATGCCTTGCAGGATGATGTCGGCTGCGTCGTCGCCGCGCGCCTTGCGGTATTCGAGGCTGGCCGGCGTGCCGCCGATCTTGACGTCGCCCTTGAGCGCGAAGCCCTGGTTGTTGGCGACGACTTTCAGCGCCGCCGCCTCGACCTTCTGGCCCATGATCATGTGATCGGCGGAAAAATTCGTCGCATCGACGGCGATGGCGTAAGTGGTCGAGCCCGGCGGCAGATCGGCCTTGAGCGGCATGCCCAAGGTCACGCTCGCGCTCATGGTGCCGCGCGTCGTCGCCGGATCGAACGGCGCGCCGGCGGCGGCGTCGCGCAGCCGGTCCATGGTCAATAGCTCGGCGGCCGCGGGCACCGGTCCGTCGAGCTTGAAGCGCACCCGCGCCGGCGGCTCGTGCGGCGCGGTATCGGGCACTTCGAACGTGCCGGCCGACATGACGAGCTTCTTGCCCGACGGCACGTCGGCGATCGCCTTGTTCAGCGTGATCACCGCATTGCGGCCGACGATATGCACGTTGAGGTCGGCATCGTGCAGCGCCGGCAGGCCCTGCACCGGCTGGATCACGCAATTGGTCGCTTGCGCGTCGATCGACAGCCCGTCATCGGGGACCGGCGGACCGGAGGCCTTGAGCGTGTCGAGCGGCGCGTTCACCGCAACGACGAGACGCTCCACGGTGCCGCTGTTGAGATGCGTCAAGAACCAGTCGCGCACTTTCGGCGAGACGAAAACCGGCCACATGCGCTTTAGAGCATCGACCGACATCCTCGTCGCGGCGAAGCCCGCCGCCAGACGCAGGTCGCCGCCGGTAAATTCCGCCTTGCCGGACATGGCGACGCCGATCTCGGCATTGCCGATGTCGCCGCCTTCGACCACGAAGCGCTTGCTGGCCGGATCGAATTGGCCACCGAAGGCGACGCGGTTGAGCACCAGAGCGTCGCCGGCGAAGTTGGGCGAATTGAGCACGACCGTGCCGCTGCCGATCTTGAACAGCCAGATGCCGCCGGCTTGCTCGGGGGCGCGCACTTCGCTCATCAGCGTGATCCGGTTGCCGCCGGAAATGATTTGCAGCGGCGCCACCAGGACGCGATTGGCCGCGTCCCAATTCAGCTTGATCTCGGCGTGGTCGATATCGATGCGGCCATCGGCGCCGTCGGCCTCGCTGATGAAGCCGTTTTCGGCCACGATCCTGCCGACCAGGCCGTGAGGCACGCCATCGGGCCCGAATTCACCGCGCAAGCTCGCCGACAGCGGCAGATTAGCTTCGAGATTGCCGTCGTCGAGGCGGGCCGCGAGCAGAAGATCGCTCGCCGCGACATGGCGGGCTTCGAGCTCGATGCTGCGCGAGCCGTCGCGCGTCGGCTTGATCGACGCCGTCAGTCCCCACG
>Ga0310039_10001577_pt1 | contig 16033 bp, 24 predicted proteins | sample Sb_taG_4_FD_200460 | JGI IMG/M metagenome (GOLD analysis project Ga0310039, IMG submission 200460) | Peat soil microbial communities from Weissenstadt, Germany - Sb_50d_6_BS metaG (v2) (version 2) | ecosystem: Environmental > Terrestrial > Soil > Wetlands > Peat | place: Germany: Weissenstadt...
GCCGAGTTCACCCCGCCGGTGATCTTCTCGCGCGAGCAGCGGCAGAAGCTCGTCTATCTGGTCGAGGCGCGGCCGGCGGGCGCCACCGCCAGCTCCAATACAAAGTCAGCCCGAGCAGCAGCAGATTGACCCAGTAGATGAGCATGGCGGTGCGATAGCTGATGAACTCCGCAAGCAGCGTGGTCGAGAAGGGCATGGTCGCCACGCCTGCGAGAAACGCGATGTGGATCCAGGCGAGGTCGCGGTCGGCGCGGGCGAGATAATTGAGCTGGGTCTGCTGGCCGACCCAGAAAATACCCAGCGTCAGGAAGCTCATCAGATACATGACGATGCGTGGCGAAAGCGCCATCAGCGCCCGCCCAAGGTCGGCCTCGCTGTGAACCGCGGTTTCCGGGGGCACGCGGATGTCGAGCACGATTAGCGTCATGGCGATGGCGAACAGCCCGTCGCTCAAGGCGGCGATGCGTTCCAGGTTCCGGCAATGCGGTTGTATATGAAGGTCGCTCGCTTCGTGGCGGTCGACCCCGCCCGCCCCAATCCTGAAGCAGCTTTCGGGGCGCCACAACGAGCCTAATGAGCGCGGCTCGACAGGCAACCAAATGGTTGCATATATTAGGGTCTTCGATGGATGCAGTGTTCAAGGCGCTGGCCGATGCCAGCCGGAGGCAATTGCTGGATCGGCTGCACACGCAGAACGGCCAGACGCTCGGCGAGCTGTGCAGGGGTCTCGACATGACGCGGCAGGCGGTGACCAAGCACCTGGCGCTGCTCGAAGCCGCCAATCTTGTGGTTGCCAAGCGGCGGGGACGCGAGAAGCTCCACTGCATCAACCCGATCCCCATCAACGAGATCGCGGAGCGTTGGATCGGCAAATACGAGCGGCACCGGCTCAAGGCGTTGAGCGAGTTGAAGCGAGCGTTGGAGGAGGGAAGCGATGAGTAAACCGACTTTCGTCTACGTCACCTACATTGGGAGCAGGCCGGAGAAGGTCTGGCAGGCGCTGACCGACGGTGAATTCACCAAGCAGTATTGGGGCAATCGTCGAAATGCGTCCGATTGGAAGGTCGGCTCTCCGTGGCGACACGAGGATTTCGACGATGCGAGTCTTGTGGACATCGTCGGCACGGTGGTCGAGAGCTCGCCGCCGCGGCGGCTCGTGATTAGTTGGGCGTTTCCGAAGGATGCAGGGAATCCCCAAAAGACCTCCCGCGTCGCCTTCGATATCGAGACCTATGGCGATGCGGTGCGCCTGACCGTTACCCCATTCCGAGCTCGAGCCCGACTCCCCGATGCTGCTTGGAGTCTCGAAAGGTTGGCCGCTCGTGCTATCGAGCCTGAAATCACTACTGGAGACGGGTGAGCCCTTGCCCGGAACCACAAAGCGCACGACGCGGCCGCCTAAGTGAGGCTGTGGTAGGCGGAGCGCGCGAAATATGCCTTCCTCAGTCATGCTCCCACTCATCTTCCAATCCCGAGCCGCGATAGGGTAGACAGGGGCAAGCTCGAAACCGGAGGCGACATGCGCGGTCTGGCTTTCCTCGTTGGGGCTCTTGCCCTCTCCGCCGCCACGCGGCGTCACGCCCCTCGGCGGCGGATCGGCAGCATGCGTCATGCAGCGATCGCGATGCCGGAGCTCATCCAGCTTCCGCCGGTCAGCGTGCCCGCAGCTGCGGCCGGCGCTCTCGCGCTTGGCGCGCTGGCGGTCGGCGCCCTGGCCATTGGCGCGCTTGCCATCGGGAGGCTCGAGATCCGCAAGGCGCGGCTCCGCGAGGTCGAGATCGACGACCTCACCGTGCGCCGGTTCCGCATCGTCGATGCGCCGGCGCACGATAGAGAGCCGGCAACGCCGACGGCCAAGGCGTGAAGCGACCCGAGCTTGTCGGACGGGACCTGACAAGCGCTGTCATGACGGGAAGATAGGCTGCTTGGCAAAGGGGGATTGAAACCATGTCGCTCCTAGTTGTTCGCTTCGTCGTCGTCCTGCTCGCGGCGCTGTCGCTCAGCTTTGGCATCGGGCACCTCATGGAGCTGCCCGCGCGCATGGCCTGGGACCAATATCTGTGGGTCGGTTCGACGGCGCAGGGCGGGGTCTACCGGCTATCTGGACCGCTCGGCGTCCTGTTCCAAGTCACCACCCTCATCGCACTGATCGTGCTTGCCGTGCTGGTGCGCAGCCGCGGCGCGGGCGGATTTGCGCTCACGGTCGCCGCCGCCGCGCTGTTCGCGACGGGTCTCCTGTTCTGGTGGATCATGGTCTATCCGGTGAATGTCGAGCTCGCCACATGGGTCAACGGTCCGGTGCCTCCGAATTGGACGGAATGGCGCGCGATCTGGGAATGGGGCCAGTCGGCGAACGGGGTGTTGATGCTTGCGGGCTTCGCCGCGCTGGTGGCCTCGGTGATTGCTAAAGGGCGACCGCCAAAGACCCCTGGAGCTCAGGCTGCATAAGGGGTGGCGCTGTCACCGCATCGTCGCAGCCTGCTGCTAGCATGTCGGGTGCACTCTTGCGCCCGATCGCGACGGCGGTTTTCCCTAGCGACGTGCTTTGAGTAAATTCTTCCAAAAGGCTCAATCGCATGCCGCCGCAACGGTCTTGCAGTGGCGCCTGAGCCCGTACAAAGTGTCGGCCAATCAAAACACTTAGGCGTCTGGGGAGAAACGTCATGACGAGCGTGGGAGGGGTGGCTGCCGACGACCGTGTCGGCCTACTGGACAAAGAGCGCATTATCGCGCCCGCCGATTACAACCGTTGGCTCGTCCCGCCGGCGGCACTTGCGATCCATCTCTGCATCGGCATGGCCTATGGCTTCAGCGTGTTTTGGGTGCCGCTCGGGCGCGCTCTCGGGGTCGCCGCGGGGACCGGAAAGCCGATCGTCTGCCCAGGCGACGCCACGACCTTTTTTGGCAAGGTCGCAATAACGGCGCATGCGCTGTTCGCCACCGACTGCGACTGGACCCAGTTCGACCTCGGCTGGATGTTCACGCTGTTCTTCGTCCTACTCGGCACCTCGGCAGCCCTCTGGGGCGGCTGGCTCGAGCGCGTCGGCCCACGCAAAGCGGGCGTTGTCGCGGCGCTGTGCTGGTGCGGCGGCCTCCTGATCTCGGCGGTCGGCGTCTATATCCACCAGCTTTGGCTGATGTGGCTCGGCTCGGGCGTGATCGGGGGCGTGGGGCTCGGCCTCGGCTACATTTCGCCCGTCTCAACCCTGATCAAATGGTTCCCGGACCGGCGCGGCATGGCCACGGGCATGGCGATCATGGGGTTTGGCGGGGGCGCCATGATCGGCAGCCCGCTGGCGACCATCCTTATGGAGCATTTCAAGACCCCGACCGATGTTGGTGTTTGGCAAACCTTCGTGGCCTTGGGCGTGATCTATTTCATGTTCATGCTGGGCGGTGCGTTCGGCTATCGGCTGCCGCCGGCGGGCTGGCAACCAGCGGGCTGGACGCCGCCCACCAACGCCAAGGCGATGATCACGACCGGAAACGTCCACCTCAGGGACGCCCACAAGACGCTGCAATTCTGGCTGATCTGGGCGGTGCTCTGCCTCAACGTCTCCGCTGGCATCGGCATCATCGGGGCGGCCTCGCCCATGCTGCAGGAGACCTTCGGCGGCAGGCTGTTCGGTGATCCCTCGGTCGGCTTCGCCCAATTCAACGACGCGCAAAAGGCGCAGGCGGCGCTGGTGGGCGCCGCGTTTGTCGGACTGTTCTCGCTGTTCAACATCGCGGGCCGGTTCTTCTGGGCGTCGCTCTCCGACAAGATCGGGCGGAAGATGACCTATTACACGTTCTTTACGCTGGGCTTTCTCTGCTATGCGCTAGCGCCCACGCTGGCGACCCTCGGCATGCTCGGGGTGTTCGCTGCTGCTTTCTGCCTCATCGCCTCGATGTATGGGGGCGGTTTCGCCACGATCCCGGCCTATCTTGCCGACATCTTCGGCACCCAGTTTGTCGGCGCCATCCACGGAAGGCTGCTCACGGCGTGGTCGACCGCCGGCATCGTGGGACCGGTCATCGTCAACTACATGCATGACAACCGCGTTGCCGCGGGCATCGCGCCGGATCGGATCTATCACCCGATCTTCTACGTGCTTGCAGGCCTTCTGGTCGCGGGCTTCGTCGCCAACCTGCTCATCCGGCCTTTGGACAAGAAGTGGTTCATGAAGGATGAAGAGGTGAAGGCGCTTCAGGCGGCAGAGGCAAGGGCGGCGGCAGCGGCGGCAGGCGTCAAGACAGTCTCCGCCAAGGCCAGAGGCGGTGTTGACGTGACGGCAATCCTCGCCTGGGCAGCCGTCGGCATCCCCCTTGCCTGGGGCATCTGGATCACGCTGGCAAAGGCTCTCGTGCTCTTCCAGTAGAGGTGGTAACGCTGCTAGCCTCTATATCTAGTGGCCGATCAGGGATTTTCCTCAGGCGATGGCGGAAATATTGCCACATCTTCCCGTTCAGAATTTCTTAATGTGGCATTCAGGGGCCGTTCATGGACTCGTCATGCGGCTCTCATGCCCTCACCCCATACTTTAACACTGTAAGTTCACCGAAGGAGACGACCATGAAAGAGTGGCTGAAACCCGAGATCACCGAGTCCGAGGCTGGCATGGAAGTGACGAGCTACCTCCCGGCCGAGCTGGACCGCGCTTAATTCCAAAGCGTCGATCTTTATAGAGTTTGCTAAGTGACGGCCTCCGTGAAAGTGGGGGCCGTCACTGTTTTGGCGCCCGCTTCTAGCCGCTCGCAGTCAAGACTGACCCGCTCCGTCCGCGAGCATTGACCCCACACTTGATCGCGGGCCGAACGATCCTGCATGGTGTCGCTGGGTATCGTTGTCCAAAGCCGGAGCCCTAACAGCGAGAGGTGACAGGGGCGGGCAGCTCCCTCTATGGTCCCTCCCGGCCCATCAGGGGTCGCCCCCTCAAGCGCGCTAAGAGGTCTTCCGTCATGGCCTGGGCTTATCTGATCCTCGCTGGACTGTTCGAGATCGTCTTCGCCTCGACGCTGAAGCTCGCCGAGGGCTTCACCAAGCCGCTGGCGACCGTCGTTTTCCTCGTCTCGATCGTGGCGAGCTTTCTGCTCCTGTCCCGCGCGGCACGAGGGCTACCGATCGGCACGGCCTTGCGGTGTGGACCGGCATCGGCGCCGCGGGTACGGTCATTGTCGGCATGATCCTCTATGACGAGCCGGCAACGGCGCTCCGCCTGTTCTTCCTTACGACGCTGATCGGCTCCATCATCGGTCTCAAACTCGCCTCACCCACATGAACGAATTGACTCCGCCCCCAATGAGCAAGGAAAGCGCCGGCAATTTCTTCGAGGACTTCACGCTCGGCCAGGAGATCGTGCACGCCACGCCCCGCACGGTGACGGGGGGCGATGCGAGCCTGTTCACCGCGCTTTACGGCTCGCGCTTCGCCGTGCAGTCCTCTGATGAGTTCGCGCGCGCGATCGGTTATCCGGCCGCGCCGATCGACGACATGCTCGTGTTTCACATCGTGCTCGGCAAGACCGTGCCCGACATCTCCCGCAACGCGATCGCCAATCTCGGCTATGCCGATTTGCGCTTCTTGAAGCCGGTCTATCCCGGCGACACGCTGGCCTCCACCACCGAAATCATTGGGCTCAAGGAGAATTCCAACCGCAAGAGCGGCACGGTCTATGTGCGCTCCACCGGGCGCAATCAGAGGGGGGAGCCCGTGCTCAGCTTCTCCCGCTGGGTGATGGTGAATAAGCGCGACGAGAGCGCGCCGGCCCCCGCCCCCCACGTGCCGGAGCTGATCGCCCAGGTTGAGCCCGGACGCCTCGGCGAGGCGCTGCCGAAGCTGAAGCTCGGCGCCTACGACTTCGCGCTTGCGGGCTCGGCCAAGCGATGGGGCAATTATCGGATCGGCGACCGGATCGACCATGTCGACGGCCAGACCATCGAGGAGGCCGAGCACCAGCTCGCCACGCGCCTCTACCAGAACACGGCGCGGGTGCATTTCAATCAGCACATCGAAGCCCAAGGCCGCTTCAAGCGCCGCATCGTCTATGGCGGCCATGTTATTTCCATCGCGCGGGCCTTGAGCTTCAATGGCCTCGCCAATGCCTTCCATCTCGCCGCCCTCAATGGCGGGCGGCATGTGGCGCCCTCTTTTGCCGGCGACACCATCTATGCCTGGAGCGAGGTCACCGATAGAGCCGAGCTTCCCGGCCGGGCCGACATCGGCGCGCTCCGCTTACGCCTCTTTGCCGTCAAGGACCGGAACTGCGCCGACTTCCCGGGCCAGCGCGCCGACGGCAGCTACGAGGATGGCGTCGTGCTCGATCTCGATTGCTGGGTGGCGCTACCGCGCTAGAGAGCCATGGAACGCAAATCGGTGTTTGCCGCCGCCTTGCTTCTTGCGAGCCTCGCCTTTGCTACCCCCGCAGGCGCGGTCGATACCGCCACGGCGGTGCTGAAAGACGCAAGCGGCAAGGAGGTGGGCAAGGCCGTGTTGACCGAAACCCGGAGCGGGGTGCTGATCCGCCTCGACCTCACCGGCATTCCTCCCGGCGACAATGCCTTTCACCTGCATGCGGTCGGCAAATGCGAGCCCCCCGACTTCAAATCGGCCGGGGGCCATTTCAATCCCGACGAGACCAAGCATGGGCTGATGAATGCCGAGGGTCCCCACGCGGGCGACATGCCCAATCTGCATGTGCCGGAGAGCGGCAAGCTCGTGGTTGAGGTGCTCGACGACCTGGTGACCCTCGACGTGGCGCATGCGCTGCTCGACGCGGACGGCTCCGCCCTCGTTATTCACGCGGGCGCCGACGACTATCAGACCGATCCGGCCGGCAATGCCGGGGACCGCATCGCCTGCGGCGTCGTCACGCAATAACACCCACCCGGCTTGCTTGTCCGGACCTGGCCCGAGTGAGGCGCGTCAAAGCTGCCTGGCCCGGTCGATTGCCCCCTTCGGGCCGGTACGTTATGACTTGTTTCGAACCTCCAAGACCTGGCCAAGCAAGACATCCTCATGGGCAACAGTAATCTCGAAGCGCGGCGCCCGCTCTCGCCGCATCTCCAGATCTACCGGCCGATGCTCACCATGATGATGTCGATCGCCCATCGGCTCAGCGGAGCGGCGCTCGCCACCGGCTTCGTGCTGCTCGCCTGGTGGCTCGTCGCCATCAGCGCCGGGCCAGAGCCCTTCGCCACTGTCAACCGCTTCTTCGCCAGCATTCCGGGGCGCGTCTTGCTCTTCCTCTATAGCTGGGCCCTGATCCACCACATGCTGGGCGGCATCCGCCATTTGATCTGGGACACGGGCCGCGGATTGGACAAGGTAAGCATCGAGGTATTCGCTTGGGCGACCATCATCGGCTCGACCGCGCTCACGCTCTTACTCTGGGTCGCCGGCTATTGGCTGAGGGGGGCCGCGTAAGCCATGGCGACGCCCCTTGCCAAAGTACGCGGCCTAGGCTCCGCCCATCGCGGGGCGGAGACCTTCTGGCGCCAGCGGATGACGGCGGTCGCCAACATCCCGCTCGTGATCTTCCTAATCCTCTCGATCGTCACCCATATCGGCGCCGATTACGCGATGGTCAGGGCGTATCTGGCGCAACCGCTCGTGGCCTTGGCCATGCTCGCACTCGTGATCTCGGCGTCGATCCATATGCGCATCGGCTTGAAGGAGATCATCGAGGATTACGTGCATGGTGAGGGGGCGAAAGTGGCGGCGCTGCTGCTCGCGAATTTCTTCGCCGTCGGCGTCGGCCTCGCTTCTGCGCTTGCCCTCGTGAAGATCAGTCTCGGAACCTGAAGTCCCATGCCGCAAGACGCCGCGTCCGAACGCGCACCCAGCATCAACGGCCGCGCCTATCCGCTGATCGACCACAGTTATGACGTGGTGGTGATCGGCGCTGGCGGCGCAGGGTTGCGCGCGGTGGTCGGCTGCAGCGAGGCGGGACTGCGAACGGCCTGCATCACCAAGGTGTTCCCCACGCGCTCCCACACCGTGGCGGCGCAAGGCGGCATCGCCGCGGCGCTCGGCAATATGGGTCCCGACGATTGGCGCTGGCACATGTACGACACGGTGAAGGGATCGGACTGGCTCGGCGACCAGGACGCCATCGAATATCTCTGCCGCTGCGCCCCGGAAGCGGTTTACGAGCTCGAGCATTGGGGCGTGCCCTTCTCGCGCACCGACGATGGCAAGATCCTGCAACGCGCCTTTGGCGGCATGACCACCAATTTCGGCAAGGGCCAGGCGCTCCGCACCTGTGCCGCCGCCGACCGGACCGGCCACGCCATGCTGCACACCATGTACGGCCAAGCGCTGCGGCATTCGGCGGAGTTCTTCATCGAATATTTCGCCATCGACCTGATCATGGACGATGAGGGGCGCTGCCGCGGGGTGATGGCGCTCTCCATGCAGGACGGCACCCTGCATCGATTCCACGCCACTCAGGTGATCCTCGCCACCGGCGGCTATGGCCGCGCCTATTTCTCCTGCACGTCCGCCCATATCTGCACCGGCGACGGCAACGCCATGGTATTGCGCGCCGGCCTGCCGTTACAGGACATGGAGTTCGTGCAGTTCCACCCGACCGGCGTCTATGGCGCAGGCGTGCTAATCACCGAAGGCGCGCGCGGCGAGGGCGGCTTCATCACCAATTCAGAAGGCGAGCGCTTCATGGAACGCTACGCGCCTCACGCCAAAGACCTCGCCTCGCGCGACGTGGTCTCCCGCGCCATGACCATCGAGATCCGCGAGGGCCGCGGCACCGGGCCCGACAAGGAGCACATGCATCTGCATTTGGGCCATCTCGATCCGGTCATGCTGGCGGAACGGCTGCCCGGCATCACCGATTTGGCGCGCATCTTCGCCGGAGTGGATCTCGCCCGCGAGCCGATCCCGGTGCTGCCCACTGCCCATTACAATATGGGCGGCATCCCCACTAATCTGCACGGCGAGGTCGTTTGCCCCCGCGACGGCGACCCCGATGCGGTCGTGCCCGGCCTGTTCGCCGTGGGCGAGGCGGCTTGCGCCTCGGTGCATGGGGCGAACCGCCTGGGCTCCAACTCGCTCGTCGACCTCGTCGTGTTCGGGAGGGCGGCGGCGCAACGCTGCGCCGAGACCATCAAGGAGCAAGGCTCCATGCCCGAGCTGCCGAAGGACGCGGGCGAAAATGCCGTCGCCCGCCTCGACCACTTCCGCTACGCCGATGGCGGCACGCCTACCGCGGCGCTGCGGCTCAAGATGCAGAAGACCATGCAGCGGGACTGCTCCGTGTTCCGCACCGCGGAGGTGTTGAAGGAAGGCGTGCGCCAAATCCACGCGGTGTGGGAGGAGAGCGCCGACATCCGCGTCACCGACCGCTCGCTGATCTGGAACACGGACCTGATCGAGACGCTCGAATTCGACAACCTCATCTCCCAGTCGGCGGTGACGGTGGCGGGCGCGCTCGCCCGGGAAGAGAGCCGCGGGGCGCATGCGCGGGAGGACTTCCCCAAGCGCGACGACGTCAATTGGATGAAGCACACTTTGTCCTGGGCCGATGACGAGGACCGCCAGGTGCGCCTCGACTACCGGCCGGTGCACAGCTACACGCTCTCCAGCGAGATCGCCTATATCGAGCCGAAGGAGCGGGTGTACTGACCATGGTTCAATTCACGCTTCCCCAGAACTCCAAGGTCAAACAGGGCAAGGCCTGGAATCCGCCGCCTGACGGCGCGGAAGCGGGCCGCTTTCGCGAATATCGCGTCTATCGCTTCGATCCCGAGGGGGGCGAGAACCCGCGGCTCGACACTTATTGGGTGGACAGCGCCGATTGCGGCCCGATGGTTCTCGACGCGCTGATCTGGATCAAGAACACCATCGACCCCACACTCACCTTCCGCCGCTCCTGCCGCGAAGGCGTGTGCGGGTCCTGCTCCATGAATATCGGCGGGACCAATACGCTCGCCTGCACGCTGCATGCGGACGACGCGCCGGAGCGGATCGCGATCTATCCGCTGCCGCATTTGCCGGTGATCAAGGACCTCGTCCCCGACCTCACCCATTTCTATGCCCAGCACCGCTCCATCGAGCCCTGGCTCAAGACCGACACGCCGACGCCGCAGAAAGAATGGCGGCAGTCGCGCGAGGACCGTCACAAGCTCGACGGGCTTTATGAGTGCATCCTCTGCGCCTGCTGCTCGACCGCCTGCCCGTCCTATTGGTGGAACGGCGACCGCTACCTCGGCCCCGCCATCCTGCTCCAGGCCGAGCGCTGGGTGGAGGACAGCCGAGATGAGCGCACGGGCGAGCGGCTCGACGAGCTTGAGGACCCCTTCCGCCTCTATCGCTGCCACACCATCCTGAGCTGCACCAAGGCCTGCCCCAAGGGACTGAACCCAGCCAAGGCGATCGCCTCGCTCAAGCAGAAGATGTTGGAGCGGGGCGAATGATTGATCATATCGGCCTGCATGTGCACGACGTCGCCAAGGCGACCGAGTTCTACCTGAAGGCGCTCGCGCCGCTTGGCATTGGTATCGTGATGCAGGTCGGGGTGGAGGAGACAGGGGGCAGCGCCCATGTCGGCTTCGGCGCGGGGCAGAAGCCGTTCTTCTGGATCGGGGAGAGCGAGGAGGCGAGCGGGCCTTTGCATATCGCCTTCGCCACGGCAAGCCGCGCCGCCGTCGATGCCTTCTATCAGGCCGCGATCAAGGGCGGCGGCACCGACAATGGGCGCCCGGGTCTCCGGCCCGACTATCACGCTAATTATTACGGCGCCTTCGTGCTCGATCTCGACGGCAACAATATCGAGGCGGTCTGCCACCTGCCCGAGTGAGCCCGGGATCCCGCGCCGCGCTTACCGCCGGGCGCAATTCGGGAGCGAGAAGGTGCAGGGCTCCGGCAGCTGCACGGGCAACAGCTCCCCGGTCTTTGAGTCCTTCTTCTCCGTGTAGGGACTGATCACCCCGCGGGGAGCGAAGCTTGCCCGGACGAGGCGTCCACCTTCGAATACGAGGCTCGCGGTGCAGTCGTAGTTCTTGTCGGACTTCTTCGGCGCGAGCGGGTTGGCTCCGCCCGAATTGTCTTGCTTCTTTTGCTCCGGCGGTGCGGGCACGGGACCTGCACCGCTGTAATGATAGGTGAGCGTCTCGCCAGTGCTTTGGGCATAGCTGCTATAGGGCGCACCGGCGCAAGCGATGATCTCCTCCTTACTCATGCCGACATAGGGCTTGCCGGGGTCGCCCATGATGGCGCGCTCCAACGTGGCCTTGGGCGCTTGGCAAGCGCCGGCGCAAAGGCCAGCGCCTACGACTGCCAAGAAAGCCCGGAATGCGCCCATCTGCCCCCGCTTGGCTAGCCAAAGCCATGAGTCGCCGCAAAACTCGGCAACGCATTGGATCGCGGCATAATCCGCCCGAAACATGGCAGAAAGCGGCGAGCGGGCCTGCGAAACGCGCCGGCCGCAGGGCCCTAGCCCGCGTCGGACAGGCCAGGGATCGGGACCCCGAAGGTCTGCAAGATCAGAATTGAGTTCAGCGCGAGCACGAGGATGGTGCCGACCAGCGCCAAAATATTGGTGAGCCCGCCGCGCTGGCCGGCAAGCACATGCTGCGCTTTGGCAACGGTGCGCTCGGTCAGCGTTTTCGGCCGGTTAATGACCCGATTGATCGGGCTCAGCATGACTTTCCCTCTCTGGCGGGGAAGGGCTCAGCGGAAGGGCTGAACAAGAGAGCGCAATTTATCTCACATAAGAATAATTTGCAAATGCAACTAGGCCGCTTGAGTACCCACCGGTACGGCTTTGCCTCCAGCCAAAAATTGCAGCAAATACAGAGTATAGATCGCCTTCTTCAGATTTTTGTATCAATTGTAGAGATAATTTTAGCTTAACATCTGTGAGAGTGCCACCCGCCTTAACCAAGCTGGCAAAAACATTAAACCTTGTGTTCGGAAATGTTGCACTGCCGCAATCAGGCCCAGGTTGATGACTATTGCTGCTTGCTTTGGTTCCAACGAGGGGGAGTGATCGTCATGATCGAATCACTGCGGAGCGCCGCAGCCGTCAACACCAACGTCCCACCCCAGCCGGCCCGAGAGCCGGCAAAAGAGCCCTTGAGGGAGCCAGTCAAGGAGCCGGCCAAGGAGGAGGTCATGCCCCTCCGCCAACCCGAGCCCCCTGGCGAAGCGGCCACACTCTCCGCGGCGATTCAGCGCCTCATTGCCGAGCGGGACGGCCATCGGAGCCGCGCGGGCAGTCAGGAGCAGGAGCTCGCCAAGCTCCGCGCTGTCAATGAGGAGCTTCGCCGGCAGCACGAACATACCGCGCTGATCCGCGACCATTACATGCGGCTCGCCACCGAGGTCCTCACCACGCTCAAGCATATCGACTACACCATCCACGAGGTGGTGCAGAAGACGCTCGGGGCCAATGGCGGCAATGAGAGCCGCCACGCCACCCTGATCTCGCTCGCGCGCCGGCTCTCGCCGAAAGGGGGCGCCAACGGCCATCCGGAGATCCATGCGTGACCTAGCGCGTCGACCTCAGTTCCAACCGTCGCAGGGGGGGCCCGCGGGATCATGCCGCGCTATTTCTTCCATCTCGTGTCCCCCACCAATCCGGTCCGGGACACCTGAGGGAAGAGATCGAGATCGCGCAAAGGCAGGGCGCCGATCTGCTCCATTCTGTTTATGTCGGAGCCATGGTTCGCGAGCTCGCCGATGGCAGACAGTGTAAAGGCGGCTGCCGCTCGCATCGACACCTGCGTTCGCCAACGATTTTTTTTGAGGACGGCGATTTCGGCGGCACCCGCGGCTTTCTTGGCCCGGGCGCGTCCGCCGCGCCGGAGGTTCGGATCGAGACCGACGCCGCCGGCCTCTATTGCAGTTGGACCGCCGGTCGCGGGCGATGACGGCACTGACGCGCTTGGGGCGCCGATCGACGCTGAGTCCGGCATCACTCGGGCGTGCCAGTCGAGGTTCATGTCGATGCCCTCGCGCCGGTCGGGGCCGAGCTCCGCGCCGATACCTATTAGGACCTCACGTCCGAACGACATCCTCGTCACCGGGACCGGAGAGCCGCTCACCAAATGGGAACCAATTTCTGGTCTTCTAGGTTGCCCTTTCTAGCGGAGGGTATGCCAAAGGAGGCTATCGAGATGGCAAACAGTCTCTACCGTTGTGCCGCCGCCCTCATGCTGCTTGGCGGCGTGACGCTCGCGTCGGCGTCTATATCCGCCCCTGCCTTCGCCAACGATTTCTCCGAAGACGGCTCTTTCGGCGGCACCTACGGCTACATCGGCCCCGGCGCGTCTGCGCTTCCCGATGTGGATGTGGATGTCGGCCCGTTCGGCGCCCGGGTCTACGTGGCGCCGGATATCGCCTTCGGCTCGCCCGCTGATGATACTATCCCGGAAGCGGGCTGGGCGCCGATCGCGCCGCAAGTCGAAATCGACGCCGGCGCCTATTAGCGCTTTCGCAGCGACGCCATCCGTCGCACTTCCCCTCTCGCCTCGGGGGTCCTCAATGGGGAGAGGTGAAGTAATCCCTGGCCTTGGTGACCGCATTAAACTCCTCTGATCCTTCGCTCGGCGCTCCGCAGGTCCTTTTAGGGCAAGCCCTATCCCCTCGCGCTCACGCAGCGGCGAGGCTATCAGGCCTGGCTCTTCATCCCCGCGAGGGGGAGGGATGGCCTTGGTAGGGGGGTGCCGTCTCGCTAGGAGGCCCACCATGGATGCGCTATGCACAGTCCGGCAGAAGACGAGGCAGAGACCTTAAGGCATGAGGAGACCAACGCCATGACCATCAACAAGGCGCTGATCACCACAGCGGTGGTGGCAGCTACGATTGGCTTGGCTCTTCTGCTCGAGCGGTCGGCGCACACGCCGGGCGAGGTCAAGGGGGAGCAGCTCCTGGTCGCGGACCTTGCCGGGGAGCCCGACAAGGAGGTCAACATGCAGCTCTATACGTTCCCGCCTGGCGCCTCCGTGCCCTGGCACATCCATGCGGACGCGCATGAATTCGACTATGAGCTTGAGGGCACGGTCACGCTACAGATAGAAGGGCAGGGGTCGAAGCCGCTGAAGCAGGGAGAGGCGGTCTATGTGGCGCCGAACGTCGTGCATCGCGGGCTGAATGTGAGCCGCACGCAGCCGGCCAAGGTCTTGGTGGTGCGGGTGAAGCCGAAGGAGAGCCCGCTCACCACGGAGGTGCAGCCATAACATGGTCCCGAAAAGTTGCAGACTTTTCGGACAATATCATGCGCCAACATTGGACTCTAAGCCGCGGGCGGGTTGGCGCGGAGGCTTGCCTGCGACAGCGCGTAAATGCCGATGCCCCAAGCGGCGAGCGCCATCAGCCAGTTGCCGACATTGTCGTAAGCATCAAGCCGCATGCCGAAATGGTCGGAGGTGAAGGTGCCGAATCCGGCGAACAGCGTATAGAAGACGGCGAAGGCGAGCACGAAGGCGATCGACAGGCGCGGCATGAAGAAGCCGATGACGCTGCCGGCGAGGCCCCAGACGAGGTTCACGGAGGCGTGGATCGGATCGAGGCCGAAGCCTGGGCCGAACCGGCCGGGATCGGTGCCGAAGCCGTAATAGGCGTAAGAGCCGAGCACGATCGCGCTCTGGATGAGGAAAAACAGGCTGAGCCGCGCCGTCCAGACCACGAGCGGCACGCCGTTGACCTCGATCGATTCCTCGATCCGATCCTCGTCGAATTGCGGCTTATCGGCTGGCTGCGGTTCCGCCATCAAGCCCCCTCTTGGCTTTGCGCCGTTGCTTTGCTTAGAGCATAGCCGATCGGGCGGGCGCTCGACAGCGCCAAGGCGGGCTTGAGGGGGAAGCGAAGGGACGGCGCGATGCAGGATGGTCCTCTCCAGCGCTATCGCTCCATGGTGTTCAAGGGCGAGCTCGCCCCCGACACCGCGCAGGAGCTTGCCGCCGAGAAGTTGCAGCTGCTCGGAAACCGGCTCGCGCAATATACCGAACCGGGTCTCGGCGATTTGCTCAATCCCTTCAAGCGCCGCGTGGCGCCGGAGGGCCTTTACCTCTATGGCGGGGTCGGCCGCGGCAAGACCCTGCTGCTCGATCTCTTCTTCGAGGCGGTGCCTTTCACGCCGAAACGCCGGGTCCACTTTCAGGAATTCATGGCCGAGGCGCATGACGCGATCGAACGCGCCCGGAAAGCGGCCGCAGATCCGATCGCAAGCGCCGCGGAGGAGATCACCTCAAGCGCGGCGCTGCTTTGCTTCGACGAGCTGGAGATTACCGACATCGCCGATGCCATGATCCTGGGCCGGCTGTTCCAGCATCTCTTCGCGAGCAACGTCGTCATCGTCGCCACCTCCAATACCCCGCCGGGCGAGCTCTATCGCGGCCGTCTCAACCGGCCGCTGTTTCAGCCCTACATCGCGTTGATCGAGCAGCGCATGGAGACGCATGAGCTGGAAGCGGCCAAGGACTACCGGCTCGAGAAGCTGCAAGGCAACGATCTTTATCTGACGCCTGCGGATGCGCGCGCCGGTGCCGCCATGGATTTGAGCTGGCGTAAGACTCACGGGGCGGGAGTGCGGGGATCCTCAGACCCTCAACCACAAGGGCCGCAGCGTCCTCGTGCCGCAAGCAGAGCGTGGGGTCGCTCGCTTCTCCTTTGCCGATCTCTGCGAGGCGCCGCTTGGGCCCCTCGACTATCAGCGCATCGCCCACACCTATCATACGCTGATGGTGGAGGAGATCCCGGTGCTCGGCCCCGAGCAGCGCAACGCCGCGCGGCGCCTCATTACCCTGATCGACGTGCTTTACGACAACGGCGTCGGGTTAATCGCCTCGGCCGAGGCCGAGCCGCACGCGCTCTACCCTGAAGGCGACGGCGCCGAAAGCTTCGCCCGCACCGCCTCGCGGCTCATGGAGATGCGCTCCGAGGCTTATCTCCGGCAGCGCCCAAGACGCGCAAGCGATGCCCGCAAACCGGCTTAGCGCCTCGCCATAAGCTTGCACGTAAGCGCGATTGCCAGTAACCAAAGACAAGGAGGATGCTCGTGGCCGGCATCGGCCGGCAGGGCGTCAAAATCAG